>ERZ827440.363-NODE-363-length-66407-cov-5.348249_pt1 | contig 66407 bp, 47 predicted proteins | sample MGYA00519774_ERZ827440 | MGnify/ENA primary metagenome ERZ827440 (study PRJEB31778, sample SAMEA3449302) | human gut metagenome | biome: human gut; feature: human-associated habitat; material: faeces | place: United Kingdom | collected 2010/2012 ... | reverse complement strand
AGATTTCAAAGGCGATGGATGTGCCGCTGGAGGAGGTTGTAGGAGCGATGGATGCAATCGCGTCACCCGTGTCACTTTACGAGCCCGTGTACTCGGATGGGGGAGACCCGCTGACGGTCATGGATCAGGTGCGCGACACGAAAAACACCGACGAGCGGTGGCTCGATTCCATTGCGCTGCGGCAGGCGATGCAGGATCTCAGCGAGCGCGAGCGGCGCATTTTGGCACTGCGGTTTTACGACGGGCGGACGCAGATGGAGGTGGCCGGGAGTCTCGGCATTTCGCAGGCGCAGGTCTCGCGGTTGGAGAAAGGGGCTTTGGCCAGTATCCGGAAGGCGATCCGCGTGTCATAAAGCCGGTCTGCCGTGCATAGGGTAAACAAAAAGGGGGCGCGGCGCATGGTGGAACGGTTTTCGGAGATCCGCAACAAGGAGGTCATCCATGTCTGCGAGGGATCGCGGCTGGGATATGTCAGCGACTGCTGCATCGAGCTGGAGACGGGGCGCGTGACGGCGGTGGTCATTCCGGGGCCGTGCCGGTTTCTGGGATTGTTCGGACGTGACAGCGACTATGTTGTGCCATGGTGCTGCATCCGGCGGATCGGGGAGGATATCATTCTGGTTGATGGGCCGGTGCCGGAATGGCGCGTGCCCAGAAAGAAAAAAGGGCTTTTTTGAAGGGCGAAGGTGGGCGACCAATGGTCGCCCCTACGTGTTCTATATTTGGCGCGGTGGAAAATCGAGGGCCTTAATCCCCTCAGTCATGGCTGTGCCATGACAGCTCCCCTTGATGCAATCAAGGGGAGCCTTCGGGCCGATGAGTACCCGCAAGGGGCAGGCCGCATCTGTAACGCTCCTTCGTCGCGAACAGCTGCGCTCGGCATCGGCCCCTACAAGCCCCTCTCAGGCGCTGCGGCGGAGATAAAAAACACCACCGGGAGCAATTCCGGTGGTGTTTGGGGCTCAGCAATAGAAATCCTTGATCTTCTTGGCGCGGGACGGGTGGCGCAGCTTGCGGATGGCCTTGTTCTCGATCTGGCGGATGCGTTCGCGCGTAACGCCGAAGATCTGTCCCACTTCCTCCAGCGTATGCGTCCGGCCGTCGTACATGCCAAAGCGCATCTTCAGCACATCGGCCTCCCGCTCGGTCAGCGTCCCGAGGATCTCGGTCAGCGCCTCGGCAAGGAGCATGTTGCTCGTCGCATCGACCGGGCCGGGCGTGTTGTCGTCCTCAACGAAGGAACCGATGGTCGTATCCTCCTCGTCGCCAACGGGCATGTCGAGCGAGAGCGTGTCGGCGGCGGTGCGGTTGGCCTCGATGATCTTCTCGATCGGGAGGTTCAGCTCTTCCGCAATCTCCTCGAGCGTCGGCTCGCGGCCCAGCTCCTGCACGAGCTTGCGGTTGCAGCGCGTGGCCTTGTTGATGACCTCTACCATGTGCACGGGCACGCGGATCGTCCGCGCCTGATCGGCAATGGCTCTTGTGATCGCCTGCCGGATCCACCACGTCGCATATGTAGAGAATTTGTTTCCCTTTGTATAGTCGAACTTGTCGACCGCACGGATCAGGCCCGTGTTGCCCTCCTGAATCAGGTCGAGGATATGCAGGCCGCGGCCGGAATACTTCTTCGCGATCGAGACGACCAGACGGAGGTTCGCCTCGGTCAGCTTGTCCTTCGCGGCCTTATCGCCCTCGGAGACGCGGCGGGCCAGATCCAGCTCTTCCTCCGCCGTCAGCAGGCGCACCTGGCCGATCTCCTTGAGGTACATCCGGACGGGATCGTCGAGGTTGTATTCGGCGGCCAACTCGACCGGGTCGATCAGCTCTTCCTCTTCCTCATTGCCGATGCCGTCGTCCATGTCCATGCCGAGGTCGTCGTCGAGATCCAGCTCCAGCTCAGGGCTGACGATCTGGATGCCCATCGCGTCGAACGTATCATAGACCTGCTCGATCTTCTCCACCGGCAGATCCAGCTTTTCCAACTCTGCCGTCAGCTCCGTCGCCTGAATGCTGCCCTCTTTTTTGGCCTTCGCGATCAGCGCGCTCACGCGCGCCATCGCGTCCTCCGGGGGCTGCTTTGCCGGCTGCTTTGTATTTTTCACATTTGCCATGTCAGCTCATCCTTAATTTGCGCCCATGCGCATCATTCTCTTTGTGCCCAAACCGCACAACTGTATTATTATATACCCAAATCCGCATTTTTGACAAGGGATATTTCAAAAAATCTTTCTTTTTTTCGTGGATATTTTTCGTTCGAACAGGGCCTCGTAATCAGCCTTACCGCTTTTCACGCGGCGCTGTTCAAAATCAAATTTCCATGATGACCGGGAGGATCATCGGATTCCGCTTGGTCGTCTTGAAGAGATAGCCGGAGAGGTCGTTTTTGATCGACGCCTTCAGGACGCTCCAGTCGCTCTTGCCGTGCTGCTGGCAGCGGTCGATGGCGTGGGCCGCGATGACGCGCAGCTCTTCCATCAGGTTTTCCGATTCCTTCACGTAGACGAAGCCGCGCGTGATGATATCCGGCCCGGTGATGACGCTGCCGTCCTCGGCCGAGATGTTCACGACCACGACGAGCATACCGTCCTGCGCCAGATGCTTGCGGTCGCGCAGGACAACGCTGCCGACGTCGCCGACGCCCGTACCGTCCACCAGAATACGGCCCGCCGGGACGGGCGCGCCCCACTTGCAGCTGCCGCGCGTGAGCTCCAGCGTTTTGCCGATGTCGCTGATGAAGATATTTTTCGGGTCCATGCCCATGCTCTGTGCGAGGCGGGAATGGGCCTGCAAATGCCGCTGTTCTCCGTGGACGGGGATGAAGAAGCGCGGATGCACCAGGCCGTGGATGAGCTTCAGCTCCTCCTGGCAGGCGTGGCCGGAGACGTGCAGCCCCTCGAGCTTGTCATAGACGACGTCCGCGCCCTTGCGGTACAGCTCGTTGATGATCTTGCCAATGGCCTTTTCGTTGCCGGGGATGGCCGAGGCCGAGATGATCACGCGGTCGCCCGCCTGAATCTCCACCTGCCGGTGCTCCGAGAACGCCATGCGGTAGAGCGCGGACATGTTTTCGCCCTGTGAGCCGGTCGACACGATGCAGATCTTGTGCTTCGGCAGCTGCTTGATCGTGTTGATGTCGACGAGCGTGTTGTTCGGAATTTTCAGATAGCCAAGCTCTGTGGAGACCTTGAGAATGTTCTCCATGCTGCGGCCCGTGACGGCGACCTTGCGGCCAAACTTGTGCGCCACGGTCAGAAGGCTTTGCAGCCGGAAGGCGTTGGACGCGAACGTCGTGACGATGATGCGCTCGCGGCAGCCGGAGAACTGGCGCTCGAAGCTCTCGGCGACCTTTTTCTCCGACGGCGTATAGCCGGGCCGCTCGACATTCGTCGAGTCGCAGAGCAGGGCGAGGACGCCCTCGCGGCCCAGCTCGCCGAAGCGCGTCAGGTTGATCATGCCGTCTTCGGCCATTGCGTCGATCTTGAAGTCGCCGGTCATGACCACCATGCCCACCGGCGTCTTGATTGCGAAGGCGACCGCGTCGGCAATCGAGTGGTTCACGTGGATGAACTCCACCTGGAAGCAGCCGGCCTTGACCGTCTCGCCCGCCTCATGGGTGTGGAGCTGGACGACGCGGTCGAGATGGTGCTCCTCCAGCTTCAGCTTTACCAGCCCCGCCGTCAGGCGCGTGGCGTGGATGGGGCACTTGAACTGCTGCATCGCATAGGGGATGCCGCCGATGTGATCCTCGTGCCCATGCGTCAGGAACATACCCCGGATGCGGTTCTGATTCTTGACCAGATAGGTCATGTCCGCGATCACGAGGTCGACGCCGTACATATCGTCCTCCGGAAAGCCGAGTCCGCAGTCGACAATGATGATGTCCTTGCCGTATTCCAGCACAGTCATGTTCTTGCCGATCTCATTCAGACCGCCGAGGGCAATGATTTTCAATTTTTCTGCCAAATCAAATTCACTCTTTTCTTAAATAATATATGGATCACAGACGTCCGTCTGGCAAAACGGCTCGTCTGCCTGAGCAAAAGAAGCATCGCACGAACGCAGGATCTCCGCAATGGGCTGCCAAAAGGGCAACAAAAACCATTGCACACCGCAGCTCCGGCACCGGCCCCGTCTCGCCGCCGCCTGATCACTGCCGCCTGCATCGATCACAGATTCTTTTGTGTCTGGCGATGCCGCCGCACCGTGTCGTTCCGTGGGCGCGTCATCGCTTTATCATCAGCGCCCGAGGGCGCCTCATCCCAAAATAATTACCGAATGGCAATACTATTAGAAGTATAGCACAGTTTTCCGAAAAAGTATACAAATTTTTTCACATTCCTGCCGTCTCCAAATTTTGTCCTGTGCCGCGCGCAAAAAAGGAGGAGCGGACACATCCGCTCCTCCCGGGAAAAACATTATTTTGCGATTTTCTGCGCGAAGCGCATCAGGATCGCCGCGACCTCGGCGCGCGAGGCGTTCGCCTGCGGGCGCAGGAGGCCGTTCGAGCCCTCGATCAGCCCCTGGCCGACCGCCCAGTTCATCGCCGGGACGGCCCATGCGCTGACGCTGGCCTTGTCCGTAAAGCGGGACAGATTTTCCTCCAGCGTCACGGACTCCATGCCATGCGCAGCGGCATAGCGGAACAGCATTGTGACGAGCTGCTCGCGCGTAACGGAGGCCGTCGTGTTCGTCCCGTCGGAGACGCCGTTCGCCTTCGCCCAGTTCATGCCCGCCGCGTACCACGGTGTACCGCTGGTGTCCGCTCCGGCCATGCGTGCAAGGATGGTCATGACCATGCCGCGCGTCGTGGATGCAGCCGGAGAGAACTTCCCTGTGCCTGTGCCGTTCATCAGCCCGTTTTCGACCGCGTAGCGCACCGCAGAGGCGTACCACGCATTGTCCGAAACGTCGTCAAAGCGGATCTGCTCCTTCCCGGCGTCCGGGTTGAAGGGATCTGCCGCCGGTGCGGACGGGACTGCCGGAGCCGGGTTCAGAAGCGCGGCGAGCGCATCCTCGGCGGCGGTCAGTCTGGCCGCGTTCTCCACCTGTGCCCGCTCCGCCGCTTCCAGCGCGTCATAGGCCGCGCGCGCCGCGCGGATGGCCACTTCATCGTCCGTCGTGACATCCTTCGCATCCGGGAGCGCGGCGATCACCTGCTCCACGCGCGACACCTCGTCCGCCGTCACGGTCACGAGGCAGACGCCGGGAGCGCTGACGCTGCTGCCCGCAGCGGCCACATAATACGTTCCCGCCTGACGGAAGCTGACGCGCAGCGCGCCGTCCTTATCCGTCGTGCCAAGGAGCGTCCACTGCGCCGCGTCGCCAGTTTTCGGCTGCTGCGCCACATAGACCTTTGTATTTCTGAGGATCTGATCCTTCGGCGCCGCCGTGTACATATCGGAACCCGCGAGATGCAGCACCAGCGTCTGCGCCTCGCGTGCCGCCAGCGTCAGTCGGTCGGCCGCCGTGCCGTCCTGCCGGACGAAATAGGGATATCCAGCCTTTTCATCCGTATAGAATTCCCCGCTTGTAAACATGCCAAGCTCCACCAGATCGCCGTTTTCCAGCGTCATATAGTCCGCTGTCGCCCCCATGCCCGGATACATGACCGGGAACGCATGGTTGAGGAAGTACGTCAGGTTCTCGCCGCCGCCCCAGAATTTCTGGAAATAGAGCGAGCCGAAGCTGCCGCTGGCCGTCAGGGCGTCGGTATTGTTTGTCAGCGTCTGCCCGGCCTCCAGATAATACGTCTCCAGCATCCGGATCATCAGATGCAGCATCGTCGGCTGCTTCACGACCCGGCCGCCGCGCTTCACGGTGTACGTGCCCAGACCATACGGCTCCAGATCGAACCAGCTGACCTCCACCGGTACGGACGCCAGCAGCGTATGCTCGCTGTCATTGCCCGTCACATAGACACCGTCCTTCGACAGGGAGAAATACACATTCTTCGTGCCCTGGCTGCCGGTCGAGGGCCGGATGATCGTCCAGTGTGCATAGAGCGTCGTATTTTCGGTGAAGATGGTCTGCGCCGTCACGGCGTCGCCGCCGGTCTCCTCCGTGAACCAGCCGTCAAAGCGGTAGTTCCAGCGGTACGGCTCCGGCAGCTGGCCGATGCGGCCTTCGCGGTCTGTGTAGCAGTCCTCCTGTTTGCACGTGCCGCCGTTCGCGTCCAGCGTGATCAGGAAGCCCTCGCTCTCCCACGTGAGCACGGGATAGCCGTCGTTGCGGAGCGCCGCGTCCTTTTCGTAGCATGTGACCGCTGCCTCGCGGTTCAGCTCCGTCACGAAGCCGGTCAGCTTCATCTGCGCCTCCGTGCGCAGCGCCGCGCCGTTGGCCTTGTACGCCTCGGAGAGCGGCCCCTTGTAGAAGCTGCCCTTCACCACGGTGATGTACTGATCGCCGCCGAAGCTGCCGAGCGCGCCGCCGCAGTGCATGGCCATGCCGACATCGCCCGTGTTGTAGCAGCCAAGCGGCGCAGACGCCACATAGACCTCGCCCGCAATGCCGCCCAGATAGTCCGCGCCGGTGACGGAGCCGGTGTTATAGCTGCCGCAAACGACGGCATAGTTCTGCATATCGCCCACAATACCGCCAACGTGCTTCGCATTCTCCGCGCCGACATTGCCCCTGTTGCGGCAATAGTAGATGTTGCCATAGGAGCACGCGCCCGCGATGCCGCCGATCCGCTCACTGCCAGAAACTGTCGCATCGCTGCCGCAGCGTTCCACCTTATTGTTCAAGCCCACGCTGCCCACAATGCCGCCGACCTGCGAGCCGCCGCTGACCGTACCCTCAAACGTGCAGTCCGTAATGCTGGCCACACCCTCCGTGTCGCTCATCACACCCGCGATGCCGCCGGTCTGGTTTGCCGTCCCGGTCGCCTTGACCGTACCTTGCACGTGCAGCTTCTGCACCTTGCCGCCCGCGCCGATCAGGCCGAAGAAGCCGACCTCATCCTGCGCCAGCTCGACCTTCAGATTCGTGATCTTATGGCCGTCGCCGTCGAACGTGCCGGTGTACGCATGGCCCGTTTTGCCGATGGGATACCAGTTGCCGCTGGTCAGCGCAAGGTCGTTCAGCAGTCTGGCAGAGATGGCCGTGTTCCCGCTGTTGACCTCGCTGGCGAACCAGTGCAGCTCCGTTTCCTTCGTGATCTGATACACGCCGCCGACATTTGCCGGCTCCGTGCAGTCCGCCAACTCCCAGAGGCCCGCGTCCGCCGCCGTCGTGACGGTCTGCGTCGTGGCCGAGAGCGTGCCGGGCACGCTCGCGCTCGTGACCTTCACGGTCAGCCTCTTGCCCACGTCGTCCGCCGTGACGGGATAGGATGTGCCCGTCGCGCCGTCGATCGCGGCATTGCCGCGATACCACTGGTAGTGCAGCGTACCCTGTTCGCTCGAAGAGTAGAAGGTCGCCGTGAGCGTCCGGCCCACGACCGCCGCGCCGCTGATGCGAACTGTCCCTTCCAGACCCGCGATCTTGCCGCCCTTGGCCTTCAGGACGCCGGTCGTGGCCGCGCTCAGCGCCTTGAGCTTCAGCACCCTGCCGCTCAGTGTCTCGGGGATGGTGAATTCGTCCGCGATCGCGACGACCACATCGTCGCCCTCGCCGTAGCTGTAATACCAGACGTAGATCAGTTCAGTCTCCGTGCCGGTATACACGCCCTTGACGCTTGCCCGGGCCTCCAGCTTGCCGTCGACGGAAAGCTCACCGCCGATGGTTTCCTTTTCGCCGAGCAGCGTCAGAACCGCTGCCAGCTCCCTGCGCGCCTTTTCCAGCGCTTCCGCGCTGCTGACGGCGTTGTCCGTCGGATAGCCGTCATCCTCAAAATCGCCGCCGGTCACGTCGCCGCAATTGTAGAGCCGCACGGCGTTCTTGCTGACGTTCAGGCCGACCGTGCCGCCGGCGCAGCCGCCGAGCGTCTCCACGTTCCCGGCGTTGTACGCGCCGTTCACCGCGCCTTTGTTCCAGCCCACCACGCCGCCGACATAGCTGCGCATGATCGCCGAGCTGCTCACGACCGCGCCGTTGTTCGCGCAGTTTTCCACCGTGCCATTCGTCTCATTCGCTGCCGCAACGCCCGCCGCCATCATGTCGCTCGCGCGGATGAGTCCGCCGTTCGCGCTGCCGCGCACTGTGCCGCTATTTTCCGCGGTCACACCCGCGACTCTCTCCGTGCCGCTTACCGCCGCCCGGTTCAGACTGCTGGAGATCGTGCCGCTGTTTCTCGCGGCGATACCGGCTGTATAGCCACCGCCGCGGAGCGTGCCCTCGGTGGTGCAGCTCTTGATCGTCCCGGTGTTGACCGACGTCAGAATGGCGCTCTCGTTGCTGCCGATGATCTTGCCGGAGACGGTGAGGTTTTGGATCGTGCCGCCGTTCGCGGCGAACAGCGCCGCAGCCCCCGTCTCATTTTTGCAGTAGAGGTTTGTGATGCTGTGGCCCGCGCCGTCCAGCTCGCCCGCGAAGTTCGCGTCCACGGGCGTCCAGTCGCGGTGGTTGAGGTCGATGTTCTGCGTCAGGACGCCTTTGATGGTGCTGTCGGTCTTGACCGCATCGGCGAACCATTTCAGCTCCGCCGCCGTCCCGATCTGGTAGACGCCGTCCGTCTGCGTGGGGATGGAAGTTTCTTTGCCGTCCCAGCCGTTCGGATCGCTCTCGGGCCGGTCGGGATCCTCCGGCTCGGCCGCAGCCGGATCCTGCCATTTGAGGATGGGATAGCCGCCGTTCTGGGTCTTTGTATCGTGCTTGAAATTCTCACCAAGTTCTTCCGCCGTCAACGCTTGCAGCGCAGCATCGCTCAGAGCGGTCACTTTCCATGTGGATGGGATCGTCGCGGACACGCCAACAATGTCCAATCCATGATCCAGCACATAGACATTTTCGACGGTTCTCGAAAAAGCATTTTCCAGCCGTCCGGCCACGCTGCCCGCATTTTGTGCGGTCGGGGCGGTCGCGGTGTACGAATTTCTCAGTGTGCCGTAGCGGAAGCTGCCAAGCAGACCGCCCGCAATGCCTTTTGTGCTGGTTGCTGTGACTGCGCCGGTGTTGTAGCAGCTGTCGACCGTACCGTTGTTGTATATGCTGCCGGTCAGGCCGCCAACCGAACTCGCACCCGTTACGCTGCCGGTGTTATAGCACTTCAGCATGGTTTCACCAAACATGTAGCCGGTTACGCCGCCTACGTAGCTGCTGCTCGCTGTGACGGTCGCGGCATTGGAACATTTGCTGATGGAATGATCCACATATCCTGCCACGCCGCCCACATACTGTGTGCCCGTAACCGTGACGCTCTTCAGCACGTGGCAGTTCTGCATATCGTATGCATCGCCCGCAATGCCGCCAGTGTAATTGGCTGTGCCGTTAATGATGCTGTCGGCCAGTGTCAGATTGCTGATCATGCTGCCCGTGCCCGCATAGCCGAACATAGCGGTGCACTTTGTACCGCTTGTCGTGACAATATACAGGCCACTGACCGTATGCCCGGCCCCGTCGAAAGAGCCTGTATAACGCTTGTCGTAATTGCTGATTGGCGTCCATTTATAAAGGCTGGCTGTGTCAGCCGTGACGTCTTCGTTGATGCAGATATCCGCCGTCAGCCTGGCCGAGTCGGTCATTTTGGCGTTTTGGTTGAACCACATCAGCTCGTCCGGCGAGCCGATGAGATAGGTGCCGTACGTGTCCTTCGGCGGCTCGGTGTACGTCTCGCCGTCCCATGCCGTCTGCACCGCCAGCGCCACCGCCGGGATCGCGACTGCCGCGCCCTCGACCTTGAAGTCTCCGCGCACCGACTTGTAGCCGGAGCAGGAGATGGTATAGCTGTATTCCCCGTTCGGGAGCAGATAGGCGCCGGACGATTCCGCCGTCAGCGTCTGCGACGGCCAGTCCTTGCTCGTCACCGTGATGAGCGGCATGATCTCCTTGCCGTCCGCCGCCGTGACCGCGCCGAACGTGACCGTCTGCCGCGCCAGCGCGTCCAGCGTCACATTGGGCGCATCGTCCACGCCGGTCACGGTATATGCGCCGTTCGCGTCTGCATAGCCGAAGGCGCGGGCGCTGTAACGGTAGGGATTGCCGGACTTCGGCAGGCGATACGTCCGCCCGTCCGCCAGCGGCGTCTGCGCCGCATTGTCCTTGTTGGTCACGGACAGCACCGCGTCCGCCGGGGCCGTGGTAAACACCACGTCGTACAGCGTTTCCTTCAGCGTTACAGCGATGCTCTGTCCGCCGTAGGCCACGGTGAACGTGCCCTCCTCGGTCTGGCGCTCCTCGGCCTCGACCTTGTAGGAATACGTACCATTTTTCAGATGGAACGCGCCATCTTCGCCCGGCTGATAGGTCGTTTCTCCCTGCCAGACGGTCAGCGCCGCCGTGCTGGGTGAGAATGTAAAGGTCACGGTGTAGTCCGCATTCGGATCCTGCCAGCCCAGCATGGGATAGCCGCCCGCCTGGTCGATGTAGCTGCCGCCAAGGAGCGCGGCCATGCCGGATGCTTTCAGTTCCTCCGCCGTCTTGGACGTGACCCCGACTGCCTCCGCGTTCGCGCCGTCGCCGTTCAGGCCATTCGCCGCCAGATAATAGCAGTTTTCCGCAGTGATCAGCCCTGCCACTTCGCCGCTGTAATTCTTTGCGGAGCTGCTGCCGATCACGCCGCCGACCGTAATGTCAGTCGTCGCCGCATCCGCATTTGTGATTGTACCGGCATTGTAGCAGTTCTTAACCGTGCAGTCCGCGCTGCTGGTCGATCCCGGATCGCCGACAATGCCGCCGACGCCCTTCGTGTTGGAATCGCTGTACGGAGCCGTCGGCGCGTTGCACAGAATGCTGCCCGTATTGTAGCAGTCTGTCACGCTGGCATTCTTTGCGGCAAAGCCGCCTACAATACCGCCCGAGGCATAAATACCTGTGATACTGCCGCTGTTGAAGCACTTTGTCATCGTGCCGCCGAAGCTACCGACAATACCTGCCGTACGCTTGAGCGTGCTGGTGACCGTGCCGGTGTTGCCGCAGAGTTCCACCGTGCTGCTGCTCAGCGAGCCCGCAATGCCGCCAACCGAATAGTTATAACTGCCCGGCTTGCCAGTCGAAATGATTTCACCGCTGTTGATACATCTGCTGATTACCGTCGTACCTGTTCCAGTGGCAAGGATACCGCCGACACAGTCGCCCACGCCGGAGATATTCCCCTGGTTGGTGCAGCCCTTAATTGTGCTGCCCGTACCTGCATACGCTACGACACCTGCCGCATAACCCTTTTGGGTTACGTTCACAGTCACCTGATTCGTGCACTTTTCCATCGTGACCGGATTGCCATAGCCAACAATACCTGCTGCATAGGCAGACGAAGTCGTAGACGTTTCGACGCTGCCCGCCACGGTCAGATTCTTGATTATGCCGCCCTTGACATAGCCGAACAACGCCTGATACGGCTTGGTGCTCTTGATCTTCAGCCCGGAGATCGTAAAGCCGCCGCCGTCAAACGTGCCTCCATAGTAGACGCAGTCGCTATAACCGGTATAATAGCCGATCGGCGTCCAGTCCCTGTCGCCCAGCGTGCTCAGATCGATATTCGCCGTGAGCTTCGCGCAGAGCTTGGACGTGCTCTTTTTCGCCGAACCGTTTACCGCGTCGCGGAAATCGGCCAGATCCTGTGCCGTCGCGATCAGGTACGGATCTGCCTCCGTCCCGCTGCCGCCGCTTGCCGGTGCTGCCAGCGCCGCCGTGGGCAGCAGCCCCAGCAGCATCACCAGCACAAGAAGCAGCGATACCATTCGTTTCTTCATCTTGGGTGTTTCCTCCTTATTCTCACCGGAGCATCGCTCCGCAAGTTACATGGACGCAAAAAAGCCGCCAATTCCGGCCTGAACCGGCGCACTTTGTCCCTACGGAACCTCTGACTAAATCAGGACTCCCTCAAGGGTGGATCTGAAAACCGAAAATGGCCCGCTGTCCGGGCGTGTTGGCAGTTTTCAGATGCACCCCATAAACAAAATGCGCCGATTTCAGGATCTGAAATCAGCGGCAAAGCTCCGGCAGGGCAGACTTGTCCCTGTCGGGCGCAGCCGGGAAATCGCTCGCCGCTGCACATACACTCACAGCAAAAACGCTGCGGTAATACAGGTCTTCTGACTTGCGTTGGGGAGCGAGCTTCGCTCCTGCGTCCACATCCTGCCTTCTCACAGGTCTTCCCTGCAATGGCGGACTTTCGCCCCGGCGGTCTGATGACCGCTTCGGTGTGGCCTCACGCGCACAGCACCGTTTCGTGTCGGCATAATGCCTGCTTCCTTGCCTATCCTGCCCAAATGGGCTTTGCGGAATCGGCATGTATTACGGTATCTATTTCGTTGTACAAGGAAACTCATCTGGAGATATGATCTCCAGATGAAAAGGGCCAGCCCTTTTCGACGGTTTCCGTATTGTCCTTATCATACCCGAACGGAGGTCATTTTGCAAGCTGTTTTTTGTGCGCGGCCTGCATTTGCCTGCAAAAAAGGAACGGCCCGTGGGCCGTTCCTTTTTTTGGTTATTCGCTGAGCAGAATGAACTCAACCTTGCGGTCAGGGGCATACGCCTCACTGAGCACGAACAGCTTCAGCGCGCAGCCCGTGAGATCCAATCCCTTCGGGACTGTGCAGTAGATCTCCTCGCCCTTTTCGTCCGTCTCGCCTTGCAGCACCGCGATCATCATGCCCCAGCGGTACACACCGACGAGGACCTTCTGCGTCTTCTTGATCGGCGCGGGCTTCTCCGGTTCCGTCGGTTCGGGGTCTGTCCCCGTACCCGGATCCGGCGCCGGCGTCAGCCGTGGCTTGATCGTCAGCGTGCCGCCCGTCTGCGGTTCGTTCGGCCTCGTTTCCACCTTCGCCACGTACACCGGCTTCCACTGGGCATAGAGCACCAGCGGCTCGGTGCGTTCCGACAGATCCGGTTTCGAACCCGGCGCATACGCCTGACCGGAGCCGTCCTTTTCCGTGTTCCAGCCGATCAGCTCCGTCCCGTCCGCCGCCTTCATCTCCGCTGGGCACTGTTTCGCAATGATCGCGAGCTTGCCGTTTTCAAACGTCTTGCCGTTGCTCATAAACGCAGCGTTCCAGTTGGCATACACCACCGCGGGATAAAGCTCTGTGCCGCTTTCCTCCTTCACGACATCGCCGGGGAGGTATTGCTTCGCGTTCGCCGACCCTTCACCGTCGTCCGAGACGTACCAGTAGACCAGATTGCCGTTGCTGACCGGATCTTGATACGTGATTGTCGGGGCGATGACGGTCTTGCTGTTGTCACGGAAGAGATACCCTGCGCCCCAGCCGAAGTCATAGTCCGTCTCCTCCAGCTTTTCCAGAATCACGCCCTCTGTGTGGAAGGCAACAAAATTCGGATATTCGCTCTCAGCCCAGAGAATGTCGACCGTGCCGTCGCCGTCGATGTAAATGGAGGTCGACTCTTCATGGCGTCTGCCGCCAACCGCATAGCCCGCATACAGTGCGCCGTCTTTTTTGAACAGGCGATCCAGATTTTTGGCATAGATGCCGTTTTCATACGTTTTGACTAGGGTTTCCTTCTCGCTTCCGTCCGTCGCCTTGCCGCCGTTGCCGCGGAAGGTGACGTCGGAGAAGAGCGGGTCTGTCTTCAGATAGGTCAGATCTTCCGCCTGCGCCTCTTTCCATTTCAGCGCACGCGCGTTGTCCGCGCTTGTGCCGCCGCGGAGTGCGCAAAGATCTCCTGCCCAGTTCACTTCGCCCTTGACTGCCTTGGGGCCCTGCGTCGTGACGACGATGTGCGGGCCGTTGAAAGTCACTTCCGCAGCATCGATGGCGCTCTGGCGTTCGACGCCGGTCACGGTCAGGGTCGGATGCTTATCTTCCCCGCATAGCGTCACCAGCCAGAGCGTGCTGTACGCCTCGAGCGCGGGTTGTTTTTTGTCCGTCGCCGTGATCGTGGAGTCTTCGTAGACCTCAATGGCCGCTTCAGCCGGAAGTTTGATCAACCCGCCGTGATATCCATACAGGCGCAGCACCACACAGCCGTTGCTTCGCCACTCAAAATGCAGCGTCCATTTTCCATTCTCGTCCTTGAACACCTGATCGGGCCTTTCGAACTTGCAGAGCACGCCGCCGATGTTGAAGGTTCCGGTCGGCAGGAAATACGCGCTGCAGGTTACCCCCGCCGCATCCGCCGGGATATCTACGTACCAGTTCCCATTTGCGTCCTGCTTGACCTCCAGATTCGGGTATTCGCCGTCCTTCGTCCGGTAATACGCGCTCCAATGGTCGAAGGCGCGGTCTTCCGTGCTCGGAATGATCTCCGGCAGTTCATAGCGCGTTCCAGGCTTGGCGCTCTTGGCGCAGCTGCCCTTTCCCATGTCGATCGTGACCTTGATCTCGCCCTTCTGCAGCCACTGGGCATAGAGCACCAGCGGCTCGGTGCGGCCCCGCAGACTGATATCTGCGTAGGCGCCGTAGGCCGTGCCGGAGCCGTCCGGCTTCGTGTTCCAATGCACCAGCTCCGCGCCGTCCGCCGCTGTCACGTTCGGGAGCGACGTCCGGATCAGGACGCGCGAGCCGTTTTCGGCGAAGGTTTTCCCGTTTGCCATCAGCACGATCTCTCCGTTGGGATATGCCGTGGCCGCCCGGAGCACCGTGCCGTCCGCCTCGTTGACCGTCTCACCGGGGAGGTATTGCTTCGCGTTCGCCGACCCTTCACCGTCGTCCGAGACGTACCAGTAAACCAGATTGCCGTTGCTGACCGGGTCTTGATACGTGATCGACGGGGCGATCACAGTCTTGCTGTTGTCACGGAAGAGATACCCTGCGCCCCAACCGAAGTCATAGTCCAGCTTTTCCTTGATGGAGCCGTCCATATAGAAACTGACAAAACGGTCATATCCGGTGTCCGCCCAGACCGCGTTGATCGTGCAGTCTCCGTAGATGACCTTCTGATTTCTGTTGCCCTGCAGGATCTCCGCGCCGACATACTGGCATCTGCTCTTCGTGAAGATCTTTCCGAGATTCGGGACATTGCTGCCGATCTCATACCGCAGGCCCTTCAGCACCGTCTCGTCGTTTGTCGTGACGCCGCCGTTGCCGTTGAGCGTGACCGTAGCATAGGTCGGCATGGCCTTCAGGCACGGGACGGTGTTGTAGCCCCCGGTCAGTTCGTTGCCAGCCCCATCGCACAGGCTGTAGTTATGAGCGGTCAGCACCTTCGCCTCCGAAGACACTGCGGTCGCACCCGTGCCGCCGTTCAGCGTGATGTGCGCGGCCAACTGGATCTGCTTCGCCGAGATGGCGTTCTGTCCGCTGCCTGCCGTGATGGTCAGCTCGCTGTGCGAATTTTGGTCGAGGTCGCAGTTCTGCACAAAGTACAGTTCGCCCGCACCGCACAGCGCCGGGCCATTCGTGCTGCCATTAATATAGTTCTTACCCCACAGCCAGACAGCAAGTTCCGCCGTCGGAATATTGATTGCGCCACCGTCGTAGTTTGTCAATGTCAGAGTTACACTGCCGTCTGAGGAGCAGCTCAACCGCCAGCCGTCCCCGCTGAAGAAGCGTTTGTTCTCGCCGGGCTGATAGCTCTTTCCGTCGATCGTGAACGGTTGATTCATGACCTCCTGCTTATAAAGATGCAGCTCCGTTGCGTCCGCCGGGATCTCGATCGTCCAGCTTCCATCCTCGTTCTGCACCGCATCCTGCCAGCCGCCATGGCGCCCATTTTGGAACCAGCTTCCCGAGCAGCCGAGCAGCGTGCAGCCCTCCGAGGCCGCTTCTGCCTCGAACTGATAGGTTGTGCCCGGCTCTGCATATTCCTTAAATGTCTCGTCGAAATAGATCGCTGTTTTTCCCGCCTGCTGCCACTGGGCATAGAGCACCAGCGGCGTGGTACGGCCCGAAAGGTCGATTTCCGTGTTCGGCGCATAGGCCGTGCCTTTTCCGTCCGCCTGCGTGTTCCAGCTCACGACTCGCGTGCCGTCCTCCAGTGTCCACCAATACGTTGTATTGTCGTGGCTGGCAATGATATGCCTCCCCTGTTCATTAAAGGGCCTGTCATTGCTCAGCAGCAGAACCTGCGCATCGGGCCGCATTGTGACCGCGTAGAACTTCGTACCGTCCGGCTCCGTTACCTGCTCGCCGGGTAAATACTGGCGATACGCCTCTGACGTGTCTGACGTGTTGCTTTTGTTCTCCCAATAGGCCAGGACCCTGCTGCTATTGGTATAGGTGATCGTCGGGGCGATCACGGTCTGGCTGTTGTCGCGGAAGAGATAGCCGCGGCCCCCGCCAAGTTCATGATCCAGTTTTTCCGAGATCGCGTCATTCACATAGAAGGCGACGAAACGCTCATGTCCGGTCTCGGCCCAGTTGAACGTCACCGTGCCGCTGACAGGTTTGTTTTCAGCGTAATCATAGTGGCAACTATATCCGAGGCTCATGTAGCCGCTCCGGTGGAAAAGGCCGTCGATATTCGGGAGAACGCCGACCTCCATATTCTCCCATACCAACGCTGTTTTCTCGTCATCCGTGATACCGCCGTTGCCGTCGACCGTAAGGGTAACATAATAAGGCTCCGTTTTCAGGCAGGAAGCGATGGTATGGCCACCGGTCAGCTCTGTTCCGTCTCCGTACAGTCTGCACCGATCCGGCTTCATGATCTCCGTCTCCGGGGTCACTGCCGGTGCGCCTTCGCCGCCGGTCAGCACAATATGCGCCGCCAGATCGAGCCGCTTTGCCGAGACGGCGCACTGCCCGCTGCCCGCCGTGATGGTCAGCGCGGCATGTTTCCCGGCTTCACACCGCTGGTCAAACCGCAGATCGCCTGCGCTGTGCAGCGCTGGGGCGTCCGTGCCGCCGGTGATGGCGTTGTCGCCATACAGGGAGACGGTCACAGTCACCAGATCCGTATACGGCAGATCGATCGCGCCGCCATGATAGCCGTTCAGCCGCAGCTGGACGCCGCCGGACAGGCTTTGCAGCTGCCAGCCATCTCCCGAGAAAAATGTCTCATTCTCTGTAAACCGATACGTTTTGCCACCGATCACAGCCGAGCCGAAATACTGATACTCCGGATAGAGCCGCAGCTTCATGGCATTCGCCGGGACGTCCACCTGCCAGCCGCCATCTGTCGTCCGCGTCATCCGCAGCTGGTCATTGCTGTTCTCCGTTTCGCAGAACACCTGCCAGCCCGTCACGATGGTATTGTCGTTGCCCGCTGCCGGAAGCATATAGGTCGTGCCCGCATTTGCCAAACCATAAAATTTTCCACTAAGATAGACCGCCGTCTGCCCCTCCGGCACCCACTGGGCATAGAGCGTCACCCAGCCTTTATCCGTGTCGGGAACAGGATCGTCGCCGGTAAAATAGTTTCCGTCTTCCTTCGGCTTCGGCGTCAGCGTCCAGCCGAGGAAGCTCCGTCCATTCAGGTCTGGAAGATGATACCATTTGATCCCCATTTCGCCTGTGTCGCCCTCTGACGGAGATATCATCATAAAGCGATTGCTGTCTGTCCAGGCCAGCTTGCCGTTGTCACAGAACAGGATGCCGCGCGTTTCTGTGACCGGAACCGGCTGAAACTCTACCGTAGCAGGCAGCTTAGGATAGCCCACGCCGGGGAGGCATTGCATCTGTTGGTATGCCCCGCCCTCTGTCGTATAGCTTCCAAACCAATAGAGATTCTGCCCTTCACCCTCGGTGGAGGGCAGTGCGGGCGGCGTCCAGCCGTCCGCACTCGCGTCGACTCTCGCATGCTCCACACGATTTCCCTCGCCATCTTGCGTGTAGAAAATCGCCCGAATTCCCTCCGCCGAGTCGTCGGCCTGTACCGCCGGCTCGGCAGTCGGCGTCTCCGGCTGCTCCGCCGTGAGCACGACTGCCGGTTCGCCCAGCTCCGCCGCCCCCGCCGGGAGCACCAGACTCAGCAGCATCAGAATCGCAAGATTCAGGCTGATGAGCCGCTTCCTCATCATGTTCATCTTTACCATCCTCCTATTTCTGTTTTTGTATCTCCGTTTTATCCTGCAAAGCCGTCCTCTGTCCTTCCAGCATGGCCCATGCGAGGAACAGATAGGGCGCGCTGATGCACGTGGAAATGCCGAAAAACGCCTGAATACAATAGCCGAGGACGGCGCTCCCGCAGATGAGCGTCTCCGCCTCATCCGCCCGCCGCACGAACCGCACCGCCGACGCGCCGAGTGCCCCCAGCCAGCAGAGCAGCGCGAACACGCCCTGATCGGCCCAGATGTTGAGGTATTCGTTGTGCGCCGCGTCAATCGTCGCGCGCAGGATGCGGTTCGCGTCCGCGTCATACCGCTCGAAATACGCGCTGACCTGATGCGCGAGCGTATCCGGCCCGCCGCCGAACCACGGACGCGCGCAGATCGCCTCCCAGACGTTTTTCCAGATGTAGATGCGGCCGGAGCCGAACGTGGGGTCGGCCTCGCCATGCAGCAGCGCGTGCGCCTCGCCGAACATGCCCGGAAGATTCGGCAGCAGCCAGACGCCGAGCAGCGCCAGCAGGATCAACCCGCCCACGGCAAACGCCGCGCTCTTCCGCGCGCGGCCTTTCGGCAGCGCAAGCGGGAGCGTGAGCAGGATGCTCCCCGCGAGGCCCGCCAGCCCGGCGGAGACATTCATCCACACCGCGACCGCCAGCCCCAGCGCCGCCGGGACGAGCAGATGCCAGCGCCGCAGCCGCCATGCGCCGAACAGCAGCGCGGGGATTGCCGTGCAGAGGATCGCGGCGGCAAAGCCCGCGTTGCCCGCGGTGGCGAGGTATTCGCCGGAATACGCCTTGCCCGCGTCGTAATAGGTCAGCCCGGCGGGATAGAGGCCGAATGGGTTCTTCCCCAAAAGCTGCAAAACAGCGACGGCACAGAACAGCGTGACCGCCGCGCCGAGCACATCCAGCATCCATGCTGCCGGACGCGCAAAGCGCCGCACCAGACAAAAGCTCAGCACATAGAGCGCAATTGTGAGCAGCCCCTCGTGCCGCGCGCCGCCGAGCCATGTTTCCTCCCGCCACGGCGAGAGCAGACAGGCGAGCAGCGAACAGAGCAGATAGCCCAGCAGCAGCCACTCCGCAAGGCTGGGCCGCGCGAAGGACGCCGTCCTTCGAATGAGGGCCAGCTCCAGCCAGAGCAGGATGGACAACGCGCAGTATCCGCCCGTCAGCCAGAGGAACAGGCGGTATTTCGCCTCCGCGATCTGCGCGTAGCCGCTGGTTCCGGGCCAGAGCAGGAACACAGTGACCATCAGGCAGAGATAGAGGCTCGTCAGCCGTGTGAGCGCGTTCTTCTGCATGCTTGTCTCCTTGGGAACCTCTGAATCAATCGTCCGCGACTGTGAGCGGATCTTTTCCGCCCACTCTTCGGTATCAAAAACGGGAAATACATACAGTATTCCTCCGTTTTTGATATCTCGATTGGACGAAAAATCTCTCGCGCACAGTTCTTGCCGATTGAATCAGAGCTTTCCTTACATTTCACGATTTGGATGCGCTGGATGATTTTCTCTTCTTCGGTTTATTATAGCAGTTTTTCCAGCCTATGTCGATAGCCATTCCGCGCTTCCCTGTAATATTTTCCCGCTCCTGCCCGTCAAACGGATACCGGCGCAAAACGCCCCCGGCCTGTTGGCCGGGGGCGTTTGTGGTTCAGTTGAAGCTGCCGAGCTGCTTGCCCGAGAGCACGTGGAAATGGATGTGGTGGACGGTCTGCCCGGCGAGTTCGCCGACATTCGTCACCACGCGGTATCCATCTGCGAAGCCCTGCTCCTTCGCGATCTTCGCGATGACCGCGTAGATGTGGCCGATGACGGCGGCGTTTTCCTCCGTCGCCTCGGCAGCAGAGGCGAAATGCTGCTTCGGCACGACGAGGAAGTGTGTCGGCGCGAGCGGCGCAATGTCGAGGAACGCCAGACACTGGTCGTCCTCATAGACCTTGGTTGTTGGGATCTCGCCGTGGATGATCTTGCAGAACAGGCAATCAGACATGTTCGTTCCTCCTTACTCCTTCACATTCGCCGCGACGAAATCGTCCACGGCTGCCAGCGCATCGTCGACCTTCAGCACATCCGTGCCGCCGCCCATGGCGCTGTCCGGCTTGCCGCCGCCCTTGCCGCCGACAATCGGGGCAATGCTGCGGATGATATCGCCGGCCTTGATACCGTGCGCGATGGCGTTCTTGCCGCACACGGCCAGCAGCGTCACCTTCTCGCCGTTCACCGTGCTCAGCACCGCGACGGTGTCGGGGTTGCGGTCGCGCAGGAAGTCGCCCAGCTTGCGCAGGTCGTTCGCTTCCATGTTCTCGCGGCTCACGGTCACGACCTTCAGGCCCGCGACGCTCTTGCCCGAGAAGAGCATGCTGTCCACATCGCTGGAGAACATCCGGTCCTTCAGCTTTTCGATGGCCTGATGCAACTCCTTGATCTCGCGCATGCTGCTCTCGGCCTTGGCCAGCAGCTCGCCCGGCGTCGTCTTGAGGACCTCCGCCGCGCGCACCAGCCGCGCGTTCATCTCGTCCACCTGATCGAGGAAGACCTGCCCGGTAACAGCCTCGATGCGGCGCACACCGGAGGCAACGGACGTCTCGCTCGTGATGCGGAACGGGCCGATCTTCGCCGTGTTGTCCACATGCGTGCCGCCGCAAAGCTCAACCGACCAGCCGCCCATGTTGACCACGCGGACAACGTCGCCGTATTTTTCGCCGAACAGCGCAATCGCGCCGGCCTTCTTTGCCTCTTCAATCGGCATCTCGCGGACGTCGACGTCGAGTCCCGCGAGGATCTGCTCGCTGACGAGGCGGCTCACCTCGCGCAGCTCCTCTGCCGTCACGGCGGAGAAATGCGTGAAGTCATAACGCAGCCGGTCTTCCTCGACGAGCGAGCCGGCCTGATGCGCATGGTCGCCCAACACCGTCCGCAGCGCCTGATCGAGCAGGTGCGTCGCGGAGTGCGCGCGCATGATGGCGCGGCGGCGCGTCTCATCGACCCGCGCCTCGACCGTGTCGCCCACGGCGAAGCTGCCGCGCGTGACCTTGCCGTAGTGCATGAATTTGCCGCCCTTGTTCTTCTGGACATCGAGCACGGTGAACTCCGCCTCCAACGTGCAGATCACACCGTGGTCGGCCGTCTGGCCGCCCATCTCGGCGTAGAACGGCGTCTGATCGAGCACGAGGATCGCATCCGTGCCTTCCGTCACGGCGTCGCGCAGCTCGTCCTCGGCCACGATGGCCACGATCTTGCCCTCGTCCACAAACCGGTCATAGCCGGTGAACTTGCTCGCCGGAATCTCCTTGCCGAACTCAACGCCGGCCCAGCCGAGGTCGCCGAGGGCCTTTCTGGCTTCGCGTGCACGGGCCTTCTGCTCCTGCATCAGCTGGCGGAACGCCTCGTCGTCGACGCTCATGCCCTCCTCCGCGACCATCTCGTTCGTCAGGTCGATCGGGAAGCCATAGGTGTCGTACAGCTTGAATGCGTCCGCTCCGGAGAAGACTGTCTCGCCCTTGGCCTTGTGTCCGGCCAGCATATCGGCGAAGATCTTCATGCCGCCGTCGATGGTCTTGGCGAAGTTCTCCTCCTCCGTGCGCACCACGCGGGTGATATAGCTCTGCTTCTCGCGCAGCTCGGGATACTGGCACTCATTCTCATGGATGACCGTGTCGACCACCTCATAGAGGAACGGCTCGTTCATGCCCAGCAGCTTTCCGTGCCGTGCGGCTCTGCGCAGCAGGCGGCGCAGGACATAGCCGCGCCCTTCGTTCGACGGCAGGATGCCGTCGCAGATCATAAACGTCGACGACCGGATATGGTCGGTGATGACGCGCAGCGAGATATCGTTCTTCAGCGACTCGCCATAGTGCGCGCCGGTCAGCTCCGAGACCTTGTGCGTGATGTTCATCACGGTATCCACGTCGAACAGCGATCCGACATTCTGGCACACGCAGGCCAGACGCTCGAGGCCCATGCCGGTGTCGATGTTCTTCTGCTTCAGCTCGGTGTAGTGGTTGTGGCCGTCGTTGTCAAACTGGGAGAAGACCACGTTCCAGACCTCGACATACCGGTCGCAGTCGCAGCCGACGGTGCAGCCCGGCTTGCCGCAGCCGTACTCCGCACCGCGGTCATAGTAAATTTCAGAGCACGGGCCGCACGGACCGGAGCCATGCTCCCAGAAGTTGTCCTCCTTGCCGAAGCGGAAGATGCGGTTCTCCGGAATCCCGATCACGTCGCGCCAGATGGCAAACGCCTCATCGTCGGCGGGCGTCGTCTCGTTGCCCGCGAACACGGACGGATAGAGGCGATCCGGCTCCAGTCCGACCCACTCCGGGCTGGTCAGGAATTCCCACGCCCAGGGAATGGCCTCCTTCTTGAAATAGTCGCCGAAGGAGAAGTTGCCCAGCATCTCAAAATAGGTGCCGTGCCGGGCCGTCTTGCCGACGTTTTCAATGTCGCCCGTGCGGATGCACTTCTGACAGGTCGTCACGCGGCGGCGGGGCGGCTCTTCCTCGCCCTTGAACCACGGCTTCATCGGCGTCATGCCGGCGTTGATGAGCAGGATGGACTTGTCATTCTGCGGCACGAGCGAAAAGCTCGGCAGGCGCAGATGTCCCTTCGTCTCGAAGAACTTCAGGAACATCTCCCGCAGCTCGTTCAGACCGTATGCTTTATGTGCCATTGTCAAAACTCCTTTAACAAATAATTACGATTTTGGAGAACTCCTCGCCGCAGCGAATGCCTTCCCCTCTGGGGAAGGCTTTCTGGCCGATGAGGGCATCGGCCCCTACGACCTGTTACCTGCGTTTCAGCGAAAGATTTTGGCCCAAGGCAAGATTTGAAGGGCGCAGACATCCTTTGTGGATTTCAAGTCCTTCAAACCGCCGCATTGGGGCAAAAGATTCGCTGAAAAAATCGCCCCTACACTCGTAGGGGCGACTTGTATCGCGGTACCACCCTAATTTACGCCATTGGCGTATCTCAGTCTCGCGTTATCGGGCGAAGCCCGCCGCGCTCGTCGCGCAGATGCTCCGAACTGGCTGAAGATCTTTGCCGCCGAAGGGCTTCCACCGTCCCCTTCTCTCTTTTGGCGCGCCGAACTTCTCGGTTCTTCCTCGCAAATCCATATTTCCTATGTATTCTATCACAAAAACACAGAATGTCAACAGAAAAACGCTGCCATCCCGCCGCAGCGGAAGCCTCCCTTGTGTAAAGGGAGGTGGCATTTGCGAAGCAAATGACGGAGGGATTGTCACTTTCCAGAAAATTCCACCGCATGCCGCACAAAGCTGAGCGGCGGCACGCACTTTGGCAGCTTCACGCGGAAGCGCTGCTGCGGCGTGCGCACCTCAGAAAGCGGTACGCCGTCCAGATCCTCCATCGGCCCGACCGTCCACGCAAACGGGCGGCAGTCCGGTCCGACAAGCTCCACCTTGTCACCCACGGAAAACTTGTTCCGCAGGCTCAGCACAGCGTTCCCATCCGCATCGCACGATTCGACCACCGCACAGATCTGCCACTGCCGGATGTAGCGTGAGCTCTCGGTGAACTGCCCCGGCTGCCCGTAGAAAAAGCCCGTGGAATAGTGCCGGTGGCTCACATGCTCCACCTCGTCGCGCCAGACCGGGTCGACGCCCTGACCTTCGTAGACGCTGCGCAGCACATGGCTGTACGCGCCGGTCACGATCGCGGCATAGTAGGCCGACTTCGCGCGGCCCTCGATCTTCAGGCAGTCCACACCCGCGTCAATGAGATCGTCCAGATGGTCGATCATGCACATGTCGCGCGAGTTCATGATGTACGTGCCCTTTTCGTCCTCGAAGACCGGGAAATACTCGCCCGGCCGCTTCTCCTCCATCAGCGCATACTGATAGCGGCAGGGCTGGGCACATTCGCCCCGGTTGCTGTCGCGCCCCGTCATATAGTTGGAGAGCAGGCAGCGCCCGGAATAGCTGACGCACATCGCCCCGTGGCAGAACGTCTCCAGCTCCAGCTCCGGCGAGACCTGTTCGCGAATTCCAAGGATCTCCGGCAGGCTCAGTTCCCGCGCCAGCACGACGCGCTTCGCGCCCAGATCGAACCAGCTCTGCGCGCAGACATAGTTCGCAATCGACTGCTGCGTCGAGATGTGCCGCTCACAGCGGGGCGCGTATTTTCCCGCCAGCGTGAACGCGCCGAGATCCGCTAAGATCAGTGCGTCCACACCCGCGTCCTGCAACTGTTCCAGATAGGCCGGGAGCTGCGCGACCTCCTCGTTGCGCGGCATCGTGTTGACCGTCGCATGGACGCGGACGCCGTGCTCGTGCGCCAGCGCCACAGCCTTCGGCAGCTCTTCCGGCGTGAAGTTTCCCGCGAACGAACGCATGCCGAAGCTCGTCCCCGCGAGATACACCGCATCCGCCCCATAGGCCACGGCCATCTGCAATTTTTCCATGTCGCCCGCCGGGGCGAGCAGCTCAGGGCGTCTGCGTGTTCTCATCGCTGCCTCCTGCCTCGCCGCCCGCGGCGGTTTCGTCGGTCTGCGCCGCGTCAGGCGCGGTCTCGTCCGCTGTATCTGTGGTCGTATCGTCCGCGTTCAGGCTCTCGAGGAAGTCCTGATGCTCGTAATACGTCCGCGAGAAATGATGGACACCATCGTTGCCCAGCGCATAGAAATAATCATCACTCTCCGCGGGATAGAGCGCCGCGCGGATGGACGCGATGCCCGGATTCGAGATCGGCCCTGCGGGCAGACCCGCATTTTTATACGTGTTGTACGGACTGATGATGCCCTTGTCCGCGTTCGAGAGGACTTCCTTCCGCTCGTCCAGCGCATACTGGATCGTCGCGTCGATCTCAAGGCACGGATAGAGCTTGCTGCAAAGCCGGTTGTAGATAACGGCGGCAATGCTCGGGCTTTCGGACGCCTTGGCCGTCTCCTTCTCAATGAGCGAGGCGACGATGATGACGTCGTGCATGTCGAGTTTCGCGGCCGCGATCTCGCCGTCGGTAAAGCCGTTCGCCGCCATCTTTTCCGCAAGGTTCGCGTTCAGCGCATCCACCGCATCGTACATCTCCTCCGTGACCTTGCTGTCGAAGCGGCGCAGGAATTTGTCCAGCACGTTGACCGGGTCGTCGCCCACGTAGAATTCATACGTGTCCGGGAAGAGATAGCCCTCCAGGCGGTTTTTCTGCCCATAGGGCAGATCGGCGAGGAACGCATAATCATATTCGTGGTTCGCCGCCGCATCCTCCAGCTCTTCGACCGTGCAGACCCCATTCTCGGCCAGCAGCGCGAAGATGTCTTCGCACTCATAGCCCTCCGGGATCATGACGGTCGCCGTCGCGCGGTCGCCCGACGTGCGCACCATGCCGTTCACCAGCGCGTGATAGTCATACGCGCCGCGCAGCTCATACGTGCCGGGGTCGATCTTCCGCTCCGCCTTGGAGAACCAGCAGTAGAACTTGAACAGCCATTCATATTGAATGAGGCCCTTGTCCTTCAGCTCCGTGCTGATCTGCGCGATCGTCGCGTTTTCCGGCACGGTCACGTTCACAGCAAAGTTTTCGCGCGTCAGCGCGAGCATATCGTCCGCGCAGCGCCACGCGCCGATGGCCAGCAGCACACTCGCCGCCAGCACGCAGCAGACATATACAAATACCCGCACGCCCGCCGGCAGACGGAATTTTTCATGTGCCGGTGCTTCCTCGTCCGGCTGCTCCTCGTCGACGGTCAGGTCGGCATACTCGTCCGGCAGCTGCGGCTCGAAGGCCGGCATCGCCGCCTTCGGCTCCGTCCGTGCCGGTGCATCCCCGTCCGCCGCCACGTCCGCCGGGCCTTCGCCCGCCGCGTCCAGCGCGTCCGCCGCATCCGGCTCCTGCACGGGTTCGTCCGCCGGGTTGCCCATCATCGCGTCCACACGCGCGATCTCCTCGCGCGCGCCGCGCAGCAGCTCCTCCAGCGAGAGATCGTCAAATTGTTCTTCCGAATGTTCGTTTTTTTCCGGTTCGGCCATATTGTCCCTCCGTTTGCCGCGTTATCCGCGGATGACCATTCCTTCCGCGACATCTGCCGCCGTCTGCTCGCCGCGCAGCGCCGCCAGCAGCTTCAGCCCGAACGCGAACGACGCGCCGGGCGCCTGCCCCGTGATGAGCTTCCCGTCCTGCTGCGCCTGCGCGGGCGTATACTCCGTCCCCGGCATCTGCGTCTCGCAGCCGGGATAGCAGGTCGCCCTGCGGCCCGCCGTGATGCCGAGCTTCGCCAGCACCGTCGGCCCCGCGCAGATGGCCGCGACATATTTGCCGCCGTCCCACGCGCGCTTCACCGCGTCCAGCGCCGCCTGGCAGCCCAAAATGCTCTCCACGCCGCCGAGTCCGCCCGGCAGCACGATCATCTCCAGCGCGTTCTGGTCGATCTCCTCGACTGTGCAGTCCGCCGCAACCGTGACGCCATGCGCCGCCTCGACGGTCTTTCCGCCGATGCCGGCCAGCTTCACGTCCACGCCGCCGCGCCGCAGAATGTCGCATGGCGCAATTGCCTCGACCGGCTCAAAGCCCTTGCCCAGAATAATGTATACCATAATTCAATCCTCCAAACACGATTTTACGATCGCATAAACTTCCTCGTGGATATCCTCCACGCCGCGGATGGCCCCATCCTTCGCGCACGAGACCGTCCGCCAGCCGTAATACTTGGCCGCGTGCAGCGCCACATCGCGGCACTTTTTCAGATAATCCTCGTCGCGCTCATGGATGTCGGCGTGCGTGCCGGTGCTCTGCTCGCGCTTTCGCATCAGCTGCTCGCTCAGCTCCACCGGCATATCCAGCAGCACCACCAGATCCGGCCGCGGCAGACCCATCCGGTCATACTCAAGGTCGTAGAGCCAGCGGAAAAATTCCGCCCGCTCCCCTTCCGGTACTTTGCTGCCCTGATGTACAGCGTTCGACGTCGTGTACCGGTCGGACACGACAAACCCGCCACCCTGATAGTAATCCTTCCACACGCGCTGATAGGACGCATATCGGTCGACCGCGTAAAACGTCGACGCGGCGTAGGCGTTCACGGCCTCCGGGTCGTCGCCGAACGCGCCGCCGAGATACATCCGGATCAGCGCCGACGACGGTTCCTCATACTGTGGGAAGCGCAGCCGCTGAAAGCCGATCTGCTCCGCTTCGAGCCGCTTGGCCAGCAATTCAAACTGTGTGGACTTGCCGCTTCCGTCTGTTCCTTCAAATACGATCAGTTTTCCCATTTCTGTTATCCTTTACTCCGCACCGTCAGCGCCGCCCAGAGATACTTCGGCAGGCGCAGCATCCGCCCGAAGCGCTTCGGCTCTTTGATCAGGCGGTAGAGCCATTCGAGGTTGCAGCGGATCATCCACTTCGGCGCGCGCTTCACCGTGCCTGCGAACGCATCCAGCGAACCGCCGAGTCCTGCCATCAGCCGCACGTCCAGCTCGTCCCTGTGCGCATGCATGAAAATCTCCTGCTTCGGCGCGCCGACGCAGACGAACAGCACATCGGGCTTCGCCGTGTTGATCTTCCCGATCACCGGCCCCTCATCCTTGAAATAGCCGTCCGCCGTCCCGCAAATTTGCAGGCCCGGATGTCGTTCCACCATCTTCTGCGCGGCCAGCTCCGCGATGCCAGGCTTGCCGCCGAGGAGATAGAGCGTCTTTCCCGTCTCGGCCAGCACGCCGAGCAGCCGGTCTGCAAAGTCCACGCCCGCGACCTTCTGCTTCAGCGGCGTTTTGCGCAGCTTCGCCGCGAGGACGATGCCCGCACCGTCCGGCAGGACGAGATCCGCCCCGTTCAGCAGCGCGCGGAACTGCGCGTCGTGCAGCGCCTCATAGCCGATCTCGGCGTTCGGCGTGACGACGATCGACGTGCCCGGCGCCTCAAGCAGCTCCTCTGCCCGCGCCACCGCCTCGTCCATCGTAACATTGTCAAATTGCAGCCCCAGCACATCCTGTTTCATCTGCGCATACCCCGCCAGTTTAGAATGTTCCTATCATACCACACGCGCGTGGATTTGTCCATGTTTTCCCGGAAAAACCCGCCTTGCTCCGTCCCGGTTTCACATTTTCCCCGTCCGGCATAAACTGTTATGAAAGCCTCCGCATTGGCCGCCGAGCGGCATGCGCCAAATGCGAAGTTTATCATCATGTCAGGAGGGTATCAGAATGTCAGATAACAATCAGGCCGGGACGGCTTGTGATCTGCGCGGCATCCGCGAGGCCGTCTGCGTCCATACCGACAAGATCAGCGACAGCTGTCTGGCCAAGGACTGCATCGAAGATCTTCAGGTGTACTTAACGGTCCCGTCGCAGCAGGCGCTCGACTGCGCGGTCAGCGCAAAGGCACGCTATGTTGAGCTGCTGCACGTCGGCGTCCACGTCGAGACCGTCCCCTATTCCACGGGCTACTACACGGTCGACCTCACGTTCTACTACCGCGTCATTGCCGACGCATCCGCCGCAGGAGGCCGCCCGACGACGGTCACAGGACTCGCCATCTTCTCGAAGCGGCTCGTCATGTTCGGCGGCGAGACGAGCGCGCGCAGTTTCTCGAGCCGGAGCGGCGTCAGCTGCCTCTGCAAGCAGGCCATCCAGGCCGGAAACGTGCCGGAGGCCATCGTCGAGGTCGTCGACCCGATGATCCTCGGCTCGCGCGTGCAGGAGGTCTGCAATTGCAATTGCTGCCCGCCGTCGCCCCCGGTCATCCCGGAGGCCATCCTCGGCTGCTTCGAGGAGCAGCTCGTCCTCGACGGCGAGAGCAAGCGTCTGCTCGTCACAATCGGACAGTTCTCCATCGCGCGGCTTGAGCGCAGCACGCAGCTGCTCATCCCGACGTTCGATTACTGCATCCCGTCAAAGACGTGTAAAAACGTCAGCAGCTCCAACACCGAATCGCCCTGCGAGGTCTTCGGCCAGATCGAGTTCCCGATGGACGCCTTCTTCCCCAGCAAGAACGATTCCTGCATCCCCGCCAAGGACAGCTGCACAAACTGCGCGAAGACCGCCACGTAAGCAAAAAAGCCCCCCTCTTCGTAGAGGGGGGGGACGATCGCCGAAGGCGATCAGGGGGGGGAGAAGTTTTTTCATACTCCCCCGGGCCTCGCTTTGCTCGGCCAGCCCCCTCTTGGTAGAGGGGGCCTTTTATTTCTGTCTTTCCGCGCTCAAAAAATCCCCTGCTCCGCGAGCACATCGCACATCTGCGCGACGCGCGCGTCCCACGAGCTTTTGCGTCCCTCTTCGATGCGGAGTGCCGTGCGCTCCGGCTGCGTGTCACAAAGCGCGGCCTCGCACGCCGCCGCAAAACCCGCCGCGTCGTCCGCGATGTGGATGAGCGGCGCATACTGCAGGATCTGATCCGGCTGCCGCGTGGAGACGATGGGCCGTCCGGTCGCGAGATATTCATAGAACTTCAGCGGGCTGACGTCCTTGCTCAGATCGCTCTTCGCGAACAGATTCAGGCAGGCGTCAAAGTGTGCCAGATACTGCGGCAGCTGCTCGTTGGGCTTCATGCCGAGGAAGTGGTTGTTCGGCAGCGCGCGCAGCGCCGAGAGGTCGACGCCCGGCTTCTCCTTCCCGATCCAGACGAAGTGCCAGTCCGACCGGGCCTTCGCCGCCTGTTCCACAAAGTCATATTCGATGCAGCTCTGCAGCGCGCCGACGAAGCCGAACAGCGGATGCGGAATGTCTTTCAGATCCTCCGGCACGGGCTGCGGCTTCGCCGCCTCGGCGAAGCGCTCAAAGTTCGCGCCGTTCGGGATAAAGCGCGTCTTCGGCTGCGCCGCGCGCAGCCGCTCCGCCAGCGCCTCGGCGGTCGCGAACGTCATGTCCGTCTTTCCAGCCAGCTCCAGCTCCATCGCGTCCACCAGCGCCGGGTCCATCAGCCCGCCGTAGGCCGAGTGGCGATCCACACAGTCGTAAACGAGGGCGCTGTGCGGCACAAGGTCGACGAGGTCGACCGTCACCGGCGAATACACCCAGAGCACCGGATTTTCAAATCCGTGCTCTTTCATTTTTTCGCGGATGAATTTTGCGATCTTCTTCTGATTGATGCGGTTGATCGCCCGCTTTTTGTAGAAAAACGGCAGCACCGGCGGCAGCGAATAGACCGTGATATTCTCCTGCGGATGCACCGGCGTCTCCTTATATTTCGTCATCAGCGGCTTCGCGTGCTTGTCGCGCAGCGGGGCGATGATGGTCGCGGACGGGTCAAAATACAGAATTTCCGCATCCGGGATGCGGCTCATGACCTGCTGCTTGCGGGTCGGGATCGGGTACCACGGCGACGTGGCCAGACAAACGATCTGTCTCATTCAGGCTTCCTCCATCAGCTTCCGGGCAATCTGCTCATTTTCTTCGGCGAGCGCGTGCAGGTGCGACACGTCATAGCGCTCCTGCGCGGCAAGGGCCGCGTCGATCTCGCCGCGCAGGCCCTCCGGCGTCAGCGTCTCAAACGCGGTGCAGTGCTTCTGTCCGATGTAGCGCATGAAGCCCGTGACCTTCGGGTCATACGACACCGCGACGAGCGGCGCGCCCACGCTCGACGCGAAGATCAGCGTATGCAGCCGCATCGACACAACGAGCCGCATCCGCTTCATCATGCCGATGATGAGCGTCTCGTCCTCCGGCGTCGGCAGCAGCACGCTCTCGCAGTGCAGCGCCGCGCGCACCTCGCGCGTCACGCCGAGGTCGCGGTTTGGCTCCAGCGCGAAAAACACCGGCGTCAGGCCGTATTTTTCATGGACATACTCCGCTGGCTCGACGAAGCACTGCTTCTTCTGCGCGAACTCGTGCCACGGGCGCAGCACAAAGAGCGCATAGCCGCCCGCCGGGTCGAGCTTCTGGCTGAGCAGGAAGCTGTCCACCGCGCCGTCCGTCCCCGGCTGGAGCAGCAGCGCCGGATCTGCCGTGATGTGGACGGCGGGCCGCGTCACGCCCATGCTGCGCAGCTCCTCTGCGGACAGGTCTTCGCGGAGCGTGATGGCATCGACGCAGCGGTCGATGACCTTCGCCGCATGGCGGCGGTTGGACGCAGAATGGACCGGCCCGATGCCGCAGCCGTACATCAGGACTTTGTTGCCGCAGCGCTTGGCCAGCCGGATGCTCATCAGATAATAGTGCAGGCTCCGCGTGCTCGTCTCGTCCTGAATGAGGCTCCCGCCGCCGGAGAGGAACAGTTTCGTCCGCCGCATGATGGGCAGAAACGCAAACGGGTCGAACGCATGGACAGAGCCGACATGGTAGCGCAGCCGCGTCTGCTTCGGGTTGTGTGAGAGGACGTAGATGGGCATATCCGGGTCGATGTGCCGCATCTGCGCGAGTATCGCCTTCAAGATCGCGTCGTCGCCCGCATTGCCCTTGCCGTAGGCCCCGCAGATCAGGACGCCCCGGCGCTTTTCCTTCGCACGGGCCGTGCGCCGCAGGATGGTCTGATAAATTTCGATCTGCTTGCCGACGGTCGCATCGATGGAAAACTCGCGCGACGCCTTTTCATAGAGATTCTCGCCGAGCTGTTCGCGCATCGCGCGGCTCTCGGCCAGACGGCCGATGCACGCGCCGAGGGCCTCGGCGTCCTGCGGATGGAACAGCAGCCCGGTCACGCCGTGCTCAATGATGTACGGAATCCCGCCGACATCCGAGGCGATGGTCGCGCAGTGCATCCGCGCGCCCTCGGTGATTGCGTAGGGGAACGTCTCAGAAAGAGAGGTCAGCGTGTTCACGTCCAGCGCATGGTAGAAGCTGTCCATGTCCGTCACCCACCCGGCAAACACATAGCTCCCCTTCGGGCAGAGCTCTGCCGCCAGCTTTTCGAGCATTTCGCGCTCCTCGCCGTCGCCCGCAATGAGCAGCCGGATGTTCGGGTGCTCCTTCGCCGCAAGGGCAAAGCCGCGGATCAGCGTCGCCACGTCCTTCACCGGGTTCAGCCGCGCCGCGATGCCGAACACAACATCGTCCGCCCCGGCCGCAAGGCCGACGCTTTTCAGATACGCCGCGCGGTCCATCGCGGGCGTCCGCGGCGTAAAATCGACGCCGTTGTAGATGGAGAACATCGTCTGCGGGTCAAAGCCGCGCTCGATCAGCATCTGGCTCACCGCATCGGACACGCCGATGTGATAGTCAAAGCAGCGCAGTGCGATCGTATTGATCGTGCCGAACGTCAGCCGATGCAGCGGGCGGCCCAGATAGTCGAGCCGGTAGTCGCTGTGGACCGTCGTCACGATGGGCACATGGATCGTCCGCCGCAAAATCGCGCCGGTCATGTTCGCCCGCGCGCCGTGGCAGTGGACGACCTCAAAGCGCTCGTCCTCGATCATGCGCGCCAGCGCGCGGATGCTCGCGGCGACGCCGCAGTCCATCACGACGGTGTCGATGCCAAGCTCCCGCGCCTCCTGCGCAAACGGCCCGTCCATAAAGCAGACCAGCCGCACCGTCTGCGTCTTGCCCAAGCCCTCCAGCAGCGACAGCACATGCGTCTTCGCGCCGCCCACATCGCCGCCGGAAATGAGATGCAGTATTTTCATATCTATAAACCCCAAAGAAATTTTTCTTGTAACCTGACCTATAATACGCTATATTATACTCGATTTGGTTTGTCAAATCAACGTCGCAATGCAATTTGGAGGTATCATATGAAGATCATCGACGAAAAAGGTCGTCTGTTCGGAAAGCTCAATCTCATCGATCTGCTGGTCATCATCCTGCTCATCGCGGCCGTCGCCGCCGTGGCGTGGAAGCTCGTGGGCAAAAAGGCCGCGGAGGCCGTCGCCGACACGGGCCGCACCATCACCTATACCGTCACCGTCGAAGACGTGAACCGCGAAGCGGCGGAGTTTGCCTCGACGCAGATCGGCAAGTCCCTCGTCAACAATTCGAAGGTCGTTGACGCCGCCATCACCGACGCTGCCGTCACAGACCGCGCCGACAGCGCGCATGTCGACCTCGGCGTGACCATCGAAGGCCGCGGCCAGTTCACCGGCAACGTCTACAAGGTCGGCGCGCAGGAAGTGCGCGTCGGGTACGAATACATCGTCAAGACCAGCGAATTCGAGCTGACGGGCATCATCACCGCGATGACCGTTGCGGAGTGACGCCATGATCGCTTCCAGTTTGACCTGCCGCGTGCTGCGCGCCGTCTGGCTGTGGCTCGCGGCCCTCGGGCAGAGCAGCCGCGTCTTCGGAGCCATCGGACGCTGCTATCGCGCTTCCGGCACGCACCGGACGCTCGCCCGTTGGCTCGGCGCGGAGCCGCGCGCGCTGGCTTCTTCGCGCTATACGCGCGCATTTACGAACGAAAACGCGCGCCTTGCCCGCAAAACGAAGCTCCGCGCCGCCATCGAATCCTCCGTGCTCTGCCGCATTTACCGCGCGGTGCTCCGCTGCGGGCAGAATAGCCGTATTCTCTCGTGGCTGTTCTCCGGCGGCGTGACCGGCCTGATTCTGGTCTGCATCGGACTCTATGCCGGCATCGACTATGTGCTGCGCGATCTGCTGGCCATCCCGGTGCTCAGTTCGATGTGGGACGAGGCGCTGCTGCTCTTTGCCGCGCTCTGGATCTGTGGGCAGCGCGTCGAAGCGAGATCGCCCCTCGCCGCCCGCACCACGCCGATGGACTGCGGCATCCTGCTGTTCCTGACCGCCAGCTTCGTGCTCATGAACGTCAACGCGCCGTTCTTCTCCATCCAGGTGTCCGGCTTCCGCGCCTCGTGCCAGTATCTGCTCTGGTTCTTCATCGTCACGCGCATTCTCCGCGACGACCGGGACGTCATGCGCCTCTACGGTGCGCTCGTCGGCCTCGGCGTCTTGCTCGCGCTGCACGGCATCTACCAGTATATCGTCGCCGTGCCCATCCCGGCCAGCTGGATGACCCATACCGAGACCGCCGTCCGCACCCGCGTCTACTCGATTTTCGGCAGCCCCAACATCATGGGCGACTTTATGGTCATGGTTGCGCCGATGTGCGCAGGACTCGCCTACTACGTTAAGGGCACGAAATGGAAGATCGCGGCGTGGATCGGCACGATCCTGATGTGCATCGCGTGCCTGTTCACGATGTCGCGCGCCTCGTGGGTCGCAATGGCGATCGCCGTCTTGATCTTCGTCCTGCTGGTCGACCGGCGGCTGCTCGCGCTGCTCGCCGTGGCGGGTATTGGAGCCTGCTTCGTGCCGTTCGTGCGGACGCGCATCGGCTTCCTCTTCACCGATGATTTCGCCGCCGCCAACACCAGCGGCGGCCGCGCGGGCCGCAAGCTCAACGCGCTGAACCTGTTCTACGCGGGCAACCCCTGGGTCGGCGTGGGCGAAGGGATGTTCGGCGGCGCCGTCGCCATGCAGAATCAGGTGCTCGACGGCATCGACTATTTCTACGTCGACAACTATTTCCTCAAGACCATGGTCGAGATGGGATACTGCGGCCTCGCCGCGTTCTGCCTGATGCTTCTCGGCTTCCTCGGCGCGGCCTGCCGGGCCCTTTACCGCAAGGCGCAGGACTTCAAGGCCGGGCTTGACCGGCTCTTCCCGCTCTGCGCGGGGATGTTCGCCGGTCTTTGCGGCGTAATCGTCCACTGCTTCTTTGAAAACATCTTTGAAGAGCCGTATATGATGGCTTATTTCTGGTCGATCGCGGGCCTTCTGGCCTACATCGGCTTTCTGCGAAAGGAGGCGCGCGCATGACGCCCATACTTCTCACATGGAACCTGCCCGCCAAAAAGGCGGCGAAGGCCCGGATGCTCGCGATGCGTTCCGGCGTCCGCGTGGCCGCCGTCGAGACCTGGCAGTATCTTCAGCCGCTCGGCAGCTTCACCGGCGACTGCGGCAGCATGGAATCGCTATACGACGGCGCAGGCTTTTCCGAGGAAATGCTCCTCTTCGCCCACTTCCCGGAGACGCTGCTCTCCCGTTTTTTGCAGAGCTGGAAGACCGCAGGGCTCCCGCCCGTGGCGCTCAAGGCTGTTCTCACCGACACGAACCGTGACTGGAACTCGCTCGAGCTGCATGAGCAGCTTGTCGAGGAGCGCGACAGCATCCGCCGCGGTCTCCGCCCCAAGGGCCACGACGCGCCGTAAAAACCCACAGCGCGCAAGGATTTTGTCGAAATTGTCAAAATCTGCACTTGACTTTTGTGGAATACGCGCTATAATAAGCACAAATTAAACAACTACCCCTTGGATGGTTCTCAGAACGCTTGCGGACTGGGAGCCGGAGGAGTCTCTGGAGAACTCATTGAATTGGGTGCCGAAGGTGCAAGGCGAAAGCCGAATCTCTCAGGCAAACGGACAGAGTACGAAGCGCAGAACTTTTTCGCGTGGAATACGAATGAGCAAACCGGAGACGGTTTGCTCATTTTTTCATGCGGAAAGGAACACATACCATGGCGAACATTCTGGAAACTTCAATGGACTATCTGGCACAGTTTGACCCCGAGATCGCATCGCAGATGCAGTCGGAATACCAGCGGCAGCAGCGCAACATCGAGCTGATCGCGTCGGAGAACATCGCCTCCCCGGCGGTCATCGCGGCGATGGGCAGCGTGCTGACCAACAAATATGCCGAGGGCTATCCCGGCAAGCGCTATTACGGCGGCTGCGAGGTTGTCGACGTGATCGAGCAGATCGCCATTGACCGTGCCAAGCAGCTTTTCGGCGCGGAATACGCCAACGTGCAGCCGCACTCCGGCGCACAGGCCAACCTCGCGGCCTATATGGCCGTGCTCCAGCCGGGCGACACCATCGTCGGCATGGATCTGGCCAACGGCGGCCACCTGACGCACGGCGCCAAGGTCAACCTGTCCGGCAAGATCTACAACAGCTTCTCCTACGGCGTCAACCCTGAGACCGGCCGCATCGATTTCAACGAGGTCGAGGACGTGATCCGCGCCCATCAGCCGAAGCTCGTCGTCGCGGGCGCGTCGGCCTATCCGCGCGCCATCGATTTCAAAACGTTTGCCGAGATTGCGCACCGCTATGGCGCGCTCCTGATGGTCGACATGGCGCACATCGCCGGCCTCGTCGCGGGCGGCGAACACATGAGCCCCGTTCCCTACGCCGACATCGTCACCACCACCACGCATAAGACGCTCCGCGGCCCGCGCGGCGGCATGATCCTCGCGCGCGAGGAGTTCGCCAAGAAGATCAACAGCGCCGTCTTCCCCGGCATGCAGGGCGGCCCGCTCATGCACGTCATCGCGGCCAAGGCAATCTGCCTCAAGGAGGCCATGGCCCCTGAATTCAAGATCTACGCGCAGAACGTCCGCAAAAACGCCGCTGCGCTGGCCGAGGCCCTCGTTGCAAACGGCTTCGACCTCGTCTCCGGCGGCACGGACAATCACCTCATGCTCGTCGACCTGCGCAGCCGGGGCATCACGGGCAAAGAGCTTCAGGATAAGCTCGACGAGGTCCATATCACGATCAACAAAAACGCCATCCCGAACGACCCGCAGAAGCCCAGCCTGACCAGCGGCGTCCGCATCGGCACGCCCGCCGCCACAACGCGCGGCTTCACGCCGGAGGATATGCCCATCATCGCCGAGTGCATCCGCCTGATCGCCGACGATTTCGACGCAAACCGCCTGAAGGTCGAAGAGGCCGTCGTCCGCCTGACCGCCAAACACCCCATGTACTAAACCAAACACCTCACACATTGGAAACATCGCGCGGCGTCACCGATCGGTGACGCCGCGCGTTTTGCATTTATTTTATCCGCTTCTCAGGTCAGCAGCATCCGGTCGTTGTCGAGCGCCGCGCCGGACGCGTTCTTGAACTCCTGCAACAGCTTTTCCACGGTGAGTCCGTCGCGCTTTTCTCCTGCTGCGTCGTGGATGATATGGCCGCGATCCATCATGATCGTGCGGTTGCCAAGCTCGAGCGCGGAGGCCATGTTGTGCGTGATCATCAGGCAGGTCAGATGGTTTTCCGCCACGATCTGCTTCGTCAGCTCCAGCACCTTTTCCGCCGTACCGGGGTCAAGCGCCGCCGTGTGCTCGTCGAGCAGGAGGAGCTTTGGCGGATTGATCGTCGCCATCAGGAGCGTGAGCGCCTGCCGCTGTCCGCCGGAGAGCAGCCCGACCGGCTGCTTCATCCGGTTCTCAAGGCCCATGCCAAGCAGGGCCAGCCGGTCGCGGAAGGCGGCCTTATCCGCCTTGGAAACGTGACTGAGCCAGCCGCCGCGGCCCGCCGCGAGGGCGAGGTTTTCCTCGATGCTCATGCCGGGCGCGCTGCCGCGCATGGGGTCCTGGAACAGGTGGCCGATGACGCGCGAGCGGCGGTGCTGCGGCAGCATCGTGATATTCTCGCCCTCGAGGAAAATGCTGCCGGAATCGGTGAGGAACGTGCCGCAGATCGCGCCGAAGAGCGTCGATTTGCCCGCGCCGTTCGCGCCGATGATCGTGATGAAATCGCCGTCCGCCACGGAGAGCGACAGATCGTCGAGGGCGGTCTTGGCGTCCTCGGTGCCGGGGTTGAACGTTTTGGAAACGTGCTTCAGTTCCAGCATCTCAGCGAACCTCCTTTCGCATCTGGGCGCGGCGGCGCAGCAGCGGGAGCTGCCCCTTGAGATACGGCCCGGAGATGGCAATGATGACAATGACGGACGACACGAGCTTCAGCATCGAGGCCGGCATATCGAACCGCAGCGCGAGCGTATAGACCAGGCGGAACAAAAACGCGCCCAGCACCGCGCCCACCGCGCGGAGCGCCACACCCCTGCGCCGGAAGAACATGCCGCCGATCAGCAGCGAGGCCAGCGCGATCGTCACCATCCCGGAGCCGATGTCGATGTTGACCGATTTCTGCGCCTGCGCCAGCAGACAGCCGGACAGGGCCGTGAACGCATTCGCCACGCAGAGTCCAACCGTCGTCGTGAAGACCGGGTCGATCGAGCTGGATTTGACCATATCCGGGTTATTGCCGGTCGCGCGGATGGCGAGGCCGAGCTTTGTCCGCAGGAACAGCGACAGGAACACGATCACCAGCGCGACCGCGATCAGGCTGACCGCCAGCTTCTGCTGCCCGGCGAGGAACGTCCCCTCGAGGGCGGTCTGCATTTTGGTAAAGACCGTCTCGGTCTTATTCATATTTAATAGAGAGGTATTGCCCATGACGGCGATGTTGATGGAATAGAGCGCCGTGTTGACGACGATGCCGGCGAGCAGGCTGTTCACGCCCATGCGCGTCTGCAAAAAGGCCGTCACGAAGCCGGAGATCACACCGGCCAGCATTGCCGCCGGAATGGACAGGAACGGATGGCCCGCGAGGGCCACAACCGCGCCGACCGCCGCGCCGAGCGTGAAGCAGCCGTCGGTGGACAGGTCGCAAACGTTCAGCATCGTATAGCTGAGAAACAGCGCGAGAACCGTCAGCGAGCTCATCAGGCCCAGCTCCAGCGCGGTCTGTCCGAGGCCCAGAATGGTGGTAAAGGACATGGTGTTCCCCTTTCTTCATTCACGCAGACCCGCATCGGATGGATACGGGTCTGCGTTGATTTCTAACACTTGCAGAAGCTTTTGTTCGGGAAAATTGATCTTAGGCTGCACCGCACAATTCGGCAAGCAGATTTGGCGAAGCGCGCCGACGCAATTGCGCGGTGTTGCCTTTATTCAAACGCTTCGGCGGTCTGGATCGGCTGCACCTTGGTGCAGTAGGGAGCGAAGGTCTCCGCGATCTGATCGTAGTCGAAGCCGAGGGCCGAGCACGTCTCGGTGTTGACGGTAGCGGTGCCGTTATCGAACGTCATGACGGGCATTTCGGCGGGGTTCTTGCCGTTCACCAGAATGTCAGCGACCATGTTGGCGGTCTCGACGCCGAGGTTCGCGTAGTCGACGCCGTAGCCGAGGAACGCGCCGTTCAGGGCGAAGGAGTCCGCGCCGGTATACTGCGGGATGCCGGCCTCAGCGAACATTTCGTAGATGGAGAGCTCGGCGGTCATGACGGTGTTGTCGGTCGGGGTGAAGATGGCGTCGACGCCGTCGGCCACAGCGGCCTGGGCCGCGAGGATGACCTCGTCGACGGTCGTGCCGGTGTATTCCTTATAGCTGACGCCCTTCGCGTCGAGGTAGGCCTTTGCGTCGGCGATCGGGGTCGCGGAGGAGTCCTGACCGACGTTGTAGAGCAGGCCGATGTTGGAAGCGTCGGGGTTTGCGGCGAAGATGAGGTTCAGGACGGCGCTGGTGTCGAGCGCGTCAGACGTGCCGGTGATGTTGGCGCCCGGCGCATCGAGCGAGGCGACGAGGCCGCAGGAGATCGGGTCAGAGACGGCGGAGAATACGACCGGGATGTCGGTGCCCTCGGTCTCGGCCTGCATCGAGATGGCGACCGGAGTGGCTACGCCGATCATCAGGTCGACGCCGTCGGCTTTGAAGTTCGAGATGATCTGGGCAAGGACGTTTGCGTCGGCGTTGCAGTTGTCGTATTCGACCTCGAATGTCACGCCGTTCTGTTCGCCGATGGCGGCGAGCTGCGTCTGGATGTTTTCGACGATCTGGTTGAGGGATGCGTCGTCGACGTAGTTGCAAAGGCCGATCTTGAAGACCTTACCGGAATCAGCGGTGTCTTCTGCGGCGTCGGTGGATTCAGCGGGTTCTGCGGTATCAGCAGGTTCCGTGATGTTCGTGGTGGTGTCGGCGGTGGAGTCTGCGGTGTCTGTGGTCTTGGAAGCGCAGGCGGCGAACGTGAGCAGCATCATGGCCGCGAGGATGAGCGCGATGATCTTTTTCATAATACAAAGTCCTTTCTGTGATGAAGTCAAATTGGTATGTGAGTTATCGGTTCTCTTCACAGTAGAGACGCCATCGTTTGGTGAGTTTCATAAACTGCTTCATAAAAATTCCTCCTTGGAAAAACAAAAAATCCTGTCTCAGCAATACTGCTGGGACAGGATGTAAATACTTCCTGCGGTGCCACCCGGCTTGACGCTTGCGCGCCCTCTTTTCGCATACAACCATATGCTGGCCTTTGGTCACGGAGCGCCCATCTCCGTCTCGCATACTCGGCGTCTGCCTTTCCGCTCGCCCTCGGAAGCCCATTCACCACAACTGCCCCTGCCGCACTCGCACCACCGGCGGCTCTCTGGATGGAAGCATGTTTGTGATTACTCACTCTTCCTCAACGGTTTGTTTGATTGCCCGTATTTAAGCACATCCGGCGGAAAATGTCAAGCGTTTTTTGCGAGATCGCGAAATTTTTTATCTGGCCCTATTTGATTTTGTAAAACTGGAGCTTGAATCAGTCCAGTTTCCGTTGTATGCTGTTGCCATCATCAAGAGAGCGGGAGGATTTCCCTATGAAGCATCAGAAATTATACCATCTGGTTCTTGCGGCGCTGTTCGCGGCGCTGACCTATGTGGCGACAAACATCATCCACGTACCGATCCCGGCGACGGACGGCTACATCAATCTTGGCGACTGCGTCGTGCTGCTGGGCGCGTTCCTGCTCGGGCCGGTCTACGGCGCGGCGGCAGGCGGCATCGGCTCCGCCCTGGCCGACATTATCTCCGGCTATGCCGTGTTCGCGCCGGGCACCTTTGTCATCAAGGCGCTCATCGCGGTCATCGCGGCGGCCATCCTAAAGGCCCTCGGCAGCAAGACCAAGGCCGCCCCCATCGTCGCCAGCATCGCGGGCGAAGCATGGATGCTGCTTGGCTATTTCCTGTATGAGAGCATTTTCCTTGGCTACGGTCTGGCTGCTGCCGGCAGCATCGGCGGCAACGCGATCCAGGCGGTGGCCGGTGTGATCCTGGCCGCGGCGCTCTATGCCGTGCTGAGCAAGGTGCCGCAGATCAAAAAGGCTGCGGCCTGAGGAGGGATTCGACATGTATGAAGAGATCACCGCACAGGCCCGGCAGGCCGTTCTGGAATTGCTGGAAGTTGCCAACTTGAAGTCCGGCGACATCTTTGTCGTCGGCTGCTCGTCGAGCGAGATGGTCGGCCAGAGGATCGGCAAGGGTTCGAGTCTCGAGGCCGCGCAGGCCGCATTTGACGGCATCTACCCCGTTTTGCAGGAGCGCGGCATCTACCTCGCCGCGCAGTGCTGCGAACACCTCAACCGGTCGCTGATCGTGGAAGAAGCTGCGGCGGACAAATATGACCTCGACGTGGTCAACGTCCAGCCGTGGGAGCACGCGGGCGGCTCGTTCGCAACGACAGCCTTCGCCCGGTTCGAGCATCCGGTGGCCGTAACACACGTCCGCGCCAAGGCGGGCATCGACATCGGCGGCACGCTGATCGGGATGCACCTGAAGGAGGTCGCGGTTCCCGTCCGTCTTTCGATCAAGCAGATCGGCGAGGCAAACATCCTCTGCGCCCGGACGCGGCCGCCCTATGTCGGCGGCGAACGCGCACGTTATCGCGAAGACATGAAATAAGCAGAAAACCGGCCCCGGAAGGAATTCCGGGGCCGGTTTATACTTTTGCCAAAAGGCCCCCTCTTCGTAAAGGGGGCTTTCCGCTGCGGCGGGCACGGGCCGATGAGGGCATCGGCCCCTACAAACACGAACGAAGTACAGCGGAAAAACGGTGGCCTTAATCCCCTCAGGCACTGCGTGCCAGCTCCCCTTGATGCAATCAAGGGGAGCCTTTGGGCGGACAGGGTCGTCCGCCCCTACAACCGCTGCGGCGGGGACGGGCGACCAATGGTCGCCCCCACGTTCACCACCAGCAGCGCGATCGAATCCGTAGGGGCGGGCATTGCCCGCCCGCAAAGGCTCCATAAAATCCGCGGGCTTTCTTTTTGCCGCGCCATGTTGTATAATGGCAGCAGTACATACATGGAGATGAAGTTGCTTTGTGGGCAAAGAAGCAGAGTAAGACAGAACTATTCGAGACGACGCCGGTCTTTCAGGCGCTGACAATTATGGCCGTGCCGACGATCATCAGCCAGCTGATCGTGCTGATCTACAATCTGGCCGACACCTGGTTCATCGGCCAGACCGATGAACCCTACATGGTCGCGGCGGCGGCACTGGTGTCGACGGTGTTTCTGATGATCACCGGCCTTTCCAACCTCTTCGGCGTGGGCGGCGGCAATCTGGTCGTGCAGCTGCTCGGCCGGCGTCAGGAGGACGAGGCGCGCCGCGCCGCGTCGCTCAGCCTCGTGATGGCCGCAGGGAGCGCACTGGTCTTCTCCCTGCTCTGCCTTGCGTTCATGGACCCGCTGCTCTATCTGCTCGGCGCGAGCGAAAATACGATCGGCTACGCGCGGCAGTATCTCATTCCCGTCGTCATCATCGGCGCGCTGCCGACGCTGCTGGCCAACACGATGAGCACGATGCTCCGCAACGTCGGCTATTCGAAGGAGGCCGGCTTCGGCGTGAGCCTCGGCGGCCTTCTGAACGTCGGACTCGACCCGCTGTTCATGTTCGTCCTCCTGCCAAAAGGATACGAAGTCCTCGGTGCCGCACTGGCGACGCTGCTGTCCAACCTCGTCTCGTTCGTCTATTTCATCGTCATCTACCAGAAGGTCCGGAGCAAGACCGTTCTGGCCCTCCCGCGCCGCATCGAGCATGTGCAAAAAAGCTCCATGCGGGCCATCTTCTCCGTCGGCGTGCCCGCGGCGCTGAGCCTCCTGCTCTACGACCTGACGAACATCATCATCAACAAGCTCTCCTCCGGCCACGGCGACATCGAGCTGGCCGCAATGGGCATCATCCTGAAGGTCGAGCGCCTGCCGCTGAACATCTGCGTGGGCATCTGCCTGGCCATGATGCCGCTCGTCGCGTACAACTTTGCCTCCGGCGACCGGCAGCGGATGCTGGCCTTTTTCCGCGTCTCCCGCCGCGCCGGGCTGGTCGTGGCGGCGGTGTGCATCGCGCTCTACTGGCCCCTCGCGCCGCAGATCATGCGCACGTTCATCCACGACGAGCAGACCGTCGCCCTCGGCACGGTCTATCTCCGGGCGCGCTGCTTCGCGCCGATCATGATGTTCCTCTGCTTCCATATGGTACACTATATGCAGGCCCTCGGCAAGGGCGGCGTCTCGCTGGCCCTCGCCGCCATCCGGCAGCTGGGCATGAACATCCCGCTGCTCCTCCTCCTCGATCACTTCTTCGGCATGACCGGCATCATCTGGACGCAGGTGACCGCCGACGCGCTGACAGCCGTGATCTCCTATCTCATCTACGCGCACGTCAAGCGCGGACTGGAGGTGCCCGATGGCACGAAAACAGGATCGGCGTAAGGCCTCTCCCGCCGCCGCCATTCTTACCGTGCTGGTGCTGGCGGCGCTGTTCGTCTGGCGGATGCTCGGCAGCCCGGAGGACGGCAAAACGCAGATTACACTGCCAAACGGCGAACTGCACGTCTGGTTCCTCGATGTGGGGCAGGCGGATTCCAGTCTGCTCGTCTGTGATGGACAGGCCATGCTCATCGACGGCGGCAACGTCGACGACGCGAGCTATGTCGTCGCCAGCCTCGAGCAGTACGGCGTCACGTCGCTGGACTATGTCATCAACACGCATTGTGACGAAGATCACGTCGGCGGCCTCGCGGGCGTGCTGGCGAAGTTCCCGGCGGAGCACGTCTGGTCGAGCACCGCGGAATATGGCACGAAGGCGTTTTCCAACTTTGTGAAATACGCGAACGAGCAGGGCCGCGCCATCGAAATTCCGTCCCCCGGAGACACCTTCACGCTCGGCGAGGCGGAGATCACCGTGCTCGGCCCGCTGCGCGACTATGAAAACAACAATGAAAATTCCATTGTCCTGCGCGTCGACTACGGCGAGACAAGCTTCCTCTTCACCGGAGACATGGGCATCACGGCGGAGGACGAGCTGGTCGAATCCGGCGCGCGGCTGGACGCGACGGTCCTCAAGGTCGGGCATCACGGCAGCGCCGGATCGACGGGCTATGTCTTCCTGCGCGAGGTCATGCCGGACTACGCCGTCATCTCCGTCGGCACGGACAACTCCTACGGCCACCCGACCGAGGCAGCGCTCAGCCGTCTGCGGGACGCGGACGCACAGGTCTTCCGCACCGACCTGCAAGGCGTCATCCACGCGGTCAGCGACGGGCGGAGCGTCACGTTCGAGACCGAACGCAGCGCGACGGAAGCGCAGTTGAATCCTACGATTCACGACGCCGCCGAGACCTACATCGGCAACGTCAATTCGCAGATCTTCCACGTCTCGACCTGTCACAGCTGTCCGTCGGAGAAGAACGCCGTGCACTTCGCCTCCGTCTGGGACGCAATGGCGCAGGGCTACCGCGCCCATAGCTGCGTCGACTAAAATCCTGCCCCATCCCCGCTCTGCCGCACTTCGTTCATGTTCGCAGGGGCAACCATTGGTCGCCCGCAAAGGCCCCCTCTTGATAGAGGGGGCCTTTGGGCTTCCTGTCTTTTCTTTTATCCCAACAACAGCTTCTGCAATTCCTCCGGCGTCTCCAGCAGCGCGTCCGCGCCCTGTTCCGCCAGCACCGTGCGCGGCCGGTAGCCCCAGCTCGCGCCGAGCGCCCAAAAGCCAAGCGCCGACGCAAAGGCCATATCCGTATCGCCGTCGCCGGTGAAGGCGATCTGCTCCGGTGTCAGGCCCAATTCGCGCAGCATCAGCTTGCCGGACTCCGGTGCGGGCTTCAGCGGCCGGACGCCGTTGTTGCCCCAGATGAAGCGGAACGGCACCTCCGGAAAATAGTGCGCCATGACGCACCTGGCCGTCGCCTCCGTCTTGTTCGTCACCATGCCGAGCATGATCCCCCGGGCCGCCAGCCCGTGCAGCAGCTCCGGCACGCCGTCATAGACCTGCGTCAACCCGGTGCAGTGCTCCCGGTAATAATCCCGGCCATAGTCGCGCAGCGCCTCCACCGTCGCCTCGTCCGTCCCAGCAGGCGCGGCCCGCCGGTAGAGCATCAGCAGCCCGTTTCCGATGAAGCCCTGGTAGGCTTCCAGCGGATGCTGCGGGAAGCCGAAATGCGCCAGCGTCGCATTCGCCGCCGTGCCGAGATCGCGCACCGTGTCAAGCAGTGTGCCGTCCAGATCAAAGACCGCCGCGCGGAGCTGCGCGCGGTCAAATTGTTTCATTTTTTCCGTCAAAAGTTCCATAGCACTCCCCTGTTCTGTCCGTTTATTTCGCGTACAGCAGACCGACAAGCCAGTTGAGCAGCCTGCACGGCAAGATCCGCGAGAGGACGTGGAAGAACTTGTATTGCAGGCCGATCGTGCGGATCGGCTTGCAGCTCTTCCGCATCGCCGTGTGCGCGACGAATGCCCCTGCCTGTTCCGGCGTCATGCCGTTCTGCTCGTCCTTTTCCATACCCGCGACGGAGCGCGCGATGCGCCCGCCGTAGACGTCGTCGCCCATCGGATTTTTCTGCCGCGCGGCGGTGAAGCCGGTGCGGATGTCGCCGGGCTGCACGCAGCAGACCTGCACGCCGAAGGGCCGGACCTCGTTGGCCGTGGCCATCGTATAGGAGTTGATCGCAGCCTTGGACGCGGAATAATAGGTCTGGAACGGAATCGGGATGGAACCGGCGACGGAGCTGAGGTTTACGATGCGGCCATAGCCCTGCTTCCGCAGGATGGGCAGGACGACGTGGTTCATGCGCACCATGCCGAAGAAGTTGACGTCAAGCTGGCGGATGGCGTCGGCGGTGTCGGTGAATTCGACCGCGCCGGAGATGCCAAAGCCCGCGTTGTTGATGACGACGTCAATGTGATCCTCGTGCGCGAGCACAAAGTCGACCGCGGCGCGGAGCGTATCTTCCTTCGTGACGTCGGCCTGAATGTGGACGGCGCAGTCGGTGCCGGCCTCGCGGCGGGACAGCTCATAGACGCGGTAGCCCGCGTCGTGCATGGCCCGCGCCGTGGCGAGGCCGATGCCGGACGTGCCGCCGGTGATGATGCAGACTTTGCTCACAGGTCATACCTCCCGAGCACTTCCGCAATGATGTCGACGGCCTCGTCGATCAGCGCGTGCGTGTGCGTGGCTATCAGGCTGGTGCGCAGCAGGCACTCGTGCGGCGCCGCCGCGGGCGGCAGCGAGGAGTTGACGTAGACGCCGTGCTCATAGAGATCCTTCGCGATCGTGAGCGTGGGGATCTCTTCGTAGGTGTAGATCGGGACGATGGGCACGCGCTGGCCGTTGGACTCGCGCATTTTGATGTGCTTGTCGCCCAGCTTTTCGCGCAGATAGAGCGCATTTTCCTGCAAAGTGGTAACGCGATCCGGTTCCCGCTCCAGAATACGCAGCGCGGTGAGCGCGGCGGCGCAGTTCGCGGGCGGGATGGACGCCGAGAAGATGAACGGACGCGAGGCGTGGCGCACGTAGTCGGCGACCTCTTCGCTCGCGGCCATGTAGCCGCCGAGGGAGGCAAGCGATTTGGAGAACGTGCCCATGTAGATGTCGACCTGATCCTCGAGTCCATAGTAGCTGGCCGTGCCGCGCCCGCCCTCGCCGAGGACGCCGAGTCCGTGCGCATCGTCGACCATGACGCGCGCACCATACTGCTTGGCAAGACGGCAGATCTCCGGCAGATTTGCAATGTCGCCCGCCATGGAGAACACGCCGTCGGTCACGATCAGGCATCCAGCCGATTCCGGAACCTTTTGCAGCTTCTTCTCCAGATCTTCCATGTCGTTGTGGCGGAAGCGGAGCATTTTCCCGTAGGAAAGGCGGCAGCCGTCATAGAGGCTCGCGTGGTTTTCGCGATCCATGATGACGTAATCGTGCATACCAACAATGGCGCTGATGATGCCGAGGTTGGACTGGAACCCGGTCGAGAACGTGACGATGCCGGGCTTGCCGAGGAACCTGGCCAGCTCCGCTTCGAGTTCCAGGTGCAGCGTCAGCGTCCCGTTCAGGAAGCGGGAGCCGGAGCAGCCGGAGCCGAACTCCTGATAGGCCCGCACGCCCGCCTCAATGACCTCGGGGTGTGTGGTGAGTCCAAGATAGTTGTTCGAACCGAGCATGATGCGGCGCTTGCCCTCCATGATGACCTCGACGTCCTGCTTCGATTCGAGCGCATGGAAATATGGATAAATGCCAAGGCGCTTGGCCTCGGCGGCGAGAGACGGTTTTGCACATTTTTCAAACAGATCGATCATTGTCAGTCTCCTTTCTCTGTTTCAACGGTCTGCACCAGAGCCTGCATGACGCGCTCCGCCGCGTCCAGCTCCTCCGGGGAGAAGCGGCCCGCGAGCGCATCCATGGCCTCGCGCAGCGCCTGCTCATTGTCGTGGTAATAGGCATTGAATTTTCCGGCAGTCTGGAGGCGTACCTCGCGCCGGTCTTCGCCCGGGATCTTCTCCAGGTAGCCCTTGGCGGCGAGATTGTTGACCTTATAGGTGGCGTTCGGCTGCGAAATGCCGAGCGTCGCGGCAAACTGCCCGAGCGTCGGGCGGCCCAGCAGATGGATGACGTCGGCAGAGAACGCCTCCGTCGCGCTGAGGCTGCCGGTCTTCTCGCGCAGCGTGTGGAACATTTTTTTGTAGCTCTCCAGCCGCAGCCAGTTTTGCAGCCGGAGGATCCATTGCACCAAGCCGCCACTTCCTTTCAAAATTTTATATAAAAATTTTTATGTAAAAAGTATAGTGCAGCCGCTCTGATTTGTCAATCAAAATTTGCTGCATCTGTTTGCCTCAAAGCAAAAGGGCCGGCATAATTGCCGGCCGCTGAGGTGCTGTAGCGCTTACTGATCCAGCTGCTCCTTCGCCTGTTCAAGCGCGCGGGCGAGCTGATCGGGACAGGACGTGGGCTTCATGCCGCAGCGGATGCCGCGCGTCCGGGCAATGACTTCGTCAATGTCCATGCCCTCGACGAGGCGGCTGATGCCCTGCAAATTGCCGTTGCAGCCGCCGGTGAAGACGACACGTTTGATTTTCCGCCCATCCAGCTCAACGTGGATGCTGCTGGAGCAGGTGCCCCTGGTACGATAATCAAGTTCCATGGTGTTGCTTCCTTTCTATTCGGTGAGATCGCAAACTGTGCAGTTTACATAATTTATAAGATCCTCCGGCGCAAGCAGAATTTGGCAGCCGCGCTGCCCGGCGGATACGCCGATCTCGTCGTAGAGCTGGGCCGTTTCGTCGAGGTAGGTCGGAAACGGCTTTTTCATACCGATCGGGCTGCATCCGCCGCGGATGTAACCAGTCGTCGCCAGTAGATCCTTGACGTGGATCAGCTCGATCTTTTTGTCACCGGCGGCTTTTGCAGCCTTTTTGAGGTCCAGCTCGCAGCAGACAGGGATGCAGAACACGGCGTAGCCGCAGCGGTCGCCGTGGGCGACGAGGGTCTTAAAGATCTGCTCGGGCGGCATGCCGATGCCCTCCGCCGCGTGCAGGCCGGAGAGGTCGTTTTCGTCGAAGGCGTATTCCGCCGTGTGGTACTGAATTTTGGCCGCATCCAGCAGGCGCATCACATTTGTTCTGGTCATGGGTATCCCTTCTTTCCGCCTCATTATACAGAATCCGTGCGCATCTTGCAAGTCCCCTTTCCGTTTGCTATAATACGTCTGAAATTTTTCCCGGAGGCGAGGAACATGTCCATTGAAAAGGTGAGAAGCTATTTCCAGACGCTTGGCATTGCGGAGCGGATCATGGAGTTTGACGTGTCGAGCGCGACGGTCGAGCTGGCGGCGCAGGCCGTCGGCGTCGAGGGCGCACGCATCGCGAAGACGCTGTCGTTTCTGCTCGGCGACGGGTGCATTCTGATCGTGGCGGCGGGCGACGCGAAGATCGACAACAAAAAATACAAGGCAAAATTCGGCACAAAGGCGAAGATGCTCGCGCACGACGACGTGCCGGAGTATATCGGCCACGCCGTTGGCGGCGTGTGCCCGTTCGTGGTGAAGGAGGGCGTGCGCGTCTATCTGGACGAATCGCTGCAGCGGTTCGAGACGGTGTTCCCCGCGTGCGGCAGCAGCAACAGCGCCATCGAGCTGACGATCCCGGAGCTGGAGGAATATTCGAAATTCGACGAGTGGGTCGACGTCTGCAAGCTGCCGGAATAATTTTTGCCGCTTTTGTCCATGCTAAGCCCGAACTTTTGGGGAGGGCGAAAACATGGCGGAAGAAAAGCAAAAAGATCAGCAGACCGAGCAGCTCGTCGATCTCGGCGCAGCGACGACGAACACCAGCCGGGGCAGCATCTACACGCTGACCATCGTCGGCCAGATCGAAGGGCATCAGGCGCTGCCGGAGAACGTAAAGACAACGAAATATGAGCATGTGCTGCCGCTGCTCGCCTCCGTGGAGGAGAGCGAGGAGATCGACGGGCTGCTCATTTTGCTGAACACCGTGGGCGGCGACATTGAGGCAGGTCTTGCCATTGCAGAGCTGATCGCCGGGATGAAGAAGCCGACGGTGTCGCTCGTGCTCGGCGGCGGACATTCGATCGGGATTCCACTGGCCGTATCGGCGCGGCGGAGCATGATCGTCCCCACGGCGTCGATGACGGTGCATCCAGTGCGCATGACGGGACTCGTCGTCGGCGCGCCGCAGACCTATCAGTATTTTAACCGGATTCAGGATCAAATCGTCAGCTTTGTGACGAAACATTCGAAGATTTCAAAGCAGCGGTTCCTCGACTATATGATGGCGACGGACGAAATCGCGACCGACGTCGGCACGGTCGTCTACGGGCCGGAGACGGTCGAGTCCGGCCTGATGGATCAGCTTGGCAGCCTCTCCGATGCGTTTTCGTGGCTGCACCGGCAGATCGCGAAGGAAAAGAAGAAAAAATAATGCACCGGGCCGGGCGCGAGAGCGTTCGGCCCTTTTCCGGCGTTCCTCCCCGACAAATCCGATCGCAGGTTTTGCAAAGACGGATGGGAGACGGAAAAAGAGTGGAAATATTCTTTGATCTGTGATAATATAAAACAGTATGTGACTATGGGCGCGGGAGACGCGCCGCGCAGATCGGAGGGTGACGTATGACCTACGGACAGGCGATCCTGCTGGGCTTTGTGCAGGGGGTCGCGGAGTTTTTACCCATCTCCAGCTCCGGCCATCTGGCCGTGCTGCAAAATTTTCTCGCCATCGGCGACATGGAAAACCATCTGCTGTTCGACGTGCTGCTCCACCTTGGGACGCTGGCCGCCGTGTTTCTGGCCTTTCGGGGCGAGATCTCGCCGCTGTGGAACGAGGGGCTGCGGATGCTGCACCTGAAAAAGACGCGGCGCGGCGAGGAGCCGGGCGGCGTGAAGCGGCGGATGATCTGGTTTTTGATCGCGGCGACGCTGCCGCTGGCGCTGGCCGCGGTGCTGAACAAATACGTCGAGAGCCTGTATCAGAACACGTTTTTCATCGGCTTTGCCTTTTTGATGACGGGCGTGCTGCTCTTCGCGGCCGACCGCATGGGCCACGGCAACAAAAATGAGCGCGGGGCCACGCTGGGCGACGCGGTCGTGGTGGGTCTGGCACAGATGATCGCGGTCGTGCCGGGCTTGTCCCGCAGCGGGACGACGATCTCGGCAGGGCTGCTGCGCGGGTTCGACCGGAATTTCGCGGTGAAATTTTCGTTTTTGCTGTCGATCCCGGCGGTGCTCGGCGCGAATCTGGTCTCGCTGGTGAAGGCATTTGCCGCGGGCGTAGACTGGTCGATGGCGCCAAAGTATCTCGTGGGCGTGCTTGTCGCGTTCGTGTCTGGCTATTTTGCCATTTATCTGCTGCGCATGATCGTGCAGCGCGGAAAATTCGGCGGATTTGCGTACTATTGCTGGGGCGCGGGATTGGTGACGCTGATCCTGTCGCTGACAGTTTGAGGAGAAGGAACCAATGGCGCAAAAGCAAACAAAAAAAACAACAGCCGCAAAGGGCCGCAAAAAGGCGGCCCCGAAGAAGGCACAGCAGAAGCCCATCCGCCGCGAGGTCGGCGCGGGCGTGTGCCTGCTGCTCGCGGTGTTCACGGTGCTGGCCTGCTTTCAGATCCACGCCGCATTTCTCGACGCGCTGGCGACGCTCTGCCGTGGGCTGATCGGCGCGGGCTTTTACATTTTACCGTTCGCGTTTCTGATGGGCTTCCTGATCCTGCTGCTGCATGACGGGCGGCCCGTGGCGCTGCGGGTGACGTGTACGTTCCTCGTGGCGGTGCTGATCGGGTCGCTGGTGCAGCTCGTCGGCGGAGGCGGCGTGGAATGGAGCCAGAATGTGCTCGAGAACCTCTGGGACGGCGGCATCGCCGGAACGTCCGGCGGCGTGGTCGCCGGAGGGCTGGCGCTGGTGCTGGAGCTGGTGGTGAGCAAGGTCGGCGCGGTGATCCTCTGCATCGCGGGCTTCCTTCTGGCGCTGATCACGAGCCTGAACATGACCGTGAAGGGCATCATTCTCGCAATCAAAAACCGGCCGAAGCTCGAGTATGAGCCGCCGAAGCGCGAACATGCCGACCCGGCGGAAAAGCTTGTGAACCATGTGGCGGAGCGGCACATCGAGCAGGTGGAGCGGCGGCGCGCGAAGGCGTCGGACTTCGATCTGCCGATCGACGAGCCGCCGCTGCCCGTGGCGGAGCCAAAGAAGAAGGGCCGCGAGATCGTCCGGCCCGACGAGTTTGTGGAACAGGACCGGAAGAATGCGCGCCGGGAGAAGCCCGTCGACCTGACAGACGATCTGCCCGGCGAGCTGACCGGCCACGCCAAGCCCGCCGCGCCGAAACCGGAACCGAAACAGGAACCGGAGCCTGCGGCGAAGAAAGATTACAAAGCGCAGTTTGACGCGCTGATCTCGGAGCAGAAGGAGCTGCCGCATCAGCTGCCGCCACTCGTGCTGGACGCGGAGCCGGAGAAGCTCCCGACGCTGTCCGAGGAACCGAAACAGGTTCAGGAGGACCCGGCGGAAGAATTCCAGCCGCTGGTCGTTCCCTCGAAGCCGAAGGAAGCCCCGGCAGAAACGCCAAAGGCGGAACCGGCGGAGGAATTGCCGCCGCTGGTGCAGCCGGAGGACGACAAGATCAAGCGCGAGGACGTCCGGCAGGAGGCCGCGCAGATTGCCGCCGAGATCCAGACGGCCCCGGCGCCGCCGGAATACCGCTATCCGCCGGTCGATCTGCTGCGCCGTTCGACCGGCGCGGCGGCGGACGGCACACAGGAGATGCGGCAGAACGCCGAGCGCCTGGCCGATACGCTGCAAAGCTTCAACATTGAGGCGAACATCGTCAATGTGACGCGCGGGCCGTCGGTCACGCGGTATGAGCTGGAGCTGAGCCGCGGGACGAAGCTGTCCAAGGTGACAAATCTGGCGGACGATATTGCGCTGGCGCTCGGCGCGTCCGGCGTGCGCATCGCGGCCATCCCGGATAAAATTTCGGTCGTCGGCATCGAAGTGCCGAACAAGCTGGTGACGACGGTGTTGGCGCGGGACGTGATCGACTCGGACGAATTCCGCAAGAGCAAGTCCAAAATTTCGTTCGCTGTCGGCAAGGACATCGGCGGCAGCCGCATCATCGGCGACATCGCCAAGCTGCCGCATATGCTCATCGCGGGCACAACCGGCTCCGGCAAGTCGGTCTGCATGAATTCGCTGATTATCTCGCTGCTCTACAAGGCAAAGCCGGATGAGGTCAAGCTCATCATGGTCGACCCGAAGATGGTGGAGCTTGGCATTTACAACGGCATTCCGCACCTGCTCATCCCCGTCGTGACCGACCCGAAGAAGGCGGCCGGCGCGCTGCAGTGGGCGGTGACGGAGATGATGCGCCGTTACCGGCTGATGGCGGATGCGGGCGTGCGGGATCTGGATTCGTTTAATAAGGTTGCGGCGGGAAGCGAGGAATTCGAAAAAATGCCGCAGATCGTCGTTGTCATCGACGAGCTGGCCGACCTCATGCTTGTGGCGGCCAAGGAAGTCGAAGAGTCGATCTGCCGCGTGGCCCAGATGGGCCGTGCTGCGGGCATTCACCTCGTCATCGCGACGCAGCGGCCGTCGTCCGATGTTATCACGGGTCTGATGAAGGCCAATATCCCCTCGCGCATTGCGTTTGCAGTGGCGTCTGCGATGGAGTCGCGCATCATCCTCGATACAGCGGGCGCAGAAAAGCTCGTCGGCAAGGGCGATATGCTCTATGCGCCGCTCGGACAGGGCAAGCCGAAGCGCGTGCAGGGCTGCTTTATCACGGATGATGAGGTGCAGGAGGTTGTAACATTTGTCAAGCAGACGAACGCGGCCGACTATTCTGCGTCGGTGATGGAGGAGATCGAGCGAAAGGCTGCCGAGAGCGGCAAGGGCGGCGCAGGCACCGCGGCGTCCGCACCGGCTGCGCAGCCGGGCGACGAGAGCGAGGGCGACGAGATGCTGCCTGCGGCGGTCGATGTCATCCTGGAGACCGGGCAGGCGTCCGTCTCGATGCTCCAGCGGCGGCTGAAGCTGGGCTATGCCCGCGCGGCGCGCATCATGGACGAGATGGAAGAGCGCGGGATCGTCGGTGGGTTTGAAGGCTCAAAGCCCAGGCAGCTGCTGGTGACAAAAGAGCAGTGGGAGGCCATGAAAAACGGCGTGGAGCTCAATCCGCCGGTGGAAGAGGAGATCCCCTGAGCGCGCACCAAGGCGCGGACAGGTACATCATATGGAGCGGCCGGAGGATCTGCCCGGCGTTCCCAAGTATTGCATCCGGGTAAGCCGGAGCGAGAACTGGAGGTAAACACAAATGAAACACGAAAATGTCAAAAAGCTGGTGGCGCTGGCGCTGCTGGCGGCACTGGTGGTGGTTCTGCAGACCGTGGCAAGCGGAATCAAGATCGGGCCGATCCCGATCACGCTGACACTGGTGCCGATTGTGATCGGCGCGGTGCTCTATGGGCCGGGCGCGGGCGCGGGACTCGGCGCGGTGTTTGGTCTGGTCACGGCGGTCGCCGGTCTGACCGGCGCGGACACCGGTACGCAGGCGCTGATTCAGGCAAATGCGTTCTGGACGATTGCAACGTGCCTCGTAAAGGCGACGGCCGCCGGTTGGGCGGCAGGACTGGTCTACCGTGCGCTTCAGAAAAATCAGACGCTGGGGTGCGTGCTTGCGGCCATGAGCGCGCCGGTTGTCAACACGGGCCTGTTTTTGCTTGCGATGACGACGGTGCTGCGTCCTTCGCTGGAGGCCTGGGCCGGTGGAACAAACCTGGTTTATTATGTATTTGTGGTGCTGACGGGCGTGAACTTCCTGGTGGAGTTCGGTGTCAACGCAGCGCTCAGCGTGGCGATCGCGCGCATCGTGCAGGTCGTCGGCAAAAAAGGATAAATGCAGACGGGGCGGGCAGTCATTGTCCGCCCCTAAATCTTCGATTGCACTTCCGTGATGAACGTAGGGGCGACCATTGGTCGCCCGCTCCCCGCCGCAGCGGCCGACACCTCCCTTGTGTAAAGGGAGGTGTCGGCGAAGCCGACGGAGGGATTGTCGGGCAGGCAGTCATTGCCCACCCTTACGGCGTCTGGCACAGATTTCCCGTGGCTGTCAGGAAGGTTTTACGTACATTTTGCCGAAACTTGACCGGACATACATTTTAGCCCTTGCAAAGTATACCGGGATATGGTAAAGTATACATATCATATAGAATCGGGAACCACAATTATGAGCAATAATCACCAAAAATCACAGATGCAGACAGGAACGGCAGCTTTTTTCCACCTGGCGGTTCCCTGTCCGTCTGCGGCCTTTGGCAGACGGCTCCGATCGCAGAACAGAACAGTCAGCTCGCCTGTGGGGGAGTTGGCTGTTTGCGTTTTTTCGCGCAGGACGCCGTTTCGCTTGATTGTGACAGAAAAGCCCGGTATCATGAGAACGCGCCGTAGGATGGTGGTACGATATGAATAAACAGCTCGCCGCATTCCTGCGGCAATTCGAAAGCACCGGCAGCCCCGAGGCCGACCGGTATCTCGGCTGTCACGCCGTGGACGATGGCTTCGTCTTCCGCGTCTGGGCGCCGCACGCACAGGCCGTCAGCGTGACCGGCGATTTCAACTTCTGGAACGAAGAAGATCTTCCGATGCACCGTCTCGGCAGCAGCGGCGTCTGGGAGGCCGTGTCGAAATTCGCAAAGCGCGGCAGCGCCTATAAATACTGTGTCGTGGGTGCGAACGGGAACAAGGTCTACAAGGCCGACCCCTATGCCAATCGCGCCATGCCGCTGCCCGAGACGTCGAGCGTGGTCGATCCGCCGGAAAAGTTCCGCTGGACCGACGCGGCCTACCGCCGCAACAAGCTCAAGCAGACAAGCCTCCAGCGCCCGGTCAACATCTACGAGGTCCACGCCGGCTCGTGGAAGCGGCACGACGACGGCAGTTACCTCAGCTATGAGGAGCTGGCGGCGGAGCTGATCCCCTATGTGAAGGACATGGGCTATACGCACATCGAATTCATGCCGCTGATGGAATATCCCTACGATCCGTCGTGGGGCTATCAGGTGACGGGTTACTACGCACCGACGCACCGCTACGGCTCGCCGGAGCAGCTTCGAATGTTGGTCGACGCCTGCCACGCTGCAAACATCGGTGTGATCCTCGACTGGGTGCCCGCCCACTTCCCGAAGGACAGCTACGGACTCTACGAGTTCGACGGCACGTGCTGCTACGAGCTGAGCGACCCCGCGATGCGCGAGCATCCGGACTGGGGCACGCGGATCTATGATTACGCGAAGCCGGAGGTGCGGTCGTTCCTCATTTCAAATGTCTGCTACTGGCTGCGCGAGTTCCACATCGACGGCATCCGCGTGGACGCGGTGGCCTCGATGCTGTATCTCGACTACAACCGCCCGAACTATAAGCCAAACCGCCTCGGCGGCCGCGAAAATTTGGAGGCCATCGCCTTCCTGCGGCAGCTCAACGAAGAGGCATTCCAGGCCGACCCGACGGTCATGATGATCGCCGAGGAGTCCACGGCTTTCCCGATGATCACGCGCCCCGGCTACGACGGCGGCCTCGGATTCCTCTACAAGTGGAACATGGGCTGGATGAACGACATGCTGAAATATATGTCGCTCGACCCGCTCTACCGCAAGGGCAGCCACAACGCGCTGACGTTCGCGATGACCTACGCCTACAGCGAGAATTTCATCCTGCCTCTCAGCCATGACGAGGTCGTACACGGAAAATGCTCACTCGTCAACAAGATGCCCGGCAATTACGACGATAAATTCAACAACCTGCGCGTCTTTTACGCCTATCAGATGGCCCATCCGGGCAAAAAGCTGAACTTCATGGGCAACGAGTTCGCGCAGTTCATCGAATGGAACTTCACGCAGGGCCTTGACTGGCTCCTGCTGGACTACGACCACCACCGCCAGATGCGCGAATACGTCCGCATGCTGAACCAGTTCTATCTCAAGCACCCGGCCATGTGGGAAAACGACTCGGACTGGAACGGCTTCCAGTGGATGAGCTGCGACGACCGCGACTGCTCGGTCGTGGCGTTCCGCCGCATCAGCCGGAGCGGCCGCGAGGTGATCGCGGTGTTCAACTTCTGCCCGGTGCTGCGCGAGGATTACCCTCTGCCGCTGCCGAAGGCCGGCTGGTACGAACCGGTGATGAACTCGGACAGCAGTACCTGGGGCGGCTACGGCTTCGAACCCGTGACCGTCCATGCCCAGCGCGGCAAGGAGGGCGGCCATTGGGGTAAGTTCCGCATCCCGCCGATGAGCGCAGTCTATTACCTGCACCGGAGGACGAATCCGCAACGCGAGACAGAGAAATAATTCAGAGTGGCATATATCTTGTAAATCAACGAGACAGGAGGAATCCAGAATGCACTTTCAAAAGAAACGGTGTGTCGCAATGCTGCTGGCCGGAGGCCAAGGCAGCCGTCTGATGGTCCTGACGGAGAACACGGCGAAGCCCGCCGTGCCGTTCGGCGGCAAATACCGCATCATTGATTTCCCGCTTTCCAACTGCGTCAACTCCAAGATCGATACCGTCGGCATCCTGACCCAGTATCAGCCGCTGGAGCTGAACGAGTACATCGGCAACGGCCAGCCGTGGGGCCTGAACAGCTCGCACGGCGGCGTACAGGTCCTGCCGCCCTACGCCAAGAGTAAAAACTCCGAATGGTACAAGGGCACGGCCAACGCCATCTATCAGAACATTGGCTTCATCGATCGCTATGAGCCGGACAATGTGCTGATCCTCTCCGGCGACCATATCTATAAGATGGACTACGCGGCGATGCTCGCCTTCCACGACCAGAAAGGCTCCGACTGCACAATCGCCGTGCGCGATGTGCCGCTCGAGGAGGCCAGCCGCTTCGGCATCATGAACACGCGCGAAGACGGCTCGATCTACGAATTTGAAGAAAAGCCGAAGCACCCGAAGTCGACCAACGCCTCCATGGGCATCTACGTCTTCAAGTGGAGCGTGCTGAAAAAGTTCCTCGAGGCCGACGAGGCCGACCCGAAGAGTGAGAACGACTTCGGCAAGAACATCATCCCCGCCCTGCTCGAGGCCGGGCATAAGCTCTACGCCTACGAGTTCGCGGGCTATTGGAAGGACGTCGGCACGATCAACAGCCTCTGGGAGGCGAACATGGATCTGCTCGGCAAACACCCGGCGTTCGACCTGTCCGGCGGCAAGAAGATCTACGCCAGAAACTCCGCCAAGCCCGCAACCTTCATCGCCAAATCGGCGGAGCTGCACGAGTGCTTCGTCTCCGAGGGCTGCGAGATCTACGGCATGGTGAACCATTCCATCATCTCCACCGGCTGCTCCATCGGCAAGGGCGCGGAGGTCACCGACAGCGTGATTATGCCGGACGTTGTGATCGAAAACGGCGCGGTTGTCCGCAATGCGATCATCGCCGAGGGCTGCCATGTGAAGGCGGGCGCGCGGATCGGTGAATTTGCCGCAGACGGCGAACGGCGCATCAGCGTCGTCGGCAAGGACAAGCAGATCGCAGAGGGCGCCGTCATCGCCGCCGGCGCGATCGTCTAAAGGCCGCGGAAAAGGAGGAATTTGAAATGAGCACAATGGGCATCATTTTTTCCAATATCTACGACAATAACATGGGCGAGCTGACCGCGATGCGCACCTCGGCCTCCATCCCGTTCGGGAGCCGCTACCGCCAGGTGGACTTCGTGCTCTCCAACATGGCAAACTCCGGCATCAAGAGCATCGGCATCATCACAAAGTATAACTATCAGTCGCTGATGGATCACCTCGGCAACTGCGAGGAATGGGACCTCAAGCTCGGCGACGGCGTGCGCTTCCTGCCGCCCTATGCCACGGGCCATACCGGGGCCTACCACGGCAAGCTCGAGGCCCTGCAGACGGCCATGCCGGTGCTCGAGCGCAGCGACGCGGACTATGTCGTCCTCTCGGATACGACGGTGCTCTGCGCGATCAATTTCCGCCTCGTTGTGGAAGAGCATATCCGCTCCGGTTGCGACATCACGGTCATCGCCAAGGCGGGCATCGCCAACGGCGAGAAGATCCAGCACGCCGCGTTCAAGCTCAGCGCAGACGGCGAGATCGAGGATATGGCCGTCGATTACCGCGCGCCGGAGGATTACCTCGTCGGCATGAGTATGTTCGTCATCGCGCGCGAAAAGCTCATCGAGATCATCCGCGAGAGCGTCCCGCGCGGCAAATACCATCTCGAGCGTGACTATCTGCTGCCGCAGTACAACGAGGGCAAGCTGAAGATTCACGTCTATCCGTTCCACAACGTCGTCATGTTCAACGACAGCACCGTAGAATATTATAAAAACAGCATGCGTCTGCTCGACGAAGACGTCCGCCACGGTCTCTACCGCAGCGAAGTCCCGATCTACACAAAGGTGCGCGACGCCGTGCCGACGCTCTACGGCGAAAACGGCCGCACGCCGAACTGCCTGGTGGCCGACGGCTGCCATCTGTTCGGCTGCGCGGAAAACTCGATCATCTTCCGCGAGGTCGAGATCGAAGAGGGCGCCGAGGTGCGCGACTGCGTGGTCATGCAGGGTGCGAAGATCGGCGCGGGCGCGAACATCCAGTATGCCATCCTCGACAAGAATGTCGCCGTCCGGCCCGGGACGCGCCTGCTCGGCACGCCAGAGCACCCGCTCATCATCAACAAAGGGGCGATCGTATGAAAATAGCATTTCTCGCATCCGAGTGCGCGCCGTACCTGAAGACCGGCGGCCTCGGCGACGTGGTACAGGCGCTGCCGGAGGCGCTGAGCAAGCTGCCGAAAGTGGAGGTCAGCGTCTTTCTCCCCTACTACAGCCGCATCAAATATTCCGGCCAGTGGAAAACAGACTTTCTCGGCTACTTCGATGTACAGCTGGCCTGGCGGCGCGAATACGTCGGCATTTTCCGCCTGAAGACGCGCAAGAAGAAACTCCAGGTCTACTTTCTCGACAACGAGCAGTATTTCAACCGCCCCTCGGCCTACGGCTACCCCGACGACGGCGAGCGGTTCGCCTACTTCTCCCGCGCCTGTCTGGAGTCTCTGCGCTATCTCGGCATGCAGCCGGACATCGTCCACTGCCACGACTGGCAGACAGCCCTCGTGCCGATGCTGCTGAACATGCAGTACCGCGGCGACTTCCCGAACATGCGGAGCATCCTCACCATCCACAACATCGAATATCAGGGCAAATGCGGCCTCGACTTTAACCGCGACGTGCTCGGCGCGCCGCCGCAGTGCGACGAAATTCTCCGCTTCGACGACTGCCAGAACTTCCTCAAGGCCGGCATCGTCATGGCTGACCGCGTGAGCACCGTCTCGAAGACCTACGCCGAAGAGCTGCGTTACCCCTACTACGCGCACGGCCTGTCCGAGATTCTTGCCTCGCGCGGCGAGGCGTTCTCCGGCATCGTCAACGGCATCAATATGGCGCTGTTCGACCCGGAAGAGAACCCGAATCTGGCCGAGCATTACAGCATAAAGACCATGCGCGAGGGTAAGACCGCTAACAAGCTGGCGCTCCAGCAAAGGCTCGGCCTGCCCGAGGACAAGGACACGGCGCTGCTCGTCATGGTGACGCGCCTCGCCGGGCACAAGGGCATCGACCTGCTCTGCTACATCGCCGAGCGGCTGCTGCAGCGGCGGGTACAGCTCGCGGTGCTGGGCACGGGCGAGGAAAAATATGAATGGTTCCTATCCGGGCTGCAATACCGCTTCCCGCAGCAGGTCGCGGCGCATCTGGTGTTCGACGCCGATCTGGCCGATCTGGCCTACGCGGCGGCAGATCTCTACCTCATGCCCTCCAAGGCAGAGCCGTGCGGCCTCTCCCAGCTCATCGCCATGCGCTACGGCACCGTGCCGGTCGTGAACGCGACGGGCGGCCTGCGCGATACCGTCACGCCCTACGACCCAACAACGGGCGCAGGCCGCGGCTTTACGTTCCAGAGCTATAACGCCGACGACTTCCTCGCCTCCATCGACCGGGCGCTCGCCCTCTACTATGACGCGCCGGAGCAGTTTGCCGCCCTCGCCCAGCAGGATATGCTGGTCGATTCGAGCTGGACGCTCCCGGCCAAGGAATATATGCAGCTCTATCAGTCCGTCTGCGGAGGCTGACCGGACGCGGATCAGAGCGGAATAAGAGTAAACAATGCGAATTTTATATAACAGTAAATTATCCCAATTCAAATCCCCCTTCGGGACACTTCGCCCCGGCGAGACGTGCACGATGCACATCCAGATCCCCTGCTCGTGCCAGACCGTCCATGTCGAGGTGCGCCTCCTGCGTGAAGACGGCAAGCCGTATCTGAACGTTCCCATGGCCAAGACCGCCGCAACGGAGCTGTATGAGACGTGGACGGCAGCCTTCGCGCTGGACGACCCCGACCTCTATTTCTATTTCTTCCAGATCACCACAAAGAATGAATCGTTCCGCCTGCTCAAACAGGGCGACGACACAAATATGGAGGACGGCGACTGGTGGCAGATCAGCGTCATCGCGGAGGAATTTGCCGTGCCGTCCGCGCTCGAGGGCGCGGTCATGTACCAGATCTTCCCCGACCGCTTTGCAAAATCCGGTCAGGCCGACCTGCACGACAAGCTCCAGCCCTACTGGATTCACAGCAACACGCACGACATCCCCGTCTGGCAGCCGAACGAACGCGGCGAGGTCACAAATAACGACTTTTTCGGCGGCAATTTCGCCGGCATGTGCGAAAAGCTGGATTATCTGCATGATCTCGGCGTCGAGGTGCTCTACCTCAACCCGATCTTCATGGCCTGGTCGACGCACCGGTACGACACGTATGACTATGCCCGCATCGACCCGATGCTTGGCACAGAGGACGATTTCCGGCACTTCTGCAACGAGGCGCACGAGCGCGGCATGAAGGTCATTCTGGACGGCGTGTTCTCCCACGTCGGCGACCGCAGCCCCTATTTCCAGAGTGCGATTTCTGACCCGAATTCGCCCTACCGCAGCTGGTTCCAGTTCCAGCACTATCCCGACCGCTATACCAGCTGGTGGGGCATCACGACGCTCCCTTGCGTGAACAAGATGGACCCCGCGTTCCTCGACTATCTCATCGACGGGCCGTACTCCATCGCCGCGCGCTGGCTGATGGCGGGCGCGGATGGCTGGCGGCTGGACGTGGTAGACGAGCTGCCGGACGAATTCGTGCTCCGGCTGCGCCGCCGCATCCGGCAGGTCAAGCCCAGCGCCATTCTGATCGGCGAGGTCTGGGAGGACGCATCGAACAAGATCGCCTACGACCGCCGCCGGCGCTATTTTGTCGACAACGAGCTGGACGGCGTGATGAACTATCCGCTGCAAAAGGCCATCTTCCGCTATGTCCGCCGCGAGAATGACGGCGCGGAGTTTGGCCAGCAGGTGATGACACTCGCGGAAAACTACCCGCCCCACGTCCTGAACGCCTGTATGAACCTGCTCTCCACGCACGACACACCCCGTGCGATCAACGCGCTTCTCGATCCGCACGACGGCAGCCGCGACGATCTCGCCCGGCGCCATTTCTCGCCGGATCAGATCATCTGGGGCAAGGAGCTTCTGCGCACAGCGGCTTTTCTGCAATTCACGCTCCCCGGCGCGCCCTGCATCTACTATGGCGACGAGGCCGGGATGACCGGCTATCGCGACCCTTTCAACCGCGGCTTCTATCCGTGGGGCGAGGAGGACACGAATCTGCAAGCCTTCTACCGTGCGCTGGCGCGGCTCAAGCGTGAAAATCCCGCGCTGAAAACCGGCCGCGTCGAGTTCATCACGGCGTCGAATGGCCGCGTGCAGTTTCTGCGCCAGAGCGCGGGGCAGACCGCCATGGTCTTCTGCAACGCCTCGCGGGAGCCTTGGCGCGTCCAGTACGCGGGCAAGCTGCTCTTCGGCGGCAAGCTGCAAGCCTATACGCCCGAGGCCGTCACGCTCGGTGAAAACGGTTTCTGCGTGATGGTATGAGCGCGAAGGAGTACGTATGACCGAGTGGGAAAAGCTGCAAACCGGGCAGCTCTACAACGATTTCGACCGTGGCCTGTTCAAGCGCCGCATCGCGGCCAAGCGCCTGTTCCGCGCGTACAACCGGACGGATGACGATGAGCAGACGGAACGCCGCGCGCTGATGGAGCAGCTGTTTGGCTCCGTGGGAAAGAATGTCTGGATCGAGCCGGATTTCCGCTGTGAGTTCGGCAAAAACATCACAATTGAGGACAACGTCTACATCAACTTCGGCTGCGTCATTCTCGACTGCGCCGCTGTGACCATCGGCGCAGACAGCCTCCTTGGGCCGAACATCGGACTCTATGCCGTCAACCATGCCACCGACGCTGAGGCCCGCATCCACGGTGCCTGCTGGAGCAGCCCGATCCATATTGGCAGGCGCGTCTGGCTCGGCGGAGATGTGAAGGTGCTCGCGGGCGTCACAATCGGCGACGACACCATCATCGGCGCTGGCAGCGTGGTCACGAAGGATATCCCCTCCGGCGTGATCGCCGCAGGCAACCCGTGCCGCGTCCTGCGTGTGATCGGTGCCGACGAGCGCACCGAGCGCGAACGCCAGGAGCTGGAATACCGCAAATAAACAGCAGCAGCCCCGGCAGCATCCGCTGCCGGGGCTGCTGTTTCGTTTTCCCTGCTCCGCCGCATGCTGATCCCCGCCGCAGCGGACGCAACCCTAAATCACAAGAAGAACTTCCGCTGAAGCGACTCGCGCAGCGGCTTACAGATGGCGATGACAATGAGCATCAGCCCCAAAATCACGCCCGCCGCCAGCGGATAGAACGACCAGAAGAACGTCTCATGCAGTTGGAACGTCAGATTGATCAAAAACTCGATCAGCACAGCCAACCCTCCCGCGAGGATGAACGCCCCGCCATAGATGTAGAGCCATCCGCCGTGCAGATACCGCGTCAGCACAACGACCGCCGTGACCAGCAGCCCAATCGCGCCCGTGACCGGGAAGGCAAACGACAAAAACCAGTGCCCGCCGGTGGCAAAGTCGATGTAGAGCAGATAGAGGCCAATGGCCGCAAAATCGACCGGGACGAAGATGACCGGGTTCGGATGGCGGAACCAGAGCGGCAGGACGATCATGACATAGAGCAGCCCGATCGCGCCCGCCGCGTAGCCCGACCAGACGATTGTCCCGTTGATGCGCCAGTCGCAGAGCAGGGAGAGGATCGCGGGCAGCAACGCCACGACCGTCAGCACAAACAGGATGCCGGAGCGGTTGACGTCCTCCCGCCGGATACGGCGATCCGCCGGATAGGGCGGCTCGGTCAGATTGCGCGGCAGATCCGGGTGAAACACCGGCGTTCCGCAGAGCGGACAGCGTTTTTCGCTGTCGGCCAGCTCCACGCCGCATTTGATACAATACATAGCTTCTGCTTCCTTTCTCACCGGCGCTGGTTGCTCTCCGCCTTCACGGGGAGACCCAGCCGGTGCAGTACGCGGTAAAAATGAGATTCCAGCTCCGGCTCACGCACGTTGCGGATAAAATTGACGTTCATCGTCCCGTTCCACGAGACAACGCCGCAGTTATAGTGCGCCTTCGCCGGGACGCCGATGATAAAGTCCATCCGCTCGACATACGGGGCCATCGCCTCCGGCAGCTCCACGCGCCCGAGGTTGGACAGGCACAGGCAGGATTTGATCTCGCCCACCATGTCGAACACCACGCGCATCGCCGCATTCTTGATGAACAGCGGCATTACCCGCAGCACGGGCGAACGTTCGCTCGCGACGTTGGTCGCGATCTTCGCGCCCATCATCCGCGGGTCGTTCTCCAGCCCCATCCGGTAGTGAACCACGCGGCAGATCTCGTCGAACGTGTAATCGCCGAGCCGCGGATCGATCTCCGGCGTGACATAGGAGGCGAAGTTCCGCAGCGTCCGGCTGGGGAACATCTGCCGCAGATTGACCGGCAGCAGCACCTTCACCGGCTTGCGGTGCCGCCTGCGGGGCGTCTGCTCCGCCTGAAGCTCGCAGATGGCCTTCATCATCGCCGCCGCGAGCAGCTCCGTCACGCTGACGTGGTGCTCCTTCGCGCACTTGCGCACAGCGTCCACCGGCACCATCAGCGTCGTCAGATTCAAAAATCCATCCGGCTCTAATGTACCGGAGAGCTGATAGGCCGTGGACTCTTTGCGGCTCGCGTGGACGTTGCCCGCATAGCGCAAAAAGCTGTCCTCCATCTCCTCCTCGCTCGGGTCCTCCAGCCGGCCCAGCACGCCGTGCTCCGCCGGGATGGAAATGCCGTACCGCTGGCAGAGATATTCCGCCACGAGCGTTTTCAGGAAGATCATCCCGCCCGTGCCGTCGGTGACCGCGTGGAAGAACTCGACCGCGATGCGTTCATGATAGACCAGCACGCGAAACGCGCACTTTCGCACATCGTCGAACGGGACGTGGACGAGCGGATAGCTCCGGTCCTCCTCAATGGGCGGCGCCTTTGGGATCTGTTCAAGATAGTACCAGAACGCACCGCGCCGCAGCCGCACCGCAATCGACGGGAATCGCCGCACCGTCACATCCAGCGCCGCCGCGAGGATCTTCGTGTCGACCGGCTCATTCAGCGTGGCGGAGAGGCGGAAATAGTTCGTCCATCCGCGCCGCTTGGCCGCCGGGTAAATTTTCGCCGCATTGTCGAGGCGCATCCAGCGGAGCTTTTTCGCCGGGGACAACACCCGCGTCAAAAATGTGTTGATCGTATCGAAGTCCGACATGTTTTCGCTCAGATAATAGAGCACGTAGGCGTGCCACCGCTCCGGCGCAATGACCATCTGACTGTCGCACCCGGCCTTTTGCAGCGCGGCATGCAGCCGCCGCGTGTCATCGAGCATGACCTCATCCCCGCCCACAAAGAGCAGCGACGGCGGAAAGCCGCGCAGATCGCCGAACAGCGGCGAGCAGTACGGAATCGCGGGATCGTCAGCGTAGCATTTCGCGTAGAAGTCGAGCAGCTCCTTCGTCATCGAGGGGTCGACGTCCCGGTTCGTGACATAGCTCTCCCCGCTCTGCGTCAGGTCGCTCCACGGCGAAATGGCGATCAGGCCGCACGGCAGCGGCAGCTTCTCCGCCCGCAGCCGCAGGCAGAGCGCGTAAATCAGTCCGCCGCCCGCGCTCTCGCCGCAGAGCAGGATCTGCCGGGCCGGATAGCCCTTTTTCAGCAGATACCGGTAGGCCTCCAGCGCGTCGTCCAGCGCGGCGGGATAGCGGTGCTCCGGCGCGAGACGGTAGGCCGCGCAGAACACGCGCACGCCGCACTCGTCGGCCAGCGTCGCGGCGAAGCCCTTCGCATACTCCAGACTCCCGCAGGTGTAGCCGCCGCCGTGCAGATAGAGGATGACCCCCTGCCGCCGCTCGTCCTTCGGCATGAGCCACGCGCCCTGAAACGCGCCAAAATCGTGCTCCCGCTCGAACACGTCGCGCCGGTGGATGGCCTCCATGATCTCGCCGAGCTTGTCCTGCCCCTTGCGCGTGGCCTCAAGCGAGAGATTTGCCGCGATGGGCTTCATAATATGCAGTTGTGCGCGAACCAGCTTCGCCGGAAGACCCATAACCAAAATTCCTTTCGTGTTTCTGAAATATTTATTATACCCGCTTCGCGCCGGTTTGTAAACCGCCGCGCGCCCGTATATGAAAACTTTGCCTTGCTATTTGGAAATGAATATTTGCTTTTGCCGGCAGAATGTCGTACAATACCTTCGGACAAACTGCCCGAAAATTATGATAATGCTCTCAGGAGGCGCTTCCCCATGCAAAATATCCTTGAATCCATGATGCTGCTGTGCTTCGGCTTTTCGTGGCCGATCTCCGTCGTCAACAACTACCGCTCCCGCACGACGCGCGGCATGAGCCTCCCGTTCATCCTGCTCATCATCTTCGGCTACATCTGCGGCATCACCGCGAAGCTGATCTCCCATAATATCACCTACGTGCTGGCCGTGTATATTTTCAATCTGCTGGCCGTCAGCACGAACCTGCTCGTCTACTTCCGCAACAAGAAGCTGGACAACGCGCGCAACGCGACCTCCCATAAATCCGAGTCCGCCAAACGCGCCTACGAGCAAAAGCCCTGACCGCACACCCCTTTCCCCGCCGCAGCGGCCGAAGGCTCCCTTGTGTAAAGGGAGCTGTCAGCGAAGCTGACTGAGGGATTGTCT
>ERZ827440.361-NODE-361-length-66736-cov-8.774329_pt1 | contig 66736 bp, 76 predicted proteins | sample MGYA00519774_ERZ827440 | MGnify/ENA primary metagenome ERZ827440 (study PRJEB31778, sample SAMEA3449302) | human gut metagenome | biome: human gut; feature: human-associated habitat; material: faeces | place: United Kingdom | collected 2010/2012 ... | reverse complement strand
ACACCAAGTACAGCAACTGCTTCCGCATTTGTCCAACAGCGCAATAAAATCCGCTCCAAAGCTGTCGAAATGATATTCAACGAATTTGTCGCATCGGCGATGCCGACTATGACCTTTCGAGGATATCGTCTTTTTGCAGTCGATGGATCAGATCTACGTTTACCATCCGATCCAACCAATGATTTTTCTCTAATTAGGAATGTGGAAGGGCAAAAGCAATACAACCTTGCTCACCTGAATGCCATGTTCGATCTAATGAGCAAAGCCTATGTTGACGTTACTATGCAAGGCAAAAAAAGGATGAATGAGCACAAAGCTCTCATTTCGATGATAGATCGCTCTAACATTCCGGGAAAGGTAATTGTGTTAATGGATCGCGGATATGAATCCTTCAATAACATCGCCCACTTACAAGAAAAAGAGTGGAATTTCATCATCCGCGCAAAAGAATCTTACGGCATGATCTCGAATCTTCAGTTGCCAAATAGCGAAGAATTTGATGTCGATACAACATTGACACTAACGCGTCGGCAAACGAAAGAGACATTAGCGCTGTTATCTGCTTATCCAGAAAGGTATCGTTGGATCCAGCCTCATACTACATTTGACTACATTGCGCCCAAAGCTCCCAATATGTATGATCTGCACTTCCGCGTCGTCCGATTTCGAATTTCTGACGGATGCTACGAGACCATCTATACTGATCTTGACCCAGAGACCTTCCCCGTTGAAAAAATCAAAGAACTTTATCGTCTCCGTTGGGGAATTGAAACATCCTTTAGAGAACTTAAGTATATCAGTGGATTATCCTGTCTGCACGGCAAGAAAGCAGACTTTTTACTACAAGAGGTTTTTGCTCGACTGATTTTTTATAATTATGCTTCACTTATTGCGCGACAAGTGCCAGCCCCACAAGGAAAACAAATCAACTTTTCGGTCGCTATACTTGCATGCAAGCAGTTCCTGAAGGGGAAAATCAGATCTGCTCAAATATTTGAAATACTGTCCATGCACCTGTCGCCAATCAGACCAGGACGACAATATAAACGCTATCAAAACCCTGTTTCCGCTGTGGCTTTTCAATATCGCCTTTCTTAAAACGATTTATATTATGCAGTCACAGATGCCCTCTGGGCACCTGCTTTTGTCATGCGTAAAAATGGCAGCTACCGCAAAAATAAGCTCTTTTGCTTACTTACGGTAGCTGTTTTGCCCTTTGCGCAGGCTTAACTTAATGACATTGACTATAAAGGCCGCAAAGGAAAAAGCGGCAGCCTGCCATTCTTTCCTTCACGGTCTTACCTCATATGATCTGCACGATCTGCTTCCATAACAGAATGTGCGTGGAATCGATCATTCGATTGTCGTGGTAGTGGCCGAATATCCAGTAGTCGTACCGTGCCTTCTCTCGGATCTCTCGCAGAAAGTCCGTGAGTTGATTTGCTCGGTTGTAGTGCTTTCTCCCTCGGATAGTGCCAGTCGCTGCACAATGCGTAATAATACTATGACCGGTTTTCCATCCTCCCCCTTTTTGTAGCCGAGCAATGATGGATAGAAAATCGTGGCCTTGCCCTCGCGCATGGCCTGCTGTTTGCCCCATCGGACATTTTCGGATATCGTTTCGCTCTCGGACTGTGCAAATGCTCCGTGCAGAGCGATGAGGAACTCGCTTTCAGGATAGATAGAGTTGATGTTCTGTTCTTCGAAGATAACTCCGATGCCGAGTCCTCGCAGTTCACGAGTAAATTGCAGTGTATCTAAAGAATTATGACAGTAAATCCGTTTCCAAGTGCTGCCTGTGGGGATTCGCTGGCAGCACTTGGAACGCCTTGCGGCAGTAAAAAACGCCGACGGCATAGCCGCTGGCGCGTGAAAAAAGCTTGATTCATAGAAGACTCTGAATCAGTGTTACTATGCCGGAAATGCAGACAAAAAGGTAGATAATTTTTTTGAGTATTTCGATGTTTAGCTTTTGACATAACCATCTCCCACCAAGGGAGCCAAGGTTGACCGCTACGATGCCAAGAATGCTGACGGGTAGAAGGTCGAGCACATATATACCGCAGATACATCTCGCCGTCAGGTTGATGATATTTGTAATGGTGAAAAGAAACTGAATATTTGCAAGATATGTCTCATGATCAGATGTTACAGTGATGAGATAGAGACCCATCACTGGTCCGCCTACGCCAAACAAGCCAGAAAAAAGGCCTGAGATAGCGGCGCAAATGCCGCCAGCGCAGGGGCTGCCTTTCAGATGAATGTGATCAGCAAAAAGGAGAAAGTACCCTCCCAATGTAATGAGAAAAATACCAAAGCAAAGCGACAGCATGCCAAGATCGATCTTTTCGACCGAATAGATTGTAGAAACACTTACAATACAGTAGATGATAACAGGAAAGAGAATTAACTTCAGGTCGAGTTTTTTGCGGTGCCGCCATGTCAGAACAGCGGTTATGCCCAAGCAGATGCTTGTGTTCAGCGCCGGAGCAATGACCAAACCGTAAAAGTTGGATAACACGAGGATCAGCAGGACGCCTGCACCAAAGCCTGTAACCGTTTGAATGGCACCAGCGAGAAAAGCACTAATGAATAGAACAATCCACATCATGCACTTGCCCTCCCTATACCGGTTGTTTCCTCAAAGGAAGAGCACCTTTTCAGGTGCTCTTCCTTTACAACAGGTACAAATAGAATCGGGCTTACAGAACACCGACTTCTTTGTAGTACCTAATTGCGCCGGGGTGAGCCTCGTAAGGGGCACCCTCAAGCGCGTTCTCAGGGGTCAAATCCTTAACAGAGGAGTGGCAGCCTCTCCACTCATCTGCGTTTTCAAACAGACACTTGACCATTTCGTAGACATCATCTTCGCTCATGTCCTTGGAAGCACAGAGAAAGTTGTTACATGCGAGAGAGGTGATAGGCTCAGCATTGTTGAAAACTCCAGCGTCAGCGGTTCCGGTAACAATGTGGGGATACTTCTCATGAATCTTGTCAAGAATATCCTGATTGACGGAGAGCATATAGCCGGTGCCGGAGGTGACACAGGCTTCCTGAATACCAGCAACGGGGCAACCGCCAAGGTAAAACATCGCGTCAATACGACCATCGGCAAGTGCGTCAACAGAGTCCTGAAGATTGAGCTTCTGAGCCTGAATATCAGTGTCGATATCCCAACCAAGAATGTCAAACAGTGCGTTGATTAACAGCTCAGTGGAATGGCCAGGCTCCGCGGTGGAAATTTTCTTGCCTTTAAGATCTTCAATGCTATTAATACCGGAACCGGTGCGTGCACAAATGTGCAGGAAGCCCTGATTGACCTTCATCAGCACAGTAAGATCAGTGATGGGATCAGGGAAGGACTTAGTACCGCCTTCCTGAGCTTCAAGCATGGAGGCAGCGATGGACATGGGCATATCCAGCTCGCCGTTGGCATAGAGCTGCAGGTTACCAACAGCGCCACCAGTGACTTGCACATCCCAGTTGACATAGCTGTGCTTTTCAAGGGTCTGTCCCCAAGCGGTAGCGACAGTATTGTAAACGCCGCCAACGCTAGTGGTACCGACGGAATAGGTGACCTTCTGATGAGCTTCGCCATCGCCCTGATTCTCATTAGGGGAGGACTGGTCGCCACAAGCGGTAAGACTCAGCGCCATGAGGAGTGCTAAGATAAGAGCAATTGCTTTCTTCATTTTTCTTCTCCTTTTTGTTGTTAATTGATGATATTCAGAAACAGCAGCGGTTCGGACTGCTTTTTCTCAAGAGATTGGATGCTTTCCCAAATGGCCTGCGCGCGGGCTTCATCCCACGATGCCAAGGCAAGGGACATAAACTTTTTATGCAGAATTTCTTTAGAAAAGGGCTTTTCCGGATCGCCGATGGCCACATGGCTTTCTCTGATATGAGAATTGCCTTGCTTGTCAATGAGTTCGACGCGCACAGCGCCCCACAGGCTCGGGTCCCTTTCCGTTAGACGGTTGAAGGTCTCGTCTTCGACAACAATAACCTTGCGCGACAGTGTTTCAATTTCAGGGTCATGCAGGTGATTTTCGATTCGCTCCAGCGTAACTTCGTCGTAGCGCATCAAAAGCGCTACGGTATAGGGAACACAGGTCTGCGCTTTTACCTCAGTAGTGGGAGCATAGCTGCCAGCGCTGGCGATGAACCGTCCGCCATACACATTGACAGTCGCAACATCGTCTACGCTGAGTCCATCTTCGCGAAAGATATCCTTCACGCAGTCGAGTGTGGTGTGAATACGCCGGACACAGCTGAAGCGCTTGAGGTAGGAATAGTTGATCTCCCATGAAAGTTTTGGGTGCATCATGTGTTCCAGATTTGGCTCAGGAGAGAATGCGTGGCAAAAGCCCAAACGCCCCTCAAAAACCTCATCCGGACCGGTTAGCCCGTGGCTAGCCAACTTGGCTGCCGAGATACCGAGTTTTGCGCCCCAGCCGGCGCACAGATATTTGGGTGAGGAGCCATCCTCTACATACTGGTTCAGACCACCACACAGACTAGCTGCGATGGCGATGGCGTTGGCAAGTTGTATATCACTCAATCCAAGTAGGGTCCCGCTGGCAACGGCTGCCGCACTCGCTCCACAGACGCAAGTTGCATCAAAACCGCGCTCAAGATATGAGGAAGGATTGATACAGCGGCCGATATAGCAATAAGTTTCGTAGGCGCGCACAATGCTTTCAAGAAACAATGTACCGCAGATATTTTGGGGTACCATACGCGCGGTTGCAACGGCAGCAGATACGATGGGAACGCCAGGGTGCCCCATGGCGAAGCGCTGCCCATCGTCTAGATCAAGCAGACGAGTTGCTCCGCCAATCCAATAAGCAAGATCCTCAGCATTGGTATATACTGCATCCCCACCAAGTGCGGCTTTTAATTCAAGGGCAGGCTGCATATTTTTTCCGAATGCAAAAATACTCAGGCAATCAGCAATGCAGTTTTTGGCTTGTTCTACGGTTTGCTCTGGCATGGATTCATAGCGAATCTGCGAAAGGATTCCGACAAGTTCTTTCAAACAACTCATTCATTCACCTCAGGTTCTTCAATTGCATGGGTGGTATCCTTGTTACGTTTTTTCCGAATAATGGAGACGATGGCAACAAAGAGGATGAGGCCGATACCGATGGCGTCGGTCAGAATGGAAGATTCGATCATTGCAAAGGCGGCTGCGCCGAGCAGAATGCGTTCAACAATTGTCAGGCGACTGGCGAGGTAACCCTGAGTACATGCGCCAATTGCAATGGCACCGATGATGGAGGTGATACCAGCCCATACCACGCGAATCGGTTCACCTTCACCAAGCAGTAGCGGGTTGTAGACAAACATAAACGGCATAGCAAAAGCAGGAATTGCAAAAATAAAGCTCTTGTAACCTGCCTTGGTAGCTGAACAGTCCGCGATACTTGCACCGGCATAAGCAGCGATTGCAACAGGAGGAGTGACCGGAGCAATTACGGCGAAATAGAACACGAAGAGGTGGCAGGCAAGTATGGGGAGACCCATTTCAGCAAGCGCGGGAACGGCCATGTTAGCGGTGATAACGTATGCTGCGGAGGTGGGCAGGCCCATGCCAAGGATCAAGCAGGCCACCGCAATCAGAATCAGCGCAAGGAAAGGCATGCCACCGGAGATTTTGATTACCAAGTTGACGAACTTGTTGCCAAGGCCGATGAGTGTTACCACGCCGGTGATGATACCGGCGCAAGCAAGGCCGGTAGCAACGCTGGAGAGGTTGAACGCGCCGTCAACCAACGACTTGGTAAGGCCTTCAATGAATTTGGCAGGGGTTTTAATGTTGTTGATAAACACTAACAGGAACGCAACGGCAATTGCCCAAAAAGCCGCAAAAGAAGCAGAGTAATTATTTAAAATCAGTACAAGAACGACCAGCAGAGGGGCTAACATATAAGCTTCGCGCAGAATGGATTTGGTGCTGGGGAGGGTATCAGGGGAGACGGTCGCAACATTTTCACGCTTGACGTAGAAGAATACGCCGGCAAAGATACCGATGAAGTAGACCAGCGCAGGAATCAGCGCTTTGGTAATGATGGTGGAGTATGGTGTACCGGTCATATCCGCCATAATGAATGCACCGGTACCCATAACGGGCGGCATAAGCTGACCACCGGTCGAGGCGGCTGCTTCAACAGCGGCTGCAACATGTGGGGCAATGCCAAGAGATTTCATTAAAGGAATTGTGAAGGTGCCCGTTGTTACAACGTTTACCACTGCACTGCCGTTAACCATACCAAACAGACAGCTTGCAATAACTGCGGCCAGTGCGGGGCCGCCCTGCAGACGGCCGGTAATTTTCAGAGCAATGTTAATAAATGCATTGCTGGCACCGCAGGCCTCAAGAAAGGCACCTAGCAGCGTAAAGAGTGCAAGGTAGGTGCAGCTCATCTGCAAGAGAGTGCCGAAAACGCCGTTGGAGCCAATATACATATGGCTGACCATACGGCCGAGCGAATACTTGGAATGACCGAGTGCGCCGGGGAGATAGTGCCCGAGAAACATATATACAAGAAATACCAGCGTGACGATGGCCATGCTCGCGCCAAGTGTGCGGCGGGTCGCATCCAGAATAATGAGGATAAGGAGAATACCCATGACCTTATCCAGCGTTGTAAGGCTATTCATACGCATTGCAAGATCTTCGTAGTAAATTGCGTAATACGCGCAGCCTGCGGCACCAACGATGAGTTCAACAATATTAATGACGCAGGCGGCTTTTTTGCTGCGGTCAAACGAAGTGCCAAGATAGATCAGAACTAAAATAAATGCTAGATGGATGCCCCGCATGAAGTGAGACGGAAATGTCATCCAAATATTCAAGATGTGGATGACTGAGAGAATCATTGCAATGATTGTTGCTATTTTTTTCTCAATCGGTTTTCCTGTTAGTAAATTGCTCATAAAGTCCCTCCTGTATGTGTTTTGATTCACCAATTCAGCAAAGATAACAATTCTGCCGTGCCGGATTCTTTTTCAAAGGATGCACAGCGTGTGCGCACTTCGTCGGCAACCTCTTGGCTGAGCAGGCCGCTTGCTGCGGTATTGAATTTGCGAACCAATTCATCAAAGCCGACGGGGTTTTGCGGGGAACCCTTAAGGTCATAACAAGATTTTTCGTAAAATTGGCCATCCTTCATCGTGATACGAACAACTGCGCCGCGGCGTCGGGGATATAATGCATCAACATCCTTGTCAATTCGAACAAAAACCTTGTTTGATAATGTGAGGTATTTTTCCTGCGTGTAGTATTCTCTCGTCAGGTGACGTACAGCTACACCGTGGTCGTAAAGCGCTGCCGCGACGCCGTAAGGAAGACTGAACTTTGCTTCACCCGGATTTTTTGGATACTTGATCTGACCAGTCAGATCATAAGCAACATGATGTGTGCCAACATCAACACGTTCTACATCCTCGGCACAAAGACCGTGTGCAAGGGCCAGATCAAGGGCGGCTTCAATAGCAGGCTGTGAGTGACGGCAGGTTGGATAAAATTTGTTGTAGGTGTCGGTGATCAGGAAAGGATCGCCAATGCCTTCCATAACCTTGTTCGCGCTTAGAGATTTACTCATCGCTTGAAAAAGTCCGGTTTTTCCCTCAAATACGCTCCGGCAGCCCTCTAGTCCGGCACGTGATATATAGGCGCAGCTGATGCCGTTGAAAGCTGCGTTGCCGACCATAACGCACTTGGACTGCTGCCCGGAAACAGTTGCCTCCATCAGGCCGGAGGCTTGGAGCCCTGCCATACCGAGACCATTGGCCAGATGTTCCTCATCCAACTTCATCAACTTGCCGGCGACAGCCATTGCGCCGATGGTATCACATGTTGCGGAGGGGTGGAAGCCGTGCTCGATCAGCTCGGGACTTTGTGATACAGCCAAGCGGTAGACCGTTTCATAGCCGAGTACAATTGCTGCGAGAGTTTCCTCTCCATTTGCGCCGCACTCCTGTGCCATAATAAGCGCAGTGGGAATAATCACGGCACCAGCATGAACGCCGGCAAACTTGTGGCCATCGTCCAACTCAATGGCGTGGGCAAAAGTGGTGTTGAGAGCTGCGGCCCGCGCCGCGGGGAACTGTGCCCTTGCATCGGGACCGATGGCCGGATAGTTTCCTGAACCGAGTTCTCGACACGCTTCGATCAGGGCATCACCGTAGGCCCAACCGGCACGGCCAGCCAGCATTGCGCCGATCGTGTCGAGCAAACGTTCCTTTGCCGCGGCGATGACCGGTGCCGGCATATCGGAATAGTTGGTGCCGACAATGAATTTTGCCAGCGACTCTGTAAGCTTCATGGTGTTCCTTTCATTTTTTATAGGTTGTATGCTGCCGTAAAGCCCTCGTGGATCGCATAGAACGCCGTGCGGTCCTTAACAACGTTACCGATTGAAATCACTTGCTTACCACAGTCATCAAGAGCCTTGAGAAGAGCGTCGTTCGGCGTCAGACCTTGCGCAATCAGCAGAACGTCGTAGGGCATGGTGACGGGCTGATCAAAAACGGTGGTTTCGATGCTTCCCTCATGCAGCGCTTTGATTTGAGTATGATCCATAATCTCAACGCCGTTGTCAAGCATCGCGTCCATAAGCTCCATGGCATTGTTGATGTCACCGATGAGCATGGTTTCTTTGGTGCGGAAACCCTCCAGCAGACGTACATGCAAACCGGACTTAGCAAGCATATAGGCCGCTTCCTGACCGATGTTGCCCGCACCGAGGACCAAGGCTTCACGGCAACCGTCAGGGATAGTTTTCCAGCCGGCTAGATAATCGGTGGCAACAAGCACACGTGGATCATCTTGATGCAAAGCGTAAAACTCTTTCACGGGAGAGAACATGCGGGGATTGCTGCCAGTTGCGACAATAATTGTGTCATAATCTGAGTTCCGCAACATTTCGGCGGATGCATCTGTGCCAAGCCGAACATCCACGTGGAGAGCCTTTAGTTCTTTTTCCAACCATTCGATCATCCACCGGAATTTGTATTTAATATCCGCACCGCAGGCGGGGACCAACTCACCGCCGAACCAAGTTTCCTTTTCAAACAGCGTGACGGAGTGACCACGCAGCGTGGCGACTCGCGCCGCTTGCATACCGGCAGGGCCGCCTCCGATGATAGCAACCCTTTTTTTCTCTTTGGCAGGATACTCCTCCGGAGGTACAAGCCGGTATTCGTTGCCAGCCATTGGATTGACACAGCAACGCAGCTTGCTGCCATAGATGCTGCGGTGGAGCACGCAGGCGTTACAGCTAACGCATTTGCGGATATTGCCGCCGCTTACTGCTTTGTTGACCCATTCGGGATCGGCGATTAGCTGGCGTGCCATAGCAACAAAGTCGGCATCTTCATTTATGATTTTTTCGGCCACGGAGACGTCGCGGATCGAGCCGACGGCAATAACTGGTATATCACAGTGCTTGCGTACTTCTCGGGCGAGATAGCTCTTCCAGCCTTGGGGATAGCCGGTAGGGCCGATATGTGCGCGGCGGGCGGGAAGCTTGGGGTCACGGGCGGCGCCAGCAGTGACGTGTGCACAGGTAATACCTGCCTTTTTCAGCAGGTTTACGGTTTGAATTGTTTCCTCCAAATGGCGTCCCTCCGGAACCATTTCATCGCCGCTGATGCGGAAAAGAATGGGGAAATCAGGGCCGCATTTACGGCGGGTACCAGCAACGATTTCAGTGGCGAAGCGGGCGCGATTTTCGGTGCTGCCACCATATTCGTCTGTGCGAAGGTTTGTCCAAGGCGAGAGGAAATTAGCGATTAGATAAGATGTGGCACCGTGCAACTCTATGGCATCAAAGCCAGCCATCTGCGCGCGCTCAGCCGCCATAATAAATTTACTCTGCAGAGTGTGAATTTCGTCGATTGTCGCCGCTTTTGCAAGCTTGTGATTTTTGCCATACTCCAGCGTGGAAGCAGAAATTGGCTGAAGGTCGCTGCGGCCGCGGTCACCAAACATTCCGCCGGAATGGTTGAGCTGAAGGCAGACTTTCGCTCCTGTTTCATGAATGATTTCTGTGAACTGGCAGAGCGAAGGAATGTAACAATCATCGTCAAGACGCATCTGCGTGTAGCCGCCTTTGCCGAGGGGGTAATCAACATTTGCCCATTCCACAATGATCATGCCGACACCACCGCGCGCGCGTTCCAGATAAAATGCGGTAAACTCAGGTGTAATCTCCCCGCTTACCGAGGGGAAATTTGTTGAAAGAGGAGCCATGATCACACGGTTTTTCAGATTCAAGGCTCCTAATTTTGCCGGTTCAAACAAATTGGACATTTCGCTTCTCCTAGTAAGACATCGTTGGTCAATTAATTGAAGTGGCCTAAAAACTTCCAAGTTGTACAAAAAAGAATTTGCCCTTCTTTTGCTTTTATTCTACATTACCAATGAGCAACAAGAAAGCAGTATTAATTCCTATGCGTGCAATCAAAAATTGCAGAAAAAAGTCTGCGAACGTTACCTTCTTACGTAGACGCTGCCTTCCATGATACGGCGAGCGGTACGGTCCAGATAGCCGCACTGGATACCTTCGCCGCCATCTTCGCGGAGGTCGGCTTTAGCAATCATTACCCCCCAGGGATGGCCGATGCGCAGTTCCTTGATCTTCTGCGTACCGAGCGACGCGGATGCAATTTCATTGACAATTGTGCCAGGGGTATTGGCCGCGGTAATGGTGCAGATGGCACCGGTGCCCATATAGGCGTCGATCATTTTCATGTTCACCGAGAACAGCCGCCCGACAATGTCAATATTCTCAGACTTGATTTCCTTGCCGCTGCCGGCAGTATAATCGATCGGCTTGGTTGCAAACGCAATCTTGGGCAGGGTCTGACTATTGATGCGCGCATCCTCAAGATCCTTGGCGTAGCCGAGCAGAACCGCGCCCGTGCCGCGGATAATTTCTAACTTGCGGCAGATTTCCTTGCAATCGGGCAGCGCATTGAATTCAGAGGGGATTTCTGTGCCCTTGACGCCGAAGTCCTCGGGATGAACAAAAATCACCGGGTTTGCCGCATCGACAAAGGAGTACTCATAGCTCTTGCCATCGATTTCAATTGTGTCCTTAACATTGCCCGTGGGCAGGAGCTTGCCGGAGGCGGCACCCTGCGGTTCAACAAATTTGAGTGTCACTTTTGAGGCTGTGCCAGGCACGCCGTCAATCGCAAAGTCGCCTTCGCTCATGAATTGTCCGTCCTTGACAGGCACCTGCGCGATGATTTCCTTCTGTGTATTGGTGTTGAAGATATGTACCTCCGTCATCGGTTCGATAGCCTCGACAAGGCCCTCATCGATAGCATAGGGACCAACGGCAGAAGAAATATTCCCGCAGTTCATTGTTTTGCCGACGATGGGGGCCATCACATCCACCTGACCAAAGTCGTAATCGACATCGATACCGGGACGGTTACTCTTCTTGATGATGGCAACCTTGCTGGTAGAGGTATTTGCACCGCCCATGCCGTCGATCTGGCGACGGTCGGGTGATCCGAAGGCGCTGAGGATTACTTTGTCACGCTCTTTGGGATCCTGTGGCAAGTCCTCGTCGTGGAAAAATACGGCTTTGCTTGTGCCACCGCGCATATAAACGCAGGGGATCTTAACATTGGGTTTATAATTGGACATTTTACTTGTACGCTCACTTTCTTTATATTGTTTCACCATTGCGCAAATATGATTTGCAATTATAAGTGAAATGCGCTATTATTTGTTGCAACAGATGATGCTGAGCAGGTGGCAGGACAGCGGTAGAGCAGTTCCGCCGCATCGCCGAAGGAGAACAAAAATGTTGAATAATTACCACTACTTCATCGTTTTGGCAGAGGAATTGAATATTTCAAGAGCAGCCAGTCGACTTTATATTTCACACCAGTGTCTTAGCAAGTATTTGAAGAATCTCGAGCAGGAGCATCATGTGACATTTTTTGACCGTACGCCTCGTCTACAGTTGACACCAGCAGGGCAGATTTATCTTGAGACGCTCCGCCAGATACAGTTTCTGGAAAACAATCTTGAGAATCAACTGGAGGATATCCGTGATTCCAAAAAGGGGACGATTCGACTTGGAACATCGGAAGGAAGATATCGCATTTTGATTCCAGACCTGCTTTCCCAGTTCAAGCTGCGTTACCCAGGCGTACAACTGCAGGTGCAGTATGCAACTTCTGGTACGCTAAGCGCCATGTTGCTTGAAAATGAATTGGATATCGCGTTGCTCAACAGTGTGAACGCAACGCACAGCCAATTTGATACACAGCCTATTATGGATGAGCAGCTTTATCTTGTTATTTCGGATCATATGCTGGCGCAGTATTTTCCGGATCGATATCCGGCATGTAAAGAGGAGTTTCGTAGAGGAGTAGATCTTGCAGAGTTTCAAGAGGTGCCATTCGTGCTGAATCATCCGGGAGCCAGCTCTCGTGTCGCGCTGGAAAAGTTCCTTTTTGAGCGGGGATTGCACCTTAACTGTGTAATGGAGTTGTCTCAGCAGGATCTGCATCCGATGCTCAGTGCCCGTGACTACGCGGCGAGTTTTTGCTTGTCGATGTATTTGCAGACGGTGCAACGTATGAATTTTGAACAACCGCACTGCCATCTGAATCTTTTCCCAGTTAAAAATCTTGGTGTAATTAATCAGCTTGTACTTACCACTTACAAAGGAAAGATACTACCGACATACGGAAAGTATCTTGCACAGCTGTTGAAGAAGAATTGTAATGCGCTGCTTACCATAGAAGGTGCGCCTTGACGGCGCACCTTTTCTTTTTTACCGTTTAACCTCTCGGATCACGTCAATGACCGTGCCGTCGCGATATTCCACGATGCAGGCCACGCGGTCACTCGTCTCGATGGGCTTAGGTACGCCGGTGAGAGATTCGGCAAGCTGCTGCAGTTCCTCGATGGTCACGAGCTTCAGGCTGGTCTTTTCAAGGTCCTCCTTGAGCTCCTTGTAGCTCTTGTGCTTGGGGTTGAGTGCGATGCCCGCCTCCGTTACGACTGCAGCGACCGTCTCGCCCGGCGTGCAGAGGGTGAAGACCTTCTTCACAATGGACGGCGTGCGTCCGCGGATGATAGGGATGGTGACGATGGAGATGGCTGCGCCGCCCGCGACGTCCGGGCCGCCGCCGAGGCCGCCCATCATCTCGCCGGAGGAGCCGGTGAGGATGTTGACGTTGAAATCGGTATCGACCTCGAGCGCGCCGAGCACGCCGAAATCCTCGCGGTTGAGGAAGCCGCCCTTGGAATAGGCGTTGGCATAGTCAGCGTTGTCAATCTCCACGACGCCGGGACGGGTCGAAATGGCCGACGCCGCGACTGCGTCAAAGCTCTGGCTGCACTCGACCGCGCGCACAAGACCTTCGTCGTACATATCGATGATCGCCGCGGGGATGCCGCCGAGGGCGAAGCTTGCCTTAACGCCGTGCTCACGCATACGGTCGGCGAGATATTTGGTGGTGGCAATGGCGATTGCACCCGCGCCGGTCTGGAAGGAGAAGCCGTCCTTAAACAGGCGGGAAGCCGCAATCACGTCAGCCGTGCGCTCGGCAATCATCAGATCGCGCGGATTCTTCGTCAGGCGAGCAGCGCCCTTGCCGATTTTCTCGGGGTCTCCAATCTGATCGACCTTGACGACATAGTCCACATACTGCTGAGAGATAGATGTCGGCAGACAGGGGTATTCAACAAGATTATCTGTCACGACCACAACGCAGCCTGCGTTGTGCGCATCCACAAAGGCGTAGCCAAGGGAACCACAGGCATTGGGGCCGACCTGTCCCGTGCAGTTGCCGTAATCATCAGAGGCGGACGCGCCGATGAACGCGACATCGATTTGCAGCTCACCCGCCTCGATGGCGCGGGGGCGTGCACCGTGAGTGCGCAGAATGACGGGATTTTCCATCTCGCCAGCCAGCACGGCGTCGCCAAGCTGGCCGCGGATACCGCTGGCCTCGATGCGGTCAATCGTACCGTCGCAAACAAAGTCTACAATGGAGGGATTCTTGATGTTAACAACGGCACTGGGGGCAAAGCGCAGGTGTTTGATGTCAAGTTCGCGGATGGCCGTAAGTACTTGGACAATGACCATATCGCCCTCGCGGAACGAGTGGTGGAACGAAATGGTCATACCGTCACGTAGGCCCGAGGCCTTGATGGCGGCCTTCAAATCGGGCAGGAGCTTGGTATCGCCGGGGATGCGATGGCCCATGATGCGCTTGGTCACGACTGTTTCCTGCGGCGCGGGCGTTGCATAAGCGCCCTCATAGGGGCGAACGACGTAATCGCCGATCTTCTCGGGCAATTCGCGGCCCAGACTGTTCTTGATCATTTCTTGACACCTCCAACCTTGATGCCGGCGGCTGCCGCCTTGGCAAGCGTCGTGCGGGCGCGCAGCTCCATCGGCTTATCGACCATGCCGCCGTCGAGCACGCACACGCCCGTATGGTTGCGTGCGGCCTCCTCCAGTGCTTCGAGCACGCGCTTGGCGTTGCGGATCTCCTTTTCCGACGGGGTAAAGCACGCGTTCACCGTGTCGATCTGGCGCGGATGAACGCAGGTCTTGCCGTCGAAGCCCAGCGTGCGGGTCATTTCAAGGTCGTGCTGCAGGCCCTCAGCATCGTTGATGTCGGAAAAGACCGCGTCCTGCGCGGAAATGCCCGCCGCGCGGCAGGCCATGAGAATGGCGTTGCGCGCATAGAAAATTTCCCAGCCGGGCTTGGTGCGCTGGGCGGACATGCTGGCGGTGAAGTCTTCCGCACCGAGCGCCATCGCGGCTACACGGGTGCTCGCCGTGGCGATCGCCTGTGCGTTGATGACACCAAGATAGGACTCGATGTTGCACCAGAGCTTGATGCCGCCGACGGGCAGGCCCGCCTTTTCCTCAATGGCGGTCATCTTCGCATCGATGCGCTGCACCTCCTCGGCGTATTCGACCTTCGGGATGCGGATGGCATCGGGCTGGGCACGCACGGCGGCTTCCAGGTCCTCGTCGAGCTCCCTGGAGTAAATGCCGTTGACGCGGATGAGGATGTACTTATCCTTTGGGCGCTGATACTTCACCGCGTTGTAGACAAGAAAACGTGCCGCATCCTTTTCACCCGCAGACACGGAGTCCTCAAGGTCATAAACAAGGCAGTCTTCATTGTAAAAGCCCGCCTGGATCATTTTGACGGGGCTCGTCCCGCCGGCGTACATAGAGGTACGCATCAGTTCGGATTTAGGCATTCGGATCCTCCTTTCCCCAGTCGTAGGACACCTCCGCCGCGCGGCAGATGGCACACTGCATTCTCGCGCGGATGACAAAGTCGAGCGCGCCCTTATCGACGACCGCAACGACGGCATCGTTCACATCAAAGTCTGCAAGCACCTCGCGGATCGTTGCCTCGATCGCATCGCCGAAGGTCGCCTTCACGTCACTCTGAATATCGATCTCAATCCCCTTTTCCTCGTTGGGGCGGATCATCACCATGATATCGCTGGATTCCATCGTTCCGGCAACGGCCGGTTTTTTGAGTTCCATAGCTGCCTCCCTTTTATGCCTTTGCGCTTTTCTTCATGTATTGGAACAGGCCTCCGGCCTCCATGATGTCGTGCTCCAGATCACTCACCGCGTCACCGTGAAAGGTCTTGCCGTTCGCGATGTTGACGATCTTGCCGGAGCCCATATCAACGTCCAGCATGTCGCCGTCCTTGATATCGCCGTTTTTGATGGCGTCGGAAATGCCCTTGACGAAGAGCACAGGATAGCCGTTGTTGATGGCGTTGCGGTAATAGATGCGCGAGCAGGTCTCAGCCAGCACGCAGGGAATGTCCGCATATTGCAGACAGTAGACCGCGTGCTCGCGGCTCGAGCCGCAGCCGAAGTTCTTGCCCGCGACCACAATATCGCCGGGCTTGACCTCTTTGGCAAAGTTCTCCTTGCCGGGGTAATATTCAAACGCGTACTGCGGCATATTCTTCGGATCGGTCTCGGCGAGATACTTGTTGTGGTAAATGAGGTCGGTATCGACATCGTCGCCGAAGACCCACGCGCGCGCATGGATAGTGCTCATATTCTCTTCTCCTCCTCTCAGCCGAGAATATCTCTCGGGTCGGCGATACAGCCGCGGATGGCAGTGGACATAGCGGTCATCGGACTCATCAGATAGGTGTGGCTGCCCTTGCCGACCTTGCCGATGAAGTTGCGGTTGTTGGTGGCGCATCCGACGTCGCCGTTCGGCAGCGCGCCGTAATGCTCTGCCGTGCAGAGCGCGCAGGTCGGGTTCGTGAAAACAATGCCTGCTTCAAGGAACTTTTCGATCATACCGGCTTTAGCGCAGGCGAGCTGTACCTCAGTGGTGCTCGGCGTGATGATGACTCGCGTGGCAGGGTCTACCTTGCCGCCGCCCGCCATCAGGACCTTGTAGGCGGTCTCGATATCCTCAAAGCGGCCGTTGGAACACGAGCCGATATGCACCTGGTCGACATGCGTGCCGGCAACCTCGGTCACGGACTTGACGTTGTCCGGTGCGTCCGGGCAGGACACCATCGGTGTCAAATTGCTCACATCGTAGTGCAGGGTCTTGCAATACTGTGCGTCTGCGTCGGCAGAGAGGGTGCGGATGCGCTCTTTGACCTCTTCTCCGGCGCGCTCGACCACCCAGTCGAGCACTTCGCCGCTTGGCATGATGAGGGGCACCTTGCCGCTCATCTCCGTGACCATGGAGCAGAGTGTGATACGCTCGGCAAGGTTCGCGCTCTCGATGGTCTCGCCGGTGAATTCCACGGCGAGATAGTCCATGCCGCCCGCGCCGAGGTCACCGACGATGTAAGTCAGAAGGTCGCGCATGCACACGCCTTTCTGGAACTTACCGGTGACCTCAATCTTCATCGTCTCCGGCATGCGGAACCAACTCAAACCGCCGATGTAGGACGCGGCCACATCGGAGTTGCCGACACCCGTTGCAAATGCACCGACCGCGCCGAGCAAATTCATGTGGCTGTCGGTGCCAAGCACAACGTCACCAGGCTTGATAAGGCCTGCCTCCAGCATGACGTGCTGGCCGATGCCGTGGTTGATGTCAAAGAGGTTTTTGATGCCCTGACGTTTTGCGAACTCGCGGATGATCTTCTGGTTGTTCGAGACCTTCTCAGAGTGAGACGGTGCCTGTAGGTCGAAAGTGTAAGCGATCTTATCCGGATCCCACACCTTTGCGTCCTTGCCCATCTCCTTTTCAAATTGCAGCACACAGTTGGCGCCGCCGAAATCGCGCGCGGACGCAAGATCGACATGGCACCAGACGCGGTCACCGACCTTGACCTCATGGCCACAGGCGCGTTCCATGATCTTCATGATTGCTGTTTTGCCCATGTTAACAGCTCCTTCCATTTCAGTGCTCTCATTTTACAAAGCTTAAAAGCAAATGAAAAGCACAATAATTTTCTATCTCCGCAATTTCACGTTGCACATATACGTGCAATTTTCTTTTGCGCATTTGTATCTTTTATTTGCTTTTCGGTTGCATAAAAACCGTGTTAATATAAATATGTACACCAATATCGACATTTGTTTTAGAGGTTATGCTATGAAAGATAAACCGCTTTCCTTTGCCATGCCGCAGAACGCGTGCAACTCACATCTCCACATTATAGATCCCACCTTCCCAAACGACGGCAAGGCCGAAATTCAGATCGGCACGGTGGAAACCTATCGCAAACTCGCCGACGAACTGGGTCTCCCGCGTGCAATCTTTGTTCAGGCCAAGCCTTTTGCGTTGGACAACAGTTGCCTGCTCGACGCCATCGAAAGGTTCGGCAGCGAAAACTGTCGCGGGATTGCTGTGGTGAATAACACTGTAAGTGATGAGGAACTTGAACGCTTACACCATGGCGGCGTGCGCGGCCTTCGCTTCAGCGTGTGGAACCCGAACAACGCAGTTGTCTCCTTCGGCGACTGCGCGCCGCTAAGCGAGCGCGTGAAACATCTTGGGTGGAATATGCAGTTGCACATGAGCGCACGGCAGCTTGTAGAGCATGCCGATGTTATCCGTGGGCTTGACTGTAAGGTAGTTGTTGACCACATGGGACGACTTGATCCTATGCTGGGGGTGAAGGATCCGGCCTATCCGCTGCTTTTAGACCTGATCGACCGCGGCAATACGTGGGTGAAGCTATGTGGCCCGTATTTGAATACGACAGGGAAGAAACCTTGGAAAGATGCTGCTGCTACTGCGAAAGCCATTGCGGCATATGCACCCGAGCGCGTCGTGTGGGGCACAGATTTTCCGCATGTCACGGAAAAGGTCAAACCGGATGAGTGGGAACTCACAGAACTTGTTGCCCGCTGGCTGCCAACGGAGAAGGCACGTACGCTTGCACTTGCTGAGAATCCAGCCGAGCTCTACGGCTTCTAATCTAACAGTTTTCTTTTGCTTTCCTGCTTTTTCATACGCTTGAGGGAGGGCGTGCCAAAAATGAACGATACTATCACCATCCGCGAGCTTTTTGTTGAGGTAGAGGAAGATGCGGAGATGCTTCACGCCTTTTTGGCACGCCATGCCCTCGGCTACGAAACAGATATCGATGCCGCTTTTGGCATCTTTGACGAGTACGATACGTTGTGTGGCTGCGGCTGCGCGGCCAAAAGCCTTCTCAAATGCTTTGCCGTGGATGAATCACTGCGCGGGCAGAACGCCCTTGGCGCGCTCATCTCGCGGCTCGTGCAGGATCGCTTCTTTAAAGGCTATTACGACCTGCGTGTCATCACGCGCGCGCATAACGAACCACTGTTTTCAGCCTGCGGGTTTTATCCCATCGCGCGCACAGATACGCTTGTGCTGCTTGAAAATAGTCCCAATGGTCCACGTCGCTTTGCTCTTCCCCTTCTGGAGAAAGGCGATGAACAGCGAACTGTCGGCGCAATCGTGATGAACGCCAACCCCTTCACCCTAGGCCACCGCGCGCTGGTGGAATACGCCGCCGCGCGCTGCGATGTGCTGCATCTTTTCGTGGTGGAGGAAAATCGTTCTCTCTTCCCGACCGACGTACGCTTCCGCCTTGTACAGGAAGGCACGTCGGATCTTGCCAACGTGCGCGTGCATTCGAGTGGACCGTATATGATCTCCTTGGCGACCTTTCCAACCTATTTCCTCAAGAGCGAGGAAAATGCCGCCGCGCTGCAAAGCGCGTTGGACATTACGCTCTTTGCCGAATCCATTGCACCTGTGCTGCACATTACGCGGCGTTTTGCGGGGCAAGAGCCGTTCGACCCCATCACCGCCTGCTATAATAGCGCCATGCGCGGCATCCTGCCGCGTTATGGTATTGAGTTTGTCGAGATTCCTCGCCTTGCATCGTGCGGCGCCCCAGTCAGCGCCTCACGTGTGCGCACACTGCTTAAAGAAAAGGGTGTGTGCGACGAGGTGCTACAGCTTGTACCAGAGCCAACACAGCGTTACCTAAAAGAAATGTACAAGGCGGTGGAACATGAACATTGACCGTGTCTTTACTGGTCCGCGAGTTACCCTTGAAGAAGTGCTCGAAAACAGGAACGCGCGTGCGGAACGTCAACGGGGCATGCTCGCATCAGGCTGCGTCAGTCTTGTGAGCATCAGCATGAATATTCCCGGAGACATCAAGCAGTTTCCGCTGGCACACGATGCGTTTTGTGAAGTGCTTGCCGTGTTGCGCAGCGCCTTCGCGGGGCATATCCTGCGCGAGGAGACTGTTTCCCTCTCAACAGGCGACGAAGCGCTGCTGGCGCTCGACCTTGCGGGAGATCAAATCAAGCGCCAAACCGTTTCTCTGGAGGAAACCCATCCGCTCGGGCGGCTTTTCGATTTGGACGTGCTGGATGGCAACGGAACTGCCCTTTCTCGTTCTAGATTCAGTCTTCCGCCTCGCCGCTGTCTGCTCTGCGGCGAGAACGCTAAAATTTGTGGACGAAGCCGCGCGCACACGGTCACGGAGCTGCGCAGCAAGATCGTCAGCATACTGGACGATTATTTTCGCGAGCGTGCTGCGTCACACTGTATTTCCTGTGCCTTGCGTGCGATGCTGCGTGAGGTTTCTGCGACCCCAAAACCGGGGCTGGTTGACCGCGCGAACTCAGGTTCGCACGACGATATGGACCTTACCACCTTCCTTGACAGTGCCGCCACGCTCGCACCGTGGTTCGGCCGGATGTTTCTCATTGGATGGGATCACGAGGATGCATCTGCCGAGGACCTTTTCTCTCTGCTTCAGGGCGCGGGCCTGCAGGCTGAGCGAGCTATGCTCGCTGCGACCGGGGGTGTGAACACGCACAAGGGTCTCATTTATTCTTTTGGACTGCTGTGTGGTGCGTTCGGTGCAGGGCACGTCTGCACCGCATCGCAGCGTGACATCGAGCGCGCGCTTACTCTCAGTGCCGCGATGGGCAGTTATTCCTTATTTATCTCTAAACTTGCCGTTGAAGAGGAGGAAACGTTCGGACAGCAGTGTTGGAGACTTTATGATATTACCGGAATCCGCGGCGAAGCCGCGAATGGTTTTCCCGCTGTGACAATTATTGGTCTCCCAACACTCAAGCGTTGCCTCAACGAAGGTTATTCTCTCAATGACGCGTCCGCCGTCGCGCTGCTTGCGCTCATCGCTGCTGTGGAGGACACGAACATGATTCGACGCGGTGGGCTGGACGCCGCGCGCAGAGCACGCCGCGAAGCGCAGGCACTTCTTCCCGCTCTGACGCGCGAAAATTGCTCGGAAGTCCTCACGCAACTTGACCGACAGTACGTTGCCGCACGCCTTAGCCCCGGCGGCTGCGCAGATCTACTGGCGCTCAGCCTTTTGCTGTATTTTTTCGATGAGTATTAAAACCCTTCGTTTTTAGATTCTCTCTGCTGAAGTGAGGCCTCTTTTGCCCCAAAGTTATCTGAATCTCCCGATAGCCGAGTTCAAGGAACTGATCATTTGCCAGCTGAAAAAAGGTGAACTGGTCTGGTTCGGATATGAATCGACCGCCGCTCAAATAGAGCAGCGCTTGATTTCTTTCATTTCTTGCTCTCTGTTTCTTACTTACAGGTTGTGCTGACACGGCAAAACACCGCAACTTTTAATTGCTGTTCTCAGATTGCTTTTTCACCTTTCGTCTGTGGAATCTCAATAACATTTCCTACCATAAAAATCTCCAAGGTATGGCTACTAAACGGTATATCGCGAAAGCTTTATAGATTAAAAGCCACATCCCAGTAACAAAACTGAAACGTGGCTTTTAACTTGTCGGGTGTTGACAGAAAAGATGCACTCTTTTCGCATTCACCTCAACCAGTTCATTGGAGATATGCCTGCACTATGCTACGAATATCCGGTGAAAGTCTTACCGCATCCATTTTTCTGGTGATTTGGTTGTAAAGCGTTGCCGCTTGGTCTTCAAGTGATGAAAATGGATCGTTGGTATAGAACGCTTTTCTCCATGAATAGGTACCATCTTTATTGGGAGTACAGAAGAAGAAATCATAATAGTGATGCGCCTTCATCTTTTCCGTCTGAAAAGCAATAATAACCATTTTCTCTCCTTCATTGATGGCATCACATGAGTATACATCTTCAAACAGAGTCCACCGATAACTTTGATTCATATGTTCCGGATGATAAACAACAGTTCCATCATCTTCTTCTGTTAATAATGTCATGCTCTGAAGCAGCGGACTATTCTCGCACATATATCCACCTTCGCAAGTCCATTCGATCTCATCTATCATCGTCTGAGATGATAACTTTGCGATAAACCGGCAAAGCAGAGCTGTGGTTTCAGAAGGAAGCCGAAGGTCGTGACTAACTAACTCGTCTATGCTTACATTGAAGAATTGGGATAATTTCCAAACAACATCTATACTGAGACGCTTATTGGTGTTTTCTTTCGCTGTGCGAGAAATATAGCCTGTGCTAATGCCAAGCATCTTTTCCAATTCGCCCAATCGAATATCATTAGACTTGGCAAGATGGGTAATGTTCGAAACAAGAATGCTGTTGTCGAAATTGCCAATTGAGCTTAAATACTCTTGGATGTATTCATTCTGCCGTTCCTTCATTTCCTCATAGCCAGATGTATCTTCATCGCGTGTAGCAAAATCAATTATGGATTGGAGCGTATTTCTAACCCCCAAAGCCTCTGTCAGTTCAGCGAATGATGTAGGATAAATCAGCGTTTTGCGTTCTCCCTGATATTCAAATTTATCCTCCATATACTCATCAAATTGCCGAGACATGATATCCCTCCTTCGCGTTGTTCAATTATATATTATCATTTGAACGATATTGTGTCAATAGTTCAAATCATGTAAATTGAGAGTGATTGACCTGAAGAAGGATATCATTAAAACGAGTTTTAAAAATGAATGGAGGCACACTGGACGATTAGTCGGTGTGCCTCCATTCATTTTTTCAGTCGGATGATTTGCTCATACAGCATGGCGAACCTATTTTCCACCACCATGTTCTTATGGTAGTGTCCGAAAAACCAGTATTTGAAGCGGCAGCATTCTCGAACTTCATCAAGAAAGTCCGTCAGGACATCCCGCTGGTACAGTCCACCACTGAATGTATCCTAGATGCTGCTGAGGCAGCAGTGGGTTATGATGTGATCTACATCCTAACCAGCTGTCCAGCGTTTCTTTTGCTATCTGGTATTCTTCCTCGCTGGGCCGTTCCTCTTTCCATCAGGTAGCGACATTTTTACATTGGTGCTAATATCGTATACTACATTAGCACCAATGTCTTGCAAATTTCCACGCTTTATTTTCCGTGATATCCTAACATATAAAGAGGAGGATATTACGATGAAATACTCAAACGAAGAAAAGCTATCCATCATCACGCGCTATCAGCAGGGCGAAAGTGCTATCGCTCTTTCCAATGAACTCGCTATCCCTCGAAGCACCTTATACCGTTGGTTCAACTCCTTTCCGGCAGACAGCTCGGGCAATCCATTGAAATTTTCATATCAAGAATACGCATTACTCCAGCGCAAAGTTGAAAAATTGCAGAATATCATCACAATTTTGAAATCTGTTGATTGTCTGGTATCCGCACCATTAAAGGAACGGCTTCATGCTTTAGAACCGTTTTATGGAAAATATGAAGTTCACACAATATGCGAGGCGCTGGATGTTGACCGCGGTACATTTTACAACCATATGTTACGCAGCAAGCGCGGCAACGCTTGGTTTGATAAACGTCGCCAAGAATACTGCCAGCTCATCCGTGATGTGTTTGACGAATATAGGCAGGTGCTAGGTGCAGAGAAAATTCGGACGATTCTCGTTCAGCGTGGATACCAAGTCAGCGCGGAATATGTTTCGCGACTCATGCGTGAGATGGGCTTGAGCAGTGTTCGGTCGACAGCAAAGCAGGAATATCTAAAGCTGCGTGAACCAGAACGAAAGAAAAATATCCTGCGGCAACAATTTAACGCTCAGCGGCCAAATCAACGCTGGGTCAGCGATGTCACCTGTTTTAAACTTGGGGATCACTACTTTTATATTTGTGTGATTATCGACCTTTTCTCGCGCAAAGTAATCGCACATAAAATTTCAAAAAAGAACAGTACGCAACTTCTCACTGCAACATTTAAAATGGCACATGAAGAACGCCATCCCCCATCTGGTCTTATTTTTCATAGCGACCGTGGAGCGCAATATACCTCTCACCGGTTTCAACAGCTTTTGCATAAATACCATACGAAGCAATCCTTTTCTCAGCCCGGCAAGCCGCATGATAACGCGGTCGCAGAATCATTCTTCGCATCGTTGAAAAAAGAAGAACTCTACCGGAAAGATCATCCTTCCGATAGAGCATTTCAAGCCAGTGTAGCTTCCTATATTGAGTTTTACAATACCAAACGACCTCATCGCACATTGAAAAATCTGACACCATGCCAAATGGAAGAGAGCTGCTGTGCAACTGCTAAATGAGACATCCGTGTTCGAATCGCCTAATTTGCTCGTTTTCTACTACGTTTTGAGACGGTTTGTATTTTCGTGTCTCATATTTGCTTCAGCGCGCCACTCACTGAAATCCCTGTCATACCAAGACTTTCAGGACATAAAATGGCCCCACCCAATCCTCAAGTCTCATCGGCTTGTTCGAATTGGGTAGGGTCATTCAATTGACATCTTTGAGTAAATATGCTATCTTGTTGTTAGCTGTTAGTTAACAGCTAACAACAAGAAGGGAGGAAAATCAATGGCCGTTTCAGCTACTGACAAGAAGAAACTTGGCAAATGGATCAAGCAATCGAGAGAAAAGAAGCAACCGCATCTCTCTCAGCGACAATTGGCACTGGCTGTAGATATTACCAATGCCTCCCTCAGTTCTATTGAGAGTGGAATGATTTTTCCCTCTGAGAAATTATTGCTAAAGCTATTAGAACAACTTCAGCCACCTCCTGAACTGCGTGAAAAGATGTTGACACTTTTTGCAAAGGCCAAAGGCACATCACCCCCGGACATAAACGCAAAGCTCAGTAGAACCCCTAAACTCTGGGGCCTGATAAGACAACTAATCGCAGTAGACCCATCGGAAGAACAAGTTTTACAAATCGAACAACTTATTTGTGCGGGCGTATCCGCATCAGGAGGAACGACAAATGACGTTGAATGAACTTTTCAAAAATACTACATACGATGACACTCTATTTTCCGATGAAGCCAAATCTGCTGTTGCTTTGCAAACAAGCTGCGAAAATTTTTCAAACAATCTGCAAAAAAGAAACGGCGCTTAAAAGGGTTTTAAGAAACCTCTTAAGCGCCATTTCTTTTGCTCAGATTTAGGGTCGGTTTTTCCTGCGGTTTCCGTGCTCCTCCAGAATCAGGTCTTTGCCAGTCCTGCGCTGCTGGTTCGGTATGTATTCCAGCAGGTCAGAAATGCTACAGTCCAAGACCTCGCAAATCCTGTCCAGCTGATCGAAAGACACCCGCTCCGACATCTCATTGTAAAGGTCTCCGATGGTGGACGGACGGATTCCGGTCAGCCGGGCAAGTTTTGCGCGTGTCCATCTGCGCTCTCCGAGGATTCGAGATAGGTGATTTTTTATCATCTCACTGCCCCTTTAGGGATATACTACCAAAAATAGGGGGCATATTGGGTCGATTTGTGAGTGAATAACTCGGAGCGTGACGAACTAACGAACTTCGTTAGAAATTGCGGATAATCAGCTCCGCATACTGCGTCTGATTGTTTCCACTCCCGGCCAGCGTGGAGGTGCGCGTGACCTCCTCGATGCGGTAGTCCGCATACAGTTCACGCACCAGCGGGTGGTCGTTGTAGGAGAGGATGAAACGGCCTTTTATATGGCCTAAAACCTCTCTTAAGCGTTGGTGATCCTGGGCACAGAAGGGACTGTCATAATACTTCTCAGTGTCCACATAGGGCGGATCGAGGTAAAACAGGGCCGTGGGCCTGTCGTAGACCTTGATAAGGTCTGCAAAGTCCTTGTTTTCAATGTTCACGCCCCGGAGCCGTTCCTGTACCTTGGTCATATACTCCACAGCGTTGTCGATCTGCTTGGAGCTGGTGGCATAGGTGCGGTTATCACATCCGAAGCTGATCTTGACTGCATAGAAGAAGCGGGCGGCGCGCTGGATGTCCGTCAGGCCGCGCGCCTGGTACTGCGTCAGGCAGTCAAAGAACTGTTCCCGCGAGGTCAGCATCCATTCCAGCTCACGCTGCAGCTCCCCGCAGTGGTACTTCACACAGCGAAAAAGGTTGACCAGGTTGCCGTTGATGTCGTTGTACACCTCCAGCTGGTTTGCCTTCTTTTCCTTGGCGAAAAGCACCCAGGCCGCACCGCCGAACACCTCAATATAGCGCCCCACCTCATCATCGGGAAACCTCTCTAAAATGGCTCTACGCAGGGCGCGCTTGCCGCCGATCCATCCAATGAAACTTTCCATAGCACTTCATCCTTTCAAATAATGAAGGGGCATTATCCTCGGATGAGCTATGGAAGCGCCCTGCAGCTACGGGAGCTGCAGGGCTTTAGATTGCAGGGCTGTTCTCGCTTCCCTCGGCTTCTTGGAAGCCCTTAGCCTTGGCGCTTTCAAAGGTGATCCCGCCCTCCCTGTGGTCACTCTTGCAGAGGGACAGGTAGAAACTGCACACCACCCCATGGGCCGTCCAGGGAAGCCCCACCATGGCAGAGATCCACGGTAGGGAGCCAGTGTAGCCGACTCGGATGCAATAGGCAGCCAGGGCAAGGCCGCCTATTGTTACGACCCAAAGGAGAGCGCGAATATCAGCGACCAGGCGCTTTGAGAACTCCAGCCGCCTATGTGCCCTTGCTTGGGCCAGGCGCTTCCCGCGCCCCATCACGCCAGCCCATGCTCCAAGGCGAAACGATAGAAGAGCTGGGCGGCCTGTTCGCGGGTTAGGAAGTCCTCCCACATCATGTTCGGCTCCCCGTTGTCCAGGGTGCCGTTGCCCGCGAATAGGCCCACGGACACGGCCCACTCTCTGGCCTTCTGGCTCCAGTCACCGCTGTCGTTGTCACGGAGCTGCTTTCGGTACTCCGCCATCGCAGCGGCGAACATCTCGTTGAACTTGGTTTGATCCATATCGTTGTCCTCCTCCGGTACAATGGAAAAATCGGGGCGGCCATAGCCGCCGATCTTGCTGTAGGTCAGGGGATAGCTCTTGTCCTGGACGCAGCCGCCGTTCTCTACGACACCTGCTGCGGAACTGGTGTTGCCCTCGATGGTGTACACCCGGCCTCCGGCCACCTTCTCCACGATGCCGGTGTGATACATGGTCTTGCCGCCGTCTTTCGTGAAGAAGATCTGGTCGCCGGGCTGCGGGCCGCTGGTGTGGAACTGGCCCTTTTGCTTGTAGTAGTTGGCGGAGCCGGAGCAGCCAGCCCCCATCCCCTTCTTGGCTTGGCAGAGCAGCTGCAGGCCCAGTTCCAGGCCGAAGGTCTGGATGAAGCACCAGTCCGTGAAGATGTCGCACCAGGCATAGCCGTTCTTCTTGCCGTTGTAGACCACACCCAGGGCATCCAGATCACGGGCATATTTGTTCCAGTTCCCGTCCCCGGCGTTGGCCGTCTTATCATCGAGATGGGCGTTGGTCTCCTTCTCAATGTAGCCGATTTCGGCTCGGGCCGTGGCCAGCAGTCTATCAACCGGCTTCATGGCCATCATCCTCTCCGACAATAACACCTTGCTCAATGGCAAGCAGGCCGTTGTTCGTCAGTTCATATACGGCGGCTTCAATCAACGCATCCAGTTTTTCATCGTCAACGGTAATGCCATGCTCTCGGAGCCAATTCAGCACATAGGCTTTCTTCGCCTCACCATTGCCGGAGCCGGTGTAGATCTGCTCAGCAGCGGTGACGGCAATCTTCACCCAAGCATTGATCTCAGCCTGCTGGGAAGCTGTGGTCTTGCTCTTGATATAGGGGATGACAATGGCGGTGATGATAGCCGCCAGGAGCATGAAAACAGCTTCGATGATCGTGGTGATGTCAAACATGGTACATCCTCCTTACTTAAAATTGCTTCTTAAATGGGATTTGAAGGGATAAAAAAGCCCTCCCAAGGGAGCTGTAAAAGCCTCCTTGGGAGGATGTTTACCAGGGCATAGGCCCCACCTCCTTTCGAGCGGGATGGGCAGGACAAAAGCGCCTGAAGATATAAGCTCCAGGCGTACTTCAAATAATTTGTATACTAAGCTATTACTTTCTCATAAGCATAGCGGATTGCATCTGGTCTAAGCTCTGCATAAATTAAAGTTGTTTTGGGGTCGCTATGGCCGAGTAGGTGCTGGATTGTTGTAATATCCATCCCCCCATGCAGGGCGTTTGTTGCGAAGGTATGGCGCATCAGATGGGGATATATCCTCCTGGTTTCTCCTGCCCTCTCTCCGATCCGCTGCAATGCTTTCTCAACAGCTCTTGGAGACATAGCAGCATAGGGCTTTCTGGTGCTTGCAAAGAGTGCTTCGCCGCCCTTCCGACATGACAGATACTCGCGGAGCATTAGTTTTGCTCGAACAGAAAAATACACGGTCCGTTCTTTATGCCCCTTGCCTAGAACTACAACACTCCGGCTCTGCCAGTCTATTTGATCGGTTCGTATCCCCGTAACCTCGTTCAAGCGACAACCTGAAGAAACCAGAAACTCCACAAGAGCCTTCTCCTTGTAAGAGCAGCATCCGTCTCGGAGTTGTTCTAACTCTTCGGGGCTGAGTGGGCGGCGAGCTTTCATGCGATCAATTTTGAGAGACCTTATCTTCCGCATGGGGTTTTTCTTAATAATGTCCTCCATATCTAACCAGGAAAAGAAGGAGCGCAAAGTGTTGATGTGTGTCTGGATACTGCTGTCCTTCAGCCTGCGCTCATCAGCTAAATAGCCGATGTAGGTCCGGATGTCATCTGTGGTGATCTTCGTTATATGCTTGTCCACCTGAGAATGGAACGACGTGAGCATTTCTCGATAGTTTTTCAGGGTTTTGTGGGATAGACCATCTATTTTTTTTGCCGTCAAAAACGCCGAAATCTGTTTTTTGAGATTGCTTCTCTCTCGTACTGGCTCTCTAGTGATGCAATATCCATCCAGAAGCACTTTCAGCTCATTCTCACAGCATCCCGCCATAGTTTTTAGCTGGTCAATCAGTTCCTTTTTCGCATCCATATCCGCTACCTCCTTTTTCACCCAGTATATCTGGATATGGCAGCCTTGTCGAATAAGGCGCCTGGTGGATATGGACTGGGGGACAATGGTAGCACCATCCTTGGGAATGATCTCAATAACGCTATATTAGGAGGATTTTATGTATTTTCCTCCACAGTAAAAAATAGCCCCAGCTTTAAGAGCGGCAAAGTGCTGGTCATGCCATATTCGAACTTGCAATATCAAACACAAATCGCATTTGCAAGTCTCACATCTGAAATTGCTGTCCGTTCTTGTAATGGCGGGAGTTGGGAACCTTGGGAGTACCTTAATCCATTATTGACTCCCGGAATGGAGAACCGCACCATTGAGCGGTACAACGGCAAGCCGGTTTATACGCAGCTTGTGAGTTGCGGAGCACTGGAAGCCGAAACGATGAAAACTGTTATTCTTCCAGTTCCAGCGGATTGGATTGTGTCCTGTGTAGGGATGCATGGTCCGAATGTTAATGGACACCGTCAGGCTTCCCCGTTTTACTACAATAATGGGTCTACTGAACTTGTATTCCATTGTGCCGCAGAAGCGTACCATGTCGAAACCGAAGATAAAATCTATTTGTATTTATACGCAACCCAGGCAACCACCGAAAGCTATGCTTTGCTGAAATATACGAAGGAGTCTGCCTAATCGGTTGTCTTTGTGTAATATAAAGTCAGATACACATAGCATTCGGACGCATCTGTGTTCGTTGTGAGCCGGATAGTAGAGGCGTTAATTCTGATATTGTCAACCATAGAATTTTGTATTAAATTCGCACCATCCAGCATCCCGGTATAGGAGACCAACTGACTGAAATTCTCTATCCCGTGAGATATATCCTTGGACGAGGTGTTTGGTGCTTTGCCGAAACTAATTGCTTTTGCATAGACCGGCTTACCGTTGTAGCGATCAACGGTGCGGTATTCGATTCCGAGCTGCATAGGGGGGGACTCCCACTCAAAAGGCATCCACACTGATGGACTCGATGATGATGGATAACGTAGCTTAATCATCCGCCATCCGCACAGCCCTGCATCTGCGCTGCCGATATTGGATAGCACCGCATAGTTGGCATCGCCCTTGTATAAGAGCGATACCGTAGTTCCCGCTTGGTGAAACGTCGTAGGGGGGTAGGCCCGCACCAGTTTTGCGGTCCTGTCCGGCATCCCACTCAGCACGGCGTCTACCTTGGTGCAGTATGTCTCATAGGTTTCCTCCGCGCTGGTGGCCGCAATTTCCTGTAATTTGTCCCCGAAGCCATATCCACCAGGCGCCTTATTCGACAAGGGCGGCTAAAGACTAAAAAGGAGAGCAAATAATGAAAAAAATCACATACCAGTTGGCAACAGAAGTAAACAAGGGAACGCTAGAAGAGCCAGACTTTGAAACCGTGCTATCCGGTGTAGAGATTACCTGCTTGGATAGCAAATTAACGGACAATCTTGCCCTTGCAAAAGCTGAAGCTTACCAAGGAGAGGTGTCTGTAGAGGATGCCGGGCCGGACCCAGCGCCGTCTGGAGATCTGGAACAGCGGGTGACCGCCGTTGAGACTGGGAAGGCGGACAGGACGGAGGTGCAGGCTGTATGGGATCAGATGGCAGCAGCTTATCAGGAAGGAGTGCAGAACGCATGACAAGTCAGGAATTTGTGCTTGATGTGATGCGCGCCCAGGGCAAATCCGATGCACTGGATCTCCGCACACGAGCACCTGAACTGGATGGCACGGCCCTCATTGCCGAAGAGGCCAAGGTGCCCCAGTTCAATGGCTCAAAAGATTACTCCAGTTGGGTGACCGGAGCGCCGGTTTGGGAGGAGATAGATGGTGAGCGGCAAATATTTACGCTAATTACACCACACAACGCTAGCCACTATCCGGGATCTACACCATCGAACACACCCGCATTGTGGTCGATCCGACACACCAAAGACCCCAAGCAGGCAAAGCCGTGGCTGGCCCCTAATGGCACCAGCGGACTCTATGTTCTGGACGAGTGCGCCACGGAAAACGGCCATGTATACCGAAACAACCACGAAAACAATGAATTTAGTCCCTCAGCTCAACCAGAGAGATGGACAGATTTGGGCACCATCGAAGTTGTACAGCAGATCGCCCTTGTCGAATAAGGCGCCTGCGGGATATGGGCTGGGCGGCAATGCAATCATGACAGATAGCCCGGACTACAATCTGGATAATATTTCGGGTAGCGGATGGTTTGTTGGAGTTCCCAAAATGGATAATTTTACTTTCGGCTCTTGCTTGGTCGAAAATATCCAATGGGCGGCAGGCGAAGGAGCGCAGATCGCTTTCTTGTATCCTGGAACCAGTTCACCTGCTGTATATAACACACGCATTCAGCGCACCAAATTCAACTATGCCTTTGGGCCTTGGGAATGGATCAATCCCCCCATGCAGTTAGGCATCGAGTACCGGACCGCCGAACGTCATAACGGCCAGCCGGTCTATGCAAAAGCAATTAGTTTCGGAAAAGCACCAAACGCCTCTTCTAAGGATATATCTCATGGAATAGAGAATTTTGGTCAGTTGGTTTCCTATACTGGGATGCTGGACGGTGCGAACTTAATACAAAATTCCATGGTTGACAATATTAGAATTAACGCCTCTGCTATTCGGATCACAACGAATACAGATGCGTCCGAATGCTATGTGTATCTGACTTTATATTACACAAAGACAACTGATTAGACAGCTACTCTGAAACTCAAATATTGGAAGCCCCAGAAATAGTATTTTTTGTGTATGCGATAGATACCCATGAATTAGAAGTGCCGTCCCCATAAGAGGTCCCGTATTCCGCTGTCGTTGTGATGATAATATTGTCTTGGTCCACCAATATCCCTGCAATCCCTGGATTTCCCACAAGGTTGTTGCCATCGTTATCAAAGGCACACCGAATTGTAAGTCGAAGGCCAATATCTGAAACGCCATGCGCTATGGACTTGGTTCCCCCAGCAGGAAGAGCGCCTGTTTGCACAGTCTTTTCATACACCACTTTATCATGATCTCTTTTCACAGTACGATATTCGATTCCAGGCACCATCTGTGGGGTAATCCACTCCCAAGGCTGCCACCCTCCAAAAAGATAGTGATGGGATCGCCGAGCACTTATTAAGCCCTCAGCACTCCCATACCGATATGCAGTTTGAAACACAATCTCATCAGCGTATGCGCACACCAGTACAAGCCAACCAGGAACATTGTCCGGAGCGTGTACGGCCTCCCCACCTGCGCCATTCATGTACCATCCGTTTTTTGTGGCATCATTCAGGTCTGGAATGTTGGTAGCAGCTGTGCCTAATCCATACCCGCCAGGCGCCTTATTCGACAAGGCCGTATAAATAGCTACAAGCTCTGCGGCGATATTAGTTTCTGTCCAATGTGCTTCTGTCCATGGCTCAGCCGACAAAATATCCTGGTTAGCCTTGTATAGCTTTCCCCCGCGAGTGCAGTAAGACCCCGCATTATAGACGGACTCGGAGCTATATTCTTCCGCCGCAGCAGCAGATGCAGCCTCCTGCTGTGCTTTATCAGCAAGTTTCTTAACGGCATGTGTATTTTCAATGAGCCTGGAAATTACGGGATTAACAATGGTGCTGGCCCGGACCGGATCAGTGTCCTGGATCTTACGGATGGTCTCCGCATTATAAACCGGGCTTTCCGGGAGTTGGTAAAATTCTTCAGCCATGAGCTATATCTCCTTTAAGTTAAAACTCATCATCGAATTCAAAGGTAAAACTAACACCTTCGTCCTTCTTTTTTGAATACATGTTTTTAATAGCCACCAAATCTCCATCACTGTCCACCAGCGCCGCTTCGTTGATCTCCTTGCCCACCAGGGAATCCTTGGGGATGGTCACCGTATAGCGGGCTGTGGTTTCGTCCGGGTAGGTCACGCTCTCCACCTCATAGCGGGCCAGTTCGCTGTTGAGCGCAGTCTGCGTTTCCGTGGGCACGATTGGCTCCCCACTGACATTCACACCTCCGCTGCCGAAGGCCACATGGGTAATGACGGCCAGCGGCTTTTCCGGGTCACTGGCGGCCATGCAGAGCTTTCTGCGGCGTGTCTTGGTAATCACGCTATTTTCGTTCATTAAAACTCCTCCTGAACAATTTGGGCATTGAATTTTCGTGCGCCATCAAAGATGGCCGTCCCATCGAAGGCATACCAGTTATCCATGGTCACCGTCGCGCTGACCTCCTCCTGCACAGGAAATGCAGTTCGGAAGGCCATGGCCGGGAGGGTGATCCCGCTGAAGGACTGGTTGAACAGGATGCTGCCGTCAAAATCGGCCTCCCCATCAAACCGTACCACCCGCTGGCCTCTGGTGTTGGCAAAGCGGGAGAGGATCTTCAAGCGGTACAGGGAAGCCTTGTTTTTGTTCTCCAGAACAGTGGGCTGAAACGCGCCCACAACATCAAATATCAGATGGGCCGGTTTGATCTCATCAACCTGGCGGATCAGCTCCGGCAGGTCGGGGAAAACACTGTCAAACAGGGGAAAAACGATAACTGTGAAGGCATACTGGCTGAAATGCTCCTCGACTGCGCCCTCGTATCCTGTGACGATCCTCACTATCTCCCGAATTGCTTCCACCGTGGTGGTGCCGCGCGCGATCAGCTTCGCCAGCACTTTGGCCCGCCGCGCTTCCAGGCTTTCCGCAGTATTGACCGGCAGCTCGAACAGGCGCTCATGGCGGGGGAGCAGAAAAGTACTGGTGCTTATGATCAGCTGGTTTTCCATTGCCGCAATGGTGCGCTGCGTCAGCGTCAGCTCCGTCTGCTCCGCTTGGAGGAGGTCTGCCATCTGTGCCATTGTCCGCACCTGCTTGGGAAGCATAAACGCATCATTGATCGGCACTGATCTCCACCTCCTCCAGCGTGAAATATTCCTCATAGTCGGATGTGAGGGAGGCCAGCTGTCCGTTCAGGGTGTAACTGATAATATCTGCCACGCCGTCCACGCCGAAGATGAGGTCGCCGATCCGGTAATAGCTGATGCTGCTCTTCCGGTTTTCATCGCCCCGGACGGGGGCGGTGTCGAAGTCCTCCCGGTTTACGCTGTCAATGTAGCTCTGCAGAGCCGCCTGGACATTCTGGTGGATGTCCGTGATGTTGTGCCCGCTGGCCACCGTGACCGTAACCACCACGGTGACGGCCTTGGGCGTGGCGGCCACCACCGTCACATCGGCCCCGATCTGGCGTTGCGCCTCAATGTGGGCCTCTACATTGTCCAAGACCACCTCATCCGGCGCGCTGTACTTGTCGGAGAGGATGATCACCTTGACCTTGCCTGCCCCACATACCTCCGCGCCCAGGCATTTGGCACCGCCCACGCCAGGCACCTGCTTTGCCCAGTAAATAAAATGGTTTCTGTTTCCGCTTGTGATGGGTCTCCGGATCTTCTCCAGCACACGGCTGCGAAAGGAGTCATCCCCCTCAGCTTCCGCGCCGCCGCCGAAGGGGGCGGTATTGGTGACAGAGGTCACACCGGAAATGGCTGTGCGCAGGGCTGTGATGGTACCGATGCCCACATTGCCCACGGTTCCCGCCGTCTGGCATTTAGCCCCCACCTCGCATTGCCCCTCGGCGCTGATCTGCGCTGTGGCGGTAGTTTCAAAGACCAGCGTACCGTATAGCACCTCGGTGCCTTTCGGGATGGTCGTGCCTGCTTCCCCGGTAAAGAGCAGATTGCCTACCGACGCTGCGGCGGGGTTCCGGGTCTCGTTGTAGTCCAGGGCCTTCCGGTCAAGGTACTCACCCTCGGCGGTATCCAGCAGCACATGGTCGGGGATGGGCTGTACCTCCATCGCGTCCATGCGGGCCATCTCTTCTGCTACAGCCTGCAGGTTATCCATACAGAAGCCGCCCTCCAGCTTGTTGGCCGGGTTCTCCAGGCCGTCCCTCATACGCTGAAGGATGGCGTCTGTGCTGAAGTCTATCGTTGTGTCGCTCATGCTGCTCTCACCTCCTTGGCATCCCACTCAACGACCATTGCCCCATAAATTGTGGTGCAGTCAAACTCGACCTGAACCCCGCTTTCGGTGCGTGTAAATTGGAAATTGCTCAGTTCCGAAATATAGGGGTTTACCATCAAAGCCTCAATGATAAACCGCTTCAGCTCGGAGGTCACAATCTCCGAGTGCAGGCCGCTGCCAATCAGGGTGTGGATCTCGCTGCCGAAGGCGCTGTCATAAGCGGTATAGCGAAATCGCTCTGTAGTCAGCGCCTTGAATATCCAGATCCGCAGTGCCTCGTTGCCCTCCACCAGGTAGGTGTTCCCATCACGGAGCAGCAGGCAGTTGTTTTCAAAGTCGTATGCGTACTCCCGAAACATCGGCAGCTCACTGCTCTCGGAGGATTCCAAAACCTCCGGGCTGATAAAGGGGAATATGCTCATGCTGGCACCACCTTTGCGATAACATAAAACGCGACGCCGGATTCATACACCAGCACTTCATCCCCGGCCTGGAGGGACAGGGAGGCGCTTTTGTAGAGGTGCTTCGAGATCACCTGATCATGTGCTTTGATGGTCAGCGGGGTGGTGGTATTGATGGTTGCAAACCGCCAGGTGCCGTCCGTGCCGCTGGAGCCGTCACCGCGCAGAGCCTCGGCCATCTCTACAGCCCATCTTGACATATCTCTCGCCTCCTATCCTTGGGATTGGTTTTCAATCTCCATCTCGTCCATCATGTTGGAGAAGGCCAGCGTCAGGGCCATCTCGTGTTTGCCGTCCGTGAAGGTGTGGGTGTCGCTCTCAATATAGAACTTGCCAAATAGCCCGGTAGTGGTTTCCTGGACGATCAGCGCGTAACCGCTGACCGCCCGGCTGTCTCCTGGACAACCGGTGACGCTGCCGGTCTGCTCCAGCGTCTGCAGGAGGGCCTTGGCCTCGGTCTGTGCGTCCTTGCCGTCCTCCTGCTTGTAGACCGTCTGCACCACGCCATACTTCTGCTGGGCGGCTGTGTCCTCCACCACGCCGATCTGGTTGCCGTCCTTATCTGTGATCAGCACCCGGTCAACCAGGTTTTGCAGGCTGGTCTTGTAATTGGCCTCCGTCAAATTGTAGGAGCCGTCCAGCACCACCCCGCAAAACGTCCCCTTTTCGATTATATGGAGCTGTGTGGCGTTTTTAATTAGGGGGATGTATTTCTTGCCGTTCTTCCGGCTGGCGGCTGTGTAGGCCGCCATAATGCCGTCATACGCTTTCTTTCCCAGCCATGGCATATAAACGGGGATCCCCGTGGCTGCAGCCGAGCCGAAGGGGATCCCCAGGTGGGAACATATCCAGGCAGTGATGGCCTCCGGGGTTTCATCGAATACCCGGTTGATGTCAGACTTCATGACATAGAACATCAGGTCGAGGGCGGTGTAGGTCACCACATTCCCGCTGCCGGACTTCTCAATATCAAAGACTGGGCCGCTGAAGAGCAGCTTCCCGTCCTCCAGGAATTGCACCTGGCTGCCCTCGTTGATGTTTACTTTCGGGAGAAAGCGGTCGCTGTCCTTGTTGGCCACCGTGAATACCAGCTTCCGGGCCACCTGCTTGCTGTCGCCGCTCCAGGTGACCTTTTCGATGACCTCGGCCAGCTGCTTCCCCCCGGCGTTCAGTTCATAGCTCATGGGATCACCAGCTTCTGTCCAGGTTTGATCAGGTTGGGGTTGCTCCCGATTGTCCCCTTGTTGGCCTCATAGATTTTCGTGTATTGGGAGCCGTCGCCATAGTATTTCTTTGCAATGTTCCACAGACAGTCCCCGGACACCACGGTGTAGCTCTTGGGGGCAGTCTGTGTATTGGGGCGGTTGTTCAGCCCGTTGGTGTCACTCTGCTGCTGGGTCTCCACCTGTACCGCAGGCACATTCAAGAAGCGGTACTCGGACAGCACCAGGGTGTAGTACACATCCTTGTCCCCCTCCCGGTGCTTCCTAGTCAGCTTGTCGATGCTCATGGCCAGATTGAAGTCACAGTCGCTGATGATAACGCGGATGGGCTGTGTGCTGGTTTTCCACTTCTCCAGCAGCCGGATATACTCCATCGGCTCCCGGTCAGCGTAGCGGGCCAGGGGGGACGATGGGGCCGGGAAAAAGCTGGACAGGGAGCCTGTTACCAGGCCCCGGTGTCCGATCAGGTTTGCCTCGCCGATATTCAGCAAGGTAATCTTCTGGTTGTTCTGTGCCTCAGAGAACTCAAACTCCGAGGGGTTGATGGGGAGATTGAACATCTCCTCATGGTTGTTATAGCTCAATTCAATGATGCGCTGCTTCAAGCGGCCACCTCCTTATGCGGGCGCAGGCACCATGTTCTTCACGGCCAGCACCACTTCCTTGGCGACCTTCTCGCCGATCTTGTCGATGTCGGCCTCCTCTCGCACCATGATGCTATCGGCCAGCTTCGTCAGAGTGATCTGGATGACCGAAGCAGCAGGGGAGGACGATCCGCCCCTGCGGATGGGCGCGTTGGCCGGGACGGGAGAGGGGGCGTTCTGCGCTGCCGTGGCCGCCCTCATCCGCTGCAGGCTGCTGGCCAGCTGGACGCTTTCCTTGTTGGGCAGGATCCGTGTCCCGCGCGGCAGGTCGATCAGCTCCGGCCCTTGCTCACCCACCCAGGTGGGACCGCCGCGCCAGTTGTTGGTGCCTTCCGCGTTGGAGCCTGTGTCTCCACCGCCGCCACCAAATCCGAACAGGCCGCCGACCTTATCCGCGATCCAGCTCAGGCCGTTGCCAATGCCCTCAACAACGGGCCTTATCTTATCCCACACGCTGCTGATGACGCTGGCGATGCCATTAAAGACCGTTTGCACCACATTGAAAAGGACTTTAAACACGCTGATGGCGATGTCAATAATCGGGGAAATGACCGACCATGCGGAGGTCAGGATGTCTGCCACCACCGGCATCACCGTGCCGATGATCTCCTGGATCCAGCCCATCTTGCTTCCGATGAAGGACAGCACGGAGCCGACCTTCTGGCCGATGCCGTCGAAGATGACCTGGAACACGGGGGCAAGGGTGGAGATGACCGTCCCGATGCCCTGCACCAGCCCCGCAATGACCGGGGCCGCCGCGCTGATCACCTGGCCGATGGTACCCACCACTGTCTGAATTACGGGCAGCACCGTGGGAATGACCGTCTGCACAGTTTGTATGATGCTGGTGATGGCGGGCATGACCGCCACACTCACCTGCTGCAGGGTGGCCTTCACTGAGGCCCCGAAGCTGGCCAGCTGTGGCTGCATGGCCGCAAACCCGCTCTTGAAGTCCCCGATGGCGCTGAACAGGTCATCCACAATCCCGCCCATGCCAGTGGGCAGGAAGCTGACCATACCATCTCGCAGACTCTTGACAATCCCTGCGCCCAGGCTCTTCAACTTAGGGCCTGCGGTCTGAAGCCCGGTCTGAATAGCCTCCGGCAGGGAAGTGATGACGCGGCCCACCATAGGGATGGCGTTGTCCAGCAGGAAGGTGGAGGCGGTGGAAACCAGCTCCTTCATGGAGCCGGTCACATCCCCGCCAATGGCCATGTTCCCCAGCAGGTTCTGCGCGGCGGCCTTCATCGCCGAGAAGGAGCCACTGAAGGTCTCGCTGGCTTCCTTTGCCGTTGTCCCTGTCACCCCTAAGTTTTCCTGGATGGCATGGATGGCGTTATACACATCGGCCAGGTTATCAATGTCGTATTTGGTGCCGGTGAGCGTCTGAGCGTCCGACAGGAGCCTTTGCATCTCTTCCTTGGTGCCGCCGTACCCCAGCTTCAGGTTGTCCAGCATGGTATAGTTCTGCTTGGCGAAGCCCTGATAGGCGTTCTGGATGGACTCCATATCGGTGCCGAACTTGTTGGCGTTGTCCGCCATGTCGACCATGGCCATGTCCGCAACGGTGGCTGCCTTTGCGGTATCACCGCTCAGACTGCTGATCAGCGAGGCGGAAAAACTGGTCACTTGCTCCATGTAGGCGTTGGCGGAGAGGCCAGCTGTGCGGAATGCCGCATCAGCGTTGGCCTTTACCACCCCGGCGTTGTCCTTGAACAGGGTCTCCACGCCGCCGATACTCTGCTCCAGCGCCGCCCCCTGGCTGATGGCCCCACCCAAGACTACGGTGCCCGCCAGTGTTACCGGGATGGCCACCGTCTTTGCCAGGCTCGTCAGCTGGCTCTTGATTTTGGATAGCCCGGCGGTCACGCCGTCCTTCAGCTTGACAATCGGCGTGGCGATCATCTTGCCGACCGCCTTTACCTTGTTCCCCACCGCCTTGATTTTGTCACTGACCATATCCTTGATGGCCACGGCAGTGACGATCCTTCTTCGCAGTGGTTGTAGCCGCTGCTGCAGCTGCTGCGCGGCCCGGTTTGCCGCTGTTGCGTCAAGCCGGGCGGTGCGCCGCTGATCCCAGGTGGACTCCAATTCCCGGCGTGTCCGCTGCACATCACGCCGGAAGGCGCTTTGCTCCTGCCTGACGCTGCGGAGTACCGCCGACATATTGTCTTTAGCTGATATTACACCTCTGACCGCTCCCATCAGCGGTTCACCTCCTACTCAAGCGAGAACATCTGCGCCCGTTCCTCCAAGGCGACCAGCATAGATGCCTGATAGAAAAGCCTGGACTCTAGATCCAGGCTTAAAAACTCCTCTGCCTTCCATCCCTTCTGGATGTAGTAGTGGAGCAGGTATGCGTCGCCGTCCTGGGCAATTAATTTTTTAGTTCTTCAACAATAGTCACCTTGCCGTTCATCGCGCCGGACAGGTCGAGGATAACCTTGGAGATCTCGCGGATCTCTGCGATGTCGAAGATATTCACGATGTCCAGCGGCTGCTTCAGCTCCCGTTCCTCCGGGGGCAGCGCGGCTTCCTGAGCCATGACTTCCCTGGCCAAGGCGGGCAGGCTCGGCTCCACGGTGCCCAGGTAGATGCTATACTTCTCGATACGGTACATATCGCCGTTGTCTTCCAGAGTGGAGCACTCCATAACCTCCCCGTAGTCCAGGCTGCGCACCTTGATGTCCATATCTAGGCTGGGAATGTGCAAAGTCTGGTACTTGGCGATCTTCTTGTCCTTCAGCTTCTGAAGGGCGCGGCGGGAAAATTCGGCCAGGGTCTTTTTCTTCTCGTTGTCCATGTTCGTTTCCTCCTCTTATGCGGAAATAGCGTCCAGATTGACCATGTCGGACGGGGTGAAGCCGCCGGTGGCCTCCTCCTCGATCAGGCCGCCCTTCTCGTAGTTGACCAGCGGCAGATCGTTGTACCAGCAGTTGTCGATGCTGTAACGCTCCTGCTGCCCATTGGTGGCGTCCGGGTCAGCCAGCTTGGTGATGATCTGGCTGCGCAGATCAACCCCCTTCTTCCAGCTCTCCAGCACCTTGTTGTACCGGGTGTACGCCTTCTTGATAGTCAGGGTGAACTCACCCTTGATGCCGGTCATCTTGCTGTCCACATCCATGTCCAGCTGCACATCCTCACGGTTGGCGGTCACCTTGACCGTGATCTTGGACAGCTCGGCAATGAGTACGCCGTCCACCCAAATCTCGCCCCAGGTGCCCGTCAGGGTACGGTTGCCTCTCAATTTGCCCATGTGTTTTCCCTCCTTACATATTGCAGGTTAGCTTCAGATCTTCCATCGCGTCCACAAACTTGACATTGCTGGCGATAAAGACCTTGGAGCCGGTGTTCGCCTGGGCCAGGGCGGTTTCGTCCATCTCAGAGGTGTCGGTGCCCTGGCTCTGCAGATAGGTTTCCTGGGCCTCCACATCGATGGCGGCGGTGTTGTCAAAGGTTCTGTCCAGCACATTGCCCTCCAGCTCCCGGTGATAGGCCAGGATTGCAGCCACAAGCGCCTGCTTGTTGTCGTAGTCATTGATGACCTTTCCCACATAGGAGGACTCAAAGGTTTCCCGGATGTCATCCTGGTACAGGTCAACGCCTTCGATGATCTTGATCTTCGAGAAGTCCTGTCCATGCTCCGGGGTAAAAGAGGTCAGGCTGTTTACGCCGCGCCCGATCTTGTACTTCTCCCCATCAAAGACGATGACCAGTTCTCCGTTATCGATGCGCTCATTCGCGTCCTCCGGCACATCGGCGGCGGTGATGTCGGTCAGCGCGAAGTAGCTGCAGCTCCGGGCCAGGGACAGACCGGCCAGCACACCGGCAATACGGCAGCAATACTCTGCTGTGCTGAAGGCCGTGGTGCCGAGGGTGCTGGTAATGTTGTCCGTGGTCAGGTTGATGATGCCCTCGTGGTCGCCCTTGCAGTTGGGCAGCACTGCCTTGAAGGTCTTGTGGTGGTCATCCCGCGCCTCCTTGATCCAGGCGGCCACCGTAGTCTTTTCATCATCGGTGATTCCCGGAATAACCAGGTAGTTCCACTTCAGGTCGTTCAGCTGCTTCAGCTGCGGGTTCAGGTTCTCTTCCGTGGTGGCCACCTTCAGCACGATGGTCTTGGCGGGGGAACCCTCATAGACCAGCTTCAGGTACTCGTAGTTGCGCGCCGTGAAGTGGGTGGGATCCACATCCAGCACGCTCTTGTAGATGTTTAGCGCCTGGCCCTCTTCGGTGTCATCCTTCAGAACGATGGCCACGATGCCCCGTGCGCTGCGCTTGATGGCGGTCACGCCCTTGGTCTTAAATTCAATGATGATTTCGGGCAAGCCCATAAAATCACTCCTTTCGGTTGGTTCGGATATTGGACTCCAGCTCCGCCATGAGCGGCGGGGCCTCCGGCTCCTCAATGCTGTCGCGGAAGGCCAGCGTGAAGGTGGCGTGGAGTACCTTGTCCACAATATTGAAGGCCAGGTCGGGAATGGTCACCGCCCTGGCCTCGCCTTTGTCGGTAAAGCGGAATACCGGGCGCAGCAGATCGTCCAGCTCCTGGCTGATCTGCAGGTACTCCAGATTGCTCTCGCCCTTGGTATGGATCGCGGCGTCCACCAGGATGGTGCGGTCTGTGTAGCCCCGGCCTGCGCTCTGGTTGCCGGAGGGGATGATGTCCAGATAGATATAGTCCTCCAGCTCCGTCTGGCCCGCCTCCTGCGTCTTGTCGATCCCCTCGCCGAACACATTGAAGGCGGGCCATCGCCCCTTCAGCAGGGCGATCAGGCTACTGCGGACGGCCTCGTAAATGGTGGTGGCCATGCTCTTCCTCCTCACAGGTCATGGGTGTTGATGAAGTCGCTGAGCCATTCCCGCAGGAAACCGGGCAGGGCCTGGTTCAGCTCCTCTAGGGACAGCTCCATCATGTGCTTGCCGGGCACAAAACCGCGCCCGCCCCGTGTCCGGTGCCCATACTCCACCGGCTCCGCGTACTCCACATTGGTGTAGACCTCGATATAATAGGTATCCCCCTTCTTGACAATCGGGCCGACTGTCCAGCTTTCCTGGAGTCGGCCCGTCTTGTGCGGGGTCTTTTCCTTGACCTTGCCCTGCAGCTCACGGGCAAGCTGAATGACCATCTTTCGGAACTCAGCGGGATATTCCTCCTCGATCATGCGGGAGAGCTGCTGCTCCAGCGCGTCGAGGCCATCAAAGCGGTATTCTGTCCGGCTCATGCTTTCGCCTTCGCCAGCTTCAGCGGCACATTGTTGTGGGAGGGCTGCCGATCCGCAAGCCCGGCCTCCGTCAGGTACTCCCGGCCCAGCCGGATCACCTTCACCGTGTCCCCAGGCTCGATCTCCACCTCCGGGCGGACAAAGAGCAGGAAGTCGGTGTCAATGCTGGCGGTGGGTTCCTTTTTCCCCAGCTTGCCCCCGGAGGGGCTGGAGAGGGCGCAGGGTATATTCTCATATACCTGCCTGCCGTCCAGCCCCTTCTGGAACACGCTCTCCCCGGAGGGCAGGGTCGTTTTCTGCGGACGGTACACCCAGCAGCTGTCCTGATAGGTCAGCGCCAGGATGTCGGCTTCCGTCATGTAGGGCAGTCCTTCGGCAGCTTCATCCGCCTGAAGGGGATGAGCTGGCTCTCATAGTTCTTCACAAAAGCCACTGTCTCCTTCAGGCTGTTGGCCTTGTCCCGGTAGCTGATGCTGGTGTCGCCCCGCGTGACGCTGGCCACATCGTTCTCCGATGGGGCCACCTGGTCGGCCCGGAGCATATCCTCCACAATCTGCGCCGCCACATCCTCCAGCGGGGGAGGAAAGTCCTCCCGTCCGCAGAATACCAGGATGCGGCTGATGGCCCGCTTCACATACCGCTCGATGGTGGGCAGCTGCTCATCCGGCAGCTGCAGGTCACTTTTCGCCGTCGCCGCTATCCGGCTCACCAGTTCCTGATCCATCCGGTTCCTCCTTGGGCTTGCCGCCCTTCTTCGTACCGCCCTTGCTCTCCGCCTTCAGCCGGTCAAGCAGGGCGTCGCCCAGCTTCTCCAGGTCAGCCTTCGTCACCGGGCGGCTCTCCTCCTCGGCAGCGCCGCCGATCCGGGTAAAGCCCTTCTTCTCCAGCTTGGCGGCCCGCTCTTCGCTGGCCACCTGTCGAACTTCATTCAGTCTCTTCAGAGTAATCATGATAAGCCCTCCTCTTAGCCGCCAACGCCAGCCTTGGCCTGCTTGATGTTTACCCACATGGCCTCCAGCTTGTTGTCCGGCACCCACAGGTCGTGGTACTTGCGGTAATCCGTCGCCCAGGCCCGCTTCTTCTGATAGGTCTCCGGGTCGAAGATCCGCACCTTGTCCGTGCGGGATACGGCGATGGGGGCCGTGCGGGGGCAGATGATCCAGTTGATGTCCTGGGCTCCCTCCGCAGCTGTAAAGCCGCCCTTCTCCTGACCGCCCGTGGTTCCGTCGTTGAAGATATAGCTGGTCTTCATACGACCGCTGCCCACGCGCAGGATAGGATGCTCTCCATTCAGGCTCTTTACCTTCACCGTGACATCGCCCTGCTTGAAGTCCATCACGCTCAGGCTCTTGGACAGGGTGCTGGACATATCGAAGATGGCCGCCACGGGTCGGGCCATCGTGATTACCAGCGGGGTATCTTCGCCCACAACATCCTGCACCGCCGCGATGTCATAGTAGAGCTTCTGCAGGATATCGCTCTCCGTAGGGGTGTACTCGTAGCCCGCCCGATCCTTATCGATGCACAGGCTGGCGATCTTGCTGTAGCGGTATGCGTCGATCTCCGGGATCACCTTGGTGCGCTGGAACTCGCCCATGACCTGGGCTGCGGTCACCACGAAGTTGGTCTCGTTAACCTCGTTCTCATCGAAAGTGAACTGGCGGCCTCTGTCCTGGGTCATTGTCTTGGTTTCCCACTTCAGGTTGACCGAACCCTCCACAAAGCCCTTGTCACGGTCATAGTCGGCCAGACCGTCCATGTCCATGCTGGGGATCTTCACATCTGCGCCGCCGTTGTAGCGCACCAGCTTGTCGTTCAGCTCCATCCAGCCGGAAGTGGCCTGCTCAACAGCGGCCTTGTCCAGCTCGCTCTGGAATACGCTCGCATATTCAAATACATTGGCCATATTACATCATGCCTCCTCTGATGCCCTGCGCGATCTGGTCTTTCACGGTGTTCTCCGCCTTGGCCCCGCCGCCAAGCCCCTCCGGGGTCTTACCCCGCAGGCGCTCCTTCACAGCGGCCTCCAGCGCGCTCTTGAATACCTCCTGGGTCTGCTGCAGGCTCTTTTCCATGCTCTCCTTGTCCGTGTAGGTCAGCAGGTCGGCCAGTCCCACAGGGAAGCCCTCATCGGTCAGCTTCTTCACCGCCGCGTCCTTCAGGTCGCGCTGCAGCAGCTCCGTGCGCAGCTTGGTCAGCTCCTGCGCCTGGGCCTCGCCCTCGGCTTTGGCCCGCTCCTCCGGAGGCAGCTTGGCCAGCCGCTGCTTCTCCTGCTGTTCGGCCTCCCATGCGGCCTTGGCCTCCGCGATCTTGGCCTCCACATCGGCCTCGGAATAGCTCTTGCCGCCCTGGGGTTCCTGCTTGGTGCCCTCGCCCTCCTTGGGGGCAGGGTCGCCGTCCTTCTTGGTGCCCTCGCCGGAGCCGGGGGCCGGTTCCTCCTTGCCTCCGAAGAGGGAGTCCCAAAACTTCTGGAAGGCCGTGCGCTGCTCTGCGGTGGGCGTTGCGGGCTGCTGATTGGTCTGCTGGGGGTTCTGCCCCTCGCCGCCTGCGGCAGGGGCGGTGCCGGTGGTGATATCTGCCATAATCAATTCCTCCTTTTGCAATTTTGGCATAAATAAAAACACCCCTTAAGGGGTGTTTTTAACGTGTTTGAATGCCCTTTATCAGTCGTAGGGCATGAGTTTTTTCCGAGGGATCAACTTCGGAACATTCTTTGGATCCTCCGGTTCATACTGGAATCCATGGTCTCCTTCAATCGGGTGGTCATGAATCACATAATCGTTTCGAATATCTTTAGGTATTTTGGAAAACGCCTTGCAGCTTACATGACCATCTACAACACCGATATAATGTTTACAAGTACAGCACACCGGCGTTCTAGGCTTGGGATTGTCCCACCAACGAGAGTCGCTGTACAGCTGCTTAGTCATCCTCTATCTCCTCCATATAAATTGTGTGGCCGGATACTTTGGTAACATGAAACCAGGTGTCTCTTGGAAACAAGACCTCACGCTCACCGGCATTGAACATCGTCATGTCTTTGCCATGTCTGGAGGTGATGATATATTGAATCGGCATATCAGGATCATAGACGCCTAATGAAGAAGAAATGTATGAGGGAAATTGTTTGCCTTTCCCAACAACATATTCTGCTACAAACGCATCTGCATCCTCAATCTCAAGACCCATAGCGAGGGATCGGTAGACCGTCCCCCGGTACTCCGGGAGCTTTCTCAGCGCCTGATCCAGTGCCTCCACAAATTGCCGGTCACCTTTGGATAGGGCGGTGCCCCGGCGCAGCTTGTCATTGATCTTGTAGGAATCGCTGCTGATGTATTTCATCAGTGCGGCCTGTTCCGGTTCTGTTAAGTCAATTTTAGCAGTCCTTGCAGGGCTGTCAACATATTTCTTTTTCCATTCCCGAAACTTGATGTTGTCCGCCAAGGGATCGCCCTCTCGCTTGTCGAAAACGCTTTTCTTGAAATGGGCTTTGATGATGCACAGGCAGTTGGGGTGGATGGGCGGCAGGTTCAGGCCTGCCTCCGCCTCGTCTACTCGGAACACTCGCCCATTCAGCTCACTGCAGGTGCAGCTGCCGGAATGCTCGGTGCCGCCCAGGAACTGATATTCCTCGATGCCGCTCTCCTTGTAACCCATGATCTCGCCTTGGTTGGAGAAGTATTTGCACTCCGTCCGCACCAGGCGCTCGGCGTTGTAGCGCCCCTTGTCCATCACCTCATCAATGGCGCGGGCCATCTTCTGGACGCTGCTCCCCTGGATGAAGCCCAGGGTGATCTCCCGCTTGGCCAGCGCCGAAAGATGGTCGCAGGCCCCCCACACGGCCTCGGAGTAGTGCTTCTCGCTCCAGGGGAAGGACAATACCCGCTGGATCAGCTTCTTGTCGATCTTCGCCACATGGAAGCCCAGGCCGATCCCCCGCTGGATGGAGAAGCAGCTCTCGTAGTAGTTGACCTGCAGCATATCGCCCAGCAGGGTGTCCAGCCTCGTGGTGCTGTCCTCAGCCAGGTCGATCATGTTCTGGTAGACATTGGCCAGCAGCTGCTCCTTCCGGGTGATCCGGCTCTTCATGGCCAGGGTGTTCAGCTCCAGCAGGGCCTTGCTACCCTTGGCCGCATCGGATGCCTCGGCGATATACTCCTCGATGGACTTGCGCCACACGCTGAACTCTTTCCCCTCCAGGAGCTGCCGGGCCGCTTCCTCGGTCAGCCCGTTGTCCTTGGCAAAGCGGGCAAACAGGGCCTCGATCTCCTTCTCAATGTTGAAGGCCGCCTCGTCATAGAGAAAGATCAGCTCCCTGGCGTAATCGTCGGTGCGCTTGGTGTTCTGCAGCACCCGTTCCTTGGCGTCCTCGATCCACTCGTTGCGCGTCCAGCAGCTCATGCGCCCTCACCGTCCTCGTCCTCCGGCTGGGCCTTGGCCTGGGTCAGCGCCTGGGCCAGGGCGTTGTACTGGCCGAAGCTGTTGACCTCCTGCTGCTTTTCCTCCTCCAGCTTCTGCAGCTCGTCCTGCACATTGTCGATGGTAGGCAGCATCTGCAGGCGGGTTTCGCGGGACAGCTCCCCGGACAGCATGGTGATGATCTGCGCGATCTCCAGCACATTCTGCGGCTTGTTGCGCCGGAACTGGATGTCGATGTCCCGGTAGTCGAACTGGCCGCCCTTGATGTTCAGAATGTGGGTGATCAGCTCGATGCGCCGCTGCAGGCCGCGCTTGAACTTTCGCTCCTTGATGGCGCAGATTTGCTCCAGCCCCCACAGCTTGTATGACACCGCCACGCCGGACAGGTTGCCGCCGAAGTTCGCGTCCGTCAGGTTGGGCACTGCCGAGAAGATGTGCATATCCTCCCGCAGCCGCTTCTTGTAGTTCTCCAGGGCCGTGTCGCTCACCTCTTTGATGAGCCACTGGATGTCGCCGCCGTCCTCCAGGATGATGGCTCCCTTTTCCTTCATCTCCGCGATGTCCTGGGAGGTCACGGCCCCCATCTTCAGCACCTTCAGCAGAGCCTCATCGTTATACTGGAAGAAGTTCGCCGTGTTGCTCTCCACCCGGTTGTATGCGTCGATCAGCGTGATCACGCCTTCAAAGTCCCCCTGGCGCTCCTCGTTGTTGATGTACTCCACAAAGGGCACATCCCCCCAATAGTGCTCCCGGATGTCCAGCAGCTCCAGCGCGCCGCCGTTGATGCTGCGGAAATACCAGCAGTCCTGGGCCGTCCAGAACTCCACCTTCTTGATGATGTTCTTGTCCTTGTCCTTGGAGTACACGATGCGGATGGCCGCCATGGGCGTGTTGTACCCCGTCTCGCAGATATAAATGCAGCCGTCAGGCGGCACCTTGGTGAAGCGGATCTGCGCGTCCTCATCCAGGTAGAGCATTTCAAAGCAGTCCCCGTTGATGCTGGCACCCTTGGCCAGCTCCATGTTCTCGTCCTGCTCATCGTTGTAGTCGAAGATGTCCTGCAGCGCCTCCAGGTATGCGTCATTTTGGGAGCTGTAGACCACCGGCTTGCCGATGAAGTACCCGGTGGCCGTGTCCGTGATATATTTCGCCATGTTGTTGACCAGGCGGTTATTGGGGGCGGTGCTGTCCTTCTTCCTGTGCCGGAGGATGTCGTGGTCGCCCTCGTAGTATCCCTCCAGCCTGGCGTACTTGGTGTGCCCCTTGTTTTCGTCAATGATCTCCTTGATGTCCGCCTCCGTCAGGCTGTCCAGCAGAGAGCGTTCCATAAAAATGACCGGCAAAGCTGCCCACCTCCTTAAATTCCAAACTCGGCCCGATTCACGATGCGGAACCGCTTCACCCTCTTTGCGATGGAGCGCGCACCCTCCAGGGCGTCCGGGCCATCGTCATGCGCCCCCATGGGGAACTGTGTCAGCTGTTCCAGCAGCCGCTTGTGGCGGCGGTTGAATTTGATATACTTGTTCTTCACATCCGGCTGCAGCGTCTGGATACGCATGACCTTGTCGCTGGTCTGCTGCACCTCCTCGATGGGCAGATATAGCCCGGCCTTTGCGCTGGCCTTGGCCAGCTCCTCCTTCAGAAACCACTGGAACTGGTTTGTTTCCGCGCCCAGCTTCCGGTAGCCGTGGCCGAAGCTGGCCCGGAGCCACCGCTCCTTGGCCAGCACATCGGCGATGATCCGGTCGGGATGCCGCCGCTCAATGTCTGCATCCACCACATACATATATCCGCTGCTGCGGTGCTTGGCCAGGGTAACGATGGCGGAGAAGTCGCTTCGCTTGGTCTTGCCCAGCGAGGGGTCGATAAACCCGAAGAAGTCAAAGACCGGGTCGCGGAAGTTGATCTCCGCCTCGTTGTAGTATTCAAACCACTCCTCCATGAACAGGCAGTCATCCGGGTTGATCGGCTCGTTCTGCTCCTCGGAATTAAACGATGCCTCACCCTCCGACACCCGCATCACCATCAGGTCGTAGTAGGACAGCTTCTCCTCCCACAGCACCTGGGTGCCCTCCAGCATGGCCGCCTTGTGCGCCTGGAAGAAGGCCAGTGCGTCGGCCTCCCGGTCATCGTTGGCCAGGTCGGTGAATATGCTTTCCCACTGCTGCCACAGGTCATCCGCCTGGGAGAATTGGATCACCGCCTTGTACTTGATGGAGCGGTAGGCCGGATTGGTCAGCGTCTTGGCCAGCAGGCTGTCATAATGGAGCAGGGTGCCGATGTAAACGATGTCGGTGTAATCGTCGCCGGACTTGCTCACCGCCTTGTCAAACCAGTTCTTCAGCTTGCTGCGCTGCTCCGGCGTCCGTACATTCTCATCGTTCTCCACATCGTCCAGGATAATCAGGTCGGGCCGCCAGTTCCGGTGCTTCCGGCCACGGATCTTCTTGCCGCTGCCGATGGCCTCGATCTTGATATTGGTCTTGGTCACCAGCACATTGCTGCGCCACACGCTGCCTGCCAGCGGCCCGAAGTCCTCCAGGATCGCCGTGTTCTCCTCAAACTCCACCCGGATGTTGTCCAGGAAGCCCTCGGCCTGCTCGGAGCTGTCCGAGATGATGATGGGATAATGCTTGTATCCATACAGGGTGGAGTGCATCGTCCCCTTGAAGGTCAGGTTTGTGGACTTGGCGTGGCCACGGGGGGCCGCCACCGCCCGGCGTACTCCCGGTAGGCGGCTGATCGCCTTGGTGTCTGCCGGGGTCAGAGGGTAGCGCCCCTTCAGTACGCCCTGCTGCCAGATCGCGTCCAACTCCCGATGGAACTCCGGGGACGGGCGGCTGAAGTAGTGGGGGAAGTAAGCCCGCCCGAAGAACTCCATGTCGATGGCCCCCAGTTTCCGGCGCAGGCCGTCCTCCCCGGTCAGCGGAAGCCCTGCCTCGAACTCCCGCCGCAGCCGGACGCGCTCTGGGGTGTCATCTCTTTTTAAGAAATCCTTTAAGAGTGTACAAAGGCCCTTTAAGTCGGTGCTGTCCTCGTTGTATAGTTTGCTTTCAGCCTCGGCCAGCGCGCCGACCAGGGCGTTGATGCTCCGCATTTTCCGCTGTTTCAAAATGGCCTTTCCTCCTCCTGTGTTCAATCGTGGGCCGTAGCCGCCCCACAGCGGGCTTTTAGGCGGGCGTGGGGAAATTACCCCCGCCTGCCCGGTGCGGCGAATTTAAAGGGGTCTGTGCGCCGCTTAAACGGCACCACGGGCAGGAACATAAAACCAGGGCTGAAAAACAGGGGGGAAGGGTGTGCTTCACCACCCAGCCTGTCATTCAGCCCGGTTATTTCACCCGTATTTCCACCGGCCTCCCCAGGCGGGACGAATCAACCGCCTGCTTTGTCCGGCTTCCTGTAAACGCCGTTTAAGAACTCCCAGCCTCCTCGCTCCCGTCCCCCTCCACGGAGAGGGTGAGCGTTTTCGGCTCCCCGCACAAGCTGATCTCCACCTTGGCGCGGCGGGTGCGCTTGTCATAGTCGATGCTGCTGATCGGGAAGTTACGCAGCACACCCTCCACGATCCGCACACCGCCTCCCGGCAGCTCCTCCACTCTGGAGGGCTTCAGCAGCTCCCCGCCGTTGTCCAGCAGCCGCAGCCACTCCACCTCCAGGTGGGTCAGGTAGGAGGGGGAAAGCCCGTTGGGGCCGAGGAAGCGCAGCACATGGGGGATCGCCTTCACCCGGTAGTAGTTCTCGGCGCTGTACTCCAGCGCCAGGAACACATAGCCGGGCAGCAGCGTGTAGACCTTCGTTGTCCAGCCCCCGCCGCTGCGGATCAGCCGTTCCTCACGGGGCACCGCCGCCCGGACGCCCAGGCCCTCCAGCGCCTCTCGCACCGCCGTCTCCTGCCCGGTCGATACCTGCAAGACATACCACCTTACCATGTCCTCACCTCGCTTCCAGACCATCCTGCTTCTTGCTGTTCAGGAACTCATTGACCTGCCGGTAAAGGTCAGGCCGCTCTTTGGCCATCGCCTCCCACACCAGGGACTTGACGGCATCCAGGCCCGCCTCGGTGGTGTCCTGGTTTTGGATCTCCACGCGCTTCTTGTATGCCGCCGCGCGCACCAGCGCGTTGGCCTCGCGCAGCATCTTGTCCACGCTCACGCCCTGCCAGTCCTCCTCCGAGGTGTTGGCCAGGGCTGTGAGCAGGTTTTGGCTCGTCAGCCGGATGATGGCCTCCGTGGTGTCCAGGTCGGGGTATTTGTCCAGCTCATCCATCATGCGCCGGAAGTTCTCCTGGGCCATGTTCAGCATCTGCACTTCGGCCTGGTATGCCCTGGCGTAGCGGCAGACGCTGGCGACGGAGATGCCCACCCCATTGTCGCCCAGGAAGTCCACGATCTCGGAATAGGTGCTGCCGGACAGGAGCATCTGCTCCACTGTCTCCCGCAGAGCGGGGTCGAGAGCGTCTATTTTGCTGTGCTTTCGGTTGCCCGCTTTCTTGCCCATCCCTTACACCTCGATCATATCGTCCTCGATGCCCCCGGCCAGAAGCCGGATGCCCTTGCCGGTCAGCTTGGCCTCCAGCGCCGTGTAGTCCGTGTCGGCCAGGGCCGCAGGCTCTTTATTGGAGATGCGCCGCAGGTGGATGTAGCCCTCTTCAGTCAGGAAGTTTACGCTGTCCAGAAACTCATCCTCGGCGATGCCGTCATCTTCCAGGACGCTCTGCACACCCGTCAGCTTGTTGTACTTCAGCCGGAGGATGTTCACCGTCCGCAGCACCTTGCCGTTGTTGTGGACAAAGCTGCCCGCCCGCAGCGCGCGCTTTTCGAGATTACTCACCCTTCTTATCCCCTTTCATTTCCAGCAATATATCCATGATGCGGTCGAGCTTCCGGTCGGTCTTGGCCTGCTCCCGGAAGAAGTCCTCCTTCGTGATATAGTTCGCCTTGATCTTCTCGATGTCCTCCCGGACTTCCTTCATGTCCTTGTCGTAGTCGCCCTTTTTGACGCTCTCGCCGACCGACCGCTCCAGCTTATCCACGCGCTCAAATACAGTGCGCTTCAAAAGAAACCAAAAGCCCCCGGTCAGCCCTCCCAGGAGGAGAAGCGCCAGCCACCAGGTGCCAGCATCAAAGTTCATACAAAAACCCCCGCGCAAAAAAATAGAAGGTACATCGGATTTACACCGATTGTACCTTCTATTTGCGAAGCGGGAAAATAAAGCCCTTTATGAAATTAGTTAAAAGAGGGATTGCTGCCCATCCATGGGCCGGGCGCGGAACTCCCGCATCTTATCTGATACAATACTCCTGATCCGCACTTCTGTCAATCCGTACCTTCCAGCCAGCTCCTTGAAGTTGTACCCGTCGAACTCCTCGCGGATCTGCTCGTCGCGGGCCATCCGCTCCCAGGCGTCCGCCTTGGGGATGTAGATGGACAGGCCCCCGAACACAGACACCAGCCGCTTGTAGTTGTCCAGGCCGATCAGCTCAGCGACCTGCTGCTGTTCCTCATCCAGGTCGGACATCTGCACCCGATCCAGCGCACTCATCCGTGCCCACCACCTCGCTTTGCGTTGTTCACATACCCCTTCAGCACCTCGATCAGCTTGTTGCAGGCCCGGAAGTCCAGCCAGATAAAGGGCTGCTGGGGAGTGGAGTCCACCTTCAGCTCCTTGCGGATGATCCTGCACAACCGCTCCCCCAGGGAGGCTGCGCTCGGCTCCTTATCCGCCTTGGCCAGCTGATACATGAGCGCCCACACCTTTCGCTGCTGGCCGTCCGTGGCCCCGCCTGGCCGCTCCGGGTAGGTCTTGGGCTTGTGCCGGGGCAGCGGAGCCGCGCCCTGGCGCTTCTGCAGGTCGGTGATCACCGCCTGGGCCTCCGCATAGGTCAGGGACTTCACCGAGTCCTTCCCGGTCAGGGCGGACACCAGCGCGTGAAGGTCATCGTCCTCATTCCCGCGCTCCACAATGCCCAGGGCATTCCCGATGGCATAGATCTTCCTGATCTGCTGGGCGTTAATGGCTGCCATGCCCGCCCCTCCTTTCTCTTACACTTCCGGCTGCTCGGCCTCCACGCCGACCTTCATGCCTTCCTCCACGATCACGGCGGCCCGGATGATGTCAATGGCCTCCTGCGTCGTGCCCTCCCAGCCTGCGGCCTCCAGCACCTGCGCCAGCCATTCCCAGTTGATGACCTCGGCGGCCAGGAAAGCCCAGTCGCTGGCCTCCTGCTCCGGCAGCCCCGCCACCTTCTCCAGCAGCGCCTTGTCCTTCTCATAGCGCCCCTTCAGCTTTTTCCGCAGGGTCGCCTGGATCTTGGCGTCGCCGGTGATGGCCCGGATGGTATCCTCCAGGCTGCCCATCGTGAAGTTGCCCTGGCAGACCATGGCCAGCAGCCGCTTGCAGGGTTCCGTCATCTTGTCCACGGTTTCGGACTTCACGAAGTCCCCGGCCACCTCGCCCAGTACCTTCTTCACCATGGTCAGGGAGATGGGCTTCACCGTGGCCGTGTTCGTCACCGTCACCCGGCTGTTCTGGCTCCCCCAATAGCTGATGGACAGCAGCTTGGTGTCCTTCAGCGCGGCTGTGGCCATGGTTTCAAACTGGCCCTTCAGCCAGTCCATCCGCTGCTTGATGCGGTCAGCCTCCAGCGCCAGGGCCGCATACTCGTCCACATAGCGCCATATCTGATCGGCCCGCTCTTCCTTCTTGGTTTTCAGCTCCACCAGCGTGTCAGCCAAGGTTCTCGACCTCCTCCCGGATGCCCAGGAAGCACTCCCGGCAGATCTGGAAGCCCCGGAAGGTCACCACCTCATAGGTGCCCTGGCAGATATTGCAGGTGGGGCGGTGCTTCTGGATCACCAGCCCGCCGTCCCCCGTAGGGGTCAGATCCACGGCGGTGCCGCCGTCCAGCCCCAGCTCGTGCCGAAGGTGCTGCGGGATGGTCAGGGTGCCCTTTTTCCCCATGCGCTTCGATGCGTTTCGCATTGGCTTAACCTCCTTCTGTTCTTGTGATGCCTCACTCTGCATTTCCACGGGCTTGTGACCGTTCCCCCACGGGGAGCTGCATTAGGGCCGGGGGCCGAAGCCCCCTGCTCATACCTTGACCAGTTCGATGCTCTGGTTGTTGGCGCAGAAGTGTTTCTTCAGCGCCCGAAAGGATGACCACTGCGGGGTGAAGCAGGAATATTGCATGGGGGACTTCTCGCGCAGCTCCTTCTGCCTCTGCTTCGGTAACCGTTCAAACTCGGCCATCTGTTTGCCGGAGAGGATGCTGTGCTTCCGCTCCTGCAGGAAGCGGCGGCGCTCATCACAGTCCTCTGCCATCCATTGGCCCCGGAACTCTCCGCCGATATAGACCATGATTTTGTTTTGATATACGCCCACCCGCTCCAAAATCAGGGTGATGTCGTATCCGTCCACCTTCAGCTCCACCGGGCGGAAGAAGTGGGTCAGGGCCTCCTCCGCCTGCTTCCATTCCTCTTTCGTCATCGTGGATCACCTCCCATTCAGCTGTGCGTGGCCTCAAAGTTCTCGATGGCCCACCTGTTCCCGGTTGCGTAGACCGCCTGCCGGGTGCGCTCGGCGGGGCCAGCGCCGCGCTGCGGAGGACTGTCCATCCGCAGCTGCTCCGGCAGCTTCTCCACGATGGACACCACCCTGGCGTCGCCGAACTTCTCCAGATATGCGGCGATGTCCTCCTTGATCCCGATAGCCTGGCCGGACGGCGCGTTCACCTGGATCGTGATGGTCAGCATTTTCTTTCCCTCCTTCTGCGGGCCTTGTCCTCCGGTCCGCACCGTAATGGGTGGTTCTGGCAGGCGTTGGCGCACCGTCTGTCGCAGTCGGCGCAGCAGCGGCTTGCCTGCACCTTGTCGCAGTAGAAGATCGTGCAAAACCGCTCGGTGTAGCTCCGTCCGCCTTTCGGGGCTTTACTCATCGCCGCACCCTCCCGTCACGCTGCAGCGCGGGCAGCTCTGCGGGATCTCCACCGTGGCCTCGGCTCCGGGGGCAAGGGTGCCGGAGAAAATGACCTGGCCGCACTCGGAGCAGGCGATGCAGATGCCGGGCAGGTCGCCGTCCTCGCTGCCGCCGTCCATGCCGATGAGATAGCTGGCCGGGGCCAGCAGGAGAGGGATCACGGTTTCGTGTGTCTGGATCTGCGGCTCCGTGCCCTCTGGATGGGGCAGCGGCTCCAGCCCGTACAGCTGCGCCTCGGTTACCCCGAACACCTGCTCCAGAGCGACCAAGGCAGTCCCGCATGGGTCTCGACGCTCGTTTTCGTAATTGATGATTGAACGCAACGGAAGCCTTGTTTCTTGCGCCAGTTGCTCCTGCGTCCAGCCCTTTTCCTTGCGGAGTGTTCGGATGTTCTGCGCGATAATGGTTTTTTCCTTCATCGGTAGCCCTCCTGTTTCTTTTGGAGCCGGATATCTCGGCCTTTGAACTGCACCGCTGCGTACATCCCCGCCAGGCGGGAATGCACCCTGCTGCTGTATGTCCGCTCGATCTCCTGCAGGCCCAGGTTGGTGTTGATGATGGTGGGCTTCCCAGTGTTCAGCCGGTGGTTGACCAGGTCGTAGACCTCCGCCTGTGTGTAACGGGTCACCAGCTCGGTGCCCAGGTCGTCGATCACCAGCAGGTCGCACCCGAAGATGACCTCCCGGAACTCCAGCGCCGCATCGTCCTTCTGGAATTTCCCCAGCTCCAGCTGATCCATCAGGTGCGGAGCGGACACATACATGACCAGGTGCCCCGCCTTGGCCACGCCCTCGGCGATGGCCAGGGAGAGGTGGGTCTTGCCCAGGCCCGGTGCGCCTGTGAACAGCAGGCTCTGGCTCTGGCCGCCGAACTCCCGGACATACCGCTGGCTGCTCTCCAGCACCTTCCCCATGGCCGCCCGATCCCGCCCGCCGTAGTAGCGCAGCTCGAAGTTCTCAAAGCTGCATTCCCGCGCCGGGGACACATCGCACAGCTGCTCGTACACCAGCTGGTTCAGGATGACCTGGCGGCACTCGCACATCTGGCCGCCCTCCTTCACGCCCCGGTCTCTGCAGAGCGGGCAGGTATAGGCTGGCTCCAGGTCAGCCTCCGTCAGACCGGCTGCGGCCATCGCCGCCGCCCGGTGCGCCTGGGCCTCGTGGATGGCTGCTTCAACCTCGCCGGTGTCGTGGCCTGGGTCGAGCTGCAGCCGCGCCCTCTGTGTGTATAGAAGCGCCAGTTCCCGTCCCACGGCCCTGATCTCCGGGTGCTGCTCATCCAGGGCTGCCATCACGCGCCTGTGGCGCTCCTGGGCGGTCTGGCGGCGGGCCGCGAGGATCTCATCCGCCCGCCTCGCCAGCCCTTTTGGGTATCTCATTGCACCACCCCTCTATGTTGAATGTCATGCCTCACTCTGCATTTCCACGGGCTTGTGACCGTTCCCCCATGGGGGAGCTGCATTAAGGCCGGGGCCGAAGCCCCAGGCGTTCATTCACTCCTGACTTGAAATTCCTCCGGGAAGTGGTACACATCAATGTGGCTGTGGATCTCCGCCGTCCCCTCCTCCAGCCCCTTGTGGTAGCCCCTCCGGTAGCCCTTTTCATAAACCCTGCTGAAGTGTCCCTGCGCCTTGACCTCTTTCCCAAGTGCGAACCCGAAGCCCACCAAAAGGATGACCAGCGGCAGGATCAGCGCCTCGCCCCCGATGGCTACCGGGCGGCCATCAATGATCTCAAACCCCAGCCGGATAAACGCCCCGGCGAGAACCCCTGCGGAAAAGCCCAATACCAGGTGCAGCAGCTTATTGACCTTTTTCATCCCTGTTTCCCTCCTCATACCAGGCCGATGCCCATGGTGCGGGCCATGGCATACAGCCCATCGTAGCTGATGTCCTCGTTGTTCACCGCGTTGTTGTAGACATTCACCGCGCCCCGGATGCCCCACTTGGACTGGCTGATGCCGTGCAGAAAGTTCAGCTCCTTCTTCCGGCCCTCCTCGGCCAGCTTGGGGAACAGCTTCGCCACATCCTGCTCGGTGACCTTTCGGGTGCTGTAATAGCGGTTCATACGGATCCGGCTGAACAGCTGGGCGAACCGCGCCTCCTGCTTGCCCACCATCCGGGTGTAGACCTCTGTGTTCCCGATCAGCGCGATGCCCACGCCCTGCTGCCCCGTGATGGGGTTGGCGTCCGCCCAGGTTCGGATCTCCTCCAGGGAGCGCAGCTGCAGGTGCTGGGCCTCATCGATGATGATGACCTTGTTGGTGCCCTCCAGCTTCTCCCGGATGGCCAGCGTCAAGTCCAGCTTGTTCCGGGTTTCCGGCACCTTCAGCGCCCGCGCCAGTACCTTCAGCAGGTTTGCTAGGGTGCCCGTGCTGGGCGTGGCCTGGATATAGACGCTGGCCGTGGGGTTCTCCCGGACAAAACGCTCGGCCCCTTTGGTCTTGCCGATGCCAGCGTCCCCGTGGATGATGACCATGCCCTTCTCCAGCTGGCAGTAGCGGATGAGCTTATACACATCCTCTGAGATGGAGGTGGGAATGTAGTCCTGGGTGGGGCGGTAGGGAAGGGCCTTCTCCGTGCTGGCCTCCTGCTCCTCCTGGGTGCGGAAGAACTCCTCCAGCTTGCTCTCCAGGGCGGAGATGTCGCCGTTGTCGTACATACTGCGCCGGTACTGGCTCAGCGCCGTCTGGCTGATCCCCATGAGCGGGGCGGCCTTGGCCTGGCTGATGTTCTTTTCCTTCAGGAATTGCTCCACCCGCGCCTGCAGCGCGCTGTTGTACTCTTTACTCATGATCGGCTCCTCCATTTCGTTTCAGTGCGTTTCGGTTCATCGTGTCCAGATCCGGGCCGCCTGCCACCGCCTTCAGCAGCGGCTCCTCGTCAGGCCGCTGGAGCGCCAGCACCTTCGGATCGGCGGGCGGGATGATCCGTGCGACCTTGCTCTCGTGGGCGGCCTCCATAACCAGCTCCAGCGCGGTGTGCCGCCCGAAGGCCGGGAAGGTGCTGACCTTCTTGGCCTCCTTGGTGATGCGCTCCATGCGCCGCACCTTGGCTATGGCCTCCTTGACCTCCTCCTTGCTGGCCCCGTAGGTCAGCACCGCCGTGTTGTCGGCGGGGACAGTCATGATGAAGCGGTCTTGCAGGTCGTACACCCGCACCTCGCTCAGATCGTCCGGGTCATAGCGGTAATAGACCTGTTGGCCCAGGTAGTTGAACACCAGATCGTCGTTCCAGTAGTCGATGCGCTGGCCCGCGATGTCCAGGTGTACGCCCCGGCGCGTGACCTTCTGCGCCCGGCTGCTCCGCATCAGCATCAGGTTTAAGTCCTCGGCGCTGGCCACCCGTTTGGTGTGCAGGTTTTCGTTGTAGACCTGCTGGCGGGGCTTGCCGTGGTCTCTGGCCACTGCGCCGCCGTAGGGCTGCTGGTTGAAGTACCAGTCCAGCAGCTCCTCCACCGTTTCCACCAGGGTGGCGTCCAGCGGGATCCTGCCGTCCTTCAGGATGAACTTCAGGCTCTCCGGCTTCTCCAGCACATTGCCTCCGGTGAAGGTCTCAAACAGGCGGGAGAGGTGGTCTTTCACATCCCGGAAGCGCCGCTCGATGACCTTCGCCTTTGCGTTACACACAATGGCGTTTGTCATGTGGATGCCCAGCCGCTCAAATACCGGAGGCGGCTCAAACCGCTCCTGGCCGTCCTTCGGCTTCTTTTTGCGGTGGCCCAGGCCGCCCACATCGTAGGTCAGGAACTCGCGGCCATTGTCCACATAGATGTTCTCCGGGATGCCGTATTTCAGAATGCCGCGCCGCAGCGCGATCAGGGTTGACTGGCTGCTGGGGGCGTTGGTGACAAAGCATCCGGTGAAGATGCCCGACCGGGCATCGAAGAAGGCCGTCAGATACAAGCGGTGGCGCTGGCCGTTCTCGCCTTCGGTGATGATGTCGAAGGTGTGGTTGTCCGCGATCCACCACTCGTTGCTCTGCATCTCATCATAGATGCGGCGGATATACGGGGCGCAGCGGTCGCGGAAGGCTTTCTCACCCTCGCGGCCCAGCACCTTCAGCGGCTCCGGGATGTCGGCCTGCGCTCTGCGGTAGAAGGTCGTGTAGCTCGGCATATCCCCCACCAGCTCCGGGAAGCTCGTTTGCATCTCCAGCTTGGTGTACTCATAGCACTTTTTCAGGGGGTGCTGCCGCTCATCCAGGAAGAAGTACAGGAATGCCTGCCACATGGGATCCGGGATGCTGCTCCTGCCCTTCTTCCACTTGCCCCGCTTGTCGATCAGGCCGTCCAGGTCGTTGGCCCGCACCGCGTTCCAGCGGCGGTATAGGGTATCCACGGAAATGGCCCGCTCCGGGTATTCCAGCCTGCACCACTGTACGAAGTGCGCGTCCACCTCGGTCTTGTTGGCCCCCGGCTTGTTCCGGTAGCCCTGCCACTGCTTCACCAGCCGGAGCCAGAAGGCGATTTCCTCCTGCTCATCAATGGAATAGGTGTCCAGCGGCTTGGCCGCCTTCGGCTTTGCCTCTTCCGGGAAGCGGGCCTCCGGCAGACTGCTTTGGAGCTGGTCGTAGTATTTTTTGACCAGGCCGGGCTTGACTTCGGCCAGACTGTCCAGATTGAAGATGTACTCCGGGGAGTTAAACTCATTCAAAATCTTTTCGGAAGGGATTTTCCCGATTTCAGCCCAGCGACGAATCGTGCTTTCATGTTTGTTGCATAGTTCCGCCACTTCTCGTGTTGTTAGTTGAATTCCCACTTTCCGTCACCTGCCTTTGCTGACCATTTTCTGACTCCACACAACCTGCCTCGTCAGTCACGGGAGGTCATCCCCGCAAGACCGCCAGGAACTGGCGGTTTCGGCTATCTTGTAGGAACATCTTTTTCGCGGTGTTCCTCTATGACTGCAAGAGATACCAACGCCAATGCATTCAATAGAGGTGCATTTCCAATTCCAACGGTAATACAGCAACCTCCCGAACCATCATCCAGGAAAACACGAATTTCATTGTCATTTGCGGGATTTTGAGAAACCTCAACGATACTTTCATCTGAACATTTCAGAGCGCACTCTAAAATGGGTATAAACTCCTTGAGTTCCATGTTCATGCTCCTTTCGCATCTGTGAAAATATCCTCAACCCCACAATCGAGGGCTTTAGCGATTTCCCTGGCTCTCAGCGGATGGACGGTAACGGTTTCGCCGCGCTCAATGCGGTTGATTGCCTGACCGCCTAGGCCTGCTTTCAGCGACAGGCCGTGTTGGGAGAGGTTTGCGGCCAGACGCCTTTCACGGATCTCCGCGACTTTTGGAATTAGGTACATATTTAAACCTCCTCTTATTATCCGTATGGGTAACTACATATTTATTATATGTTTTCCTTATGGGTAAGTCAAGGCTTTTTTCGTTTTTTTGTTGTCCAAGTGGAAAAGTAATGATATACTTTCTTCATTGTGAGGTGTTGAGTATGTCTATCGCTGAAAACCTGAAAATGTTACGGAAGGAGTCTGGATTGACACAACGGGAGCTCGCTCAGAATGTTGGCATCCCACTTCGGTCAATCATTAACTATGAAAATGGACTTCGAGAACCAAATTCTAAAGCAATGGCTGTGCTGGAGCGATATTTCAATGTAACTGGCGAATATCTGCGCGGTGAAAGTAGTGAGCGCGCTCCTGAATACTCATGGGAAGATCCAGAAATAATGGCGGCGATCCGAGCGAGCTTCCCCGATCAGCTGCGCCAGCTGAACGATACCCTGAAGGATTGCTCTGCCGAGGAGCAGCAGGCCGTTTTCACCATTTTGGTACAGCTCCGCAGTGTGTTGAACCTAAAGGACGCGGCCAAAAGGCAGACCGCCATCTCCATGATCCGGAATGTGGCGGTTGATGTGGAACACCTCACCAGTGATGGCACTGCTAAAGAGGGGTAAATCTGGCTCTTTGTTTCCACATGGACAGGCTACCACGCATCCTCTGTCCTGTGGCTGCTTTGTGAGAAAATCACGAATTTCGTTAGGCCATAGGGGGGGGGTATTTTACCACCCCCCAAGGATGTAAGCTGAATGCCCTTAAAATAGGTGCTCCCCATTTTGCGGAGTACCCACCGCCCAGATGGGGGCACAAAATGTTACGCCATATGAAGGAGTGGCCTCACAAAATGTTAGGCCATCTGAAGGCTGGGGGTCGTGAAACACGACCCCGTCGCATTTCGCTACGGGGTCTGCAAGGGGAGCCGGTTTTGTTCACCCCTTTTGGCCCTTTTAAGAGACTCTTAAATTTTGTTTGTTGGCCCTTTTTAGCCCGTGCATTTTGGGCCTGACGATTTCAGTGCAAAGCGCCCACAAAGCCCCTATTTCCGGGGCGCGTGCATCATTTTTTAGCCCGTGCAGAAAATGCACGGGGTTTCCATAGTCCAAAATAAAGAAAAAGACCTTTCAAGCAGGGAAGAAGCCGCCCAGCGCGCCCCCCGCTTAAAAGGTCTTTTTTGTTTTCTTAAAACCCCGCAAAACCCCGCCGCGCCGGGCTTTTCGCTCTCTCGCCGTGCCTGCCGCCTTGCCCGCTTAAACGCTCTTAAAAGGGCCTCTTAAAACCCTGCCGCCTGACTGCCTCCCTGGTGGCCTGGTGGGGGTAAAAAACAAAAAAAGAAATTGCAATCCCATTTTCACAGAACTACAATTTCTTGCTTGCTTTTTCACACTTCTACCGCTTGAATACCTTGATTTTAGGCCAGTTCCCGTGTTTTTCCGGGATATTTCATATCAAACCCCTTGACCGGCCTATATTTCTCAACTATCCTGAAAACTTACATCTGCGGTGAGTGCTCGCATTTTCATGAAGGCTGTCCGTGGTAGCAAGGTGCCTTATATTACTTGCGCAATCCGTGACAAAGAAATCAAGCTTACTCCCGAAGAAGCTGTTCGTCAGCTCTATATTTACAAGCTGATGAACGAATACGGATATGCCGCCAGCCGCATTCAGTTGGAAACTCCAATTCACTTTGGCCGTGAGGTAAAGCGAGCAGATATCGCCATTATGGACAAAAATCGTCCTATGGTGCCGTATATCATCGTTGAGTTGAAAAAGCCGAAACTTACTGATGGCAAGGAGCAGCTGAAATCCTACTGTAATGCCACCGGTGCATCTATTGGCGTTTGGACAAACGGCGAACAAATTTCCTGCTACAATCGAAAAGATCCCAATTTCTTTGAGGAAATCAGTGACATTCCCAAAGCTACGCAGAAGCTTTCTGATATCATCAACGAAAAGTTTACCTATGAAGATCTGAAGCGTAAAGATAAAATCAGCACCCAGAAGAAGTCCCTTCGTTCCCTGATTAAAGAGATGGAAGATGAAGTTCTGGCCAGTGCTGGTGTAGATTCCTTTGAAGAAATCTTTAAACTGATTTTCGCTAAACTGTATGATGAGCTGATCTGTGCCAATGACCCCACCGCTTATCTGCAGTTCCGCAACAACGGAAATACTGACTATGAACTGAAGGAAAAAATTCAGGGTCTGTTTGATGACGCTAAAAAGAAATGGGAAGGCATCTTCACCGACGAAAGCAAAATCCTACTTTCCCCTTCTCATCTCGCAGTCTGCGTAGCTTCTCTGCAGGACATTAAGCTCTTCAATAACAATCTTGATGTTGTGGATGATGCGTTTGAATATCTGATGAGCAAAGCGCAGAAGGGTGAAAAGGGTCAGTATTTTACTCCTCGATATGTCATTGATATGTGCGTCAAGATGATGAATCCCACTACCAAGGACAAAATCATCGACACCGCCTGCGGCAGCTCTGGCTTTACAGTCCATAGTATTTTCAAGGTTTGGAAAGATATCCGCAGAGAAAAAGGACTTCCCGAAGGTGATGGATTCACTGCTGCAGAGCGCATTCCTGAGGAAACCAATTTTGTCAGAGACAATGTCTTTGCCATTGATTTTGATGAAAAGACCGTTCGTGTTGCTCGCACACTGAACCTAATCGCCGGTGACGGTCAGACCAATGTGCTTCACCTGAACACACTGGACTATTCCCGTTGGGGCGAAACTACTAAACAGGAAGACTGGATCGATACCTATAACGAGGGCTTTAAGAAACTGAAGAAGCTTCAACCTGCTGGTGTGAAGGATTATAGCCAGTTCCAGTTTGACCTCGTGATGGCAAATCCTCCGTTTGCTGGCGATATCAAGGAAAACACAATAATTTCTCATTATGAGCTTGGCAAAAACAGTGCTGGTAAATGGCAAAACAAGGTTGGCCGTGATGTGCTGTTTATCGAGCGCAACCTGAACTTCCTCAAACCCGGCGGTCGTATGGCTATCGTCTTGCCGCAGGGGCGTTTTAACAACTCCAGCGATAAGTACATCCGTGAATTTATTGCGGAGCGCTGCCGCATCCTTGCCGTCGTTGGCTTGCATGGCAATGTGTTCAAACCGCACACCGGAACCAAGACCTCAGTTCTGTTTGTGCAAAAGTGGGATGATGAACTGTGCCCCAAGAAGGAAGATTATCCAATTTTTTTTGCCACCATGCAGAAGCAGAGCAAGGATAACTCTGGTGACAAGATCTATGTGAAAGACCCTGTTACTGGAGAGAATGTGCTTGACCACCATGGCCATTTGATTGTTGACCATGACTTGTATAGTCACGAAGGTTTGACCCCTGATGGCATTGCCGAAGCATTTATTGAGTTTGCTAAAAAGGAAGGTTTAAGTTTTTTTCGATAAGCCCATCCGTTGAACCTTTCGACGAAGCCAAATATAAAGCTTTAATGGATGGGCTGGATTTTCAGGAAATCAAAAAGAGTGAATTGGAAAATGAATTTACTATCGGTGCGGAGTACTATGGAAAAAAATATGTCGAATCCATCTCTGTGGTAAAACGACAGAAAAAAACTATCCCACTTGGTCAAATGTGGATATTGGCAACAGATGGCGATCATGGATCTCCTGACTATCAAGAAAGTGGTGTACTATATCTCTTGAGCGAATGCGTCAAGGAGGGATATATCGAAAAGGCGAAATGTAGATATATTACCGAAGCAAAGAATCGAGAGTTAAAGCGATCTTGTTTACATCCTGGTGATATCGTTGTAACTAAGACTGGCGTGTATTTTGGCAAAAGCGCTGTTATACCGGAGAGCATACCTGAAGCGAATACGATTGCGCATGTAGGAAAGATTACATTAAAATCGCAATATAATCCGTATTATGTGTCCACATTCTTAAACTGCAAATATGGTTATTGTCAGCTGAGAAGACGCGGCATAAAAGCAACACGTCCCGAAATTAAATTGGTGGAGTTTCCTGATATAGTTATTCCAGAGTTTTCTGATAGGCTTTATTCCGCAGTTGAAGCATCCGTACGGAAAGCGAATACATTACTTGAATTAGCAAGTGGCACTATGGAATTATCGGCAAAGCTGATTATAGATTCACTTGCCGTCGGTTCAAGCCATGCCGAACGAGTTAGTAAAGCGCTCGTAAGTTTTAAGAATAGTTTCCAGCTCACAGGGCGCTTAGATGCCGAATACTATCAGCTGAAATATAAAAATTATGAAGCTGCAGTTTTTGGCGCAAGCAATGGCTATACCTTTGTCAAAAACGAATTTGTTCCAGTTAAAAAAAGTTGCCCCCGCACCTTAGATAATTATAATTATGTTGAAATAGGCGATATTGATGTAGGTACAGGAAGTGCATTTGCTAATACGGTGGCTACTGAAGAACTCCCTGACAACGCAAAGATTATGACACAAAAAGGCGATCTTCTTGTATCGACTGTGCGTCCTAATCGTGGTGCCGTTGCAATTCTGGGAAACGGCGATCTTTTAGTTAGTGGTGCATTTACTGTTCTAAGAGAGGATGGTGATTATCCGAAAGAAGTGCTTCAAGTTCTGTTACGCACATCGATGTATAGAGATTGGCTTTTGCGCTTCAATGTTGGTACTTCCTATCCTGTCATAAAAGACGAAGATGTACTTAATATGCCTATACCAATTCTGGGAGATGATATTAAACAAGACGTTGTTGCTAAGGTTAATGAGTCTGCTTCTCTTCGCCGTCAATCTAAGCAGCTGCTTGAATATGCAAAGCAGGCTGTTGAAATGGCCATTGAACAGGGCGAAGATATTGCGCTGGCATGGCTGAAAAGCAAGGTGGAACAGTGATATGCAGGTAGAGAGAAAATACGAGCAATGGAAAGCAATCACTGAGTCTGATTTTGTTACGCTGTTCATCAAAACATGGTTTACATTCATTGCTGTTTTGAGGGAATTAAACCCCGATGTTGATGTGTTTACCGCAGATGGTATGCCACGAGGGGACAAGCCTTTTCTGAACGCCTACAAAGAAGGCATTATGCCCTTTGTTCAAAAGAACATCGATACGGACGATTTTGCACAAGAACTCTTCTCGATGTACCCTATCAGTATGCGAAAAGTAATGGATGTTTTTCCTCAGTATTTCTTCCAGACTTTTTTCCAAGTCAATCGTGAGTTCTCCTATGAGGAGAAGACGATTGATTTGGATAAGGATGGAAATTTGAAGGAAAGGTATCAAGTAAACCTACATATTGTTGATAAGCACATTTTGAAATTCTACTTGGGTATATCCGGCCAGTTCCGCGCAACAAAGTATAACGAGAGCATCAAAAAAGAAATTGATCTGCGGCCGATCATCCGTGCAGTTGTGGAGAAGCATCGTTATCAAAATCTCATTATTAATGAAACCCAATTTGTGCATGATTTTTATGATGCCGTGATGAGAGAGATTTCGGAAAAGCTTCGAAATTATATTGATATAACACTTCCGAAGAAAGGTTTCAATCAAACCGTAACCGGAAAAATCAAAGATGCCTGTTTGCGATTGGACACGGCACTCCGACTCCGATTTGAGTACAACTACAGATATCCTCACGAAGTAGACCCGCTGGCAGCATCGAACTCTTATGCGATCATCTATCAAGTTCCCTTCAATGGTTTTGGGCGTTTAGATCGGGAAAACATCTATGCAACACGTAGAGGCGAATATGCACCGCTAATTGCGACAAGAGCGGTGGAGTGGTTTGCTGACTATGTGTATGCATTGAGAAACGCTTTGTTCCATGAAATAATCAGTCCGTTGGATGAAGAATGGCAAGCAATTTTCAAATCGGCATACCTGCTCTTAAAGCAGGTATCTGATATTTGCATTTCTTGCATCTCTCAGATAGATGATTTCCCTCAGACACAAGAAAATGCTGTTTTTGAGTATGCGGAGAAACATAAAGCCGAGTGCTTCGATCAGTTAGCAGACTATGTTGAAATTTTGGATTTTCCCGAAATGACATTGTCTAATTGGAAAATCGAAAAAGGAAGAATTGCCTTGAAAGGTTGGTTCTCTGCTATGCTCAAACTTCAGCAGCGAAATGCTGAAGCGATAGAAAACGGGGCGGGCTCTATCACTACCGAATGCAAGGGTTTCGACTTTTCCATTACGCTTGGTGATGATTTCAAAATCGCAACAGATAAGGAGACGCAAAAAGAAATTATTGAAATCAAACTTCAGGGCTCTTAATGAGAGCAATGTTCATGGGACACCATAGGAACAACGGTGGAAACTAAATATTTGCAAAAAGAGCTTGCCTTCTTATCATTTCACAGCAACCACAAGAGATTACATAAGCGAGCAATGGATACAGGTAAAACTTTCACCGAAGTAAGCAATGACTTCCGAAGCGGGGTGGAGCAATGCTCCACCCCGTATTTTTGTCAGGACCTGCCCAGCCAGTCAATGACTAATTTGTTCCAGAACATGGTATGGCTTCCCGACGAGGGAAGCATGAGGAACTCAAAACTGAGTGAGTACATTCACAATCCTCACATCCTGCGCTGCTGTAATCAATAGAAACACTCAGGATCAGTTCTCGCAAACCGATCCCGAGTGTTTCTCATTTCCCGTATTTCTCTTTCAAACTCTGGTGTCCCTGTTGGTCACGGCGGCGCAGATCAGCAGCCGAAAAGATCTTCCACTGGGGACCTTCATCGTTCAGGTTCAGATGCGCATAAGATTCCGGATAATACCGCTCCGGGTCAAAAGTAAAGTCCTTTGCAACAAGCC
>ERZ827440.353-NODE-353-length-68027-cov-10.100630_pt1 | contig 68027 bp, 54 predicted proteins | sample MGYA00519774_ERZ827440 | MGnify/ENA primary metagenome ERZ827440 (study PRJEB31778, sample SAMEA3449302) | human gut metagenome | biome: human gut; feature: human-associated habitat; material: faeces | place: United Kingdom | collected 2010/2012 ... | reverse complement strand
ACTCCATGCCCTTCAGGCAATTAAAATCTTTTTTAAAGATTTTAATTGGAGTTCAATATGATACAACCAACGAGGGAGGCACCGTCTCCCTCGTTTTGTCTATGGAAAAGCCTCTGCTTTCGTTTGGTGAAAGCAGAGGCTTTTTGCCATTATGTGGATTCCCGTTCCAGAATGCACGGGGAGGTGCAGTAGGATTGGGTTTGTAAGTTGGGTTTGCGTATCCGCTGTAAAACAAACCGGGCGGCGTTGACGCCCATGTCGTGCATGTCCACCTCCACGGCCGTGATGGCCGGGTCTGTCAGCATGGAAAAGGGGTAGTTGTCAAAGGTGAGCAGTGCGATATCCTGCGGTACCTTCAGACCTATCCGGCGGATGTATTGCAGGCAGTGCAGAGCAAGATGGTTATTGCTGCAAAGCAACACCTCCGGTCGGGGGCAGCGCATCAGCAGACCGTACAGCGCCTCGTCGTCCAGCGCGTAGGGCGATTCATTGCAGACAACCTCAACGCTCAGCTCTTCCTCAGACATGACCTGATTGATTCCTCGCAGGCGGCTCTGGGACAGGGCGTCGTTTTCCTGTCCCGTGATAAAGGCCATTCTCCGGTAGCCCTTGTCCAGCAAATAATTCGCGGCAATCTGCCCCGCCTGCTCGTGATTGACGTCGATCCAGCAGATATTGCACCGGAATCCCGGCTTTCCGATGACCAGATAGGGGAAATCCACCCGGGAAAGGATCGCGGCCAGCTCTGGGCTTAAAACGAAAGCATGAATAATGAGCGCGTCCGCCTGCCGCTGCTGGATGATGTCCCGGATGTAAAGGGGCGCCGCCTGTTTCGTCAGCGGTTTCAGGGTCAGGGAATAGTCCTTGCCGTCCAGATACGTGGCGATACCGGAGATGATCTCGAACATATGGGGATTTTCAAAGGCAATGTTCTGGTAGAAATCCGTGATGAACAGCACCGTGCCGCTTGCCTGCCGGGCAAAATTCTTGGCTCGTGCGTTGGGGCGGTAGCCGAGACGGTCCGCGATTTCCCGTATCGCCGCCTTGGTCTGGTCGGGGATGGTGTAGCTGTCGTTCAGCGCCTTGGAAACCGTGGCAATGGATACCCCCGCCTCCTTTGCCACGTCATAAATCGTCACCGCCATGAATCCGTTCCTCCCGTACTTCATACTCCCATGCACCGATTATGGCATGATTGCCGCCTTTTTTCAAGAGCAATCTGCCCCGCTGCGGTGCGGGAATGGGTGCGTCGCCAAGATTCATGGTGACTGTGATCCTTGTATTCTCCCAATTCCGGCTGTAGCTGTAGGTCTTCCCTGCCGCGAAATTCGTCACGAAATCGCCGTACCGCAGGGCGGGATGTTCCTTCCGCAGCGCGATCAGGCGGCGGTAGATATCCTCCAGCGGGTGAGCGTTTCCCCACGCCATCGCCTGGCGGTACTCGCTTTCGCTCAGGCCGCAAAGCCCCTTTTCGTCCCCGTAAAACACGCAGGGCATACCGGGGAAGGTCATTTGCAGCAGCACCGACAGCTCCATTTTGTCGATATTTTCCCCGCACAGAGATAGATACCGGCTGACGTCATGGCTGTCCAGCAGATTCAGCTGGGCAAACAGGGCGTTTTCCCGATAGCGCAGCAGCAGGGTGGAAACATTGGTATCGAAGGTTTCCGCATCCACCGTTTCCTCCGCGAAAAATCTGCGGCAATACCGGCGGAAATCGTAATTCATCGCGGAATCCATCATATCCCCGTTCAGATAATGGGCGGCGTTTTCCCAGACCTCCCCGACGATGATGGCATCCGGCTTTGCCGCCTTTACCGCGGTACGGAACGCGCGGAGGAAGCCGTCGTCCAGCTCGTTCGCCACGTCCAGCCGCCAGCCGTCGATGTCAAACTCCCGTATCCAGTAGACGCCGACGTCGCAGAAATACTGCCTTAAATACGGGTCGGCGGTGTTTGTTTTCGGCATATCGGCAACGTAAGAGAAGCAGGTATATTCCGGAAGCTCACCGGGAGCGGGAAGCTTTGGCTTCGCCGGTAGCTGGTAGAAACAGGAATAGTATTTTGACTCCATACCGTTCCGCAGAACATCCTGAAACAGGAAATGGCGGCTGCTGATATGGTTGAATACGCCGTCCAGCAGAACCCGGATACCAAGGGAATGGGCTTTCTCCACCAGCGCGCGGACATCCTCTTTGCTTCCCATATGTGGGTCTACCTGGTAGTAATCGAGGGTGTCATACCGGTGGTAAGATTCGGCCGCGAAAATCGGGTTCAGATAAATGCAGTTGAACCCCATGGAGGCGATATAGTCCAGATTCTCTGTAATGCCCCGGATGGTGCCGCCCAAACCGGTTTTCCCATCGGAGCCGCCGGAAAGCGTCCGGAATCCGTCGGCGAAGCTGTCCGGGAAAATGTTGTAGACAACGGCGTCCTTCGTCCATTCCGGGACGGAAAGCCGGTCAGCGCGATGGTTGAAGGGAAGCTGGAAATAATCCGCCCGGGTGGGCGTTCCGGCCATTTCGTAGCAATCGCCAAAATAGCAGAGCGTCTCCGCCCCGTCCGACAGTTCAAACCAGTACGCAATACGCTCAAGCTTTGTTTCCAGCCGAACCTCGTACCAGTCAAAATACCGGTCTTCCCGGATTTTTTTCATGGGCAGGCAGGCAAAATCCAGCTCCGGCGCCATGGCGGCGCGGTCGGCGTAAAAGAAGCGGCAGCTCCGCGCCTCGCCTTTTCCGGTTCGCAGGCGGAAAACATAGTGGGTACCGTCCGTGGCAAACGCGAATTCGCTCAATGGTCTATGGTAAATTGTTGCGGGATTCATACATTATCCTTTCACCGAGCCGCCGACGACGCCGGCAACGTAGTATTTCTGCATTCGAATAAAGAGCAGCACCACAGGGATCGCCACGATCACCGCACCGGCGCAGAAGACGGTGTAGTATTCGTAGATATTCGTCTTATCCACCATGGTGTACAGCCCCTTCGCGACCGTAAAGTTGTTGTAATTGTCCTTCATGATGACCGACACGAAGATGTAGTCCACGATGGGGTTAATGAAGGCATTGATGGCCGTGGTCGCAATCACCGGCTTGGCGTTGGGCAGTATGATCTTCCAGAAGATCGTACTGTTGGTCGCGCCGTCCAGGATAGCGGCCTCGTCCAGAGATCTGGGAATGGTGTCAAAGTACCCCTTGGCGATGTAGTAGTTCAGTGCCGCGCCGCCGGAATACACCAGAATCAGCGCCAGAAGCGTCTGATCCAGACTTACCGCCTTCATGAAATGGTAAATGGCGATGATGCTCATAAAGCCGGGGAACATTCCCAGCACCAGAGACGCATTCATCAGGAATTTCCGGCTGGGGAAACGAAGCCGGGAGTACACATAGGCAACCATCAGCACCAGAATCGTGGTGATGGCACAGCTGCATCCGGCGACCAGCATCGTGTTGCCGAACCATCGGGGAAAATCAAACAGCTTCCTGTCTGTAAACAGTCGGACGTAATTACCGAAGGTGAAGCTTTTCGGCCAGAGGTAGGAGGTATACGCCCCCTGCTCCGCCCGGAAGGAAGACACGACCAGCCAGAAGACCGGCACCAGCCAGAGCATTGCCAGAACCGCAATCACCACATTCAGCGCCACCGAGGAAACAATCTTGCGCCTGCGCATATTTTTCATTGAAACTGATCCTCCTTCTTCACGGCGCCTGTCCGGTTATACACCAGCAGGGAGCAGCTGCCCACCAGCATAAAGATAAAAATGCCGATGGTCGATGCCAGAGAGTAGTCATTCCGGTTCACCGTCAACTTGTACAGCCATGTGACCAGCAGGTCGGTCTTACCGGCCTGATAGTAGTCCAGCGAGAAGGGGCCGCCGGCGGTGAGCAGATAGATGACGTTGAAGTTGTTGAAATTCGTCACAAAGGTGGTGATCGTCGCGGGGGCCGTCACGAAGAACATATAGGGCAGCGTGATGGAAATGAACCTTCTGACCGGCCCCGCGCCGTCCATTTCCGCGCTTTCGTACAGCTCGGCAGGGATGTTCATCAGTACCCCGGAAAAGGTCATCATGGTGTAGGGAATGCCGATCCACATATTCACCACAACGACTACAATTCGCGCCAGCGTCGGGTCCAGCAGGAAGGGCAGCGGCGCGCTGATCAGTCCCAGCTCCTGCAGCAGCACATTCACCGCTCCCGCAGGCTCCAGCGCCCGGGAGATCAGCAGCAGGCTCACGAACTGGGGGATGGCAATGGCAATGACGAAGCAGGTGCGCCACACCTGTTTGAGCTTCACCAGCTTGCTGTTGATGGCGACGGCCAGCAGCATACCGAGGATGTAATTCGTAAACGTGGCAAGAATCGCCCAGACGATTGTCCAGCCAAGCAGGCCGAAGAAGGTGTTGGTCTTGATCTCATTGCCCAGAAAAATATCCGTCACGTTGGTCATACCAACCCATGTAAACAGATTTCCGGGGGGCTGGTGATCCGCGTCGAAGTTGGTAAACGCAATGAGGATCATGAAAATGATGGGCAGCAGCGTAAACAGCACCAGCGTCAGCATGGGCATGGAGAGCAAGGTTATATGAAAGCGCTCATTCGTCAGGCTGTGCAGGTCGTCCCGGAAGCTCGCGATTTTCCGCCCCTCCCGCAGATTCTCCTGCGCATGCCACGAATCCCGGATGTTCGCGTACCAGATGTACAGGAACACCGCAATCACCGCCAGCGACAGCACGCTGTAGAGAAGAATCAGCATGGAGTTGTCGCCGGGGAATCTCTGGTAAATCTGTAAGTCCTCGTTCCAGACCTTCCGCTGGGTCTCCGTGCCCAGCGTGAAGAATTTACTCAGATACTGCAGCGCAAAATTTTTAAGGAAGCAGAAAAAACCGATCTGGGTCAAAAGATAGATCAGCCCGCGAACGTACTGCTTATAGCGGATGCAGCCGGTTCCCATGATAAAAAACGACAACCGTGTCCAGAAGCTGCCCTTCGCGGCGGCGCAAAGAAGTATATTCCGTTTTGTGTTTTCTTGCATGGATAGCCCTCCGTGAGCATGGGATGGCGAAAAGGGGCTTTTTTACAGCCCCTTTTCGGAATCAAATGAACTTATCCTGCCAGCGCCTGCTCCACGAGCTGATCCAGCATGGTCTGCAGATCGCCGGTGGAATGGGCTTCCAGCTCCGCGCCGAAGGCTTCGGCGGGCGTCCAGAAGCCGCCCAGAACCATCTGGGAAACGGCGAACTCGCTCTGTGCGTTCAGAGCCTGAAGCGCCAGATTGGAGGCGATGGTATCGTCAGCCAGCGCATTGACATTGGAGGGGCCGTAGTTCAGAACGTTGTAGCGCTCGATCTGGGCTTTCTCGCTGGTCAGATACTCCGCCAGCTCCATGGAGTCCACGGGATAGGCGGTCTGGGAGTTGACGCCGTAGATCTTGCAGCCAAGGAAGGAGCCCATCTGAACCTGCTTGCCGTCACAGGTGAAGGTAGGCAGCTTGCAGCAGCCGTAGTTGTCGCCCAGCTTTTCCTGAATCGCGGAGGCGACCCATGTGCCGGACACGCCGCAGGCGATGGCGTCGCCGATGCCGCCCGCCAGAACGGAGTCATCACCGGTCACGAATGCGGGGTCATTGCAGAACGCCCGGATCGCTTCCGCGGCGGCAAGGCCGTTGGCGTTGTTGAAGTCGATGACCTGCTTGCCGTCCTCGATGGTCAGCGTGCAGCCGTTGCCAAGGAAGAAGGAAGCCAGATACCAGCCGTTGGAGACGTCCATATGTACCTTCTTGCCAGCAGCGTTGGCAGCTGCCAGAATGCCGTCCAGGGTCTTCAGGTCGTCCTCGGTGAACACGGACTTGTCGTAGTACAGGAAGTAGCCGTTGTCGGAGGTCATGGGATAGCCGTACAGGGTCCCGTCATAGGTCGCCGCGTTGATGGAACCGGGGGTGTTGGCGGCAATGATGGTGTCGGTATTCCGGGTCACCTCGTACAGGGCGTCGGCCTTGACCAGATCCACCAGCTGGTCGTCCGCAAACAGGAACACGTCAGCGGCAGCGGCGGGGTCTTCCAGATAACGGGCCTTGCCGTCCACAGCGCCCACGGCGCCGTATTCAAAGGTGTATTCCTTCTCGGGATGCTCGGCGGCAAATTCGTTGCAAAGCTTTTCGGTCAGCTCCAGCTCGCCCTGATCCGCCCAGACCTTCAGGGTGACCTTTTCCTTTTCGCCGCTCACCACGGCGGTTTCGGCCTGCGCCTTTGTATTCTCCACAGTGGGAGAAGCGTCCTCAGCCGGAGTGCTGGAACAAGCCGCCAGCATACCAGCGGTCATCAATACTGCCATCAGCAGCGCAATGATCTTCTTCATAATTCTCTGCTCCTTCATAATTATCTTACAAATGGATTTCTCCCTTTGCCGCTTTCATTATATAGACTTCACAAAAATTGGTCAACGAAAATATAGGAAAGCGTTTTCGCATGGCAGCAGCGGCATTTGGGAGTACAAAATCACGTCAGCAGCACCCGACGCTGAAAAAAGCCCTTGCCTTTATGTAATACTAAAATCTAGTAAACCAGTTTAACCGTCTTACCAGATATGCTATACTGTATACGATCCCACCCAAAAGTAATGTGATCGAGCCTTGGTTCTGCGATTTCCACACCTATAAGGAACGCCATCTGATTGAGTGTTTCTTCAATAAACTTAAAGTTTTCCGCAGGGTCGCTACACGCTATGATAAGCTTGCTGTGTCCTTTCTTGCTTCCATTTGGATTTTGTTGAAATAGTACAAGAATACTTTGTGTTCAGATAGGCTCTAACCAATTGGGAAATTTTTTGAGATTTTGGCAAAGTAATATGAAAAAATTCCATCAATTTTTCAAAAGGCCCTTCTACTTACTCTGAATAATACAATGCAACGCTGTTAGGCGGAGCGTTGCAGCATCTGTCGGCGTTATTGATTACATATCCAAAAAGTCCTTACGATAGTCGACACCAAAGAACTCTGCCAGCTCCACCATCTGGTCATCCCGGATGGTGTTGATTCTGGGCAGATGGGCGGTGAGCATGTAGATCTGTGCTGCCTTCTCCACGGTTTCGATGAGGCCGAAGGTCTCGTCCATAGTCTTGCCTGCGCCGTAAATGCCGTGCATACCCCAGACCACCAGACGGAACTCCTTCATCTTCTCTGCGGTAGCCTCGCCGATGGAATTGGTTCCACAAAGCATCCAGGGCAGAACACCAACACCGTCCGGGAATACCACGATGCACTCGGTGCACATCTCCCACAGGGTGTGGGTAAATTTCTTCTCGTCCAGTACATGGACGTAGTTCATGGCCAGGGTGTAGGTGGGGTGGCAGTGCATGACTACACGGTTCTCAAGATCCACAGACAGTCTTGCCATATGGCTCATTAGGTGAGCCGGGAATTCGGATGTAAACTTGCCGCCATCCTTATAGCCCCAGAGCAATTCGGCAGTTTGTCCATCTTCCGCGATACGGACGATACCGAGATTGTTTTCTGGGTCAGCATAGACATTTCTGAAATACTTACCTGTGCCGGTTACAATAAAAATCTTGCCGATAATTGCAGTAGCATCGAACCCCAGGGGAATTGTGCGAATGACTGCACTTAAATCAAGATATTCACCAACTTGATTTTCATCCAGCAGATAGCTGATATTACCGCCGTTGCGCTCGTCCCACCCCAGGCGATACATTATCTCTGTGATATTTCGCATATCACAGACAAAGGGGGCCATCATTATGTCTTTCATGTTCAACCTCTCTTACTCAGCACTTCGGCTTCATACTTCTTAACCTCTGTGAACCAGTCGCCGTCGGCAGGAGCACCGCACTGGTGGCAGTATTCCGTCCAGATTTCGCCGAAGGGCATGGTCTTCAGTTCTTCCTGAATGACCATCAGTTCAGTCCAGTTGTCGGCATTCTGCATGGCGGTCAGATCGGGGGTAATCAGCGCCATCAGCAGGGCCTTCTGGACATTCCGGAAACCAACCGTCCATGCGGAAATACGGTTAATGGAAGCGTCAAAGTAGTCCAGTGCAATCTTCACGCTGCCCTCCAGACCGCCGCATCGGACAATCTCCTTGCAGATTTCCTTCGTCTCATCATCCAGCAGAACAACATGGTCGCTATCCCAGCGGATTGGGCGGGTGATGTGCAAGGCGATCTCCGGGAAGAAAGTCAGAAGAGCAGGAATCTTATCGCTGACCACCTCAGTGGGGTGATAATGACCGTTATCCATCAGAGGGATGCACTTGCCCGGATTCATGGCGGCATAGCTCAGGCTGAACTCTGCGGAGCCGACGGTGTAGGCTTCCACGCCGATACCGAAGACCTTGGATTCAACGCAGGGTTTGACCTCGTTAAAGTCAAAGGGCTCGGACAGGATCTCGTCGATAGCCTCCTTGTAGCGGACACGGGGGCCCATACGGTCAGTAGGGATATCCTTAAAACCGTCGCCTGTCCAGATATTCATGACACAGGGCTGGCCCAGTTCTTCGGCCAGATAAGTAGAAATGCGGATACAGGCCTTGCCGTGGTCGATCCAGAACTTACGGATTTCGGGATCAGGTGAGGACAGGGTCAGGCCGTTTGCCTTGGGATGGGAGAAAAAGGTGGGGTTAAAGTCACAGCCGAGACCCCGCTTCTTGCAGAAGTCCACCCACTTCTTAAAGTGCTTGGGCTCCAGCTTGTCCCGGTCTGCCCAGTCGCCGTCTTCAAAGATGGCATAGGATGCATGGAGGTTCATCTTCTTGGTGCCGGGGCAGAGCTTCAAGACCATGTCCAGATCGGCCATCAGTTCCTCTGGAGTTCTGGCTCTGCCAGGATAGTTGCCGGTGGTCTGGATGCCTCCGGTGAGGGGCTTGGTGGGGTCGGTATCGAAACCACGAACGTCGTCGCCCTGCCAGCAGTGCAACGCAACGGGAACATTCTTCAGCTTTGCGATGGCGGCATCGGTATCGACACCAAGTGCGACATATTTGGCTTTTGCTTCTGCGTAAGACATATTATTTGACCTCCATCTGTATTTTCAGATTGCCCAGAGCCGTTGCTTCAATGGGCAGTGCAATCACTTGCTTTCCAGTTGCTTCTTCCGTCAGGCGGTTGAGGAAGACGTTCTTCGCACCGCCGCCAACGATATAGAGCTTATCGTATCTCGCTCCGGTGTTTGCTTCCAGTTCTTCCAGAGCTTCCTTATAGCTGACTGCCAGGGAACGATAGGCACAGCGGAAATAGTCACCGATAGTGTTTAAGCAATTTCCAGTTGCCTTATCAAAGGCAACCTTCATACTCTTAGGCGCGAGAAATTCTGGCGCATTGGCATTGACCAGCATTTCGCATTCGCTTTCCTCTGCCAGTTTCACAATTTCCGGGAAATTCATTTCGGGGCACAACTCCCGCTGCAGTTCGTTCACCAGCCACATACCCATAATGTTCTTCTGATAGCGGTTATAGCCCACACCACCCTCGTTGGAGTAGTTGGCTGCCATGCTATCTTCCCCTGTAATGGGTTTGGGTGTTTTGACACCCAGCAGGCTCCAGGTACCGGAGGAAATGTAAGGACGGTTACCCTCCATGGGGATACCCTCAACCGCAGAGCCTGTATCATGGGTTGCGCAAAGAACCACTTTGCAGTTTCCGCCCACAGCCGTTGCGATTTCAGGCCGCAACATACCCAGTACCGTACCGGGCTGGCTCGGTTTGGGGAACAGGTGCCGGGGATAACCCAAAGCATCCACAATTCCCAAATCAAATTCCCCCGTCTGTGCATTCACCATGCTCATGGTGGTGGCATTGGTATACTCCTGTGCCTTGACACCGCAGAGCTTCCACAGCAGATACTCCGGCATCATCAGCATATCGGTAACTCCATCCAGTCGCCCGTTCACCTTCTCATCGTAAAGCTGATAGATGGTATTAAAGGGCTGGAACTGGCAGCCGGTGTGACGGTACAGCTCCGAGAACGGCACTTGCTCATGCACTTGTGGAATCACTGCTTCCGTTCTGCCATCCCGATAGGCATAGACAGGATATACTTCCTGATCTCCTTTTAGCAGTACATAGTCCACACCCCAGGTATCAATGGACAGACTTTCGATTTCCGGGTATGCCTTAAATGCTTCCATGATGCCAGTCACAACATTGGAAAACAACTTCCGAACATCCCATGTCAGATGCCCTTTTTCCTCCCGGACACCGTTAGGAAAACGATAGACTTCTTTTGCATGCAGCACATCATTTTCCTGCCAGCCCACAATGTGCCGCCCGGAGGATGCTCCGATATCAATTGCCAAATAGTAACGCAAGAATATCACCCATTCTTATGTTGTTAGTAAATCTCAAAACATAGATTTGTCCAATTGTCATTCCAGGATATCTGTTGTGATGAAATCCACGCCTATTGCTTTCATTTTCATAGCGATCTCAGGCTGATTAACCGTCCATACATTTACCTGCTGGCCCATCTCATGCACCGTATTTACCATTTCAGGAAGGAGGCCTTCGTAATGCACATCCGCATCAAGAGAATACTGTTTCAGCGCATTAAGCACTTCCGAATCGATAGATACAACAAGATACTGAATCTTCTGCTTCGGAAGTAGCTGCCGCAAAGTGATCAGATTCTCCAAATCAAATGAAATAAAAACCGTATTCTCCAGCCAGTCCTCCTGCTTAATCAGCCCTATGATTTTCCTGATATCTGCACCATCAAAGTGGTTTTTTAATTCCAGGATACTACGCTTTCCATACTTTTTACAGATACGAATATATTCCTCCAATGTAGGAATTGCCAAATCAGACCTTGTTTTGCCATCCATATCTTTCAAGGTAATTTTGCGCAACTCTCCTAACGTACACCCCTCCAGATCGCGGTCTATGCCTGTTAGTCGGAGCATGTTATCATCGTGAAAAATGACATAGTGTCCATCCTTGGTTCGGTGCGCATCTGTCTCGATTCCATAATAGCTCCGATTTCCCGCTGCAATAAATGCTGCATTTGTATTTTCACGCTCTAATCCACTCACACCTCGGTGTGCAATCATCTGCACATTCGCTAGGTTGACCTTTTCCGTATTATGCACAAGCATTCTTCCTTTCAAATTATCGCAATTGCACAACTAAAGCCGTACACCATCTCTATTCGGGTTATCTGGCAATCCGCGGGCTTTTCGGAAATTCTGAGGTGAAACCCCGTATTTCTTTTTGAATATTGTGTTGAAATAGGATACGGAGGAAGTACCAACCGTATTACAGATTGATAAGACCGTATCATCCGTATACAGCAATCGATAGGCGGCCTGCTGCAGACGGATGTCATTCAAATAATCGGTCATCGTGCATCCAAGATACCGCTGAAACGCACGGCACATATACGGCCTGCTGAAATGAAAAGGTTCCAGAATCAGGTCCAGCCCCGACTGCAGATAGTCATTCATATGAAACCGGCTCAGCAGTTCTCGCAACCACACAGGATAATAATCTATATCCGTCTGAATCTCTTTCATCGTCAAGAAGCTCAGAAGGGAAACACAGAGCATTCTGATATGCGCATCCTTATACGCGGTATTGGAGTCCAACAACAAGGCTGCATTGGACAACATACTCTCCAGATGTTGAATCTGCTCAAAGGGTAATGAGATCACTTTCGATAAACGGTTCATCATATATGCCTGCTTGAAATCCTGTCCGATAAAGTCGCACACGGATTCAAAAAACTCGGGGCGGATAATAATATCCCTGTGTCGGCATACTGTATCCTGCGTCCGATAGAAGCAGTGGCAATCTGTCAAGTTCAAAAACACAATGTCACCCGCATGCAACATTCGCTCCACACCGTTGACAGAATGGCGGATAGAACCGTCAATAATATATACAATCTCGTAGAACAAGTGATAATGAGGAAGAATATCATCTCCAGACGTAACAATGGAATGTAACGGATTTTGAGGCGTAGTAACCCAGTCATTTAAAATCATTGGCTTCACATCCTGAACCATCCATTTCACCTCCAATTTAATCGTATATGAAAGAATATCTACATTTGACCTCGAAAGTGCGATCTACGCAAGTTGTGAAGTTTGCGTTACCGCCGATCAGCATCTCAGGTTGCAAGATTTGTGTTCCTGTTTTACAGATTTCCTCCGTTGGAGGCAATCACATCCCGATACCAATACGCAGAATCTTTAATTGTACGCTTTTGCGTCCGATAATCCACATAGACCAAGCCAAAACGCTTATCATAGCCGTTGATCCACTCAAAGTTATCCATAATCGACCAGTATTGATAACCCAGAACAGGGATGCCCTCTGATACTGCATCTTTGATGCTACGCAAATAACGGTGCAGAAAATCAATTCTGTTTGGATCATGGACCTTTCCATCCAGAGAAACCCAGTCAAAACAGGACATGCCGTTTTCGGTGATCATGATTGGTTTTCCGTATCGTTCGTACAGGAATCTGCAGCTCCAGTACAAAACTTCCGGTGTCACATTCCAATCCATGGATGTTTTGGGGCTTCCTGGATAGGCATAAGGACCATATTTCTCTGCCGGATCTAAATCTTCCAGTCCTTGATAAATATTGAAGCCATAGAAATCCAGCGGTTCTGTAACAATTTTCCACTCATCATCCGTAAAGCTTGGAACATGTTCGCCAAAAAGTCCCTCTGCTTCCTTAGGAAATGCACCCATAAAAACAGGATCCGACCACCAGGTAATACTGGATGTAAAGTTCCCCTTTTTCATAGAAAAAGTAAGCGTTCTTGCTCTTTCAATGCTTTCTGCTTTCAGATCTCTCGGGATGACAATTTCACCGGTAGGTGCCATTCCAACAATGGAATCCCGACAATTCTTGCGAATGACACGCACTGCCTTTCCGTGTGCCAGATATACATTCTTAGAAATACGCATCAAGGCTTCCGTACTCTTTTTTTCAAAGGGCGCAAAAACACCCGCATTCAATCCGGCGCCAATGAACAGTTGAGGTTCATTAAATGTCATCCAGTATTTTACTTTACCGCCCAGAGCCAATGTTACTACATCCGTATACTGCGCAAACCAGTCAACAATCTGAGGATTCTCCCAACCGCCCAATTCATATATGGCAGTTGGAAGATTCCAATGGAACAAGGTTACCATGGGTTCAATTCCGGCCTCTGTTAGCTCATTTACCAGATCAATGTAAAACCGAAGACCTTTTTCATTTACAGTACCGTACCCATCCGGCATGACTCTCGGCCAACTCACAGAAAAACGGTAGCTCTTTAGACCCAGTTCTTTCATGATGGCAACATCTTCCCGATACCGGTGATAATGGTCACATGCGACATTGCCGTTTTCATTTCGAATGATGTATCCGGTTCTCTGCTCGAATGTATCCCAGATGCCCATTCCTTTGCCATCTTCCAGGTAAGCGCCTTCTATTTGATGTGCCGCAGATGCCGCACCCCATAAAAAGTCCTTGCAAAATCCATTCTCAGCCATTGTATCCTCCTATCCACTAAGTTGTGCTTGATCGTACTCCATCCGCGAAAATTGTTAACTCCAGAATGTATACGATCCCGGTGCAACAACACTTTCGTTACCGGCAATTACAATTGTTGCCGGTACAGCTGTTTTTATCTCATATCGGATACCGTTTCCGGTGTTGATCCATTTCGAACGGATTTCTCCATGTCTTGACATAATGGATGCCTCCAGCCAGTCAAGTCTCTCATCCGGAATCGGTGCAATCCGCGCTTTGGCAAAGCCCGGTTCCGTCTCTATCGTCTGAATTCCGGCAGCTTTCTCATAGACCCAGTCCGCCACCGCACCATATGCATAATGATTGTAGGAATTCATAATCGTGTTCCAGAGGCTTCCATCTTCCTTGATGCCATCCCAATGCTCCCAAATCGTGGTCGCTCCTTTGTTCACTGAATAAAGCCAGGAAGGATACTCCTCTCTCAGCAGAAGGCTATATGCGATATCCGCGTATCCATAGTCACTCAGTACATGAAGAATGTATGGTGTCCCCACGAAGCCGGTCTGTATCTTGCAGCCGATCCTACGAACCATTTCTGCCAGATCATCTGCTGTTTTCTGAGGATCCGGTGTGAGCCCAAACTGTATTGCCAACGCATGCTCTGTTTGAGTCAGATAGATCGGATAGGTCTTTCGGAAAGCACGCACAATGTTATTGTGCAAATTTTCATAGACGGTAACATCTTCACCGATTACTTTTCCCGCTCTTACCAGCAGATCCACGGAATGGGCATAAAAAGCGGAAGCAATGAATTCCTCGCGGCTTGCGCCTTTGTATTCATCAAGTTTAGCATCCAATGCCAGCCAATCTCCAAAATGCTCTCCGCCGGTCCAAAGGCAGGGTGTTGTGGTCACATTTGTCACATAATCCACCCAACCCTTCATGCTGGCGAACTGATCCTTCAGCACGTCCGCATTACCATAGGTTAGATATATCTGCCAGGGGCAAATGGTTGCTGCATCGGACCATGCTGCACTGGGAGGAATATCAGGTAAATACTCCGGAACCGAACAACCCACTGCACCGTTGACTCTCTGATCAGCGGCCATATCTCTGAGCCATTTTCTAAAAAAGCGTTCTACATCGTAGTTGTAGGTAGCTGCTTTTACAAAAACCTGCGCATCACCAGTCCAACCCAAGCGTTCATCGCGCTGGGGACAATCCGTGGGTACATCCAGGAAATTTCCTTTCTGCCCCCAGAAGATATTGGAAAACAGCTGATTCAATTTGGAATTGGAGCAGTTCAATGTACCCGTCTGCCGAATATTGGAATACACCACAATGGCTGTAAACTGTTCCGGTTTCGGCACTTTGGAAAGTCCTTCGATTTTGATATATCGGAACCCAAAGAACGTAAGGGTCGGATGCCATGTCTGCGTTCCTTTTTTGCAGGTATAGCAGATCTCTGACTTCGCGCTGCGATAGTTCTCGTTGTAGAAATTACCGTTCTTGTCCAGCACCTCGCCATGCTGGATCCGAATCAGTTCATGACCTTTTGCCTCAAGTGTAAATTCCACATAGCCGGTTACTTCCTGTCCAAAGTCAACAACCGTTTCCCCTCCGGGTGTTATGATTACCGATTTTGCGCAAATGCGTTCCATTTCGCGGATTTCTTCGCCTTCCTGAGGGATCAGTGTTTCTTTTGGCCAGGAAAGCACCTGCACACTTTGCCAGTTATCCGTTTCAAAGGTCGCATCATAAATTTCTCCGTCATAGATTTCACTAAAACGTGTTCTGCTTTCCGCACATAACCAAGAGGTGTCCGTATGCAGAAGGTCTTCAGATCCATCTTCATACTGAATATGGATTGCACCTATAATCCCGCAGGGTCGCCGCATTCGGCCCTCGATGTCTCCCAGGCCCATGCGGGAACGAAGCCAGCCTCTTCCAACGGTAACTATTATCGAGTTGTCTTCCCTAATCATTGTGGTTATATCATATTGCTGATACTGCAGTCGCTTTTCGTAGGCCGTCCAACCGGGAGCGAGTACATAGTCTCCGACCCTCTGTCCATTCAATCTTGCCTCATATACACCCAAGGCAGTGAGCCACATTTCCGCTTTGGAAACCGGCTTCGGGCAGGAAAACTCTCTCCAAAATACAGGAGAGACACTACCCATATCTTTTTCAGGACCAATCCAGCTTGCTGCTTCCAACTTCATTCTGGCATTCCCCTCTCATATCTTCACTATACCAACACAGGCGGAATCCTGCAATTACCTTACTGCCAAGCAAGCAGCAGAAATGCTCTGTTAAAGCCTATCCGCTGCTGTGCTGTTTAGTTTGTATGTACTTCTACGATACCGGTGGGTGTACAGAATCTACCTGTCGCGTTGTTGATTCCGCATGGAGCGGTATCTGTTTGTGCCCATACTCCAGGTGCTATGGGTTTGATACCCAAGACGTAAGCACCGTACAAATAAGTAGGAACACAACTCCATGCATGGCACAAACTTCCGGCACGTTCAAAATCCTCCGCTCCGTTATCGGTCTCCCAGAACGTGGTTGCTCCATTATAGAGCATCTTTCCCCATCGTTCAGCGACCTCTTCAAATACGGACACCGCGTAAGTTTCAGGTTCCTGAAGCAGTGCCTCATAGACAAAAATGCTGGTTGCCAGGCTGGCACGCACCAATTCCCCCTTGCTGATTTTTTCTCGCAATGCCTTTTGTCTTTCAAGCGGTACAACTTCGGCACATAGTGCGAGTGCCTGTACCAGTTCCGCATACTGCACCTTTTCTTGACTTCTGATAAAAGATGCATACGCTCCCGCTTCCGGATTCCAGAATTGCTCCATACCATTCTGCAGGATTCTGATTTTTTCCTCCAGCTCATCCGTTTTCATACCGAGATACGCATAGATTTTACACATTCTCTGCATTGCAAGAATATACATCAGTTGCATCGGTGCTTCCGCTGACGGAGAAAGCGTCTCCTCCCGGAAAATCGGTTCTGCATCCAGCAACGGGGTCCATTCATAGAAATTCCAGTAGCAAGGCTCCGGGAAATTCCATACAAGTCCGTGTCGCACATGATTTTGAATACATTCAAGAATTTTCTGCGCAGTTGGCAACAGTTCTTCACCAAATGCAATGTCTCCGCTGTACCTGCAGTACTCCTCCAGTGCAATAATAAACATCAGGGAGAATGAAGGGATTACAACAGGAATCCGTCCCGGCGCACACAGTTCCAAAAGGCCATCTTCTCTCTGGGACAATGCAAGGAGCCTCAAGCTGGCTTTGGGTTGTTCCATCTCGCCAAAGGCATAATAACCAAAGAGCATCTGGCTTCTCGAATCAAACGCATACAATGCCTGTTCTCGCCATGGTGAATCTTCATAATGCTGGTGAACACAGCACCGAAGTGTGTGCTTTGCAGTTTCAAAAATTCGATTGTGCAAATGATCGCTACAGTGGAAATCAGCATCTCCGGAAAAATGATAGTTCAGCGGGCGGATTCCTACGGAATACACAGTGGCCTCATGGCCGTAAATAAACAGTTGAAGATAGCGTGCTCCTACTCTATGGAAGTAGTGTATGAATCTGCATCGCTCCACCGGCGCTTCCCACTGAAAGGTAAAGTGTCTTCCGCCTACGTCCGTCCGAACACGCATATCCTCCAGATGCTCGCCAAAACCGATATCTACGCGAGTAGCTTCCGGACACACAATATCCACATCCAAATAGCCGGTAGTTTCCTTTCCTAGATCCAGCACCAAATATATTCCATCACCTTCGCTGCTGAGAAAGCGAACTCCTCTTGCCGAGGGCAAGCTGGTGATCTTACCATTTTCCAGCCGAGATATGTCCGATAGCTCTCTGAATGCCAGCGATGCATACTGCTGCAGGCCGCTGTCATGCGCCTGGAATATTCCCTGTGTTACAAGCTGCGTATCCTGTCTGTCTTCCAGTACCAACTCGTTTACCGGTTTTGGCACAAAAGTACATTCTTTATTTACAACAGTTGCACTGCTCCACGCGTTATCTCTGGATTTTTTATATACAAATCCGGCACCCAGCTGAGGGGTGATGTTTCGAATTGAGCCGCTTTGATAGCAACTCATCATTCTCGCCCGAGTTAGCTTGCCGCTTGAACACAGAAGTTTGTCCCCCTGCCAGACTTCAAACCGGAGCCCCGGTGTTTCATGTCTGGCAGTGTGGGAATCGACACCGCAATAAAGTGTCTGAATTATCAGTTTATTCTGTGAACTCACATTTTCATTTTTCAGTTCTATTTGCTGAACAGCTTTATAGAACGGATAGTCCGGATACTGTGTGGACGGCACATACTGTCCATTGAAATATACGGCATATTGCCCATCCACACTGATCAGGAGCTTTATTTTATCACTGGACACTATTGTAAAAGTGTTAATAAACTCCACATAGCAGTTTACTTCCGGTGTATCATCCAGCCAAATCCAGTCAGATGACTTTGAAAATAATTGCTGCATTTTATTCCTCCTGACTCAAGCCGGCGTTAGCCTTTGACACCGCCTCCCGTGACACCTGCCACGATTTTCTCCGACAAGAACAGATACAAAATGAAGGTTGGCATAAAGACAATCATAATCGATGCAAACAGACCAGCCCAGTTTCCTGTGTATGTCATAGAGGTGATCATATTCTGCAGGCCCATGGAAAGCGTTCTGATTTTGTCGTTTCCGTTGGCAAAAATCAGCGCAATAAAATACTCATTCCAGATGCCCATAAAGTTGAAAATCGTCACGGTAATAACACCGGGTGTCGCCATCGGCATGATAATTTTCCAGAGTGCCTTTCTTTCTGTGCAGCCGTCGATCATTGCCGCTTCCGTAAACGCACTGGGAATCGTGGAGAAAAATGCAGTCATGTAGAACACCGTATATGGAACATTCAATGTAGTATACAGGATGATCAGTGTGACCAGGTGCCCGACAAGCTTCGCTTTGATGAACCAGATATAGATTGGAATGATCAGCATAACCTGCGGAATGCTCATAGCAATCACAGTGGAGTTCATGATGAGCTGTTCTCCTAAAAATTTCTTTTTCGCAAGAACATAGGCTGCCGGGCAAGCAATCAGCAAAACCAGAACACAGGAAATACCTGTTACCATCAGGCTGTTTTTGAAGTAGGCAGAAACATTGTTGTATTTCCACGCATCCGTATAATTTTCAAAATGGAAACCGCTTCCCAGCACATTATTTGAAAAGATCTCTCTTGTAGTGCTGAAAGAAGCTGCGACGATCCATCCCAGTGCAGCGCACCAGAACGCTACCCACAAGACAAGAGGGATGTAGCGTAGTAGGCCAATCGCTTTTCTCGACGTAATAGAACGATGGGTCTTCAATATTCATACGCCTCCTTCTTCATCAGGTGATTCAGTACGAAATAAGCCAGCAGAACGATCACCGCAATGGTCACACCAATTGCCGCACCGCCGCCCACATCCGTTGTTCCACCTCCCACACCGGCTTTATTTCCGGCGCCGAAGATCTGATCATACAGATAATAAACAGGCGTTACGGTGGTAGCCGAAATCTGAGCAGAGAACATTTTCGCCCATGTAAAGAAATTTATTGCACCGATGGTCCAGAGGGTGACTGCAGTACGAGTCACATCCCGGATCAGCGGGAATGTTAGACTCCAGAACCGAACCCAAGCATTCGCACCATCCAATGTGGCACTTTCATAAATGTCCTTGGGAATCCGTTCGATTCCTGCCAGGAAGATCAGCATAAAATATCCCAAGGCATAGGAAATCAGCATGCCCCAGAACAGATAAACCGGACTCGTCCAGTTAATTTTCGCAAGCGCAGTCAGACCCAATGACGTAAACAGTGTTTTTGATAAACCGTACTTAATGTTAAATACATACTGGGTCCACATAGTAGAAAGAGCCACCGCATTGACGGTGTTGGGAAGGTAAATGGCAGATCGCCAGAAGCTCTTTCCTTTTACACCGGAGGAGAGAATCACAGCATAGCTTAACGCCATTCCCAGTGTCAGAACACCACCAACCAACCAGATCCGGAATATATTTTTAAGAGAGGTTAAAAAAAGGCTGGTGCCGAACATTGCAGTATAGTTATCCAAGCCGACAAACTCCCACTGGGACATGGGGCTACTCATTGCCGGGATTTTATAGAAACTCATCAGAATGGTTCGTAATAGCGGATAGGCAAAAATCACCAGAAAGCATAACACAGCCGGCCCAAGATTGGTGGCCACAAATAATCGATCGCGTTTTTTCATAAGCGCCATCCCCGATTCCTAAATTTGCGAAATGGGGCCATTACGACCCCATTCCTAAATCAAGCAATATTATCAGCCAAGCTGAGCCTGAACTTCTGCAACGAACTCTTCTGCAGTAATATCGCCGGAGAGCAGCTTTGCAAAGGAGGCATTCACAATACCCTGAATATCACTGTTAATGGATTTAGCATATGCCCAGCTAACAGCATTGGTAGCTTCTTCCATCAGCTTGCCGCAATCAGCCAGATTGTCAGGCAGGGTTACACCGCTGACCACAGGGAAGCACTGGCACTTTTCCACCAGATCAGTCTGGGTCTGCAGAGCGGAAAGCTCTTCGATCAGCTTTACCGCTGCTTCAGGATGCTCGGAGGTTGTAGGAACAGCATAGTACTGAACACCAGTCATATAAGTGGTGTAGGGTTCCTTTGCACCGTCGGGGCCAGGGAAGAACATTGCACCCCACTGGAAGTCCTCACCGGCAATGGAAGCAACCTCGTTGGGCAGCCAGGAGCCGTTGAAGTACATAGCAGTCGTACCCAGAGCAAACTCGGTGTTCTGAGCAGTGGGGAATACGAAAGAGCCGGTGCCTTCTGCGAAGTAACCCTTAGCGCTCATTTCCTCGTATGCCTTTGCCATCTGCAGAACAGCAGGATCATTCCACAGATCAGTGCCGGTGGTGGTCATCAGCTCGGTGATGCCGTCAACACCCAGCATTTCGCCCAGATATGCGGTATACAGCAGAGGCATGTAAGCATCATCGATGGTCATGGGTGCGTAGCCAGCGTCAACGATCTTCTGGCAACAATCCATAAACTCAGACCAAGTTGCAGGCAGCTTTTCAATACCAGCCTCAGCGAAGATGGCCTTGTTGTAGAACACAGCGCCAACGAAGGGCTGAGAAGGAACATAGTACCAGGACTCGCCATCGCTTGCCAGACGCTTCACAAAGGAGACCAGACCGGGGGTGATGATTTCATCCAGAGAAGTTGCTTCCACGTACTCAGTGATGTTCATACAGAAGCCTTCGCCCATGCGGTCAGGAATACCGGAGGACTCGATGACATCAATAATGGTACCCGCTTCAACGCTGGTACGCATGATATCCTGAACCTCTCGACCGGCCCAGTTAACTTCGACCTTATATTCGGGATTTGCAGTTTCGAACCGTGCGATTGCATCCTTAATTACTGCAGCCTGGGTCTCATTCTCGGACCACATGGACCAGTAGTGAATCACAATGGGCTCGTCGTTGGAGACCTCGGGTGCCTTAGTCTCAACAGGTGCATCAGGCTCAGTCTCGACAGGCTTTTCTGCAGGCTCAGTGCCACAGGCACCCAAAGACAGTACCATCAGGCACGCCAGGAACAATGCGAGTAATTTTTTCATTATCATGCCCTCCATTATTTTGTTTTGTATTAATATTTAATACAACTACAGTATATAAACTTTTTTTATCACATTCTATATGCTTGTTGTCAAGGACTTGCTCTCTATTGACCTTTTTTATATTTATAGCATTGTCATGCCATTATTTCAAACCCCAAAAACATACACAGCAAAGTCATCGGTACATGTGCATATTGTTTTGCTTTCAGCGCTCTAGTGGATTCTTCTTTGTTGATGATTCCTAGTTAGCTCCGCTTTAATGTGAGCTCGACTTTGTTCAAGAGATATCTGTATACACATGGCAAACAGCTATGTTCGATACGTAACGAGCATATATTGACTTTGCACCAAATATTGCGAGTTGTTATGAACTATTGAGATACACCAAAACTCGAACACAAACAGGTGCTTTTGTACACACCAAAATTATGAAAACCAGTTATGTTACAGGAATAGAGCCGGTGTTATCTAATTTCTTTAAGCGTTAAGTTGCCAGCTGGCATGGTGAATTTTCTTACATCCGCAGCGTTAAATGGTACGACTTCGTTAAAAACACAGAATCCTACATCAACGCATCGTATAAACATCAAAAGGATATCGATAACTATGATATCCACATCAATCCGACCTGAGCCACATATAGCAATACCGCCGATCCTGCGCTTTCGTAGAATCGGCGGCTATTTTTATTTGCTTTGTTGTGCAGTAATTCTCTGCTTTTTTCGGCTATTTCGCTTATTCATGCGTTTGCGAGCCCGAGTGCATTCCGGTTTTCCACAGCAGATCGCCCGATTAGCAGTTCGCACATATGCCTCACCGCAGAAAGGACACGACATTACCAATCCCTTATTCGCTGCCTTGGGTTCCGGTTTGTGGCTGAGTTCATCAGGTGTAGGATCCTCAGCAAGCTTCTTCGCAAAAGTAAACCAGCATATATCAAATACAGAATGCACATCAGCAGCAAATACCATTTTTCGCGTTCTGGGATCAACTTTCAATCGAATGCGAAAGTCCGGAATCATGTCCGCTATTTTTTCCTGCAGATCTTCATAATAGTCAAATGGAACTCTGGCAAAGTCATTGTAATATGCTCTATCTTTCTTTAGAGATGTGCCCGAAATGCCTTCGTCCGCATATATGTGCTTCAGTTCCCAGTTCGGATGGTCCATCACCGGCTGTTTATAATGGGATTGCTGCAACTCGAATGAAGAGAGCTGCTCGTCATTCTCGGTAGAAACGCGGCAATATGCACAGACACGGAAAACATGTTCCTCTCCATACAAACTGACTTTCGGTTTTGCTGGTATATACGCTTGATATCGTTTTTCTTCTCTCTGATATACCTGGCGAAGTTCTTCCTTTGCCTGATACCTCGACATGTACTCACCTTCCACTACTCATCTCGGATTCCTGCAGTAGCCAATACCATGCAGCATCGCGCTTGACCGAGCGGATCTCCAGCTGTTTTTTGACCTGATGAATGGTTCTTTCCCCAATGCCCTCATTTTTTAGCTCCTCGAGGACATCTGTCGCCTTTGCTGGACCGTTTGCCAGCCGTGTTTTCAGAATACTCGATGCAATCATCTGTTTCGTGGACTTGTCAGGCTGAACCTCAAAAGGCTGCTCCAGCCATTCCACCCGGCGATTCCCATCAAGGGTGAAGTACACATCCTTACTCTTTGTGGTCAAGCTACTTTTGACATGATGGATTACTGCAATGTCCTCATCTTCTGGAAGCCGCTCAATATGCAATAGGTACAACAGCCAATATTTACACGCATCTGGACGAAAATAATAAGCTGTCGTCCGCGAACGCAATTCTCTCCATTTTGCCAGAAAAATAGAATCTCAGAGCAGAAAAACTGCTCTGAGATTCCAGATGGTGCCGCTAACCGGAATCGAACCGGTACGAAGATCACTCTTCGGCAGATTTTAAGTCTGCAGTGTCTACCTGTTCCACCATAGCGGCGTATTCAATCCCTTCAAATGAAGGGATATGAAGTTGGAGGGATGTTTTGGAGGGATGCTCCAAAACAGAGGAAAGAAAAAGTCAAAAAGTTGGCTGTTTGCAAGCACAATTCGGATTGGGTGCTGCATTCGGCCCGCGGGATTTTAAGTCTCGGGTGTCTACCTATTCCACCACAGCGGCATGTCCCCCCATAGCGGGGGATATAAAATTACATAACAAATGTCAGCACATCGACACAGCCTATGGTAGCATATTTTCCGTCAACCGTCAAGTGCTACAGCTGGTCGAGATTCAGCGCGAAGGCTTGCAGGCAGTTGTTTAGGAACCATTCCAGCTCCGGCCGGTTCATGGCTTTCAGCGCGTCCAGAGTCTGCTGCGCCGCAGAGTCGAATTCTGTGTTGCCTGCCTTCTGCTCCTCCAGACACTTGATGTGGGCGGACAGCTTGTCCGCGGCCTTGACGAAGGGTTCCAGCTCCGCGTCGTCCTCCAGGACATAGTGGGTGTAGCTGGAGCGCAGCTCGGCCGGGAGCATGTCCAGCAGACGGTTGCCCGCAATGCGCTCCACCTCTTTGTAGGCGGTTTTGATGTCCGGATTGTAGTATTTGATGGGCGTGGGCAGGTCGCCGGTCAGGATCTCCGAAGCGTCGTGGTACAGCGCCGCCACGGCGCAGCGGTCAGGGTCGGGGGCGGGGAGGTTCAGAATGTCCCGACGGATCAGCGCCAGAGCATGGGCCAGCACCGCGGTCATGTGGCTGTGCTCGGAAATGTTTTCGGAAAAGGTGTTGCGCATCAGACCCCAGCGGGTTATGTAGCGCATACGGCCCATCAGGGCGTAAAATTCATTTGCCATGGATGATCTCCTCTATGTCCGCGACCAACTGCGCGGGGGATTCGCAGAAATGCTTCGCGCCGACTGCCTCCATGCAGGCTCTGTCCCGGAAGCCCCAGAGAACGCTGAGGCAGGGGACACCGGCGTTGTTCGCCGTCAGAACGTCCACGTCACTGTCGCCGACGTAGATGCACGTATCGGCGCCGATGGATGCCATGGCCTTGTAAACCATGTCCGCGGCGGGCTTACGGGGACAGTCAGGGCTTTCCCCACGGGCGTAAATGCCGGGGAAAATGTCGGCGCAGAGGGTTTTGACCGCCGCGTCCGGCTTGTTGGAAACAATGGCGAGGGGGTAGCGCTCCCGGAGCGCGGCCAGCGCTTCCGGAATGCCCTCATAGGGCTTGGTTTTGATCTGGCAGTGGGCGCTGTAATAGGGCTGGAACGCCGCAAGCACCGGGGCGGGGTTCGCACCCTCCGGGACGGCCTGAGCAATCAGACGGGCAGCGCCGTTGCCCACGAACTGGCGGACTTCCTCCACCGTGCGCTGGGGATAGCCAAAGAATGCAAGAACGTGGTTGACGCTGTCGGCAAGGTCTGCCAGCGTGTCCAGAAGCGTGCCGTCCAAATCGAATAAAATACCTGTTTTCATCATAAACCTCTGTTTTTCAGTACCCGAATGTCGTTTCCCACGAAGGTCAGACGCTGGAAGTCACCGTGGAGCCGGGACGCGATCTGGGGGGAGTAGCGGCGGCTCAGCTCGTCCACATTCAGGTTGGTGGAGATGACCATGGGCTTGACGGCCATCATTCTGTCGTTGAGTAAGCTGTACAGCGCGGCTGTGACGAACTGCCCGGGCATTTCCGTGCCGAGATCGTCCAGAATCAGAAGATCGCTGTTCGTCAGCTTGGCCGCTTCCCGGCGGGTGTCTTCGCTGGGACTGAATTTCGCCTGCTCCAGCTTGGAGAACAGGTGGCTGGAAGTTTCGTAAACAACGCTGTAGCCCCGGTCGGTCACCGTCCGGGCGATGCACGCTGACAGGAAGGTCTTTCCCAGCCCCGTCCCGCCGATGAACAGCAGATTTCCTGCGTTGGGGGTGAAGGTCGCGGCATACCGGCGGCAAATGTTCAGCGTCCGCTCCATAATGGTGCGGGGGCTGGCGCCGTATTTGGGGTCAACGGCGTCGGGGTAATAGTCCAGCCGGAATTGGCTGAAGGTCTCCCGGCTGTTGGACAGCACGGAAATTTCCTTTTTCTGTTCCTGACGGCAAAGCTCGCTCAGGCACTCGCACATGGTAGTGCCCACATAGCCGCTGCCGCCGCATTTGTCACAAATGGGGCTTTCGTCCAAGAAGCCATCCTCAAAGTTCGCCGCGGCCAGCGCTGCCCGTTCCTGCTGTAAGCTGAGGTTTTCCCGCCGCGCCTGTTCCAGCAGCGCCTGACCGTCAGAACCCTGCAAAAAGGCCGCCTGAGCGGCCTGCGCCATGGTGCGGCGCAGAAGCATGTCGATTTCCCGGATGCGAGGAACTTTGGCGTAGGCTTCTGCCAGATGCTGCCTGTTTTCCGACTCCCGGTCTTCCTTCGCCTGGGCCAGACGCGCCCGGGCGCGCTGGACCACTTCCGCACTGTATCCCACGAATTATCCCTCCTGCAATACTTTCTGAATGGCTTCCAACTCCGCTTCGCCCAGCTGGCCGGAGGCACCCTTCGGGACGCCCGTCTTCCGGTCGCCGGTGCGGACGTCCTCGGCGCTGTGGAAGCCCTGCTGCTGCCAGCGCTGCAAAATTTTATTCATGTATGCCCAGTTCAGCCCGCCGGTGTTCAGGCAGGTGCGCTCGTAGGCCATGGAGATCAGCTCGTCGTCCATGCCCATGTCCAGCCAGCTCTGGGCATAGCGCTCCTCGGCGGCGGTGAGACTGCGCCCCCGGATCTGGATCAGGTTCATCAGCCGGGACAGCCGGGAATTGCGCACGTTCTGCGCCTGAATGAAAGCGGCGGCTTCCTCTACGGTGTCGATGCCCCGTTCCGCCCAGTTGTAGGCTTCCTTCTCGATGGTGCGCAGAGACGGGTTGCGCAGACTTCCCCTCTGTCGAGCGCGTTCTTTACAGTAGCACACCAGCAGGGAGATCACGTCCGCGGTCAGTCCCAAGTAGCGCACAAAGCCCAGAAGAATTTTCAGTTCCTCGGTGTTCAAACTGCGGCCCAGCAGACGCTGCACTTCGCCGTAAAGGCTTCGGAAGGTGTTGTCCGAGTCCATGGCGTCCAGCACGTCCTTTTCGCAGTAGCTGGGGCGCTCGCCGGGGGCGATGTGGCTGGGACGGTCTTCCGGCCACAGACCCAGCTGCCGCAGGGTAGCGGCGGCGCAGCCGTAGCGGGGGGCGCTGAAATGCAGATCGGCTTCCGCGTCCTCGGGGCGGTTGCCGCTGTTTATGTAAAGGTAAAGCAGCGCTGCATCCGGATTGGCGGCGGAAAGCAGCCTGCGAATGTCGCTCTGGGAAATTTTGACAGGTTCGGTTATCATTTCGGTGCCTCGCAGAAAAAGTCGTTTTCCGTCATTATACCACAGCTTCCCAACGGGGACAACGGCGGGGCGGCAGAGAATTTCGCAGAAAAACGAAGATTTTTTTTGGCAGGACACAGGATGTTGTGGGCAGGGGAGAGGACAAGTACAAAAACCGGAGTCAGGGCACCAATCGCGTGCGCAGCTGTACTCCGGTTTTCGTTTATTCGCAAAAAATCTGTGGCAGAATGTACGCAGGAGAGCCGTTCCCTTCTCCCTGCGCAGGAATCGCTGAACGCAAATCTTTTTCGCCCGCTCGCTTCCGATTAAAATAAGTATTTTAATCAGAAAAGGGTATCAAAGAGAAAATACATTCTGTCTGATGCCGCGAGAAAGCAGAAGAAGCTTGTTTTCAGAGTTCCTAATTCGCGTCATACCGCTGCGCATTCGGCGACACACTTGACAGTAAATGAAATGGGCGAAAGCAACCGTCGTCACGTTTGGTTCCCGTTTCTTTGCTGTCCGCAGGTAGCTTAACCGGAACAAGCCTGATTATTCGGAGGTGCCTATGGAAAAATTTGTAACGTTGCTCATTCCCGCCCTTGTCGCGCTGGTGCTGGTGCGGCTGCTGCTGATGCCCATGAAGCTGATTTTCAAGGTCGGCATACACTCCGGGTGCGGCTTTCTGTGCCTGTGGCTGCTGAATTCCGTCGCGGGATTCACGGGGGCGTACTTCCCCATCAACGCCGTGACGGTGCTGGTGGCGGGATTTCTGGGACTGCCGGGGATCGGCGTCATGGCGCTGCTGGAAGTTTTATCTATGTGATTATCACACAGTACCGCCCTCCCCATTTGGGAGGGCGGTATGCTTTACTTATCCAGATGTACGTTCAGATGGGGATAGGTCATGGTGATGCCCTGTTCGTCGAAGACGTCCTTGACCCGCTGGGTCAGGGCAAAATACACGTCCCAGTAGTCCTCGGTCTTGACCCAGACGCGAAGGGTGTAGGCAATGGCGCTGTCGCCGTAGCTGCTCACGCAGGCGCTGGGGGCGGGGGTCAGAAGCACATTGTCCATGGTTCCGGCCTGCACCAGCGCGTCGATGACCTTCTGGGTGGGGGCATCGTAGGAGGCGGAGACGGGGATATCCACCCGGCGGGTGTCGGCGGCGGAGTAGTTGACGATCTGCGCCGCGACCACGGCGCTGTTGGGAATGGAAATGAGCTTGTTGTCAAAGGTGGCAAGGCGGGTGTAGGTCATGTTGATCTCCTGCACCGTGCCGGATTGACCGGCGATCTCCACATAGTCGCCGGAGTGGAAGGGGTGGGTGGAAAGAATGGTGAAGCCGCCGATGACGTTGGTGAGCATATTCTGCAGCGACAGGGAAACGGCTAAGGTCAGGACGCTTGCCAGGGCGACGATTCCGGTGACGTCAATGTCAAGGCTGGAGGCCACGCTCAGACCCAGCAGGATATACATGGCCACCTTGGCGAGAGACAGAATCAGGCTGTGGGCGGCCTTTTCCAGGTGGGATTTTTCCAGTCCCCCCTGAAGCAGCTTCGTGACGACGCGAATGATCAGAAGGCCAATGACCAGCACGAGAACGGCGTGGAGCACCTTATTCAGCGCGCCGGTTCCCAGTGCGGTAAAAAATTCTTTCGGCATGGAAAACAACTCCTTTTTTCATCTGTTCCGTGAAGTCATTATAAAACGGGAACGGGGAAATAGCAAGAAAAAATGTGGGGCGGAAGTTGGTAAAAGGCGCTTTTTCAAATGTTAATCCCATTTTAAGAAATAGACCTCTTTCATCTTAAAGAAGCCGGTGATATAATAAGAAAAAAAGATGACGAGAGGAAGGGAAACCATATGTACAACGTTCTGATTTGCGACGATCAGCCGGATATCGTCAACGCGCTGAAAATATACCTGACCCCCGAGGGGTACAATCTGTTTGAAGCCTTCACCGGCACCCAGGCGGTGGAGATCGCCAAAAACAACGACATTCACCTGATTCTGCTGGACGTGATGATGCCCGTGATGGACGGGATTACGGCGACCTCCAAGATCCGGGAATTTTCCAACGCGCCCATCATTCTGCTCACCGCCAAGTCCGAGACGGAGGACAAGGTGCTGGGGCTGAACGTGGGGGCGGACGACTATATCACCAAGCCCTTTGTGCCGGTGGAGGTGCTGGCGCGGGTGCGGTCCCAGCTGCGCCGGTATGCCCAGCTGGGCAGCCGCCCGGAGGAGGGCAGCGGCAGCATCACCATCGGCGGCATCGTTCTGGACGACCGCACCAAAACCGTCACCGTGCAGGGGGAGCCGGTGTCCCTGACCCCCACGGAGTACGCCATTCTGCACCTGCTGATGGCAAACCCCGGAAAGGTATTCTCCACCAAGGTGCTCTATGAATCCGTCTGGCAGGAAGCGGCGCTGGGCAGCGAGGGCGCCGTGGCGGTGCATATCCGTCACCTGCGGGAGAAAATCGAGATCAACCCCTCGGAGCCGCGGTATCTGAAAGTCGTGTGGGGACAGGGCTATAAAATGGAAGGAGGAAAATAATTTGAAATACAATATTGTATTCAAATTCCTCGCCGTCGCCCTGTGCGCCCTGATGCTTCTGGGAGCCGCCGGAAGCGCCGCCGCCATCATCGGCATGACGGAATCGGGACTGTACGACATCTCCGTGGAGGAGCTGCGGGACAGATACATCCGCTCGGACGGCGAATCCATGGCTGGCCGTATCGCCGTGGACTACGCCGAAGCGAACCTGGGCGGCGTGCCGGAGACGATCGCGGGGCCGACCGTGTACGATCTGGGGCCGTCGGGGAAGACCGGCTGGCTTTACGGCGTGTTCAACCCGGCGCTGGCGGGCTACGTGCTGAAGGATGCGGAAGGAAACGTGCTGGAATCCGGCGGCGCGGAAAATCTGACGGACGCCGAATTTTATTCCTTCCCCGTCAGCGGCTCGTATAAATACGTCCTGTCCATCACGGAAAAGTCGGAAACAGCACCTCAGGCGGACGTGAGCACCTATAACGCCATCCCGGAGGGCGGGGCATTGGTTCTCAGCCTCAGCATTGAAACGGAAGACTCCAGTGGGAGCGTGGACAGCGTCGAACCGATCGGTAATATCTACGACACCGGCAACGGCGTTCGCTTTGAGGCCAATCCCTCGATGGGCGTGATAGACCTGCCTGACGCGCCTACCACGTGCGTGACGTTCGTTGGTGTAGACGGCAGTGTCCTGTATCAGACCTACAATGACGTATCGGACTGCTTCTCGGAAAACGAATCCGGCTATCTGGTGTTCGACACGACCCGGGAGCTGAGCCAAAGCGAAGTTCTGTTGGACGACGTTCCCACTGAGGGCGCATATATCTATCAGGTAACATTCACCACGGAATCGGAGCTGGCAGGCGAGGGGGGACATACCCGCAGCGGCAGCACTCCGGTGGGCGTGCTGAAGCGCAATGACGCGGGCGTCCTGTATTTTCAGTCGGGCGACGCATTCTACCGGGACAATATGCCGCAGGATGCCTTCATCACCGCCGTGGAATTCCGGGACAAGGACGATTCTATCGTTTATCGGGCGTCAAACCCGGCGGGCGTGGGCGAATTCGAATGGGATGCCAACGGCACGGCGGTCGTATTCCGGGTAACGCCCAGCCTGACGCAGAAGGTGATGCCCGAGACCCTCCCGGAGACCACCACAGAGACGGTGCCGGAAACAACCGACGAAACCACCGTTACCGTAACGGTTCCGGAGACGACCGCCGAGACCGTCCCGGATACGACGGAGGAGACCGCCCCCCTCGAGACGCTGTCCGCGAACCCCACCAAGCCGTTGGCAACCGGCACGGCAGACCCGGACGTGATCTTTGCGGACGGCGAAGCTCACACCATGGAATATTGGGACGACGACGCCCAGAAGTCCATGGTGGTGGAGTACCGCTACGCGAAGCTGCCCGCCTATACCGTGGAGCTGACCCTGGCTCCCGGCGCGTACCGCTTTGACAGCGGGTACGCTCTGCTTACTCAGGTGTGGAGCTGCCGCAACAGCCTGCTCTTCATCATGGGCGCGTGCCTGCTGCTGTTTGCCGTGCTGGCCGTGTATCTCTGCTGCGCGGCGGGCAGAAAGCCCGGCAGTGAGGAAGTCCATGCCGCGGGCTTCAACTGCATCCCCCTGGACATTTACCTCGCCGGGGGCGGGCTGATCATCTTCGGCCTTTTCATAGTGATCGTCCAATTCAACGATGCCGCCGGCCTGTTCACGCAGAATATTCAGACGCTCTGCGCCGGAATGCTGATGGCGGGCTACGCCATGAGCCTGATTTTCGTGAGCTTCTGCTTTGCCTGCGCCGCCCAGTTCAAGACCCCCGGCGGCTACTGGTGGCGCAACAGCGTCTGCTGGCGGTGCTTAGATTTGCTGGTGAAGTGCGTCAAGGGCTGCTTCTCCGGCTGCGGCTGGCTGCTGCGGAAGCTGCCCAAGGCGGCGGCTGTATTCTGGGACTTCCTGCTGGTGCTTCTTACACCCCTGAGATGGCTGTGGACGCAGATAAAGAAGACCTGCGCAAAAATCGGAAAGTCTATCAACCGGGTGTACTCCATGATGCCGCTGACCTGGCAGTGGCTGCTGACGGGCTTCATCATGGTGATGCTCCTGTTCGCCGCCCTTGCGGGCAGATCGAATCTGATGGTGGTGCTGAGCCTGTGCGCCTGCGTGGCCGTGGTGCTGTACGGGGCGTACTGCTTCGGCATCCTGCTGGAAAGCGCCAAGCGCATGGGCAAGGGCGACCTGGACACCAAGGTGGACGACAAATATCTCATCGGCGCATTCAAGAGCTTTGCCGGTGACCTGAACGACCTGGCAGGCGTTGCCGTAGTGGCGGCGCAGAAGCAACTAAAATCGGAGCGTATGAAAACAGAACTGATTACCAATGTTTCTCACGATATCAAAACGCCTTTGACTTCCATCATCAACTATGTGGACTTGCTGCAAAAGCCCCACACGCCGGAGGAGGAGAAGACCTATCTGGAAGTCCTCAACCGGCAGTCCCAGCGGCTAAAGAAGCTGATCGAGGATCTGATGGAAATGAGCAAGGCCAGCACGGGGAACCTGACGGCGGACATTACCAAACTGGACGCGGTGGAATCCGTGAACCAGGCGCTGGGGGAATTCGCCGACAAGCTGGAAAAAGCCCAGCTGACCCCCGTATTCCGCCATCCGGAGGAGTCCGTCGCCATGATGGCGGACGGAAGACTTGCCTGGCGGGTGCTGAGCAATCTCCTGAGCAACACCGTAAAATATGCCCTGCCCGGCACGCGGGTGTATATCGACGTGATGGCGGTGGAGGGAAAGGTCATCATTTCCCTGAAAAATATCTCCCGGGACGAGCTGAATGTGGACGCCGACGAGCTGATGGAGCGCTTTGTCCGGGGCGACGACTCCCGGAACACCGAGGGCAGCGGCCTGGGCCTGAACATTGCCAAGACCCTGATGGAGCTGCAGAAGGGACAGCTGCAATTGCTGGTGGATGGCGATCTGTTCAAGGTAACGCTGATCTTTCCCGGAGCAACGGAATGAAATAGGCCAAGGGCGGCGCGGGATTTCCCGCGCCGCCCCGTTTGCCGAAGGAATAGGCGCAAAAAACAGGGAGATATTCCGGCATGAAGAAAAACTGTTCACAATTTTGTCGCTTTTTATTTTCATTTCCGTTATTGCCTGTTCAAAACCGAACGGTATCTTAATAACAGAAAGGTTGCGGAAGCCGTGAGCCGCTCCCTTTCAACTCCGTAGATCCTCTTTTCTACCTCTCTTCTTTCCAAACCCTTTCGCGGAAACCCCGGTGCCAAACGCGGCACCGGGGTTTTCCACCCCCTTTTTGGGCGGCGGAAGCCGCCCCGGCAGAGGGGGGCGGCTGCAACAAAATTGTAACCTTTGAAAGAAAATAGAAATCGAAATTAGAGATTGTCATTTTTTACAGCCGGTAAAAAACGAAATTTTATGGTAAAATTTGGAGTAAATTTCTTAAGATAAGGGCAAATGTTTAAGAATGTTATAAAGTGTAAAGAATTCTGTTACATTTTGTAATTTTCCTATTGACATCCGGGAGCGGATGTGATATCATGCAGACATGAAAGAGATGCCGGGTGCGGAAGCGGCGGAAAGCCTCCCCGATTGGCGACACCAAGGATTCCAGCGCCGGCAGCATTTCTAAAACAACCAATTTTCTAGGAGGTTAGAAACTATGAAAAACACAATGAAGAAGCTGCTTAGCCTCGTATTGGTGGCTATGCTGCTGGTCTCCGCGGTTCCTTTCCAGGCGGCCGCTACGGAAGCTGATGAAACCCTGACCGTCAAGACCTACGTTGACGGAAAGTATGTCACTGACAAGTATGTTACCGTGAAGCCTGGTCAGAAACTGGAACTGACGAAGGAACTGGCCGAGACTCTGATTTACGGCGACAAGGAATTCGTCAAGTGGACGAACATGAATGACGTCGAGACCACCGGCCCCATCAGCTATGACGGACTCCAGAAGGCCGAGAGCGGCTACTACGTAAACCTGTACGTTAAGACAAAGGACACCCGCGTTGACGCGAAGGTTCCCGTTAAGATCTATGTTGACGGTTCTTACGCAAGAGACGGCGAGATCACCGTTCCTGTTGACGGCAGCGTGACGCTGACCAAGGAGCTGGGTCTGAGCCTGGTCAACGCCGACAAGGAGTTCGTTAAGTGGACTGGTTCTTCCGACAATGAGGCTACCGACGTCGCCGTCAAGTATGGCAACATCACTGATGGCTACTATGTAAAGCTGTTTGTCAACACCAAGAAGGCTGAAGAGCCTGTCAAGCCCATCACCGTCAAGATTGTTGACGACAAGGGCAACGCCATTGCCAAGCAGTTTGAGGTTACCCCCGCGAACGGCAAGTCCTCCGTCGTTGGCGACATCCTGACCCAGCGCTGGATGGGCAACTGGAAGGATTCCTATGAGTTCGTCACCGCCAAGAGCGATGAAAAGGGCAACAACCTGTCCCTGACCACCACAATCAATGCCGGCGACTCCCTGACCGTCACCCTGAAGGCCAAGAGCGGCAGCACTCCCGAGGGCGACACTGTCAGAGTGACCTTCTACGGCACTGATGGCAAGGCCGTTTCCACCTACAACGTGACCAGCGGCAGCAGCATTGACAGCAAGAAGGTTTCCGACGCTCAGAGCAAGGCTGATAACAAGACCGGCTATACCTTCAAGGGCTGGAAGATTGACAACAAGGGTGACCTCTACACCAGCGCTCAGGTTGCCAAGCTCGTCATCAAGGGCAACGTAGACTTCTACGCTTACCTCGAGAAGGACACCACCACTACCAACAACAAGTTCCCCTACAAGGTTTACCTGCACATCTTCAAGGACAACAAGGTCGACGATCCCGCCAAGACCATCAATATCACCGAGGGCATTGCTCTGGACGGCAAGGTCACTCTGGACGAGGTCAAGACCGTTGTCAAGAACTACTACACTGCCAAGACCAGCGACGGCATCAAGTATGACGGCATGTACATGGCCAAGGGCAACTGGGTCGGCAACTTTGTCAACGACACCCAGAAGTATGACACCATCTCCAACACCAACGAGCTCCGCAAGGAGAGCGAAGTCCACATCAACGTGATGATCACCAACGCCAACGCCAAGAGCACCACCAACGAGAAGGCCGATAAGACCAACCCCAAGACCGGTGATATGATCTTCATTCCCGTGATCTTCATGGTCGTCTCCGGCGCCGCCATTGCCGGTGTGTACTTCTACAACAAGAAGCGCAGCGCCCGGTAATCGAGAATACGCTAAGCTAAAAAATCCCGACAGCTTCGGCTGTCGGGATTTTTTGCGGCACATGACAGCCAGGGCGGGGGATTTGCTGTGAAGTTTTTGCAGAAAAAGGATTCCCATTTTCACCGTCATGTGTTATAATCATAATATCCCCTAAATTTGGAAAGCAGGAGGAATGCAATATGGACAACTATAACGGCAATACCTACGCACGGCAGGACACGGACATGTCTGTCGGTTCCTGGATCGGCACGCTGATCCTCTCGGCAATTCCCATCGTTGGTTTCATCTGCCTGATCGTCTGGGCGGTGAGCAGCTCCCCGGAGAAGCGCTCCCGGAAGAATTGGGCGATCGCCCAGTTTATCCTGACGCTGATCGTTGTGGCTTTCACCATTCTGGTGTATGCCATCACGGGCGGCGCTTTCCTGGCATATCTGCTGGACTAAGACAAATCCCCCAACCCGGATTTTCCCGGGGTGGGGGACATCTTTTTTGTTTCAGCACTGACGCATCAGGCGGATGTAGAATTCTACGGCCTTGGCGACGGTTTCCAGACGAATGCGCTCGTTGTTGCCATGGATGGTGGAACGCTCTTCGGCGGTCAAGTCCATGGCGGAGAAGCGGTAGACGTGGTTGCTCAGGTCACGGTAGTGCCGGGAATCGGAACACTGCACCATCAGGTACGGCGAGACGATGCAGCCCGGCCATGTATTCGCCACGGCAGAGGCAACCTTCTCCCATGCGTCGCAGCCGGTTTCGGAGACGGGACTTGGCTCGAAGGATTCCAGAGACGTGATCTCCACGGCGGGGTCGTTGACGGTCTTTTCCAGATAGGCCAGGGCGGAAGCGACGCTGTCGGCGGGGTTCAGACGGATGTTGGATACCATTTTCGCTTCGGGAGGGATCACGTTCCGGGCGGAGCTGCCCTCCATCTGGGTAAAGGCCACGGTGGTGCGCACCAGCGCATTCATTTCGCCGCCGCTCTTTTTGCCGAGAGTGTCAATGATCCAGCCGAAGCACCACATGTTGGCGAAAATCACCCGGTACAATGGCGTTGAATACCGACCCAGCGTGTCGAACATCTGGGCAGCGGGGCCGTCGATGTGGGCTTTGAAGGGATGATCCTCCACCCGCTTGCAGGCCGCCGCCAGAACGCCCACCGGGGTATGAGGCTTGGGGGCGGAGGCGTGGCCGCCGGCGGAGACGGTGCGGTACTGGGCGTTCAGCATACCTTTTTCCGCAATGCCGATGAGACCGCAGGGCTGCTTCACGCCGGGGAACACATTCTCCACCACGGCGCCGCCCTCGTCCACCACAATGGCGGGGTGGATGCCGTGCTCGGTGAAATACGCCACGATGTTGGGCGCACCCTGACCGTTGATCTCCTCACCGCCGGAGAAGGCAAAGTAAATATCCTTTTCCGGCTGGAAGCCCTGACCGATGAGGTAATTGGCGGCGGAAAGAACGCCGTTGAAGGTGACCTTGGTGTCCAGCGTGCCGCGGCCCCAGAGAATGCCGTCCTCGATGACCCCGGCGAAGGGAGGCTTGTCCCACTTTTCCTCGTTGACAGGCACCACGTCATAGTGCGCCATCATAACGGCAGGGTCGCCTTCCTGCTTGCCCGGCCACCGCAGCAGCAGCGCCCGGTCGGGAAGCTGCCGGAAGGTGCAGGCGGCGAACACGTTGGGGTACAGGGTCGGCAGCAGAGAGATCAGCTTCTGGAACTCCCCCTCGTCCTCCAGAGAATGGTCGTTGTAGGACACGGTCTTGCAGCAAACCAGCTGGGCGAGGGAATCCACGGCGGCGTCCTTGTCAAAGGCGATTTCTTCCTTGGTGACCGCGGGCTGGGGCTTGGGACGGAAGCGGATGGTGCGGATGGCGACCACGGCGATGAATGCAACCAGAACGGCGAGAATCAGATATCCGATCATGTTTACAGAACTCCTCTCTTATAAAGCAGCCGGGAAACGGCAATGGTGAACAGCACACTCACAGGCACCATAATGCCCACGGTACCGGCGTTCAGGGCGGGAACGAAGATGAACAGAACCAGCATCAGCACCACCGGCGCGACGGCGATCTTCCAGTTCCGGCTGACGAAGGCTACGCCCAGTCCGCCGAACAGGGCGGGCAGCATCTGGGCAAAGGCCGGTTCCAGCACCGGCGCTTCCAGAACGGGGGTCAGAGGGACGATGAGAATGACGCCGATGATGATAATGACGGTGGTGACGATGGAGGAGGTGGCGATGGCGATGGTGGAGATGATCTCGCCCTCCTCAGAGTTGGCGCTGACGTTGTTCTGCTCCAGAGCGTTGATGGCGCAGGGAAGCTTCAGGTTGGAGATGTTGCCGGTGACAAAGCTGAGGTAGGAGCCGCCCGCGCCCAGCATGGGAACGAAGGTAATTGTCTCAATGACACCCACCGCCCAATACATGGGCGCGGTGGCGATCAGACCCACCACCAGCGCGCCCCAGTCCGGGGCGGCGCCAAAAAGGGCGGCCACCGTCAGGGGGAAGGCCAGCAGCAAAATCATCACGGAAATGTTCCAGATGGTGCCGCTGCGGTGAACGGAGTCGATGTAGCTAAGCTGCTTTTTCATATCGGCACCTCCTTAACCCAGCCACGCGGTGAGGGGAATGGCGGAAGCCATGCCCAGCACCAGAGAAATGGGCAGCGCGTAATCGTTGACCCAGCTCCACTTGAATTTCTTCATGAGCAGCCCGCAGACCACCATGATCGCAGCGGATACCGCCATGACGCATACCGGTACAAGCCCGGAGGTGGCGGCGTAATCCCCCGGCGTCCACAGGCGGGAGAAATCGCAGAACACATAGCCCAGAAACGCGGAGATCATGCCGATAAACATGGCATTCTGGAAAATATCCGCCCATTTGGCGTCCCGGTTTTCCAGAACGGTCATGCCCCGCAGCAGCTTCTTGCCGATGACAGGCACCAGCCAGATGCCCACCATGATGGACAGGGTCATCACCAGCGCGATGTTGACGTATTGCTGGGCGGTCAGGGCGCTGATTTTGCCAAGCTCTAAGCCCATGGCGCTGACGGCGTTGGATGCTGCGATGGCCTCATAGCTCAATGAGCCGACTACGCTAAGCCGCAGCCAGGGCAGGGGAATACCCAGACTTTTGCTTAGGGTGATGACGCTGATGACGATGGACACGGCCGGGGCGATGGTGAACAGCGCGGCGGTTTTGATGGTTTTTCTGATTTTGGCCTGATCCATGCCGATTTCCTTACTGCGGCGCAGAGCCTTAATAAGGAAGAAAATCGACTGAGCCAGAACCACGGCAATCAGAATTCCGGCAAGCAGGTAAAGCACCGGATGGTTGACGCTGAATTCCATGGAAACACCTCCGAAAAAATAGATGGATTCATTATAGCACGGCGCCGTTCCCGAAACAAGAAGCAATCCCGCGAAAGAGAAGATTTTCCCGCGAAATGGCCTTGCTATTTCCCGTCGGATAGGGTAAAATGGTGGAAAGTTTTTGGGAAAGAGGCAACGGAAATGACAAAAGCGGCGTTTGATAACGATAAATACCTGCAAATGCAGTCCGCCCACATCCGGGAGCGCATTGCCCAGTTCGGCGGCAAGCTGTATCTGGAATTCGGCGGCAAGCTCTATGACGACAACCATGCTTCCCGCGTCCTGCCGGGCTTCCAGCCGGACAGCAAGCTGCGGATGCTGCTGCAGCTGAAGGAGCAGGTGGAGATGGTCATTGCCATCAACGCCGACGATATCGAAAAGAATAAGGTTCGGGGCGATCTTGGCATCACCTATGACCGGGACGTCATTCGCCTGATCGACATTTTCCGGGGCTTCGGCCTGTACGTTTCCAGCGTGGTGCTGACCCGCTTCCATGAACAGGCGCTGGCGAAGGCGTTCCAGTCCCGCTTGGAAGGGCTGGGCATCCGGGTCTATCACCATTTTGAGATTCCGGGCTACCCCTCCGACACCGGCTACATCGTCAGCCCCGACGGCTTCGGGAAAAATGACTACATTGAGACGACCCGGTCGCTGGTGGTGGTCACGGCCCCCGGCCCCGGCAGCGGAAAGCTGGCGACCTGCCTGAGCCAGCTGTATCACGAGCATATCCGGGGCAACACGGCGGGCTACGCCAAATTCGAGACTTTCCCCATCTGGAACGTGCCGCTGAACCACCCGGTGAACCTTGCCTACGAGGCCGCCACGGCGGACTTGAACGACGTGAACATGATCGACCCCTTCCATCTGGAAGCCTACGGGGTCACCACCGTCAACTACAACCGGGACGTGGAAGCGTTCCCTGTGCTGGTGGCGATTTTTGAGAAGATTCTGGGGCATTGCCCCTACAAATCCCCCACGGATATGGGCGTGAATATGGTGGGCAACTGCATCGTGGACGATGAAGCCGTCCGGTTCGCCTCCCGACAGGAGATCATCCGCAGATACTACGTGGCCATGTGCGAGCAGAAGCAGGGCAAAGGCAGCGACGAAACGGTGCGCAAGCTGGAGCTGCTGATGAAAAAGGCCGGTGTGACCCCGGCGGAGCGGAAGGTGGTCGCCCCTGCCCTGCAGCGGGCGGAGCAGACCGGCGCGCCTGCCGCCGCCATGGAACTGCCCGACGGTACCATCGTCACCGGCAAGACCTCCGACCTTCTGGGTGCGTCCTCGGCGCTGCTGCTGAACGCGCTGAAAAAGCTGGCGGGTATGCGGGACAGCCTGCACCTGATTTCCCCGGTGGTGCTTGACCCCATCCAGCACCTGAAGGTTGACCACTTAGGCAACCGCAATCCCCGTCTCCACACCGACGAGACGCTGATCGCCCTGTCCATCTGCGCCGCCACCAATCCCATGGCGGAACTGGCCATGGAGCAGCTGGACAAGCTGCGAGGCTGCGAGGTACATTCCTCGGTGATCTTGTCCCAGGTGGACGAAAAGACCTTCAAGCGTCTGGGCGTCAACCTGACCTGTGAGCCGAGATATAAGGGATAAATAAAAATGCAGAATGCCGAAACAACGGCATTCTGCATTTTTTGTGGAATAAAGATTAGGCTCTCTGCTCGCAGTAGACGCACCTGTGGATGTCCGCGGCCTTGTCGGTGCAGCGGAACAGCTGGGGCAGCTCCTGTTCGGTCTGGGTGATGCACTTGGGGTTGCGGCAGACACGGTCGTATTCCAGACCGGTCGTGTCGATGGCTTCTTTTGCGGGATTCCGGGCGGCTTCGTCCAGAAGCTTCAGGATGAGCGCCATGCGCATGTACTTGCCGTTCAGCGCCTGACGGAAATAGGCGGCTCTCGGGTCGTCGTCCACCTTGACGCTGATCTCATTGACCCGGGGCAGGGGGTGCAGGACGCACATTTTTCCTTTCGCAAGTTTCATTTTCTCGGTATCGAGGACGTAGCTGTCCTTGAGCCGCTCGTATTCCCATGGGTCGTCGAAGCGCTCCCGCTGGATGCGGGTCATGTACAGCACGTCGAGCTTGGGCATGGCTTCCTCCAGAGAGGACACTTCCGTGTAGGGGATTCCCTGATTTTCAAAAACATTATACCGAATAAAACCGGGGATTTTCAATTCCTCCGGGGAAATCAGAACAAATTGAATGCCTTTGTAGCGGCTCATGGCCTCAATCAGGGAGTGGACAGTCCGGCCGTATTTCAGGTCGCCGCACAGACCGATGGTGAGGTTATCCAGCCGCCCCATTTCCCGGGAAATGGTCAGCAGGTCGGCAAGGGTCTGGGTGGGGTGGTTGTGGCCGCCGTCTCCGGCGTTGATGACGGGGATAGAGGCCGCCTGACTTGCCACATAGGGTGCGCCCTCTTTGGGGTGGCGCATGGCGATGATGTCTGCGTAGCAGCTGACAATTTTGGCGGTGTCCGCCACGCTTTCACCCTTGGAGGCGGAGGAAGAGCTGGCCTCGCTGAAGCCGATAACGCTGCCGCCCAGCTCCAGCATCGCGGCCTCAAAGCTCAGGCGGGTGCGGGTGGAGGGCTCAAAGAACAGCGTCGCCAGCTTCTTGTGGGCGCATCTGTCCCAGTAGTTTTCCGGGTGGGCAATGATGTCCTTGGCGGTGGCGATCAGCCCATCCAGCTCGTCCACGCCTAAATCCAGAATGCTGTTCAGACTCCTCATGCTTTCGCTCCATTCACGGCAAGGTAGTTTTTGATCCGCGCCACGTTTTCGGCGTTGGCGGGATTTTCTTCCAGATAGGCGATGATGTCATACACATCCACCACGGAGTAGACGGGGAAGCCAAATTCCTCTTCCACTTCCTCCATGGCCAGCTTTTCGCCCTTGCCCCGCTCCTTGCGGTCAACCATAATAAATGTGGCGGCGACCTTGACGCCCTCCAGACGGCTTAAGATAGCCATGCTTTCCCGGATGGCAGTCCCGGCGGTGATGACGTCCTCTACGATGACCACGTCCTCACCGGCCTTGGGGACGTAGCCCACAAACACGCCGCCCTCGCCGTGATCCTTGGCTTCCTTGCGGTTGAAGAAGAAGGGAACGTCCAGCCCGTCCCGGCTCAGGGCGACGGCGGCGGACACGGCGATGGAAATGCCCTTGTAGGCGGGGCCGTAGAGGACGGCCTTGCGCTGCCCCAGCTTTTCCCGGTAGGCGCGGGCGTAGAATTCGCCCAGAGTCGCAATTTCCTTACCGGTTTTGATCTCCCCGGCGTTGATGAAATAGGGGATTTTCCGGCCGGATTTGGCGGTGAAATCGCCGAATTTCAGCACACCGGCCATCTCCAGAAACTGAATGAATTCTCTTTTGTAGCTTTCCAAAATGGTTCCTCCTTGATTTAGTCGCAGAATTCCGCCACGCAGCGCTCGTAGGCGGCAACGGGGTCGGCGGCGGCCGTGATGGGACGGCCGACCACGATGTAGTCCGAACCGATGGCCTTGGCGGCGGCTGGGGTCATCACCCGCTTCTGGTCGCCTACGTCTCCGTCGGCGAAGCGGACGCCGGGGGTCACGGTGAGAAAGCGCTGACCGCAGCGCTCATGCACCTTCCCCGCTTCCAGAGGAGAGCAGACCACGCCGTCCAGACCCGCGTTTTTCGCGGTTTCGGCGTAGTGCATGACCACTTCGTCAATGGGTTCATGAATGAGCAGGTCGGACTCCATGGCCGCCTGATCGGTGGAGGTCAGCTGGGTCACGGCGATCAGCAGGGGACGGGTGCCGTCCTCCCGGGTCAGACCTTCCAGCGCGGCCTTCATCATGGCAGTGGTGCCGGCGGCGTGGAGGTTGGTGATGTCCACGTCCAGATTCCGCAGGACGGACATGGCTTTTTTCACGGTGTTGGGAATGTCGTGGAGCTTTAAGTCCAGAAAAATCTTGTGCCCCCGGGCTTTGATCTCCCGGACGATGGCGGGGCCTTCCGCATAGTACAGCTCCATGCCGATCTTTACGAAGGGCTTGCGGCCGGTGAATTTGTCAAGAAAAGCGAAGGTCGCCTCGGCGGATGAAAAATCGCAGGCAACAATGACGTCCTTACCCATTATTTCGCGCCTCCTATAATGTCTTTCAGATTCTCAATTTTGTATTTTTCCATGACGGCGGGAAGCTCCCGGATGATGTCCCGGCAGGCGTAGGGGTTTACGAGATTGGCAGCGCCCACCTCCACGGCGGTGGCGCCTGCCAGCATCATTTCCACCACATCTTCGGCGCTGCTGACGCCGCCCATGCCCACCACGGGGATTTTCACTGCGCCCGCGACCTGATAGACCATGCGCAGCGCTACCGGGAAGATGGCGGGGCCGGAAAAACCGCCCATTTTGTTGGCGATGATGGGCTTGCGGGTGCGCAGATCAATGCGCATACCAAGCAGAGTGTTAATCAGGCTGATGCCGTCCGCCCCCGCGTCCTCACAGGCTCTGGCGATGGAGACGATATCGGTGACGTTGGGGGAGAGCTTGACGATAACAGGCTTTTTCGTGACCTTTTTCACCGCTGCCGTTACCTCTGCGGCGGCTTCCGGGCAGGTGCCGAAGCTCATGCCGCCGCCGTGAACGTTGGGGCAGCTGACGTTGACCTCCAGCCAGCCCACCTGTTCCTCTTTGTCCAGCCGCTCGCAGGTGTAGGCGTAATCCGCCACGGAAAAGCCGGAGACGTTGGCCATGACGGGCTTGTGGAAGCAGGCTTTCAGCTTCGGAAGTTCTTCGGATATGACTTTGTCCACGCCGGGATTTTGCAGCCCCACGGCGTTGATCATGCCGCCGGTACACTCGGCGATGCGGGGCGTGGGATTTCCAAAACGGGGTTCTTTCGTGGTTCCCTTGAAGGAGAAGGTGCCAAGGCAGTTAATGTCGTACAGTTCGGCGAACTCGTAGCCGTAGCCAAAGGTGCCGGAGGCGGGGATGACCGGGTTGTCCAGCTCGATGCCGCAGAGGTTCACGCTCAGGCTTCCCATAGAATTTCCTCCTTCCGCATGATGGGGCCGTCCTTGCAGATGCGCTTGTATCCTGTGAGGGTCTTGCAGGAGCAGCCCATGCAGGCACCGAAACCGCAGCCCATCCGTTCCTCGAAGCTCATCTGGCCGGAGGTGCGGGTGGCTTTATACACGGCCTTGAGCATCGGCTCCGGGCCGCAGGTGTAGAAATAGGAATAATTAAGATCGTTCAGGGGCGTGGTGGCGAAGCCCTTGACGCCATAGCTTCCGTCGGCGGTGGCGACGATCACCCGGCAGCCCAGCGCCCGGAATTCGGCTTCATAGAACACTTCCGATTGGGTGTTGAAGCCCAGAATCACCGTCACCTGCTTGCCCATGGCGAGAAGCCGTTTGGCAAGGTGGTACAGCGGCGGGACACCCACGCCGCCGCCCAGTAGGACGGGGCTGTCCCCGGCGGGGGCGAGGTCGTAGCCGTTGCCAAGGCCGGTGAGAATGTCCAGCTTCTCCCCGGGAACCATCCGGGAGAGAATTTCCGTACCCTTGCCCACCACCTTGTAGACGATGGTGAGGGTGCTGCCGTCATAGTCGCACACGGAAATGGGACGGCGGAGGAACTTCCCTGTGATTTGAATGTTGACAAACTGCCCCGGGGCGGTGATGGCGGAGGTGTCTCCGGAAAGCACCATTTTGTAGACGCAGTCCGTCAGGGGAGTATTGGAAAGAATCGTGAAAATGCTCTGTTTCATGGTCGCTCCTTCCGGGAAATGGATTTTCGTTAAGCGTCGATGGTGGAAATCGTCAAAGTGGTTTCTTCCAGTACATCCAGCAGAACCCGGATGGTGTCCAGCGCGGTAAACAGCGTCACGTTATGCTCCGTGGCAATCCGGCGGATTTTTATGCCGTCCCGGCCGCTGGAGCCGGGGTCGCGGGTGTTGATGACGTAGGCAATGTGTCCCTGACGCAGGGCGTTGGGGATTTCGTCGCTGCCGTCGCTGATCTTGCCCAGAACGTGGGTGCGGATGCCGTTTTCCTTCAGAAATGTGGCAGTTCCGGCGGTGGCCTCGATGTTGAAGCCCAGACGGTAGAACCGGCGGATCAGGGGCAGCGCTTCCTCCTTGTCCCGGTCGGCGATGGTGGCAAGGACGGTGCCGTAGTTCTGCAGCTTCATGCCGGAGGCCTGCAGCGCCTTGTACAGGGCACGGGTCATGGTGCGGTCATAGCCGATGGCCTCGCCGGTGGACTTCATTTCGGGCGTCAGATAGGCGTCCAGACCGCGAATTTTATTGAAGGAGAACACCGGCGCTTTGACGTACCAGCGCTCCTTTTCGGCGGGGTAGATGTCGAAGAAGCCCTGCTCCTTCAGGCTCAGACCCAGAATCACGTCGGTGGCGATGTCCGCAAGGCTGTAGCCCGTGGCCTTGCTCAGGAAGGGTACCGTGCGGGAGGAACGGGGGTTGACCTCGATGACGGACACGTTGTCCTCGGGGTCTACGATGAACTGCACATTGAACAGGCCGACAATGCCGATGCCCAGACCCAGCTTTTTGGCGTATTGCAGAATGATGCCCTTGACCTTGTCGGAGATGGAGAAGGAGGGGTAGACGGAGATGGAGTCGCCGGAGTGAACGCCGGTGCGCTCCACCAGTTCCATGATGCCGGGGACGAACACGTCCCGTCCGTCGCAGATGGCGTCGATCTCCACTTCCCGACCCTGAATGTATTTGTCCACCAGAACGGGCTTGTCCTCGTCGATTTCCACGGCGCTTTTCAGGTAGCGGCGCAGCTGGGTCTCGTTCGCCACGATCTGCATGGCGCGGCCGCCCAGCACGAAGCTGGGACGCACCAGCACGGGATAGCCGATCTCGTTTGCCGCCGCGAGACCGTCCTCGATTTTGGTGACGGCCTTTCCCTTGGGCTGGGGGATGTCCAGCTCTTTCAGGAGCTTTTCAAAGGCGTCCCGGTTTTCGGCTCTGTCGATGGCCTCGCAGCCGGTGCCGATGATCTTCACGCCCCGGTCATGGAGGGGCTGGGCCAGATTGATGGCGGTCTGGCCGCCCAGAGACGCGATCACGCCGTCGGGCTTTTCAAAATCGATGATGTTCATCACATCCTCGGGAGTCAAAGGCTCAAAATACAGCTTGTCGGCGGTGGTGTAGTCGGTGGAGACGGTCTCGGGGTTATTGTTGATGATGATGGCCTCGTAGCCCGCCTTTTTGATGGTCATGACGGCGTGGACGGTGGAGTAGTCGAATTCCACGCCTTGACCGATGCGGATGGGGCCTGCGCCCAGCACCACGATCTTCTTTTTGTTCGTCAGCCGGGAGACGTTCCCGCCGGTGTAGGAGGAGTAGAAGTAGGGGATATACGCGCCGGTGTGGCAGGTGTCCACCATACGGAAGGCCGGGAACATACCGTGTCCTCTGCGGAAATCGGACACGTCCGTCTCGGAGCATTTCCAGAGCCTGCTCACATATTTATCGCTGAAGCCCATCTTCTTCGCGTCCAGAAGGGCTTCCGGCTCTTTGACGTGGAGTTTCAGGTATTCCTCCATATCCACAATGCGCTTGATGGCGTTCAGGAAATACACGTCGATGGCTGTAATTTCATGAATCTGTTCCACGGTGACACCCCGGTAGACCATTTCCGCAATGGCGAAAATGTTGTCGGAGCGGAACACGCTGATATAGTCCAGCAGCTCCTCCGTGGTCATGTCGTCGAATTTGTGATGGTAGATGTGGTTCGCGCCTACCTCCAGAGAGCGGATGCCCTTGAGCAGGGATTCTTCCAGATTGGAGCCGATGCCCATGACCTCACCGGTGGCCATCATCTGGGTGCCCAGAATGTTGATGGCGGAGGTGAACTTGTCGAAGGGGAACCGGGGCAGCTTGGTGATGACGTAGTCCAGCTTCGGCTCAAAGGCGGCGTTGGTGTTGGCAATTTTGATGTCCTCCAGCGCCATGCCCACGGCGATTTTCGCGGTGACCCGGGCAATGGGGTAGCCGGAGGCCTTGGAGGCCAGCGCGGAGGAACGGGAGACACGGGGGTTGACCTCAATGAGATAGTATTTGGAGGAATTGGGGTCGAGAGCAAACTGGACGTTGCAGCCGCCCTCCACCTTCAGCGCCCGGATGATTTTGATGGCGGAGTCGTTGAGCATCTTCATGTCGTGGTCGCTGAGGGTCATGATGGGGGCGACCACCATGCTGTCACCGGTGTGGACGCCCACGGGGTCGATGTTCTCCATGCCGCAGATGGTGATGGCGTGGTCATTGGAGTCCCGCATGACCTCGAATTCGATCTCCTTGTAGCCCTTGACGGACTTTTCCACCAGAACCTGATGAACAGGGGAGAGGGCAAAGGCGTTGAGACCAATCTCCACCAGCTCGTCTTCATTGTAAGCAAAGCCGCCGCCGGTGCCGCCGAGAGTAAAGGCGGGACGAAGCACCACAGGATAGCCGATGCGCTTGGCGGCCTCCTTGGCCTCCTCCAGGGAGTAGGAAATTTCGGAGGGGATGACCGGCTCGCCGATGGACTGGCACAGCTCCTTGAAAAGCTCACGATCTTCGGCACGCTCGATGGACTCGCTGGAGGTGCCCAGCAGCCTGACCCGGCATTCCCGCAAAATGCCCTTCTTTTCCAGCTGCATGGCCAGATTCAGACCCGTCTGACCGCCGATGCCGGGGATGATGGCGTCGGGACGCTCGTAGCGGATGATCTTGGCGATATATTCCAGCGTCAGCGGCTCCATGTAGACCTTGTCGGCGATGATGGTGTCGGTCATGATGGTGGCGGGGTTGGAGTTGCACAGCACCACCTCGTAGCCCTCTTCTTTCAGGGCAAGACAGGCCTGCGTCCCGGCGTAGTCAAACTCAGCAGCCTGACCGATGACGATGGGGCCGGAGCCAATGATGAGAATTTTCTTGATGTCGGTTCTTTTTGCCATGGTGTTTCTCCTCTCGTTATTTGGCAGTATGGGTTTCCGGAGCGGCGTATACCAGCTTTCCGTCACAGATGGTGGCGATGCACTTTCCATTGACCTGCCAGCCCGCGAAGGGCGTGGCTCTGCCCTTGGAAAGAAAGTCCTTCGGGTCGATGGCGTATGCGGCGTTCAAGTCCCAGATGCTGTAGTCTGTCCCCAGAGGAAGACCGAAGCGTCTGCGGGGATTGACGCACAAAAGCTCCAATAGTCTGTTCAGGCTTAGAATGCCCGGTTTTACCAGACAGGTATACAAAATCGGAAAAGCGGTCTCAATGCCCACAATGCCGAAGGCGCTTTTTTCCAGGCCGCAGGATTTTTCCTCGGCGGAGTGGGGGGCGTGGTCGGTGGCGATCATGTCGATGGTGCCGTCCAGAATTCCATGAATCAGGGCCTCCCGGTCTTCCTTTTCTCGCAGGGGCGGGTTCATTTTGAAACGGCCGTCCTCCTGCAGGTCGCTGTCGTCCATCACCAGATAGTGGGGGCCGGTCTCGCAGGTCACGTCCAGTCCCTCGGCCTTGGCCTTGCGGATGAGCGCCACGCTTTCCTTGGCGGAGACGTGGCAGACGTGGTAGGCACAGCCGGTTTCTTTTACCAGCTGCAAATCCCGGGCAATTTGCCCCCATTCGCTTTCGGAGCAGATGCCCCGATGGCCATGGGCTTTGGCATAATCACCGTCGTGGATGTACCCGCCCCGCAAGAGCGAGTTGACCTCGCAGTGGGCGACAATGGGCTTCCCGAGGGCTTTTGCACGAAGCATGGCCTGCCGCATCAGGTCGTCACTCTGCACGCCCCGGCCGTCGTCGGAAAACCCCACTACGTCGGGCGCCATGCCCTCCAGGTCGGAAAGCGCTTCGCCCTGTTCGCCGATTGTGATGGCACCGTAGGGGTAGACGTGAATGCAGGCGGTTTCCTCGATGAGACGGCGCTGAACCCCAAGATTCTCCACACTGTCCGGCACCGGGTTCAGGTTGGGCATGGTGCAGACCGCGGTATAGCCGCCCCGGGCGGCTGCCCGGCTGCCTGTGGCGATGGTCTCCTTATAAGAAAAACCCGGCTCTCTGAAATGCACATGCACGTCACAAAAGCCGGGAAAAATAACATATTCAGAAGAATCGAACCCGGAAAGACCGGGGGCGAAAAGGGAGAAACAAACCCCTTCGGAAAATACGGACCCCAAAGAAGCAGCGTAAACCTTGGCTTTCGTCATATCCGTCATGCTGATCTCCTTTCTCATAAAAAACGCCCTGCCGGAAAAGCGGCAAGACGGGCGGGATGAGCCGCTGAACTTATCCGTTAAATTATAGCATGGGCAGGAGTGGTTGTCAATTGGGAAAAATGGACATGGATACACCCGAAAACGGCGGGGCTTTTGGGCATAGGGGCGCGATTGAACTGCCCCCTTGTCTCTTTCTGGGAGAGGCGGTTGAGCGAAGCGAAGACGGAGAAGGAAAACAGGGAAAAAGCCCTCTCAGTCACCTTCGGTGACAGCTCTCCCAGAGGGAGAGCCAAGGGGTGTACCCTGTTTTATTTTTCTTCGCCTTCCGGGAGGACTCCCGATTCCTTGAGCCTGTCCAGCGCCGTCCGGTAGCCGCCGCCGTAGAGCAGGCACCGGTTGACCCGGCTGATGGTGGCCGAGCTGGCGCCGGTGGATTCCGAGACCTCAATATAGTTTTCGCCGCTGTCCAGCAGGCAGGCGACCCTGAACCGCTGGGACATGGCCTGCAATTCCTTGATGGTGGCCACGTCCTCAAAAAACAGGCGGCAGTCCTCCACCGTCCGCAGGGACAGAATGGCCTCGAAAAACAGATCTTCACCGGGATGTCGAATGATGTCCATGGCACGGATTCCTTTCGTCTTGGATGCTTTTTCTATACTTTACCACTTTAACCTGTTAAATACAAGACCCTTTTGGAGTTTTTCGCAGGAAAAAGGGGGGAAGAAGGGGCGGTTTTTGTGCGTTCCTCTGAAAAAGACAAATGTCCCTGTATGAGATACTTTTTTTCCGCGCCAAATGCTTGACTTGCGCCTCCTGCGGTGCTAGAATTGGGAAATAAAATTTCAGAGAGGTGTTTACAATGGAAAGAAAAGATATTGACTGGGGCAATCTGGGATTTGGCTACGTCCAGACCGACATGCGCTATGTCTCCAATTTCCGAAACGGCCAGTGGGATGACGGCTGCCTGACCGATCAGGCCACCATTACCATGAGTGAGTGCGCCTGCGTTCTGCAATACGCCCAGACCTGCTTTGAGGGGCTGAAAGCCTACACCACCGAGGACGGCCACATCGTCTGCTTCCGCCCCGACCTGAACGCCCAGCGGATGGCAAGCTCCTGCCGCCGACTGAAAATGCCCGTGTTCCCCGAGGACAGGTTCGTGCAGGCCGTAGTGGAGACCGTCCGCGCAAACTCCCAGTGGGTGCCGCCCTACGGCTCCGGCGCGACGCTGTACGTCCGTCCGTTCATGTTCGGCAGCGACGCCATCATCGGCGTCAAGCCAGCGACGGAGTATCAGTTCCGGGTGTTCGTCACCCCGGTCGGCCCCTATTTCAAGGGCGGCATCAAGCCCCTGAAGCTGCGGATTTCCGATCTTGACCGTGCGGCGCCCAAGGGTACCGGCGACGTCAAGGCGGGCTTAAACTACGCCATGAGCCTTTACAACATTGTGGACGCCCACGAGAAGGGCTTTGACGAGAACGTCTACGTGGACTCCGCCACCCGCACCCACATTGAGGAGACCGGCGGCGCCAACGTGATTTTCGTCACCAAGGACGGCAAGCTGGTCACCCCCAAGTCCGACACGATCCTTCCCTCCATCACCCGGCGCAGTCTGCTGCAGGTGGCGAAGGACTATCTCGGCATGGAGGTGGAGGAGCGCCCCGTGGCGCTGGCGGAGATCGGCGAATTTGCCGAGTGCGGCCTGTGCGGCACGGCGGCGGTCATCTCCCCTGTGGGCACCATTGTGGATCACGGCAAGGAAATTCACTACGTGGGTATGGGCCCCACCATCCAGAAGCTTTACGATACCCTTACCGGCATCCAGATGGGTCGTCTGGAAGCCCCCGAAGGCTGGATCCAGATCATCGAGTAATGTACAATGTTCAAAAAAGGCAAGCCGAAAAACGGCTTGCCTTTTTTGCACGGAATTACGCGAGAATAGGCTTCAAAGCGTCGGCGAGAACCTTTTCCTGTGCTTCGGCTTCCGCCAGATCTTTGCCCAGAGTGGTGAAATAGGTCTTGATCTTCGGCTCGGTGCCGGAGGGGCGGACGATGACCGTCGCGCCGCCTTCCAGATTGTACACCAGCACATTGGCGGCGGGCAGGCCGGTCTGAGCGGTGTTCTGGTAGTCGGTGATTTTGGTCACCTTGTAGCCGCCAATCTCTACAGGGGGCTTCTCCCGCAGGGAGGCCATGATACCGGCCATCTTGTCCATGCCGGACAGGCCGGGGAACTCAAAGGAGTTCACCTTGTTCAGATACCGGCCGTACTTGGCGTAAATGGCCTCCAGCCGCGCCTTGATGGACGAGCCGATGGAACGGTAGTAGGCTGCCATTTCACAGATCAGCATGGAGCCAATGATGGCGTCCTTGTCCCGGACGTAAGGGCCTGCAAGGTAGCCGTAGGATTCCTCGAAGCCCAGAATGAAGCGATCCACCTCACCGGCGGCCTCCAGCTTGGCAATCTGGTCGCCAATCCACTTGAAGCCGGTGAGAACGTTGCGCATTTCCACGCCGTAATCCGCGGCCACGATGTCCGCGAGGGGGGTGGAGACCAGAGACTTTACCGCCACGGGGCGCTTGGGCATGGTGCCCTTTTCAATGCGGCCCTGACAGATGTAGTCCAGCAGCAGCACGCCCACCTCGTTGCCGGAGACCAGCTCGTAGGAGCCGTCGGGGCAGCGGATGGCAATGCCAACCCGGTCGGCGTCGGGGTCGGTGGCCAGCATCAGATCGGCGCCGGTCTTCTCGGCCAGCTCCAGACCAAGCCGCAGAGCCTCGAAAATCTCCGGGTTGGGATAGGGGCAGGTGGGGAAGTTGCCGTCGGGGTACTGCTGCTCGGGGACAATGGTGATGTCGTCAATGCCGATGTCGTGAAGCACCCGGGTGACCGGCACCAGACCGGAGCCGTTCAGGGGGGAGTACACCAGCTTCAGTCCGGCGGTTTTGCAGATGCCGGGGCGGACGGCGCAGGCTTCAATGGCGCTGTACAGCGCCTCCTTGCAGTCCTCGCCCACGTATTCGATCAGACCCTGGGCGATGCCGTCTTCAAAGGCCATCATCTTCGCGCCGGTGAGGATATCGGTTTTCTGAATCTCCGCGTACACCACGGCGGCGGCATCGTCCGTCATCTGGCAGCCGTCGGGGCCGTAGGCTTTGTAGCCGTTGTATTTGGCGGGGTTGTGGGAGGCGGTGATCATGATACCGGCGTTCGCTTTGTAATACCGGGTGGCAAAGGACAGGGCGGGAACGGGCATCAGCGCGTCGTAGATCCGCACCCGAATGCCGTTGGCGGCCAGAACGCAGGCGGCGTTTCTGGCAAATACGTCGGAATTGATGCGGCTGTCATAGGAAATGGCGACCAGCTGGCTGCCGCCCTGGGTCTTGACCCAGTTCGCCAGTCCCTGGGTGGCCTGCCGGACAACGTAAATATTCATCCGGTTGCTGCCCGCGCCCAGAATGCCCCGCAGACCGGCGGTGCCGAATTTCAGCGCCACAGCAAAGCGCTCCTTGATCTCATTGTCCTGTCCCTCGATTTTCCTCAGTTCGTCGGTGAGGGCGGGATCTTCCAGATCAGCGCTCAGCCAGCGCCTATAATCATCTATGTACATCGTTATCACCTTTTCTTCATATAAATGCACGTATAATATAGTTCATCAGGCAGAAAAAGTCAATGCCGGAGTGGGGGCAGCCGCGTTATGGGGGCAAAAAATGGGAGGCGACGGAAATCCGTCGCCTCCCTTGCGTATTTTAGAAATGTTTTCTCTTGCGGTCGTAGACGCTTACAGCAGCCGCACCGCAGAAGGAGAACAGCAGTACGCTGCCAAGAACCATGACGATCTCGCTGTCGCCGGTCTTGGGGATGTTGTCCTTGCCGTTCTTCACGGACTTCCACTGAGCGACATAGGTCACGTCCTTGGTCACGGTGTCAGTGACCTTGGGGGACCAACCGGTGAAGGTGTAGCCCTTGCGGGTGGGCTTGCCATCGAACTTGGGGGTATCGGTTCCAGACTCAAGATCGCTGTAAACCTGATCCTTGAACGCCTTGCCCTTCACGCCGTCGGTGTAGGTAACTGTGTAGAGCTTCTCCCACTTGGCGGTGTAGGTGACATCCTTGGTCACGGTCTCGGCGACTTCGGGTTCCCAACCGACGAACTTGTAGCCCTCACGAGTGGGATCCTTCGTGCCGAAGGCGGGGGTGCTGGTGCCGTAGGGGATGTCTTTGTAGACGACATCCGCGAAGACTTCCTCGCCCTTCACACCGTCGGTGTAAGTAACGGTGAGAAGCTCGCACTTGACGTTGAAGGTGACGCTGGTCTCCGCAGCCGTCCACTTCTCACCATTCCAGGTCAGCTCGATGGTCTTGCTGTCACGGTCATCAAGGGTGTGGGGGCCAACATTCTCTTCTGCGTTGTACTTGGCAACGTAATCCTTTGCGTTTACGGTGAGGATGCAGGTGTACGCAGTTCCCTTGCGCTCGGGGTCGGAGACGTTGTAAGTGTCTTCGATGAGCGTGTAGGACTTGCCGTTGTGCGCAGTGGTGGTCGTGCAGTCCACCTTCGCGTTGATGCCCAGCCCCTTCAGTTCATCGTAGGTGGGCTTTTCGGGGGGGCACTCGACGTGGAAGGTGATGGGCAGTTCGGTCTTCGCGACCCACTTTTCGCCATCCCACTTCAGCTCGACGGTCTTCTCAGCCTGCTCGCCGACAATCAGCGCATGGGTCTTGCCCATATCGGAGCTGTACTTCTCGATGATCTTGGCTGCCTTGACAGTGATGGTGCAGGTATAGCCCTCGGAGGCGGTACCGGTGACGTCGCTGACGGTGTACTCACCCTGCGTCGGCTTGTAATCCTTGCCCCAGTGGTTGACGTTCTGGTTATCGCAGACGATCTTTACGCCTCTGCCGATCGCACCCTCAATGTCCTTCTTGCTGGGCTGCTCGGGGGGGCACAGGGTATGGAAGGTGACAGGCAGTTCGGTCTCAGCGACCCACTTTTCGCCATTCCACTTCAGTTCAATGGTCTTTTCGGCGGGTTCACCGGCAATCAGCGTATGAACCGCGTCGCTCATATCAGAGCTGTACTTCTCGATGAACTTGGCTGCCCTGACGGTAACGGTGCAGGTGTAGCCATCGGCGGCGGTGCCCATGACATTGCTGACGGTGTACTCGCCCAGCGTCGGCTTATACTTCTTTTCGCCGTGGTTGACGTTCTGGTTATCGCAGACAACCGCCACGCCTCTGCCAATCGCGCCCTCGATGGCCTTCTTATCGGGCTGTACGGGCTTCCACTGAGCGGTATAAGTGGCATTATCGGTCACGGTCTCGGCGACCTCGGGAGTCCAGCCGTCGAACACAAATCCCTTACGGGCGGGAGTGCCCTCGAAAGCGGGGGTGGCATCCTCGTACTTTGCCGTATAAGCCTGGTCCGCGAATGCCTCACCGTTCACACCGTCGGTGTAGGTCACGGTGTAGGTGTTCTTTTCCCAAACGGCGTACAGATTCGTCCAGCCGTTCACGGTCTGGCCGGTTACGTCGCCGTTCTGACCCTCACGGCTCCAGAACTTGAAGGTGTAGCCGGTGCGGGTCGGGGTGGGAGCGTCCGCGGTGGGAAGGGTCGAACCAAAGGGCGCAGTGGTGCTGTACAGCCGACCTTCGGTCTTGCTGTGGTCATTCTGGAAGTCTCTCCAGGCTTCCTCACTCTGGAAGTAAACGACCTGGTACTTGTCATAGACCATGCACTTCAAATTCGTCCACCCGTTGACGGTTTTCTCCTTCAGACCGGCAGGGGGATTTGCGGGGTTCGCCTTGTAGTTATTCCACGCGCCGTCGTCGTACCAGCCGTAGAACTTGTAGTTCCCGGTGTAATAGTCGGCAATGTCGATCGTGGACAGGTCAATGACATGACCCTTCGGCTGGCTTTCGAGCGCGATGTCCTTATAAGCCGTCGTTGTGTTGCCGTTGCGATAAATCACAAGATGGACGGGGAACAGCTCTTCTTCGCACTCGACAGGGAAGGTAATGGGGGTATCGACAGCCCACTGACCCTCTACGTACTTCAGCGTAAGAGTCTTGGTGTTGTCACCGGTCAGGGTGTGCTTGCCATAGTCCATGTTGTACCGCGCCACATATTTGTCAGCAGTGACGGTAATGTCGCAGGTGTAGCCGTCAGTTTCGTTGCCGGCAACATCGCCGATGGTGTATGTTCCACCTCTCAGCGAGAAGTGTACGGCGGCGTGCGTCTCGGGCTTCGTGGTGCAGGTCACATCCACGGGCGCTTTCAGATTGGACAGATCTTCAGCACCGGGCCTTGCGGGCGGAACGATCTCCGTCACGCACGCGACGTCGAAAACAACGGGGGCGCCGCTCTTCTCAACAGTCCAGCCATTATCCGTGTATTTCAGGGTAACGGTCGCGTTGACGCCCTTGGGATCATGGGCAGCGCCGGTATCGGCGTCGAACTGCTCCACGTACTTCTGAGAGTTGATGGTGACCGTGTAGGTGTAGCCGTTCTCGGCGTCGCCTGCAACCTCATTGGTGGTGTAGGAGCCGGAAATCAAAGTGTAGCCCTTGGCCTTAAGCTCGTGGGCAGCCTTGCCGTTGGTGCAGTTGACGGTGATATTACCGATCAGACCGCTGAGGTCGCCCTCACCGGGAGCCGTGGGCTTATCAGGCTTGGGGGGAGTTGCTTCTTCCCACACGGCGTACAGCGTTCTGGTCCAGGTGTTGCCATTCTTGACAACATCATTGCCATACTGGGATACGGCACACGTCATACCACCAGTGTAGATTGTATCAGACCCGTCATTGGCCTTCCAGCCCTTAAAGACATAGCCTTCCCGGGTGGGAATGGTATTCTTCACTGTAAAGGAGTGGTATCTGATAGCTGCATCTGTTGTAGACCACGAATCAGCACTGGGCGCGCCGGTGCCGCCATTGGCATCATAGTTCAGCGTGTATGTATATTTCGTGGTGGGATTGGGGTTCTTCGCTACGAGATAAATCGTAGAACCCTTGTTGCAGGCGGTCGTACCGCTCTTGTTAAGCGACCACGTTGTGGGATTGGCATTGGATTCTTTCGACCAACCGACGATCTGGTAGCCGCTGTTGACAGAAGCGCGGCTTGCGGCGGCCTTGATGTCAGAAATCGCAATTGTGTGGTTGTTATACGCGGTATCGGAGTGATTCGTCTTGTACTGGCAAACAAACTTGGTCTTTTCGGAAGAACCGTAATTGTAGCCAATGTTGAATTCGTCACCCACATACAGGACGGTGAATCGGACATCGATCTTATGCCCGGTGTTCAAATCGGCGGGAGCTGGATCGGGTTTGGGAATCGTCGGCAAGGGCACTCTTCTTGCATTGGTCTTGCCCTCCTCCCATTTGGCGGCATAGGTGACATCCGCAGTCACGGTTTCCGCAACGGCAGGATTCCAGCCGACGAAGGTATAGCCTTCCCGGGCAAGGGAGCCGCTGAAAGCGGGGGTCGCGGTACCGGACGGCAGGTTGCTGTGAACATCATTGTCAAATACTGCGCCGCCTACGCCGTCAGTGTATGTAACGGTGAACGTTTTCGGGTCTTCCGGCGCAGGGGGATTCTCGTTCTTAGGCTGCTCCTGCGCGGGGGGGTCGGTCTTCTTCTCGCCCTCGTCCACTAAGACGGTCTTGGGCTGGGTTCCGTCAGCCCCCGTCGTATCCTCTGCCAACGCAGTCGTGGGAAGAAGTGTGAAGACCATGAACAGTGCCAGAAACAGACTGAAAATTCTGCGCAAACCATGGTTTTTCATCTTGAAATACTCTCCTTTCATTTGGTGATCCATGCCGGAGGCACAGACCGTCTGCACGGTAATGCCATCATTACCTTTATGCCTGAATTATACGCAATATCACACCAAAAGTCAATGGAAAAAGACGTCGATTTTCTGCAATTGGCAAAAAAACAGGGCCGTCTCCATGAGACAGCCCTGTTATATGCGGGAATGGAATGACGGTCACTTTTTTCGGGCGACGACAACGAAGCGGCCGTCCTCCACATGGTAGGCGCAGGTCACCAGCGTGATGAGCTTGTCGCCGTAGGCCGCGGTGACGCCGGTGTCGTAGAGCGCCTTGGAGCGGAAATTCGAGATGGCGTTGTTGAAGTCCGCTTCGTCCGCCGCGTCGATGAACTGATAGAACTTGAAGCAGTTCTCGTAGGTGTAATAGACCCGGTCATAGAAGGCCGCAAGCACCTCGTACTCGCCCTCCTCATAGAGGGTGTCAAAGTGGATGGTGGGGTGCGCCTGCCAGTAGGATTTGCTCTCATACTTGGGCAGGGAGCGGAACATGCTGCCGTCCAGCATGTTGTGGCCGTAGATCAGCAGATTGTCGCTGTCGGCGGAGCAGTTGGCGTCGATGAAGGGAATGCCGCCGAAGCTGTACTCCCGCTTAAAATTCGTGTGCAGATATTTTTCCGGATCGGTGGGGGTGTGCATCACCGGGTAGTCGATGACGGTGCCGTCGATGCGCAGCCAGCCGAACAGATCGTGGTTCTGCTCATACAGGGGGGCATACTTCGCCAGCATCACCGGCTCCGTCGGCTCAGGCTCCGTGGGGACGGTGGTTTCCGTGGTCGGCCCGGTGGATTGGGTCTCCGGCGGCGTGGTCTCCACGGGGGCAGCGGTGGCCGTGGCGTTTTCCTCCACCATTTCGGAGAGTTTGCGGAAATCACTGCGGGCTTTGCCCATATGGATCAGGATGGCAGCCACCGCGATCAGCGCGACGCAGAACACTGCCACGAGGATGATGAAAAGGGGATTGGGGCCTCTTCTTCTCCGTCTGCGCTGCCCGGCGTCATTGCGGCGGGGCGGGACGGGGGTGCGGGGTGTCTGGAATTTGCCTTGCCTGTTTGCCATGTTTCTTTCCTCTCAATATGGGATGCTCCAGGGCATCCGCCGGAAAAGGGCGGCGACGGAATCTCCGCCACCGCCCTCGTTCAACAGTTTACGTTGTTTTCTTAACCCTGTCTTCTCTTGCGGTCGTAGACGCAGACAGCAGCCGCGCCGCAGAAGGAGAACATCAGAACGCTGCCCAGAATCATGGCGATCTCACCGCTGCCGGTCTTGGGAACGTTGTCCTTGCCGGAGTTGGACTTCCACTGGGCTTTGTAGGTGACATTGCCCGTCACCGTATCGGTAACCTTGGGAGACCAACCGGTGAAGGTGTAGCCGGTGCGCTTGGGAGTGCCGCCGGTGAACTTGGGTGTATCGGAGCCGTAGGCCAGATTCTCGTGGAGTTCATCCTTGAAGATCACCTTGTTCTTCACGCCGTCGGTGTAGATAACGGTGTAAAGCGAACACTTGACCTTGAAGGTGACACTGTCCTTTTCGGCAGTCCACTTCTGGCCGTCCCAAGTGAGCACGATGTCCTTGGTGGCATCGTCATCCAGCTCATGCTTGCCTACGCGATACATAGTGCCGCTATACTCATCGACATACTTCCCTGCCTTGACGGTGAGGATGCAGGTGTATACATCGTTCTTGAGCTCGACCTTGCTGACCTCATAGGAGTCCTTCATCAGAGGCAAGGTCGCGTCCTTATGTTCGCCAGTGGTGCCGCAGTCCACGATCACGGAGATCTTCGGGAGCTGTTCAAAGGTGGGGGCTGTGGGCGGGACGATCTCGGTCTCGCACTTGACCTCGAAGGTGACATCGTCCGGTCTGCTCCAGTCCTTGGCCTCACTGTCCCACGTCAGAGTAACGGTCTTGCTCGCATCGTTTTCGTGGACGAGGGTGTGCTCCTCACCCTTGGCGTTGCTGTATGTGGCAACATATCCGGCTGCCTCGATGGTGATGGTGCAGGTGTAGCCGTCCTTGGCATTGCTCTCAACTTCACCGATCGCATACTTGCCTTCGTGCAAAGGGTAGATCGCGGTGCCGTGAACGTCTTTCTTCGTTGTGCAGATCACTTTTATGAAGCTGCCCAGATCAGCGGGGACGGGCTTTTCGGGCGGAACGATCTCGGTCACGCACGCAACATTGAAGGAAACGGGGGTGGCGCGCTTCACAGCCCATGCCTTATCCTTGTATTCCAGCACAACGGTGGCTTCGCCGTCCTTGGGGGTGTGAGCCGAGCCGGTATCGGTATCGAACTGATTTACGTACTTCTCGGACTTGATGGTAACGGTGTAGGTGTAGCCATTCTCGGCGTCGCCTTCGACACCGCTGGTGGTGTAGGAATCGGCGATCAGGGCGTAGCCCTTGCTCTTAGGGGTGTGAGTGGCCGAGCCGCTGGTGCAGTTGACGGTGATATCGCCGATCAGCTTGCTGAGCTCGTCGTGGTTGGGAGCAACGGGTTTTGTGCCGCAGCGAACCGTGAAATTGACATGAGGATAAGCAGTATCAATGGACGGCGCGATCCACTTGCCATCGACATAACTCAGCGTGATTTTCTTGGTAGCCGCAGGAGGGGTATGCGTTGCCTTCTTATCCTGGTCGAACTGCGGCACATAACTTTCCGAGCTGATGGTAACATCGCAGATATATGTACCAACGCTGGATTGACGAGGTGCGCTGATTTCTTTGATAGCATCCTCGATCAGGTCGAAATCCTTACTCCCGTGATTAACGTCTGTATTGTCACATACGATCGTTACCTTGATATTTGCGCCGAGGACATCGTCCTTCGTGGCCTGCTCAGGCACGGAGGGAGCGGTGTCGCACACAACGTTGAAAATAATGGGGAGGGGAGTCTTAGGAGACCAGGTCTTCGTGCTGCTGTCGTATTCCAGAGTGATGACCTTCGGAGTGTGATCGGCGGTGGAGAGCGTATGCCCAGTATATTTCGTATTGTAGTCCTCCACATACGGCTGTGCGTTCACGGTAATATCACACGTGGGAATGTCACCGCTGCTATTAACGTCGCCGACGGTGAAGGAACCATCCTTGAGGGGGTATGCAGCAGCGGGGTGGACACCAGAACCGGCGGTGCCGCAGAAAATTTTCACTACCTCATTGCCCAGCAGAGCCTTGACGTCTTCAGCCGTGGGCTTGGTGGGCTTGTCAGGCTGGGGAGGCGTGGGCAGGTCTTTGCCGCCACTTATATGGACATATGTGGAGGTGCCGCCAGCTGTGTTAAAAGAAAGACCAAACGTGACAGTGCCTGTCGCTGCCGACATATCCTTGTTGTAGATCCATGCATTCTGCGGGAAGTCAGCTTCGTAATTGTCGAGCTTAACCTTGACATACAACTGCCAGCCGGTCTCGTTACTCCCTACGAAATGCGCAGTCGCGGAGCAGTCTTTGGGGTTATCGCTGCTGACATCGCTCCTGTTTATGTATTTGAAAAACTTAAATGAGCCTACGTCATGCGTTCCTTTTGTGGGGTTATAAAACGGTGCGCTGTAGCTGGAAATATTCTGCGTAAGCGGCACACTGCTATTGGCATAAGCAGCTACGCCGCCATTCCCGTCCTGCGGTTCCGCAATATCCTCCGCGAACGCAGCCGTCGGCAGAAGGGCGCAGACCATCATCACGGCCAACAGCAGGCTGAAAATTCTGCGCAAACTAGCGTTGTTCATAATGAAATACTCTCCTTTCATTTCAGGTCCGCGCCAGAGGCACAGACCACTTGTTACAGTAACGCCTCCATTACCTTTCTGGTAGAATTATAGTATAACCTGCGCATAAAGTCAATGAAAAATGCTGCCGATTTTTGGAGAAGTTACAGAATCTTAAGAAATAAATCGAGGCGGTTAAGGCGGCACTTTTACCGGAAATCCTGCCAAAACGCGGGGCGTCTTCTATATCCTGCAACCTCATGATACTGTCCACGAATTGGGGTTTTCCCCTCTGAGGGGTGTCCACATTTCGGGGATACCCCTCACCCTCCGTGTCCATTTTTATGGGTACAGTTTACTTCGCTCAGCCACCTCTCCCAGAGGGAGAGGCAAGGGGGGCGTCCGCTCAGTAAAAATTGGCTCCCGAATGTTCGGGAGCCAATCAAATGGGTATTGACGATCAGGCCTTGCCGGCGCAGCCCAGAACGTCCACCAGCTTGTGGCGAACCAGTTCCTTGATGTTGGCACGGGCGGGCTTCAGGTACTCGCGGGGGTCAAACTTGTCGGGATGCTCGTTGAAGAACTGACGGATGGTGCCGGTCATGGCAAGACGCAGGTCGGAGTCGATGTTGATCTTGCAGACGGACAGCTCGGCTGCATGACGGAGCTGCTCTTCGGGAATACCAACAGCGTCGGGCATCTTGCCGCCGTTTTCGTTGATCATCTTCACGAATTCCTGCGGAACGGAGGAAGAACCGTGCAGAACGATCGGGAAGCCGGGCAGACGGCGGGAGACCTCTTCCAGAACGTCGAAGCGGAGGGGAGGCGGAACGAGGATGCCCTTTTCGTTGCGGGTGCACTGCTCGGGCTTGAACTTATAAGCGCCGTGGCTGGTGCCGATGGCGATGGCCAGGGAGTCGCAGCCGGTCTTGGTGACGAACTCTTCGACCTCTTCCGGACGGGTGTAGGAGGCAGCATGCGCCGCGACCTTGACGTCGTCCTCGATGCCGGCGAGAGTGCCCAGCTCGGCCTCGACGACGACACCATGGTCATGCGCGTACTCGACGACCTTGCGGGTGATTTCGATGTTCTCTTCGAAGGGCTTGGAGGAGGCATCGATCATGACGGAGGTAAAGCCGCCGTCAACGCAGGCCTTGCACGTCTCAAAATCGGGACCATGATCCAGATGCAGCGCGATGGGAATGTCCGGGCAGCAGATGACGGCCGCCTCGACCAGCTTGACCAGATAGTTGTGGTTCGCGTAAGCACGCGCGCCCTTGGAAACCTGAAGGATGACCGGAGCCTTTTCTTCCTGACAGGCCTCGGTGATGCCCTGCACGATCTCCATGTTGTTGACGTTGAAAGCGCCGATGGCGTAGCCGCCGTCGTAAGCCTTCTTGAACATTTCGGTAGTAGTTACCAGAGCCATGTTGTTTCTCTCCTTTATGTTCTAAGTTAAAATAGGTGTTTCGCTACTGTTTCCAAAAAGAATTTTACCAAAACAACAGAATTTATGCAATAGATGAATTTACAATTTCCTGCTTTTATGTTATATTTCTTTTGGTTAATTTGAATTGCAAGAAGATGCGATCAGTTTTTTAGGAGGAAAGATTATCATGCTGAAGGGTTCTCTTATCATTGGCCAGTCCGGCGGCCCGTCGTCCGTCATCAACGCATCGGCTTACGGCGTCATCCGCACCGCGCTGGATTCCGACTGCATCACCAAGGTCTACGGTGCCTATCACGGCATCAACCTCGGGAAGCTCTTCGAAAATCTGCTCCTTATAGCGCTCGGCAAGACAGCCGGTCACAACGATCCCTTTGAGGGAACGATTTTCTTTAAGCCATGCGACGTCAAGAATGTTATCGATCGCTTCCTGCTTTGCGGACTGTATGAAGGCGCAGGTATTGATCACAATAACATCCGCGTCGATATCCTCGGCGACGATCTCACATCCGGATTCCGCAAGCTTTGAAATCATTACCTCGGTATTAATAAGATTCTTAGCACAGCCAAGAGAAACAAAACCAACTTTAATCGGCAAAATAACCACCCTGTTCACTGAAAGCCCTGAGTGCGGTATTTATCATGTCGTAGGAATATCCCATACGCTTAAGATATGCGCAGAGCTTTGATTTTATTTTTATGTCGCTTATTCCGGAAGAAGGAAGCTTCTTTGCAATAAGCGTATTGAGATTTTCGGCAAGACTGTCACCATCGAGCGACAATACCGCCTCATTCACGGCATCGCGTTCATATCCGCGCACCGTAAGCTCATTCCTTATGCGTTCCGGTCCCCAGAGCTTCACCTCGGCAAAACGGGAAGCAAAGCGCTCCGCCGCAGCGTACTCGTCGATATAGCCGCGCTCCTTCATGAGCGCCGCGACCTCTGATGCGGTTTCCTTATCGAATTTTTCGCTGAGCTTACGCACAAGACGCTTTTCGGACACATCGCCATATGAAAGAACCGAAAACGCTTTTTTGATACACGCGAGCCGGTCTGTACACGTTATCAGAATTTCTATTATATCATCGTCGCATTCGCCTTCGATGCAGGCAAGCCTTGAAAGGTCTGCGGTCGTTATGCGGTACGTTTCGCCGTTTGCAACCACGTCGGCTTCATGCTTGTCTTCATAGACGATGATCGATGTTATGACTGCCATCAGGGCTCGTCATCAAAGCTTTCGTCGTCGCTTGCTTCGGTTTCACCGAATTCGGCTTCATAGCCGTTTCGTGAGGCGGCGTATGCTTTACGTATTTTTTCTTCGATCTCGGCAGCGAGAGCTTTGTCCTCGGTAAGGAGCACGCGGACGTTATCCCTGCCCTGAGCAAGGCGCTGCCCGCCGTAGCTGAACCACGAGCCGCTCTTTTCAATTATTTCAAACTGCACCCCAAGATCGACAAGCTCGCTTTCTTTGGAAATACCTTTACCGAAAATGATATCGAATTCGGCGGTCTTGAAGGGAGGCGCAACCTTGTTCTTAACGATCTTGCACTTGACATGGTTGCCGATAAAGTTCGTACCGTCCTTGATCTGTTCGCCCTTGCGGACATCGATACGGACGCTGGCATAAAACTTCAGCGCTCTGCCGCCGGTAGTTACCTCGGGATTGCCGTACACGATGCCAACCTTTTCACGGAGCTGGTTTATGAACACAACGATACAGTTAGATTTGGAAATTGCGCCGGACAGCTTACGCAGTGCCTGCGACATGAGCCGCGCATGAAGACCGACATGTGAATCACCCATATCACCCTCAATTTCGCTTTTCGGAACAAGTGCCGCGACAGAGTCGACGACAACTATTTCAACAGCGCCGCTTCTCACCAGTGCTTCACATACCTCAAGGGCTGCTTCGCCGTCATCGGGCTGGGAAACCAAAAGGTCATTGATATTGACGCCGAGATTCTTGGCGTATACGGGATCAAGAGCGTGTTCGGCATCGATGAAAGCTGCTTCTCCGCCCGCTTTCTGCACTTCGGCGATCATATGGAGAGCGACGGTCGTCTTACCGGAGGATTCCGGTCCGAAAATTTCGATTATTCTGCCGCGCGGCACGCCGCCGATTCCAAGTGCGAGGTCAAGCGAAAGCGACCCGGTCGGAACCGATTTGACCTCCATATTCATGTTATCACCGAGGCGCATTACGATTCCTTTACCCTGCTTCTTTTCAAGCTGGGCAAGCGCGGTTTCAAGTGCTTTTTTCTTGTCATTTGACTTGTCGGCGGATTTATCCGTGGACTTATCTGCGGCTGCTGCCATAATCTGCACACTCCCTGTTTATTAAAATCACGCAAAGGCGGACGTATATCCACCTCTGTCGGTATCACGAACTTTTGTTCACCTCATTTTACCACACATAATCACGCTTGTCAACACATTTTTTGGTGCAAAGCATGTATTAAAGAAAAAAGCGACCGTACAGTCCGCGAGCCGGATAAGTAAAGTCACTTTTTGTTTTATTCAGGCGAATTACTCCTTTACGACGGTGATACGTGTGATCCTGTAATGGCGCAAAACATCGACTGCCTGTTTTGTGATTATCTCTCCGGATACAACCACCGGTATTGCCGGAGGACAACTCACGACCGGAGAGGCGCATATTCTTCCGACCGCTTCATCGGAACATATTGTTTCACATGGCGAAAACACCGCTTCGCGGACAGTCATTCCGGACGGCGGGCAGTTATATTCAAATATGTAAGAGCCGTTATACGGTATTGTATTTGTTCCGAGCGACTCAATCACACGTTCAAGCTCGGTTTCATCCGTTTCCGAAGAAGGCATCAGGACAACGTACTCGCCGTCAGCATATTCACATTCGATTCCGCTGCTGCGGAGCATGTCAGCAAGCTGCCTTCCGTCTGCCCCATCCGGACTCACGACAGTCAGTTTCATCGGTTCATCTCCGGATATCTGCCAGCCATGGCACATCAGCACGTTTTTTGCCGTGTCAAGAAGTTGCGCGATCCTTTCAAGCTTTTCCGGATAAGTGCCCGCAAGATACGCATTGCAGAGGTCAAGCGAACGGAGAATGAGGTATGAGGGGCTTGTAGAGCCGAAAAGCGCCATTGCGTTCTTCGCATTTTCGAAAAACTGCGGTGCGTCGCGGCTTATATGAAGATATGCACCTCCGGTAAGTACCGGAAATGTTTTATGTGCGGAATCACAGCACATATCCGCACCGCATTCCAGCGGATGAAGCGGCTTAGAAAGAAATTTCAGATATGCTCCGTGCGCGTTGTCAACAATGAGAGGCACATCAAATGCATGGCACGCATCGGCAATCGACCGTATATCAAGCATATTGCCGAGATAATCGGGAGACGTCACATATACCGCAGACGGCAGTCTGTCTGCCGTTTGAAGTGCTTTTTTTATGTCGCGTGCCGTTATATCACAGCGGCATAGCGAAATAGCCTTTTCCGGAATAAGCCAACGCACATCAATGTCGCAAAGAGCGAGTGCATATATAAACGCTCTGTGTGCATTGCGGCCGGCGAGTATATACGGGCGGGCGCCGGATCTCTTTTCAAGCGTGGTAAGATACACCATTGCACGTATGCACTGGCTTGAACCTTCGGTTGAATACAGCGTTTTTCCGCTGCCGAACAGCAATGACGCATTCCTTTCGCTTTCCGCGATTATTCCGTCTGCTTCGTAAAGCTCATCGGCTCCGCATATTTCGGTAATATCGAACCGTTCGGCACCGGTAAAGTTCTTGCCCTTATGACCCGGCATATGAAGACGCACCGTATCGCCGCCGGCATACCGACGCACAAAATCGTCAATCGGCGTTTTCATGCTCTTTTTCGGCGTTCTGTGCCACTTTCATCATTATGGCACATTCAATTCTCTTTCTGAAAAGCTCACAGCCCGGCTTATACACTCCGCGGATAGAACCGGATGCATGGAATGCGTTTGCGGCACATCCTCCGGAGCAGTACAGCTTCGCCCAACAATCGGCGCATTCAGGACGAGAATATGCGTTGCATGCCCGGAATTCCTCGCGAAGATCGTTATTTGTCACACCGTCGAAAATATTGCCGAGTTTATACGATTCCTCGCCAACAAACTGGTGGCACGGATACAGGTCACCCCACGGCGTTACAGCCATGTATTCTGTTCCGGAACCGCAGCCGGAAATGCGTTTATATATGCACGGTCCGTCATCAAGGTCGATCATGTAGTGGTAAAAAATGAAGCCTCTTCCCTCTCTGTCGCGGCGGAGCATTTCGACGGCAAGCTGCTCATACTGCTCTTTGACGGTTTCTATGTCCTCGGGAGTCAACGCCATCGGGTCATCCGGTGACGCGACAACAGGTTCCATACTCAGTTCCCTGAAGCCGAGGTCAGCCATATGCAGCACATCCTTCAGAAAATCCGGATTGCGGTGAGTGAAAGTACCGCGCATATAGTAATTCTTATTACCGCGCGCTTCGACAAATTTCAGAAATTTCGGAACGATCACATCATAGCTTCCGCGCCCTGCATAGTCAACCCGCGTCGCATCGTGGATTTCCTTTCTGCCGTCAAGACTGAGGACAACGTTGCTCATCTCACGGTTTGAAAATTCAATTACCTCGTCGTCGACAAGCATGCCGTTTGTCGTCAGTGTGAAGCGAAAATTCTTGTTATGTTCTTTTTCAACAGAGCGCGCATACGCGACAATCTGTTTTACGACATCCCAGTTCATGAGCGGTTCGCCGCCGAAGAAATCGACTTCGAGGTTATGGCGGCTCCCGGAGTTTTCAATCAGAAAATCTATTGCCCTTTTGCCGACCTCAAAGCTCATGAGTGCGCGCTCACCGTGATATTTTCCCTGGCTCGCAAAGCAATACGAGCAGTTGAGATTGCAGGTATGAGCAACATGCAGGCAAAGAGCTTTTATCACGTTACCGGAACGCGCTTTGAGCGTCCCCGCCATATCTTCAAAATTGTCCGGCGTGAAAAGCTGCCGGCTTCTTTCAAGCTCCGCAATGTCATCTGCACAAAGGCGAAGTTCTTTTTCGTTAACATCGTCACGATCGCCGTATTTTTCAAGCAGTGCGGAAATCACGGTGTCAAGCGGCTTTTCCTTATACATTGCTATCATGTCATACGCCACGTCGTCAACGACATGAACGGCACCCGAACAGGTGTCAAGCACTATATTGTATCCGTTAAGTTTATACTGATGAAGCAAAGCGCATCCTCCGTTTATTCTAAAAATGTGGGCATTAGAAGCGTTGCCGTTTCTAATGCCCTGAAAATCGATGTTATTTGCTGCTTATTTCTTGGCGGTGTTCTTGTTTTCGCAGGACTGATTTGCTACGCCGCAGCTGGTCTTGCAAGCGGACTGGCAGGAGGTCTGGCATTCACCGCAACCGCCGTTCTTCGCGCTCTTGCAGAGGTTCTTTGTCTTGATCGTTGTGATTCTTTTCATGGATGTGTATCTCCGTTTCACGTTTTATATATTAACAAAATGCATTATACCACATCGTTTCGCTGATGTCAACACCTTTTGCGTTATTTATGCGGAAAGGAAGCCGAACACGTTGAATGCCTGAAGGAATATGAGGAACAGCAGTATCGGAATTACGGCGGTGATGCCTTAACATTACCGCATTTTTTACATTGAGAGAGTTCACGGAGCATGTTGCGCAACGGAATATGAAAAAGAAGCGAACACCTGTATTTTTCCGTACGATATGGCGATGCCTTTAACACAAAAAATACCTCCCATGGCAGGCATATTCCGTTCTGCCACAGGAGGTTTTTCAATTGTCCGTTTTTTTCGGACCCGTTCGTTTTACAGGGCAATATTGCGGTGTCAATGATTCATCCCATCTGTAAACGCATGATATTGTTTTATCGTCCGACAGCTTAATGACATAGTTGCCATAGATCGTCTTTTCCCCTGCTTCGTCCCGATAAAGCAGGAAGTCTCTTGATGTTACGATCGCCCATTGATAAAACTCAGGGTCGGCGCTCCGGCTTACCCATTCATTCACGATCTTACGGGAATCGGATATATCGGCATGCGTCTTCCAGCGAAGAAATTCCGTTACCTTAGGATCCGACATCCAGTTTTCAAACGCCGCTTCTGCATCGTCCGGTGTGAATGCCCGCAGTATCAGCCTTTTTGTTTCTATTGTTTGAGTTCCTTTATGAATCATATCTAATCACCGCTTTCATTTGACGTTACCTTTCGGAAATCGGAACATATTCCCTCCCCGGTTTAACGCTTATATACGACGGACGGATTATCTTACCGGCATTCTGAATCTCCTCGATACGGTGAGCGCTCCAGCCGACGACTCGCGCTATTGCGAATATCGGCGTAAACAACTCAAGCGGAAGCTCGAGCATCTGATATATCAGTCCGGAATAAAAGTCGACATTCGGACTGACACCTTTATACATTTTGCGCTTTGACGCGATTATTTCGGGAGCAAGAGCAGCCACCGTCGAATAAAGTTTAAAATCCTCTTCAAACCCCTTTTCCTTTGCAAGATCAGCCGCGCATCGTGAAAGCAGATCGGCTCTCGGGTCAGACTTTGAGTATACGGCATGTCCCATACCATATATAAGTCCCGCACGGTCAAACGCATTCTTTTCAAGGAGACGAACGAGATAATCGGCAACAGCACCCTTGTCCTTTGTGTTTATGGAATTCTTCATATCATCGAACATACGAACTACCTTGACGTTGGCGCCGCCATGGCGTGGTCCTTTGAGCGATCCGAGAGCAGCTGCAACCGCCGAATAAGTATCTGTGCCGGACGATGTCACGACATGTGTCGTAAAGGTTGAGTTGTTACCGCCGCCGTGCTCCGCATGAAGTACGAGCGCAAGGTCGAGAACCGTGGCTTCAAGCGAGCTGTATTTTCCGTCTTCGCGAAGAAGCCGAAGGATATTTTCGGATGTCGAAAGCTGCTTTTCGGGGAGATGGATGAACAGGCTTTTTCCGCAGTGATAGTGCTGATAGGACTGATACCCATACACAGCAAGCATCGGGAAAACGGCAATCAGCTGCAAACACTGTCTGAGCACATTCGCAACCGAAATATCGTCCGGGTTTTCGTCATAGGCGTATAGCGCAAGTACGGTGCGGGAAAGAATATTCATCATATCCTTTCCGGGAGC
>ERZ827440.343-NODE-343-length-69012-cov-14.281755_pt1 | contig 69012 bp, 63 predicted proteins | sample MGYA00519774_ERZ827440 | MGnify/ENA primary metagenome ERZ827440 (study PRJEB31778, sample SAMEA3449302) | human gut metagenome | biome: human gut; feature: human-associated habitat; material: faeces | place: United Kingdom | collected 2010/2012 ... | reverse complement strand
CAAGTATTCGTTCCCTTTTTTGCCTAAGTGGCTCAAGTACAGTTTACCATTTACAGCAGTCGCGGCGTTCGTGCTATTCTGATGTGTCGGATGGCGCGAATGGCTTGCGGGTGCTGGAATATAACTTTATTGGATGAAAAAAGGCTCTGCTGACTTCCGGAGGGAAGAACGGCAGAGCCTTTTGCTATTACTCGGATTGATTTGTGGGAAAATTGGTGAATATATCGGGGGTGATATGATGCCAGTGACCGGTCGTATCGTACTTGGGATAGTAATCACGCCAGCGTGCGTATTCCTCCGGGGAAATTTCGCCGTTCTGCATTCTCTCTTTCATTTGCGCCCATGCAGTCAGCATTTCTGAAAGGGATATGGCTTTTGCACTGCGAGCAGTATTGACGCGAAGATGCGCTTCGCCGTTGCACATGCAGACTTCCAACCCCCATGTGTCATCCAGCGCAAACAGCGTGTGCATCAAACCAGCATCGGAATCAATATCCGGGACATCTAATGCCTGTGGTGAAACATCCAGTGCTTTGGCTAATGCAGCGGTTAAATCGGCTTTGGGCTTGCGTGCGCCGACTTCATACTGGGCCAGACGAACATCAGCGGATTTTTCTGGGAAGCCAAGCAAACGCCCTAAATGTTTCTGCGTCATTCCGCGCAGTGTGCGGAAAAAGTGAATACGTTCACCAATTGCCATCGAGAAGTCTATCCTTTCAATGTATTGTTGACACCAGTATAATTGTGAAGGAAAGAGAAGTCAAGAAGAAATGAAACAAAAAAATTTAAGTTTTGGAGCAAAAGAGTATTGACTTAAACAGAAATGCGTAGTAAAATGAATATGCTAAGCAAAAATGCTTAGCGTAGAGAAAATGAGAGGGGTGACAAAATGCCTAAACAAGTTTTTATGAGGGTGCAGGAAGTTGCGGCGGAACTGGGGGTATCTGTTCCTTATGCGTATAAGCTCATCAGGAATCTCAACGAGGAATTGAAGGCAACGGGGTGTATTACGATTGCAGGACGAATTGACCGGAAATTTTTCCACGAAAAGCTCTACGGAATGCGCAACGCGGACGAAAAGGAGAAAATAGATGGCGGCATTTAAGGACAAGAAGAGCGGAACGTGGTATGTGCAGTTTCGCTATACGGATTGGCGCGGCGAGCGTCAGCAGAAATTGAAGCGAGGTTTTGCGACGAAGCGGGAAGCACTGGAATGGGAGCGTCAGTTCTTGATGCAGAAGCGAGCAGATGTGAGTATGACGTTTGAGAGCTTCGCGGCGCTATACGAAAAGGATGTAAAGCCACGATTGAAGCTGAACACTTGGCTTTGCAAGGAACATGTGATTCAATCAAAGATTCTTCCTTATTTCAGCAAGCGTAAACTCTCGGACATTGCGGCAAGGGATGTGATTGACTGGCAGAATGAGATGCGTCAGCAGCGAAAGCCGAACGGCGAACCATATTCACCGGACTATTTGCGGATGGTTCATACACAGCTTAGCTGCATTTTTAATCATGCTGTGCGATACTACGGTTTGCAGAGCAATCCGGCAGCGAAAGCTGGAAATATGGGAAGCGAGCAGGCAAAGGAAATGCTCTTCTGGACAAAAGAAGAATACCTGAAATTTGCGGAGGCAGTGATGGACAAGCCGATGCTGTATTATGCTTTTGAGGTACTGTACTGGTGCGGGATTCGAGAAGGGGAACTGCTGGCGCTGACACGAGATGATTTTGATTTGAAAGCACGCACGCTGCGGATTAACAAGTCTTATCAGCGGCTTCGTGGTCAGGATGTGATTACAACGCCTAAGACGAAGAAGAGCAACCGAATCATTCAGATGCCGGATTTTCTCTGTGATGAAATGCAAGACTATTTCAAGCAGATTTATGGTTTGCAGGATGACAGCCGTGTGTTTCCACTCAGCAGACATGTTCTAAAGGGCGGAATGACGTATGGCTGCAAGCAGTCTGGTGTCAAAGAAATTCGTATACATGATTTGCGGCATGGTCATGTGAGTTTGCTCATTGATATGGGCTATTCTGCCGTGGCGATTGGGAATCGTGTTGGGCATGAAAGCGTGGAGATTACCTATCGTTATGCGCATCTGTTTCCAACTGTGCAGAGGGAAATGGCAGATAAACTGAATGTGGAAAGGAAGATGGAGCTGTGAGCGCAAAGTGCCTTGATCGAAAGGGACGATGGCGGAAGGTAACGGTTGCGTTTCGTGCCAGCCCTGAAGAAAATGAGCAGATTGCAGCTTTTGCAAAGCTGTGCGGCATGACAAAACAAGACTATATGCTGTCGAGGTTATTGCAAAAGGAAGTGATAGTGCAAGGAAATCCGCGTGTCTACAAAGCACTGAAAGCGGAACTGCGGGAAGTAAACGCAAAACTGCTGCAGGTGATAAAAAATGAAGAAGCAAGCAGTGATATGCTGGAAATGTTGCAGTTTACACTAACAATCTTGAAAGGAATGTGCGAGGAACACAATGAGCGAAAGCAAACGGGCAGATGAGGCAGTGGTCAATCAGGAACAGGAGATCATGCTGGAGGAAGTCTATCGGGAAATGCAGCGCATGAATGCGCCCGGCTATATGGCAACTATTACGCTAAATCAGCTCTATGAGAATGTGTATCAGAGCAGAGCGGCGATTATCGACGGGCTGCTCTACACGGGAACGTACTTGTTTGCGGGTGCGCCAAAGGTGGGAAAGTCGTTTTTCATGGCGCAGCTTGCGTACCATGTCAGCACGGGACAGAAACTCTGGCAGTATGAAGTTCATCCGGGAACGGTGCTGTATCTTGCTTTGGAGGATGACTATCAGCGCTTGCAGGAGCGAATGTTTCGCATGTTTGGCGTGGAAGGAACGGATCGACTGCACTTTGCAGTATGTGCGAAACAGCTTAACAGCGGGCTGGATGAACAGCTGCGGCAGTTTATGAAGGAACATCCAGATACAAAGCTGATTATTATTGATACCCTACAGAAAATCCGGGAGATGGGCGGCGACTCATACAGCTATGCGGATGACTACCAAATTGTCAGCCGGCTGAAACAGTTTGCTGACAGCAACGGCATATGCCTGATGATTGTCCACCACACGCGCAAGATGCCGGCAAGCGATAAGTTCGAGATGATTTCAGGCACGACAGGCTTGCTGGGCAGTGCAGACGGCGCATTCATCTTGCAAAAAGAGAAACGAACGGATGATACTGCAACGCTGGACGTAGTTGGTCGTGATCAGCCCGACCAGCGACTTTATCTTCAGAAAGATCCAAAACAGCTCCGCCTGTGCGTTTTTCCCAAGGATTACCGTCGCCCCTCGCGGAGGGGCGTGAATTGAAATAAGCTGTTCACAGCTTCTGACTTTAACGAGTTGTCGCCCCTCGCGGAGGGGCGTGAATTGAAATATTTATCAATAGTTGATAGCCTCTACCCGGTGAGTCGCCCCTCGCGGAGGGGCGTGAATTGAAATATGTTCGACCGAAACCGTGTGATTTATACACTTGTCGCCCCTCGCGGAGGGGCGTGAATTGAAATCACAGCGTGTCTCTCGTTATACTTCCAGAAAATGTCGCCCCTCGCGGAGGGGCGTGAATTGAAATGTCTGCCGTGCCGGGGCGGGCCGCTTGTGGCGGCGTGTCGCCCCTCGCGGAGGGGCGTGAATTGAAATCTCAAAAACGATGATGTTGTGCATGACTTCCCCCGTCGCCCCTCGCGGAGGAGCGGAAATTGAAATAAGCCCGCCGCCCCCCCCAGCTGCTGATATGCTCCCTATAAAGCGAACAGTGAAAAACTGCAAGCAGAATAGGGGGCATATTTATATGGGAAGAAAGAGGATAGAAGCAAGAATCAAGAAGGAAGCCGTGGAAACGGTAAAAAGCGGCAAGCTGACGCAGAGCGAGGCAAGTAGAAGATTAGGAGTTGGTAGAACCAGCATACGAAGCTGGATATCAAGGATAGAAAGCGAAGGAGAAGCAGGGCTTGAAAAGGCAGAGCAAAACCGTGTGTATTCAGTTCAGCTCAAGCGGGAAGCAGTGGAAAGTTACCTGATAGGGGATTACAGCTTGCGGGAAATCTGCGAGATGTTCAAAATTCGCGATAAAAGGCAGCTCCGAGCGTGGCTAAAGGTGTATAATAGCAGTGGAGACTTCAAGAGAATGTCAGGAGGAAGCCGCATGAAAAGCACGCACAAGGTTACGCAGGAGGAACGAATCCAAGTAGCCAAGGAATGCCTTGAATCAGGGAACAACTATGGAGAAGTTGCGAAGAAGTATGGAATAAACTACCAGCAGGCTCGCACATGGAAGCTGAAATACAGGGAGACAGGCGAATCCGGGCTGGAGGATCGCCGCGGCAAGCGCAAGCATGAGCAAGAACCGCGGAGCGAACTGGAGCAGATGCAAATCCGAATTGCGCAGTTGGAGCACCAGCTGTACATAGCAGAAATGGAGAACCATCTGCCAAAAAACTGAAGGAAGTAGAGAGAAGGGATGCCTTGGGCAAGTAAGACAGGTTAGGCAATATACCAGCATTAAGGAGTGCAACGAGAAATACGGAACGCCTGTATCATTCGGCTGCGCTTACTTCCATGTCTCGCGTTCAGCGTATTATGCATGGCTTTCGGGAAAGCTCAGCAAGAGAGAAGAAGAGAACCAAATGATTGCGGAAAAGATGGAGCAGATTCACGGGAAATGGTCTGACAAAGGCTACCGTCGCATCCGGGATGATTTGGAACATGACTTCGGCATTGATGTGAGCGACAAGCGTGTGCTGCGAATCTGCCGTGTGAAGGGAATCAAGTCAACAATTAAGTACAGCAGTCACGGCTGCACGCGCAATGCATCTTGTCCGCAGCATGTGGCAGAAAATAAGCTGAACCGAGATTTTCATGCGCAAAAGCCGAATGAAAAATGGCTGACACAAGTCATGCTTTTCACCACATGCTGGAAGAGTCGGGCATGACACAGAGCATGTTGCGTATAGCCCACTGCATTGACAACGGCCCAATGGAAGGATTCTGGGGCATTTTGAAACGCGAGGAATACTATGGCTCTTGGCAAAAAAATCTTGTTTTTTTCATTGTCCTCTTGACAGGGAGCGGCTCAAAGAAGGTCAGCAGCCGCGTTTTCATCCTCTGCTTCTGCTGCAAAAAAACTTTCCGCACCCTCTTGACAAAACCGTTGGAATAGGGTATAATAATCAATGTCGCCGATAAAAGCGACGGAATGACGCGGGGTAGAGCAGCTTGGTAGCTCGTCGGGCTCATAACCCGGAGGTCGTAGGTTCAAGTCCTACCCCCGCAACCATTTGGCTCAATAGCTCAGCTGGCCAGAGCATTCGGTTCATACCCGAAGTGTCATAGGTTCGAATCCTATTTGAGCCACGAACGCCGCAGAGAAATCTGTGGCATTTTTTGTTTTTGGCGGAATAATAGGACATTGCAAAAGGCGCAAGCAGATAGCGCAGGTGAATCTGGAAATAGTATCAGAAATCAGACAAAAAATCCCCCTGCCAAGAAGGAAAACTCCTCGGCAGGGGGCAGTGAAAATCGGCGGAGGATTAGTCCTCGTCGTCCTCTTCTTCCGGCAGTTCGGCATTGTGATACACGTTCTGCACGTCGTCGTTGTCCTCCAGCATCTCCAGCAGCTTCTGAATCTTCTGGATCGTTTCTTCGTCAGGCAGCGCAACCGTGTTCTGCGGAATCTTGTCCACTTCAGCGGTCAGGAAGGTGACGCCCTGCTTCTCCAGCGCTTCGCGGACGGTGGAGAAGTCGTTCGGCGCGGTGTAGATTTCGTAGGCGTCGTCATCCACCTTCATGTCTTCCGCACCAGCGTCCAGCGCCATCATCATCATTTCTTCTTCGTCCGAACCGGGGGTGCGCTCCACCACCAGAACGCCCTTCTCGTCGAACATGAAGCTGACGGAGCCAGTCGTGCCGAGGTTGCCGCCGTTCTTGGCAAAGCAGTGGCGCACGTCGGAAGCGGTACGGTTGCGGTTGTCGGTGATGGTATCAACGATGACCGCAACGCCGCCGGGCGCATAGCCTTCATAGGTGATCTGCTCGTAGGTCACGTTGGACAGTTCGCCGCTCGCCTTCTTGATGGAGCGCTGAATATTGTCATTCGGCATATTGTTGGCTTTCGCCTTGGCAATGATGTCGCGCAGCTTGCCGTTGGATTCGGGGTTTGCGCCGCCATCGCGCACAGCAATCGCGATTTCACGGCCAATCTTGGTGAAAACAGCGCCGCGGGCAGCATCCGCCTTGCCCTTCTTCGCCTGAATATTATGCCACTTGGAATGCCCAGACATCCGAAAATCCCTCCTGAAAAAGTCAGGGAAGCGCCGCAAACCGGCATTTCCCGCGAAATAGTAGCTTGAAAACGCTTTATTATAGCATTTTGGTGCTTGTCACGTCAAGGGTGAGAGCCGTAATTTCACGATTTTTTCGGAAAAAACAGGGCAGAAGCGCGTTCTTCTGCCCTGAAATAGTATGTTTATTGCACTTCGTACGTCCCGACCTGCTCGGATGTGCCGAAGCCCAGCACTTCGCTTGTCGGGCGGGAGTTGGTCTTGCCGCCGTCGTAAGCGCCAATCTGGTTGAGCTGCTTGCCCATGAAGACCATCACTGCCGTCTGCCCGCCGTCCATGTTGAAGGCGACCTGACAGCCCTTAGCACGCATCATCTTCGCCAAATAGCTGATGGTAACGCCTGCGGAGCGCTTCAGGCGCCCTTCGCACATGATGGCGACGTAGTGACCGGGTTCGACCATGCCGATGGCGCAGCGCGGATTCTTGTTCTCGTTGTTGGCGTAGGCGCGCTCGGACACTTTGCCGTCCAGCAGCAGATACGGGCCGAAGGAGTACACCGTCTGTACACCCTCGTCGATGAACTCCTGCGCCGTCTTTTCCCAGCTGTGGTAGACTTTAAGGCTGCCGTCAGGCATGAACGCCAGCATGTCCAGATTCGGGAACATGGAGTTCGTTACCTGCTTTTCGGTGTACGGGTCGTCATAGAGGATGCGCCCGTCGCGGATGACAATGCCCGTGTGGCGGTTGTTGTTCACGGCGACGCGGTAAGTGTAGTAGTCCGTGTTCATCGCAAAAACGACGTTGTGCTTCTTTGCGGTTTCTGTCGCGTCCACACGCACTTTGCCCATCTTCTCCGGGTCGTTTTGCACCGTGCGGAGCATTTCGCCCGCGTCCAAATCGCCGTACAGATCCGCCTCAAACCACGTCAGCGGCTGGGTTGCGTCGTATTTGCGCTGGATGATGACTTTGCTGGTCTGGCTGACGTAAATCCACAGTCCTTCGTCCTCGGAAGAGTAGATGTATTCGCCTTCATCGAGGAAACCCTTGGCGTTGAGGGCGGGCATGTGCGCCATGTATGCGGGCACTTCGGTGGGCGCGGGCGTGGCTTCCACGTTGTTTGCCGCCGCATCGTAAGAACCGGGCGCGTCGTAGATGTTTTCGAGGAAGTCGTCTTTGCGGACGTCCTCGCCTACGGTCGTGAACGCCAGACCGAACACGCGGTTGTCGTACTTCGTGCCCGTTTCGGTGACGCTCATGCCGGAGGAGGCCTGCGTCTTGTGCAGGGTATAGGCTTCTTCCGCCAGCTCGATGCCGGTCGCGCCATTCATGCTCTTGAGCGGAACCGTCCAGTCAAACGTAATCTGATTTTCGGGGTACAGGTGCAGGTACAGCTTTTTGACCTGCCAAGTGCCGTATGCAATGGTGGACGCGGTGAATTCATCCTCGTTTGCTGCCAATGCAATGCAGTTCTGGGCGGCGTCAGCAATCATCATGTGCTGCTTGTGGCCATACTCGCCATTGGTGTCCTGTGTCACAACGACTTCCGGTTTGTACTGCCGATACAGCCCCACAATCCATTCGTTGACTTTGCCTTTGCCGCCCGCAGATTTATAGGCTGCCTTGAGATTTTTGGCATAGCTGTCCTTGAAATTGCCAATGACCGGATACGTCCGCACGCCCATGTGCCACAGACCATTGAGCAGCTCGGAGGAGCGGGTGGTGTTGGAGCGGCTGAAGTACGCCACAACCACCTTGCGCTGCTGTTCGACGGCGTAGGTGGGAATTGCGCCGCCGAAGAAAATCAGCTCATCATCCGGGTGCGTGGAGAGGAAGAGGATATCCGCCTTCTCCTCCGTCGGCTGCCATACCTGCACCCAGTCAGGCAAATCGCCCTCAGAAAGCACAAACAGGTCGTTGATGCGCAGGGCGGTTTTCTTCTCGCTTGTCACCGCCAAGCGGACATGCTGCGCGGGCTGCGGCAGCGCAACATACGCGTGGAGGAAGCGCGTGTCGCCCGGCACGGCGGTGAACCAGTCCTTGCCGTCGTCGCTGGTCTGGATTTCCCACGATTCAGGCATGTTGCCGAAGCAGACATAAAGCCCGGCAATTGGCTTGCCCTCCGGCGCGGTAATTGCGATCCATGGGGTTTTGATTTTGTTGCTCTCCCAGTAAGAGGTATACTTCTTGTCCGTCATCAGCGTGTATTTCCGCCCGGAACTGCACACCTTGAACTTGCAGTCCTCTGTGATATCATTCGCTTCCGCGGCGAAGGCAACGCTCAGGCTCAGCGCGAGCAGCGTCAGCAGCGCTATCAGCCATTTCTTCATAATCAATGCCATTCCTTTCTATGATACTCCAACCTGAAGAATAGCATAAAAAGAAGGCGATTGTCAACGAAAACCGGCAGAAGAATGGAAAATTTACAACTTCCGTCCGCATTCGCTGTTGACGGAAGGCAGGGAGCATGGTACAATGCAGCGTAGGAAGGGGGGAGAAGCATGCAACAGCCGCGCATCTTTTTTGCCGTGGCGCTGCACGAAAAGTACGCGCTGCCGACAGATGCGCTGTATACGCCAATTCAGGCGGGCGCGGCGATTCATCCGCCGCTGGGGCTGATGCGCGATGACACGGGCGAAAATATCAGCGCGAAGAACGGCAGCTACTGCGAACTGACGGTGCTGTACTGGATGGCGCACAATGTGGATGCGGACTGGTACGGCTTGTGCCATTATCGGCGGTACTTCTCCCTCCGCAGGACAGGCTGCCCGCAAAAGCGCATTCTGACGCGCGCGCAGCTGCTGCCCCTGCTTGATACGGCGGATATTTTTTTGCCGAAAAAGCGGCACTACTGGCTGGAAACGAACTTCACGCAGTATGCCCATGCGCACCACGAGGAGGATTTGTGGAAGGCGCGGGCGGCGCTTGCGCGGCTGCATCCGGGGCAGGAGCGTGTGTTTGACCGCGTGATGGCGCGCCGCTCCGGGCATCGGTTCAACCTGATGCTGATGCGCCGGGACGCGCTGCAAAGCTATGCATCGTGGCTGTTCCCCCTGCTGGACGCGGCGGAAATTGACACGACGGGCTACAGCGCACGGGATAAGCGGGTGCATGGTTTTCTGGCGGAGCGGCTGCTGGACGTGTGGCTGGCACAGCAGGATTACCGCGTGAAAGAACTGCCCGTGGCGCATCTGGAACGGCAGCACTGGGGAAGGAAGATTGCAGCGTTCCTGCTGCGGAAAATGGGAATCAAAAACGACCGAACGGCGCGGTGAAGCGGGTTCGGTCGTTTTGCTGAAAAAATATATTTCGTAGCATTCTTGACAAACGATTAACGAATGATATAATAATATTATCATAAGCATGCAAACTGTATGCGGAAAGAAGGATTGGTTATGAAAAGAAGAGCACTTTCAACGCTGATGGCGCTGTCTCTGTTCTGCGCGGGTGGGGCAGCAATGGCAGACGGCGCGTATACGCCCGGAACTTACACGGTTTCTGCGGACGGCAACAACGGCGCAATTACCCTGCGTGTTGAAATGACGGCGGATGCGATTGCGGATATCAAAGTCGTGTCACAGAGCGAAACGGCAGGCTTGGGTGATGTTGCCATCGACAAGATGATTGAGGCTATCCTTGTGGCGGGCAATACCGACGTTGATACGGTCAGTCAGGCGACCGTATCCAGCGAAGCAGTGATTGCGGCAGTGAATGCGGCGCTATCTCGCGCGGAAAAGGGTGAAGTGGACACCGTGGCATCTCCCGTGGCAGAAGCGGTGACGGAAGAAACGTTTGCCGACCAGTGCAAGGCGGCGGGCATCGACTTCACCTACGAAGACCCGAATGCGTCAATTTACGATTTCCAGACGACGGATGCGGCTGTGGACGTTATTACGCACGCGTCCGGCAAGGCGAAGTATGTGGATGAAACGGACGGCCCGTGCATCCGTACCCCGCTGGATCTGGCGGCGCGCTCGGCAGTGAAGGTCAAGGTCTACTATTGGATTGCGGATGAAAATGGCGTTTCGACGCTGGAGGAAGCCACGAAGCTCGAAAATGCGCAGTATGTCAGCGTACCGTTCCCGAATGACGGCGGCAAGTACGCCATCAAGCTGCAAAGCAATGGCTTGGGCACGAATACGGTTGTGACCATTGACGAGAACAACGAGCCGACGGTTGCTATTTTCGGCTTGAAGTACACGGTGGATGAGAACGGCACAGATGTTTACACGTCCTGCGCGGTGATGGCGGAAACGGCGACGTACCGCAACCTGATTGCGGGCAGCCCCATTGTCATCTCCTACTATGAATACAATCCCTTTACGGAGAAGAAAATCGGCATTGGCGCACGCAATGCGGGCGCGCGCGTGCAGTGCGAACTGGATCAGCAGCGCAGTATGCTGACGACGATTCCTGCCGAGGGCGAAACGGCGCAGAAAATCAGCGTTGCGGACTATCTTGCGATGGACGAAGACGCACGGAATGCGATTCAGATTAAGTATATCACGATGGTTGCAAAGGTAGTTGCCTTGTACTCCATCGGTTGATACCCAAATAGCAAAGGGCTGCCATGCACAATCTGCACGGCAGCCCTTTTTACAATGGCACTTTTCCAAAGCCCAACACGCGGGCATTGCCTGAGAGTAGTACCAGTTCAATCGCGCGAAAGGGAGTCCAGAGGGTCGAAGACCCTTTGGCAGGGTCAAGGGGCAGCGCCCCTTGCGTCTCCCCCCTTACAACGTAATCTCCAGCTTCGACGCGCGGCCTAAGAAGCTGCATTCGCTGATTTGGGCTTCGACGGCTTCGTATTCGCGGTCGTAGGATTGCAGGAGGACGCTGTAATCGTTCAGCTTCTTGATTTTGCGCAGGAAGCGGTGGCTGTTGTATTCAACCAGCATAATTGCGCCGTCAATCGGGCTGCGGGCGGGGACAATCAGCGCCAAATCGCCGGAGTGGATACGGAAGCCGCGCATGGAGTCGTCCGGCGCGAGGAAGTAGAACACCTTGTCCGGCTTCGCCCCCTCGATTTTGCCGGACTGAATCGGCATCAGGCGGTAATCCACCGGCTGCATGACCGCGTTCATAATCGGCACGCGCTTGAGGACACTCGTCAGCGCGTCCAGCCAGACGCTGCCCGTCACGTTCTCGTCCTTGTCGGTATCGTCGTCCTGCTTTTTGCCGGCCGTCTTCGTCGTTGCGACAAGCTCGTATTCCGGCTGGGGCTTCGGGCGCTCGACTGCTTTTGCCACCGCGGGGGATGCACTCGCCAAATCCACCGTCGCGGCGATGTCATCCAGCGAGAAGTCCGCTTCGGTCTGCTCACGCAAGCCGATGGTTTTCAGGATGCGGCGGGCTTGGTCGTCCGCAATAATCTTCGTTCCGGCTTCCACCGCCAGCAGGTAGCTTTCCGAAACGCCGCACTTGCGCGCCACCTGCTTCGGGGTCATCTTGGAGCGAAGCCGCTCCGTGCGGATTAAATCACCCAGTCTGCTCATAAAAAGAACCTCCGTACATGATTATTGGAGAAGCTGTGCGACGGCATCCCACGCGCTTTCGGTCAGCAGGGGGATGCTCGTGCCGAGAACGACTGCGCTGCCGCTCGTTTCCAGCGTCACATCCGCCGCCAGCAGCGTCACATCCGCGCCGTCGAAATGATAGTGGCAGCGGAAAACGCCGTCCGGCGCGGGCTGCTCCTGCCGCATACCGAGCTTCGTCAGCACTTTGTCGGCACGGGCGGCATCAGCAGAGGATACCACAATGTCGAACGTGTGGTAGACGGCGGACTGCCCTAACTGGCAGTGCAGCCATTCGCCGCCGGCGGCAAAGGGGATGTTTGCGGCGGTGAGCTTTTCGCCTAAGCGGCGGAGGGCTTTCTCTTTCAGTGCCATGCGCAAGTACCTCATTGTTTTGGGATTTTGGGATGCTATTCTCCCAAATGGAATTTTTCCGGGGCAGGAGGAATCGCCTCTGCGGAGGCGACCAAAGGGCAATGAAAACAGACGAAGTCTGCGATCGCCCTTTGGAAACCTTCGGGTTGCCACTAAAGCGGCTTGTTTTTTACCGCAACAGGGCATTTTGGTGTCCTCGGGAATAGCATTCGCATCCATTGTAGCGCAATGCGGGCGGAAATGCAAGCGGAGGAGAAAAATCCGCGAAAAAACGGCAAAGAAATTCAAAAATCAGTGAACGAAAAGGCGCGCTCAAACGTCTATATATCGGAGAACAAATGGAAGGAGGTGCGGCGGTGGATGCGCGCACGTTTCAGACGGAAGCGCTGAAAATCGAGAAGCTGCTGTACCATATCAGCTACGCGATGCTTCGCAACGAAAGCGATTGCGAGGACGCGGTGCAGGAGGCGCTGCTGCGGGCGTGGCAGAAGCGCGGCACGCTGCGAGATATGGCGGCGTTCCGGAGCTGGCTGTGCCGGATTGTGGCGAACACCTGCACGGAACTGCTGCGGCGGAAGCAGCGCACGACGCTGACGGACATCCCCGAAGAGATGCCCGCGCCGCAGAGCGACGCCATCGACCACATGGCGGTGATGGACGCGCTGGCGGAACTAACGCCGCAGATGCGCGTCTGCATGACGCTGCATTATCTGGACGGCTGGCGCGTGCCGGAAATCGCGCAGATGCTGGACATCCCGGAGGGGACGGTCAAAACGCGGCTGATGCACGCAAGAAAGCGGATGGAAACGCTGCTGAGGGAGGTGGAAACGTGACGGACGAGCAGATGAAAAAGTTGCTGGAAGAGGACACGGGCGAAGTGCCGGAGCGCTTCCATCAGGCAATGCTGGCGGCGTTTGGGCAGATGGAGGACGAGCCGTTTGACGGCACCGAACTGCCGATTTCGGTGGAGGCGGCGGAGAAGCCGCGCCGTCCGCGCCATGTGCCGCGTCAGGGCGGACGATTTCGGCGGATGATGCTGGTGATGCTCATCACGCTGGGGCTGCTGGGTGGACTGGCAGTCGCGACGACGGCGAATCCGCGGCTGCTGGAAGTGTTCTGGGGCAAGGATTTTGAGCCGAGCGCACAGGCATCGGCGTACATCGCGCACGATTTGGCGGAGGTGGAGACAAGCGGCTACCGCGTCCGCGTGGAAGAAGCGGTCTATGACGGCATGACGCTCTATGTCCGCTATTCCATCCGCGACATGAGCTGCGACCACCTGCTGGGCGAAACGAACGTGGATACCGGGCGGCGGATGCTGAACGAGCAGGAAATCACCGCGTTTGACCACGCGCCGGTTGGCTGGTGGACGGACAACCTGTGGTTGAACGGGCAGAACGTCGATATGCCGGGGCTATCCGGCGGCGAAACGTGGGCGGGCGATGAGAACGGCGAAATTGTCGTGAGCGAGATGTACCGGCTGGATCAGGTCGGCGTGTTCCTGTCGGGCGATGTGCAGATTGATCTGCCAATTGGCGAAAAGCAGCATTACGACTACGAAACGTGGCAGTCGATGCTGAAGGAGGACGGCACGTTCCGCAAGCCGGACGCGGGCCTTGTTTCGTTCATGCTGAACTGCGACGCGCCCGTGACGCACTACGCGGACGGCGAGCGGGTGATTTTGCCCGACGGCACGGCGGCGTGGGTGGAATCAGCGGACGACACGCCGGTGAAGCTGTATGTGACGGTGCGGTTCGAGATTTCGGACGCGCAGCGGGAAGCGTTCCGCGCCGAAAACGGCGAAGGGTATGTATTCCCGGATGGCACGGTGATGCCCTTTGATGACGTGGACATGGTCGGTTCATGGGTGTACGGGCTGACGCTGGTGGATGCGGACGGGAAGCCGCTGCGGGCGAGTCTTGGCTATGGCGAAGGCAACTGGGGCGTTGGCAGCGGTGTTGCGGACTATGTGTTTTCGCACGAGGATGCGTATCCAGAGCAGGTGTATCTTGCGCCGCAGATGGGGGAGGACAGCGCGGATATGGCATGGGCGATTCCACTCCCCATGCGGAAGTGAGCAGCGCGGCTGCGATTCGCGCTGCTGCTGCAGGGCGATTCCTTTGCTGCTTGATTTTTTTGTTGCAGGGGGAATCGTGCCTGCGGGGCGGAGAATGGAGGGAAATTTGATGTTCGGGCAGAAAAAGAGCGCACAAAAAAACCTTCCGAGCAAAACTCAGAAGGTTTTGGTGCGGCCGACGGGACTTGAACCCGTACCCATTGCTGGACACGCCCCTCAAACGTGCGCGTATGCCAATTCCGCCACGGCCGCAAGCGCAAGAATAATTATACCAAACGACAAGTGATTTGTCAAGAGGGAAAATGACAAAATCCGATTTTTCGGGATTTTGGGTTGAGGAAGAGAGAAAAGGAGACGCAATCGTGAACATAGGCAACGTGTGGAGAAAAGGACTGCTGCTGGGCATTCTGCTGCTGCTGGTGATGATTGGCAGTGCACAGGCAGAAAACTTTACGGTTCGGGTCGAGAAGGACATCATCGGGTTCGACGAAAACCAGATTACAGTGGAAACCGACCAGACGGGTCTCCTGACGCTGACGCTCAGCGACAACTACGGGACGTATCGCACCATCACGCGGGAAGCAAAGCGCGGCGTGACGACGTTTATGTGGGACGGACTGGGCGAAAACGAGGAGCGTCTGCCGTCGGGAAGCTACACGCTGCACGCGCTGCTGGTGACGGCGCGCGGAAATCAGGAGACGCAAATCAATGTAACGGTCGGCAAGGCGAAGCAGGCGCTGCTTTTCGCGCTCCGCAGCAGCGACACGCTGTATCTGGACACGGACGACTGGTTCTGCGAAGCCAAGCCGGTGCGTACAGGCGCGGTCGTCATGGACATTTACGCGGCGGATGACCTGAACACGAAGCTCGACACGCTAAAAAAGACGTTCGGCAGCACGACGAAAGTCAGCTGGAACGGGCGCGTGAAGGGCAAAAAGGTGGCAGAAGGGGACTACCTGCTGCGCTTCTACGCGGAGAGCAACCCGGCGTATGTGCGCGATGTGCGTGTGACGGTGAAGGAAGGCGCGCGCCCCGTCATTCCGGTGGCAGAAACGGGCAGCATCATGCCGACGTGGGACATGGACGAGGCGGCGATGTGGGACATGATGATGAAGCCGAGCGTCGTGGTGGACATTGCGGCGGTCAGCCATCAGAAGGTGTATGACAAGCCTTCGACGAATGGCAAGGCACTGGGGACGCTCCACGGGCAGAGCCAAGGCGTTGAGGTGCTGAAGGTTGAGGGCGGCTGGGCGTACATCGGCGCGTGGCAGCATGAATCCGGCGGGTATATCGAGGGCTGGGTGCCGATGAAACGGCTCAAAACCGTCACGCCGAACAGCGATTTCGGGCTGGTGGTGGACAAGCGGACGCAGCGGATGAAGGTGTTCTATCGCGGCAAGTGCATCACGACGCTGACGATTTCGACCGGGCTGGCGGGCAAGAATCGGCTGATTCGCGAAACGGCGGCAGGCGCGTTCATCACCGTCGAACGCGTCAGCGACTTCGAGGACAGCGGCTATCACTACGAGTACGCCATCCGCTACGACGGCGGCAACCTCATCCACCAACTGGGCTACAAGGCGCAGCGCACGAAGAAGGACTTCTCCGACCAAGAGCCGGTGCTGGGGCAGAAGGGCTCGCACGGGTGCGTCCGCATTCCGCGCGCGGTGGATGCAACCGGGGTCAACGTCTACTACTTATGGACACACCTGCCCTACGGCACGCGTCTGTTCATCCTCGATGACCCGGAGAATCGCACGCTGCAAGCTGCCGCCGTCAGCGATAAGGTGCAGGCGGATGTGACCGCGCCGACCGACGTGCCGGCTTTATCCGCCGATGAAACCGAACTCGTGCTGACCCTCGGCGGGGACGCCGTGCTGGGAACACGCGAATACTGGTGGAACGACTCTGACAGCCTGCCGGCATACCTCAATCAATACGGCATGGCGTACCCGTTCAGCGGCCTGCAAAGCCTGTTTGCGCACGATGACATGACCTTCATCAACCTTGAATGCGCGCTCAAGGAGGACGGCAAGGGCGAGCAGACCGGTCGCTTGTGGCGCTTCCGCGGGCTGCCGGGCTACACCGAAGCACTCTGGCAGGGGTCGATTGAGCAGGTCAACATTGCCAACAACCACTACGGCGACTACGGCACAGCGGGCGAGGAATCCACACGCCAAGCACTCATTGACGCGGGGATGCCCTTCAGTGGCTATGGGTATACCTACGTCTGGGAGAAAAACGGGCACAAAATCGGCTTTGCGGGCTGCCGCGAAACCACCTACAAGAACGACGAATTTGTGATTGCCCGTGACATCAACCGCTTGCGCGAGCAGGGCTGCGACGTGATTGTGTACAGCTGCCATTGGGGTACGGAGTACGACGATAAGCACAACGCCCTCCAGCAGGAAATGGCGTATAGGGCGGTCGCCGCGGGCGCGGATATCGTGGTTGGCAATCACCCGCACGTCGTGCAGGGCTTGACCAGCGTGGGTGGCGCGGTTGTGTTTTATAGCTTCGGGAACTTGATGTTCGGCGGAACGCATGATTTGACGACGTTTGATGCAATGGTCGCGCAGGTGCGGCTGCGGTTCAGGGGGAAGGCGTACGTCGGGTGTGAGGTGGATGTGATTCCGATTTTGACCAGTGGACGAGCCGCGGAGGGCGTGAATGACTTCCGACCGGTGCTGGCGGAAGGGGAAGATTGGGTTCGGATTTGGGAGAAGGTGCAGAAGGACACACCGTTTACGATGGAAGAAACGATGTATTTCGCGAAATGAGGATAACTACAAAACAGGGTCAGCAGCCTATTAAGCCGCTGACCCCAATTTTATTCACCAATCGTCATCCTCGTCGTCCCAATCGTCGTCACCCTCCGCTTCCCCAATCTCGCTGAACGCCGATGCCGGGGCTGTGCCCACGAATATCTCCTCGTTATCCGCGAACATCATCAGATAATCGCCATCTGCCATGGTGCCAATCATCCACCATGCGCAGCCTTTCGCCAAGGGAAGCGCCTTGCCGCTGAAGGACACCGCCTCCTGCGCCCTATCACCTTCCTCATGCGTGGGGAAGGTGCAGACCACGTTCTCCGTGTCCGCGCCGAACGCCAAATCCGCCGCGCGCACCCAGCAGCGCAGCCCGTCCACGTCACTGCCAAGCTGCACTTCGCGCCAGTCGCCGCTTTCGCTGATGACCACCATCGGCACGCGCGTGTAGCAGTACGCCAGTACCTCGCCATCCGGGGCGGCGTAGAGGGGCGTGCCGTCGTGCGCGGTGCAGGCGACACCTGTGTAGTCCATGTAGGCGAGAACTTCGTCAAGCGTTTGCGGGAAGGTGGCAAAATCCACATCAGTCAGAGAATGGGGAAGGGTGAAGCGACCGTAATGCTCCGAATTGTTGTCCTGATACCATTCCTCAATCTCCCCTTCGATAATGCGATTCTGGAAAACGACGAGATTTGTGTCATTGATGAAGAAGTGATTGATATGCCACCCGACCTCCGCGTCATAGCGGGGATAGACCACCGCGTCCTCGCTCAGCCAAAGCTCCATTTCCCCGTCGTAGGAGTGCGCCGGAAGGAAGTTCAGGTGCGGCTGCGGTCGAGTGGCGACAACATTCGCGTAGCTGCTGCCGTCCCACTCGGCAATGCGCAGAATGCTCTTCCCGGCGCTGTTCTCCGTGATGCAGAACAGGAACTTCGAGCAGGACAGGAGCTGGGTGACGCTCTCATCCGCCGCACGCAGGCTGGGGACAAGCAGATTCCGCGCCGCATTAGTAAACGATGCTCCGATGCCGTCATAGAAGATTTCTTCCGCAGTCATGGCGCACAGGTCGTCCGCTGCGCCGGAGACGATTTCCACCGGAATCAGCGCAGAGACAGACCAAGACACGTCATCGCCTTCGCGAATCGGGTTGATGAGCGTAGACAATTCCAGCAATTCAATGGCGCTATCGGTGATTCGGTAGATGGAAATTTCTATATACCGTGCCGATTCGCCCTCATAGCGCCCAGAAATGTAGTACGATGCTCTGCGAATCTGCCAATCCGGATAATCCTGTTGGGCAGCCTCAAGAAAATACGATTTCGGCAGCACTTCCGGCAGCGTCAAGGATTCGGCAAACGCCGTCAAGCCCGTGCAGCACATCAGGAGGGCAAGAAAACAAGCTAACATTTTTCGCATCGTGTAATTCTCCTACCATTTGCACAATGAGCCGCCCAGCCCTGCATTTTCCGCAAGGCTCGGCGGCTCAATTTCAATTACCCGTTCCCTTCTTCGTCCGGCTCAACCAGCAGAATCGTCGCGTCGCGCGCGTCGAGGTTCACCGTGGAGATGACTTCGCTGCCCTTCACGAAGAACACCTGCCAAGTGCCGTTCTGCTCGCTGCTGCCCATGATGTAGCCGTAGCCGACCGCGTCGTAATCCGCGGCGGTCAGGCCGGTCACGTTCAGCGCAGCGGCAAGGGCTTCCTCCTGCGTCAAATCGCCCTCGACGGGTTCGCCGTAGCAGGGCGCCATGGCGTACAGGCGGTCAAACAGCATCTTGTCCTGAATGCTCCACAGCGCATAGATGCCCTTTGCACTCTCCCAGCGGGTCTGCGCGGTAGCGAAGAAACCGGTGTCGGTCGTGTCCTCCTGCAGGACTTCCTGCGTTTCGGCGTCGATGACGCGGCTCCATGCGTTGGACATGGTCGTCTGGTCAAACTGGCAGATGACCCACGCTTCGCGTCCGTCGGACAGCACAACGCGCTCCCAGCGGGTCAGGGCGTTCTCTTTCGGCTCGATGAGGGCGGACAGCGCGGCGGTTGTCGCCTCGTCCGTCAGGTCGTAGGACACGATGGCAATCGGCAGCAGCGGCGCTTCCTCCGCAAGGGCGAAGCAGCCCAGCAGCAGCATCGCCGAAATCAGCAGGGACAAGGCACGCTTCATAAACTTCATCATGGGAAATCAACTCCTTTTGCGGAATATTTTAGGGTTTCCACTCATCCAACGAATGAAAAACGCGAAATGTTCCCGTTCACGGAATATTTACGATTTAATCCACCACGATGCTCTTCTTTTTGCCGTTTTTCTTGCGCGGATATTCCCGGATGCGGGTGACGAAATCCAGATTGACGATTTCCGTCTCGCCCGTCGTCTTCTCGATGACCAGTCCGCCATCTTCAACCTCTTTCAGCACGCCCTGTATGCTGCCGCTCTCCGAGGTAATGGTGTAGATGATGCAATCTTCACCAATCAACCGTTTTGCCAGTTCTTTCATTTCGTTGCTCTCCTTATTTTGCTTTTTCCGATTCAGAAACTGCCTGACCGCCGCCGCCCGCTTTCGCCGCGCGAACAGCGGAAGAATGACGAGAAACAGGATGATGAGAAGGGGAAGAAAAGTTTCCATTGTATGTCCTCCCGGCGTCCATCAGAAAATTTTATTGCCCGCCTTGGCATAACGCATGGCTTCCTTGCAGTAAACAGAGAGATTGACCATCCAGATGATGCACACCGCCAGCGAAGGAAGGAAGCCGATGCCGAACACAAGCGCGCAGATGGCAAGCACAATCGCTGCAATCGCGCAGACGCGATTGACGGCGGAATACGCCTTGAAGGCGCACTTGCCAATCATGATTTTCTCGGCTTCGTCGCAGTCGTCAACCCACTTTTTCTGGAACTGCAAATCGTAGATGGACGCTTTCTTTTCGGGACTCATCTGCTTGGCGGCATCCACGCACTTTTGCTGAATCAGGATGGATTCCACCAGAATGGCAAGGAACGCCGCAATGCCAATGAAGATGAGAACCGCGCTTTCCCAGCTGTCGAACGACGCAAAGCCGACGGAATACGTCGCCGCAATCAGGAAAAACGCAAGCACGAGGCTGGCGCTGGATAGCCAGAGAGCGGCGGACAGCTTGCCGTCAATGACGCTTGACACGTCCTCATCTTCGCCGTCCCATGATGCCAACAGCGCCTTGGCGTGCCGGTACATCGGAATGCAGACCGCCGGCGTGATGACAGCGACTGCCACCATCAGCCACGGGGCGATGCGCGCGCCGAAGAATGCGCTCGCGTTCGCCACAACGCCGGACAGCTGGTCAAGCCCGTATCGGGCGGCGCAGTAGCCCGCGATGCCGCCAATCACGGCACAGACGAGGGTAAAAAGTAGAAATTTCGGCAGCGCCTTACGATTCGCAGCCCTGATTTCGTCATTCTTCATGTTCCGTTTCCTCCTGCAAGTAGAAAATTTCCTCCACCGATGCGCCGCAGACTTTCGCAATCGTCAGGGCGAGGGTGACGGACGGCGAATAGTCCCCCCGCTCAATCAGGCTGATTGTCTGCCGCGATACGCCGCACAAGCGCCCCATTTCCTGCTGATTGACATTCAGCATTGCCCGGTACACCTTCAAGCGATTTCGCAGTACCATACAGCACCTCCGTCTGACAATTTTGCTTGCCTTGATGACAATCATCCTTGTCAAAATGAATTATACACTTGTCGTGCAGATTTGTCAAGAGGGCATGAAAAAAAGCGGGAGAAAAAGCGAATTGCTTTCTCTTCCGCTTGGGATGTCCCGTCTATCAGGTTTTCGTCCGAATCGCCTGCACGGTCATGAAGGAAAGAAACGTGCATTCAATCATCATTGTGCAGCCGCTCACGGGCTGGAACGGCAGCGCCACGCCGAGCGCGCGCATGAGCTGCAGCGCCAGCAGGACAATCAGCGCAATCATCGGCACAACGAGCAGCGTCGCGAACGGCTCCTTGCGCCGTGACGCGCCGGAAAGCGGCAGCAGCAGCGCCAACAGCGCGCCGAGAATCAGCCCCTGCAGCAAGTCCGACCACAGCCCGAACCCGCCCAGCAGCGGCAGGAAGAACACGCAAAGCCCACACAGTATCAGCGGCACAACGATGACCAAGAGTTTCCGCAAAAACATCACAATTCCTCCAGCAGACGCTTTTCCTTGTCGGTCAGTTCGGCGGACGCCAGTAAATCCGGGCGGTGCCGCTTCGTCGCGCGGAGGGACTCGATGCGCCGCCATGCCTTGATTTTCGCGTGGTCGCCGGACAGCAGCACATCTGGCACTTCCATGCCGTTGAGTTCGCGCGGGCGCGTGTACTGCGGATATTCCAGCAGCCCATCGGAAAACGATTCCTCCTCCGGCGATTCGGCAGACCCCAGCACCCCCGGAATGAACCGCGCCACGCAGTCTGTCAGCACCATCGCCGCCAGTTCGCCGCCGGTGAGGATGTAGTCGCCGATGCTGATTTCCTCGTCAATGCAGGTGTCCAGCGCGCGCTGGTCAACGCCCTCGTAGTGGCCGCAGAGTAGCACGAGCTCCTTCTCCTGCGCCAGTTCGCGGGCGACGGCGGTTGACAGCGTCCGTCCACGCGGGCCGAGATAAATGCGGCGGCCTTGGAAATCGTCGCCCGTCACGCTGCGCATGGCATCCAGAATCGGCTGTGCCAGCATCACCATGCCCGCGCCGCCGCCGAAGGGGTAATCATCGGTGTTCTTGTGCTTGCGGTCGGAGAAGGGGCGGATATCCACGCAGCGGATATCAAGGATGCCCTGCGCGCGCGCCCGCCCCAGAATGCTGGAATTCAGCACGCTCTCAAACATCTCCGGGAAGATGGTTAGGATGGTGATTTTCATCGCGGGCGCTTCACTCATTGTAGACGGCCACCTCGTCCAGTTTTTCGCGCACGACGCGGATGACGCGGTTCTGCACATCCACCGCCGGGAAAACCGCCTTGAGCGCCGGCGCCATCCATTCGCCCTTGTCGGACTGGAAGACGTACACGTCTACCGCGCCGTGCTGGAGCACGTCCGTCAGCTTGCCGAGGGAGGCGCCGGTTTCATCCACCGCAGCGCAGCCGATCAGGTCGCTGATGTACACCTCGTCCTCCGCGAGGGAAAGGGCGTGTGCGCGGTCGATGTAGAGCTTCTGCCCGCGCAGCTTCTCCGCGTCGTCCATGGTCTTGCACTCGCCGAGGGTGACATACGCGAAACCGTCGTGGACGCGGGAGCAGACCGCCTTAATGGGCTGATACACCGTACCGTCGAGCAGGTAAAGGGTTTTCCAGTCATGGAACGCCTCCAAATCGGCGGCGTAGGGCTTGATTTTGACTTCGCCGCGAACGCCCTGCGGCTTCAGGACTTCCCCAATCATCAGGTATTCGTTCATCTATAATAACCTTTCCACCAGAGGCGCTGCCTCTGGACTCCGCAAGGGGCTTTTCCCCTTGACCTCACAAGGGAGTTTCTCCCTTGACCCTTTCGCGCGATTGAGTTGTGCGCGATTGCATACAGTTCTCGCGTGTTTATGCAGGGGGCACCGCAGCGGCGAAATCTAAAAGAGGCGTGGAAACATCACTGCTCCCACGCCTACGTTCAGTTCTGAGCTTCGTCGTCTTCCGGCTTGTGAATTTCGACAAAAACAGGCTTGCTGTTCTTGGCAGTCGCAGCGGAGACCACCGTGCGGATGGCCTTCGCGATGCGTCCCTGCTTGCCGATGACCTTGCCCATGTCATCTTCAGCCACGCTCAGCTCAAGAATGACGGCTTCCGGGCCTTCCGTTTCGCGGACGACGACCTGATCGGGATGATCGACCAGAGACTGCGCCACAAAGGTGAGCAATTCGCGCATAGGGCGTCCTTTCTGCCTGTCGGCTGTCAGATGCGGCAAAACCGCACCGATCCATCTTGCAGAGGGAGTCCCTTACTTCTCGATGACGCCGGTCTTCTTCAGCAGCACGCGCACGGTATCCGTGGGCTGAGCGCCGCAGGTAAGCCAGTACTTCGCGCGCTCGCCGTCCACCTTCACCTCAGCGGGGTGCACCATGGGATTGTAGTAGCCGATTTCTTCGATGAAACGGCCATCACGGGGAGAGTGGATGTCGGCAACGACGACACGGTAGAAGGGCTTCTTCTTCATACCCATTCTCTTCAGACGAATCTTCACGGACATTGGTTTGTTCCTCCTCAATATGTTCAGGAAAGTTATTTATATGGAAATCATATAAGCAATTTATATGATACCACGCAGTAGGGGAGTGCGCAGGCTTTACCGCATTCCGGGGAAGCGCATTCTCATGCGGCCTTTGCCCTTCATTTGCGTTACCTGCTTCATCATCTGCTTCGCCTGATCAAACTGGCGGATCAGCTGATTGACGTCCTGCACGGTCGTGCCAGAGCCGGCGGCAATGCGCTTGCGGCGGCTGGCGTTCAGGACACTGGGATTGCGGCGCTCTTTCGGCGTCATGGAGCGGATGATGGCTTCGGGCTTCTTCATGGCGTTTTCGTCCACGTCGATGTCCTTGCCGGACATGCCCGGCAGCATTTCCAGCATCGACTTGATGCCGCCCATCTTCTTCATGGACTGCATCTGGTCGAGGAAGTCATCCAGCGTCAAATCAGCGGTGCGGGCTTTCTTGGCGAGCTTCTCCGCGTCCTCCTGATCGAAGGCTTCGGAGGCTTTGTCAATCAGCGTTAGCACGTCGCCCATGCCCAGGATTCGGCTTGCCATGCGGTCGGGGTGGAAAGGCTCGATTTCCGAGAGCTTTTCGCCCGTGCCGCTGAACTTGATGGGCTTGCCTGTCACCGCGCGGACGGACAGCGCCGCGCCGCCGCGGGTGTCGCCGTCCAGCTTGGTCAGAATCACGCCGTCGATGTCCAGCTTCTCGTTAAAGGTCTGGGCGACGTTGACCGCGTCCTGACCCGTCATGGCATCGACCACCAGCAGGATTTCCTGCGGATGCACATTTTCCTTGATGCGGACGAGCTCATCCATCAGCTCCTGGTCGATGTGCAGGCGACCGGCGGTGTCGATAATCAGCACGTCGCGGCCCAGATACCGGGCACGTTCGACGGCTTCCAGCGCAGTCTTGACCGGGTCTTGCGTGCCGTGTTCATACACCGGCACATTGACCTGCTTGCCGACGACCTGCAGCTGGTTGATGGCGGCGGGGCGGTAGATGTCGCACGCGGCGAGCATCGGCTTCTTGCCCTGCTTTGCCAGATAGTTGGCGAGCTTGGCTGCCATCGTGGTTTTGCCCGCGCCCTGCAGGCCGCAGAGCATGTAGACCGTCAGCGGGCCGGACGACCATGTCAGGCGTGCGTTTTCGCCGCCCATCAGCTGGGTCATTTCCTCGTTGACGATTTTGATGACCTGCTGGGAGGCGCTCAGCGTGCCGGTGATTTCCGTGCCGACGCAGCGCGCCGTGACCTTCTTGATGAAGTCCTTGGCGACGGCGTAGTTGACGTCCGCTTCAAGCAGCGCCATGCGCACCTCGCGCATACCCTCCTTGACATTATCCTCCGTCAGCTTGCCTTTGCTGCTCAATTTGCGCAGCGCGCCCTGCAATTTCTCTGTCAAGCCCTCAAAGGCCATTGTTTTCCTCCTGATCAAAGCGAATCAGCGCGTCAATCATGCGTTCCGCGTCGTCGTAGCGGCCCTCGCGCATCATTGTCCGGCATTTTTCCAGCCCGTTCTCCACACGCTGAAACCGGGCGGCAACATGGAGCTTTTCCTCCATCTCGAACATCTTCCGCGCCGCGCGGGTAAGCAGTTCATGCACGCCCTGACGGCTGATGCCGACCTCCTGCGCGATTTCCGTCAGCGACAGGTCCTCCTCACAGTGCAGGGTGAGCACCTGACGCTGCTTGTTGGTCAGCAATCCGCCATAGAACGCGGAAAGCCAATTCAGCTCGACTTTCTTGCTGATTTCGTCCTGTGCCATGTCAGCGCTCCTTGCTGTCAAGCATTTTCCGTTGACACCGATATATGATACACGATTTTGCCGCGCCTGTCAAGGGGTTTTGCCTGACAGCGCGAATTTTTCTGCGGACTTTTTCACGATTTTTCTGCGAATTGTAACATTCATGCTGCATTGCTTGACCTTTGGATGCGGCTGCTATATAATGAAAGGGAATAAACCACGATTTTGAACGAGGAGGTTTGCTGATGAAGAAGCAATTTCGCCGCGCAGGGGCACTGATGCTGGCGCTGCTGATGCTGATGACGGCTGCCCCCGCCTTGGCGGAGGATGCGCCGAGTGCGGCAGACGGCACGCAGATAGAGGAGATTATCGGGGAAGAGCCGGCTGTGACGGAAGCCCCGACGGCAATTCCGACGGAGATCCCCACGGAAGCGCCGACGAATACGCCGAATCCGACGGGAATCCCCACCGAAACGCCGACGGAAACGCCAATTCTGACCGAAATTCCCACGGAAGAACCGACAAATACGGAAATTCCGACGGAAAATCCCACCGAAGCGCCGACGGAGACGCCAATTCCGACCGACGCTCCCACCGAAGCCCCGACCGCCACGCCGGACGAGGAGGTGTTTGTGCCGGGACTGGCGACCCTCCGCAGCGGCGCGAAGCTCTACGCGAATCAGCAGCTGACGGGCGACGCGGACGTGACCGAAGTGTCCGGCACGGTTTACGCCGAGGCGCGCACGGACAGCAAACGCGCGGTGCGGATTGCTTTCTATGATGGGGTGATTGTGCGCACGGCGTGGGTCAAGACCAGCAGCACCGAAATGCTGACGGACGAGCAGACCGCTGCCTACGATGCGATTCCCCGCAAGCCGGAGGACGACCTGATGGCGGCGCACGGACATTTGCTTGCGCCGATTCCGGTGCATCCGGAGCAGAAAGAAACGCCCGCGCCGACGGAACAGCCGACGGAAGAACCGACCGCCACGCCGGAAGTTACCAATCCGCCGGAAGTGACGGACGCGCCGACGGACGTTCCGACCGAAGCCCCGACCGATGTTCCCGAAGTGACGGATGCCCCGACGAATCCGCCGGAAGTGACGGACGCGCCGACCGAAGTGCCGGAAATTACCGAGCAGCCGACCGCTGCGCCGGAAGTCACCAATCCGCCGGAAATCACCGAAAATCCGACCGAAGCGCCGACGGACGAAATCATTTCGGACTACACCCCCGTCCCCGCGACGGATGCGCCGACCGCTACCCCCGCCCCGACCGAGGCGAATGCCACCGAAATCCCCGAACCGACGATTTCCATCGCGCCGGATGAACTTGATGACCTCATCATCGGGCGCGCGCTGGAGCAGCCGACGGGCATTTCCGCCTCCTACGATCGCAGCGGCCGCATTACCCTCAAGTGGACGGCGGTAGAGGGCGCGAATGCCTACGCCATCTACTACAAGCCCGCGTGGGGCAGCGAATATTCGCTCCTTGGGCAGAGCAGCGGCACAACCTATTCCACCACCACCCCGCGCATGGGCACGGTCTACTACTACCGTATTCAGGCGCTGTATGTCGTGGGCGGACAGCAGGTCAGTCAGGGCGCGCAGTCGCTGTCCTTCCCGTATATTGCGCTGGGCGACGTCGTGATTGCTGACCCGCGCGGCAAGGATACCTCCACCATCCGCCTGAACTGGACGCCCGTTGCGGGCGCGACGCACTACGATGTTGCCATGTCCCTGCACGACGCGGACGATTACAAGATTGTCCGTACCGACCTCACGGGCAGCCTGTGCGACATCCGCGATATTTCCTTCAACGAGACGTATGATTTCCTTGTTATCCCCAAGCGCAAGCTTAACAGCGGCGATGTGATTACGGGTCTGCCGTCGAGTAACCGCATGGTCGGCAGCCCGATGGAAACGCCGTCGTTTACAGGCTACGAGTGGACGGAAACGGGCCTCAAGCTGACGTGGGACGCGATCCCCGGCGCGATGGGCTACGTCATCTACCGCCGCGGCTTCCACGAAACGGGCTACCACAAGCTGATGGTCTCCGAGGATACCGCGACCACCTACATCGACACCACGATGAAGCCCGGCGAAGTGTACTACTACTTCGTTTACTCCTTCCGCCTTGCCCAGCCGCAGGGATGGCGCTGCTTCTCGCTCAAGGGCGACATTGGCATGGGCGTCTGGCTGCCCAAGACAACCGGGCTGACGGCAGTGTCCGCGCAGGAAAACAGCGTCCGCATTTCGTGGGCGGCGACTGAGGGCGCGAACAAGTATGACGTGTACATTTCCACCACACCCGGCGGCACGCCCAAGGCGAACGGGCGCGTCAGCAACGCCTACGGTTACCACAACAGCGCTGTGCTGGGCAGAACGTACTATTACCGCGTGCGCCCGGTGCGCATTTTCTCCAACGGCGACGTGAGCGTGGGCGACTGGTCGGATGAGCTGGCGTACACGCATCAGGAAGCCGCCGGCACATACCGCGCGCTGCTGATTGGCAACACCTACACCGGCGAATCGAACGAACTGCCCGGCTGCGACAACGACGTGGACGGGATGCGCACCATGCTCGGCCGCATGACCGCGACGCCGTACAGCGTGACGGTGAAGAAGAACATCCGCGCCGAGGAGATTCTCTCCAGCATTTCCTCGACGTTCGGGAATGCCAGCTACAACGACGTGTCGCTCTTCTACTACTCCGGCCACGGCGCGAACAGCCTCGGCGCGGACGGCAATCCGACGAGCTACCATGCCGCGCTGGTCGGTACGTTCCAGACGTATGTCTCGATTGCGCGCCTCAAAACTGAGCTGGACAAGATTCCCGGCAAGAAAGTTATCATCATCGACGCGTGCCACTCCGGGCAGTTCATTGCGCGCGACGGCGCGGTGACGCAGGTATCGTCCTCCGCGTTCAACAGTCAGGTGGTCAACCTCTTCGCCAATGATGAGCAGCTTTCCGGCGATGTCAGCCGCACAGCGGTCGTGCTGGCGGCGGACGGCAGCGAACTGCTCAGCGAGGAAGCGCCCGCCTTCATCGACCGTGCGGATGACACGAATTTCGCCAAGAGCGGCTATTACGTCATTACCGCGTGCCGCTCCGAGGAAAAGAGCGTCAGCACCGGCTACGACAGCAACGGTGACGGCAAAATCGACCGCTATTTCGGCTTGTTCACCTACGGCCTGTGCTACGGCAACGGCTGGAACCTCGCCCGAAACGCGGCGATTTCGTCCCTGAACGCCGACCTGAACAAGGACAGCAAGGTGACGCTTTACGAAGCCTATGTCTATGCCAAAGTGATGGCGCAGTCCCACAACCCGAACCAAACCGCCCAGATTTGGCCCGAAAACAGCGCGTTTGTGCTGTGGGGAAAATAATGTTTCTTCTCCGCTGGATTCAACATCCGGCGGAGTTTTTATGCAGGAAAACACCGTCTGCGCGGCGAATTGTACGCTGCAAGAAAAGCGTGGAGGAGCAAAATCATGCTGATTCGCAATGCGACGCTGCAAATGAGCGCGACGGAGCGCGCCTGCATGGATGTGCGCGTGATGAATGGCTGCGTGTGGGAGATGGGCGCGGCGCTTGTGAAGGGGCTGTATGAAGCCGAAACCGACCTGCGCGGCGACGTGCTGATGCCGGGGCGGATGCTGGAAACGCCCGTCCCTGCGGCGGACGAAAAGGCGCTTCGGCTGCTGTGCCGGAGGCTATACCGCGAGGGCGTGCGGTATTTCGTGGTTGATTGCCCGGAGGATGCGCTCCTGCGCGTGCAGAATCGCCCGGAACGCCGCGGCGCGCTGCCCGTGACGGCACTGCCGAACCCCGAACCGCTCCGCTCCGGCACGGGAATGCCCCTGACGCGCTGGACGGCGGCGGGCGAATTTGTCGGCATGATGGACGAACACAGCGGCGACTGAGAGGTATATGAGATGAAGCAATCCCATCAAAATAGCGCACTTTTCTGCGAAAGCGACCTCTACGCGCTGATGCAGCCGGATGCGCGGAAACTGCTGGCGCTCTCCGACGAGGTGGATTTCCCGGCGCTGCGGGGGCAGTTCCATGGGGAGAATCTGCCGGAAATCTATCGGCGATTATCCGAAATCGCGGGCGCTGACCTCATGCCGCTGTGTGAGACGGAACGGCAATTGCGGCAGAAAATGCGGATTCCGGCGGACAGCGAGGTTCCGCTGACCCATCAGCAGAAACGGTTTTTGCGGGAAAATTACGCGCACCTGACGACGTTCACGGGCGCGTATGAAGCTGAGCGATTTCTGGGACTGCGCGCGATTCAGGCGATGCAGCTGCGAAACATGACGCCGGGGTATGCCGCACTGGGAGCATACCTGTTCAGTCAGGCGATGTGGCTGGCGTGGGAGACGCGGCAAAACGGCTATGCGCGGGTGAATTTTCTGGCGCGGGACGGGTATTTCGTCAAGGCGGCGTTCGAGCGGCTGAATGAAGTGCTGCGCCTGCCGGTGGAGACGGGCTATGTGCGCATTTCGCGGCAGGCGGCGCTGCCCCTGCAATTTCCCAAGGCAATCGACCTGCTTTCCCTGCCGCTGCTCATCGACATGACCGCCCACACGCCGGATTCGCTGCTGACGCTTCTGCATCCCATTGCGACGGAAAACGCGCGGGCGGCGCTGGCGGTGGAACTGCCGATGAATCAGCGGATGGATGCGCGGACACAGTGGAACTTCGTGCGCATCTTCCGCGAAAAAGGGTATGACGCGGAAAAATATCAGCAGTACGAAAAGAATGCGAAGGCGTATTTGCTGCCGATGTTCGCGGGCAAATGCGCGACGTTCGATGTGGGGTACAATCTGCGGTCGGAAGCGGTGATTCAGCGGCTGACAGGGGCGGACATGACGGCGTACATCACCCACATTGACAGCGATTTGCCAATGCGCCGGGGCGTGCCGTTCCGGACGCTGTACGGCACGTCGCCGTATGTATCGTGGGTGGCGCGGGAGCAGTTTCTGCTGGAAAGAGGCGCAGCGACGATTGGCTACGACGCGCACGGCGCGGTGCTGGGGCAGACGGATACGCCAAGCAGGGCAGTGCAGCAAATGCAGGCGGACGCGATGCGGTTCGTTGCGGATATGGCGGATACGTTTGGAGTGCGGCTGATGGATATGCACTTCCGTCCGCAGGATGGCTGCGCAGCGTTTGAGCACTTTTTGCACACGGGGGCGATTCAGGCGGGTGCGGAGGTGGAAAACGCTTTTCTGGATGGTCAGGCGGGCGGCGATACGACGCGGGTGCAGTGGCGCCTGATGCAGACGGACGCGGAGCAGGCGCGTCATCCCTTGCCCAAGTGGATGCGAAAATTGCAGCGCGCGGCGATTCGGCTGGCGCATGACCCGCAATCTATCCGCCGGAAGTTATAACATTCTCATGAAATTCTCATGAAAATGCCCACTCGCTCCGCCGAAAATGACATTTCCTGCCCTTTACGAAAGGCGCGGGTTTGTGGTACAATAGGCGGGGATTACGACGAAAGGGGCTCCTTCCTTGAAGAAAAAGAAATGGGGCAGGATTCTCAGCATTGGCTTTATCCTCCTGTCGATGCTGATTGTGGTACTGATTGCGTTCAACAACCCGGAGCTGATGAACGCATGGGACGTGCTTTTCACGCTGGACAAGCGGTGGCTGCTGCTGTGCCTGCTGGCGATGGTCGGCTATGTGTACGCCGAGGGCGCGGGGCTGTGCACCTTCCTGCGGATGGAGGGGTACAAAGTCAGCCTGAATACGGCGACGCATTTCTCCTTCGCGGGCATTTATTATGCGAATGTCACGCCCGGCTCGTCCGGCGGTCAGCCGATGCAGATTTACCTGATGAGCCAGCGCTCGATTCCCGCGGGTGTGGCCACATCGGCGCTGACGGCGCGGTATTTCTTCAATCAGCTGACATTGGTGGTGATGACGCTGCTGTTGTGGCTGAGCAACCGCGCGTATGTGGCGGAGCACTTGGGCAATGTCATCCCGCTGATTATCCTGGGCTGCGTGGTGAATTCCTTCTGTGTGCCGTCGATTCTGCTGGTGACGTTCCACCGCTCGTGGGTGGAGAAAATTGTGCAGTGGGGCATCCGCTTCCTGACGAAAATCCACATCTGCAAGAAGCCGGAGCAATGGCAGGCATCCGCCGAAACGACGATTGAGCATTTCCACGGTTCGCTGATGGATTTGGTGCATCACCCGATGCACCTGCTGGCGCAGCTTGTGATTTCGGTGGTGGAAATGTCGTGCCTGATGGTCGTGCCGCTGCTGGTGTACCGTGCCATGGGTCTGACCGGCACGCCGTGGTATCATGTGCTGACGGTTTCGTTCCTGCTGTTCGTGTCCGCCAGCTATACGCCGCTGCCGGGTGCGTCCGGCGCGCAGGAGGGCGGATTTCTCGTTTACTTCGGCAGCGTTTTTACCGGCGGCACGGTGTCCGTCGCGCTGCTGGTATGGCGGTTTATTACCTATTATTTGTGCCTGATTGTGGGCTGCGCGGACTCCATCTTCACCAGCCTGCGCAAGCGCGTGAAGCCGATTCGGCATGAGAAAAAGGGACAGACAAAGGAGCAATCATGAAACAGCAGGTGCATGGCAATGTGACCGGCGTGCGCGATACGCTGATAGAAGCGCTCGGTCAATTATACGATTATGAGGTGGATGAGGACACGTTCCTCCCGCGCGAGCTGATGCAGGTGCTGGCGCGCTTTACGGGCGTGCTGAACCGGGAAATCGCGGTGTACATTACGCGCGACGGCGAAGTGGTGGACGTGTCCATCGGCACTGATCGGGACGTGGAGCTGCGCGACTACCGCCTGCGCCGCAACACCCAGCGCCTGAGCTGCGTCCGCTGCATCCACACCCACCCCAATGGCGACGGACGCCTCTCCGATGTGGATTTGTCGGCGCTGCGGTCGTTCCGCTACGACGCAATGGTCGCCATCGGCTGCCTGAAGGGCGAGCCGACGTTTGTGCAGAGCGCGTTTTTGGTGGAAAAGCAGAATCTGCTGATGGACGAGCCCGTCCGCTGGTACAAGACGCCCGATAACGACTGGATGCGGCAAATCACCGAGAGTGACCGCATTGTCGGCTGGGAGGCGGACGAGAAGGGCACGCACGTCAAAGAGCGCGCCGTGCTGATGGGCATCGAGAGCCTGGAATCGATGGATGAACTGGCGCGCCTGGCGGACACCGCCGGGGCGGAGGTCGTGGGGCAATTCCTGCAAAAGAAGGATAAGCCTGATACGGCGCTGTTCATCGGGCGCGGGCGCGCGGATGAATTGTGCCGGCAGTGTCAGGCGCTGGAAGCTGATTTGTGCATCTTCGACGAGGAACTGACGGGCATTCAGGCGCGCAATCTGGAGGAGATTCTGCGCGTGAAGGTGGTTGACCGCACGACGCTGATCCTGGACATCTTCGCCCAGCGCGCATCATCCGCCGAGGGCAAGCTGCAAGTCGAACTGGCGCAGCTGCAATACCAGTCCAGCCGCCTGATTGGGCAGGGCTTGGTGCTGTCGCGGCTGGCGGGCGGCATCGGCACGCGCGGGCCGGGCGAATCGAAGCTGGAAATGAACCGCCGCCACATCCGCGAGCGCATGACGGAACTCCGCCGCCGCTTGGATGCGGTGGAGAAGCAGCGTGAACTGCGCCGCAAGAGCCGCGAGAAGAACGAAATCCCCGTCGTCGCGCTGGTCGGCTACACCAACGCGGGCAAATCGACGCTGCTGAACCAGATGACGGGCAGCGATGTGTATGTGCAAGACCAGCTGTTTGCGACGCTGGACGCAGTCAGCCGCCGCATCGAGACGGCGGAGCACACACCGTTCCTGCTGGTGGACACGGTTGGGTTCATCCGCAAGCTGCCCCACGCGCTGGTCAGTGCCTTCCGCTCGACGCTGGAAGAAGCTGTGCTGGCGGATGTGCTGGTCATCGTCAACGACGGCGCATCGGAGGAAATCATGCAGCAGCACGACACGGTGGTGCAGGTGCTGTCTGACCTCGGCGCGACGGAGCAGCCGCGCATTGAGGTCATCAACAAGTGCGACCTGTACACCGACGAGGCGGGCGCGCCGATGCTGATTCCGGGCGCGGTGCGGGTGAGCGCAAAAACGGGCGAGGGCATCGCGGAGCTACACGCGCGCATTGCGGAGCAGCTGCAAAAGACCTATGCGCCTGTGACGTTCGTGCTGCCGTTTGACCGCTTCGGCTTGGTGGGGCAGATTCGCCCGCTGGGACGCGTGATCAATGAGGAATACACGGATACGGGGCTTGAACTGACGGTGGTGCTGGCGAATGCCGACCGCGACCGCTTGGTGAGCAAGTATGGGAAAGAAATATTGAAGGGTTGAGTTCATTTCCCATAATTAACACGCGGGCATAGTCTGAAAGTGTCACCAACGCAATCGCGAAAATGGGGCAAGGGTCGAAGACCCTTGCAGGGTGCAGGGACAGCGTCCCTGCCGGAGTCCAGAGGCAGCGCCTCTGGCGCCTCCCCACGAAAGGAAGTTGCAATTCATGCAGAAGGCAAAAGTACGGGAAAATGTGAAGGAATACGCATTGCTGACGCTCGGCACGGTGATTATGACGCTGGGCATCTACTTCTTCAAGTTTCCGAACCATTTTTCCACCGGCGGCGTCAGCGGTATGGCGGTCATTTTGAGCCATTATATTCCGAACTTCACCAATGGCGATTTCGTCATGATGATCAACGTTCTGCTGCTCATCGTCGGCTACATTGTGCTCGGCAAGGGCTTCGGCGGACGCACGACGTATGTCAGCCTGCTGATGTCAGGTCTGACGTGGGGGCTGGAGCGCATCATTCCGATGAACGCGCCGATGACCTCCCAGCCCCTCATGGAGCTGATTTTCGCCGTCAGCCTGCCCGCGGTCGGCTCGGCGATTCTCTTCAACCTCGACGCGTCCTCCGGCGGCACGGACATTGTCGCCATGATTCTGCGCAAGTACACCAGCCTCAACATCGGGCGCGCGCTGATGTGCAGCGACCTCATCATCACCCTGATGGCGTGCGTCGCGTTCGGCATGGAAACCGGGTTGTTTTGCATCCTCGGTCTGGTGATAAAGAGCCTGCTGGTGGACATGGTGCTGGAAAACATCAATACGCATAAATACTTCCACATCATTACCACCAAACCGCGCGAAATCGAGCAGTATATTACGAACGTGCTCAAGCGCGGCGCGACCGAACTGCACGGCGAAGGCGCGTACACGCACGAGGGCCGCACGGTGCTGATGACAGTGATGAAGCGCCACGAGGCGATTATGCTGCGCAAGTACGTCAAGATGGTTGACCCCCACGCGTTCGTGCTGATTATGAACACGGGCGAAATCATCGGCAAGGGCTTCCGCGGCACGAACTAAGGGAGAAGCATCATGGAACACATTACGAGCCTGAAAAACCCGAAAGTCGCCGCGTGGAAGGCGCTCAAAGACCGCAAGGGTCGCCGGGAAAGCGGCTGCTTTCTGGTGGAGGGGCGCAAGATGGTGGAAGAAGCACTTGCTTCCGCGTTTGACGTGGAAACAGTGCTGGTGCAGGAAGGCATGGAACTCCCCGACGGGCTGACCATGCCGGTTTACGAGCTGCCGGAGCATGTGCTGGCGGCGGTCTGCGACACCAAAACGCCGCAGGGCATCGCCGCCGTCGTGCGGATGAAGGAGCAAAGCGCGCTGGGGAAGCACATCGTCGCCCTCGACGGCGTGCAGGACCCCGGCAACGTCGGCACGATTATCCGCACGGCGGACGCAGCGGGGCTGGATGGCGTGCTGCTCTCGAATCAGTGCGCGGACGTGTTCAGCCCGAAGGTGCTGCGCGCGACGATGGGCAGCATCTTCCGCATGAACCTGCGCACGACGGACGATTTGCCCGGCGAACTGACGAAGCTGCGCGAAAAGGGGTACAGCATCCTGTCCTCGCAGCTGGACGGCACGCCGTTCTATGAGCGGCAGGGCGTAGCGGAACGCTTTGCCCTCATCATCGGCAACGAGGGCAACGGCGTGAGCGAACAAGTGCAGCAGACCGCGACGCACCGGGTACGCCTGCCTATGCGCGGCGGCGCGGAAAGCCTGAATGCCGCGATCGCCGCCGCCATCATGATGTACGAGCTGATGCGGTGATTTTTCCCAGATTGGATATTGACAGAACAACTACCCGATGATATAATGACACTCCCGATGTGCGAAAAAGCACGACATCTGCCAAAATAGTGAGCAGCGCTGTCCGATTCCCGCGAAGAAAAACGCGGCAGGACGGCGCTGCTTTTTTGGTGTCGGCAAAAAAATTGACGTGCGCGCATCCAAAGGAGGCAAGGCATGGAACAGCAGGGGATAAATCCGCCTTTCATCGTGACAGACGGGCTGACAAAGACCTACATCCGGCGGGAGAAGCCGGAGCATGGCGGCATCACGCGCCTGTGGCGGCGGGAAACACGCGAGGTGCAGGCGCTCAGGGACGTATCCTTCCGCATTGGGCGCGGGGAACTTGTCGGGCTGATTGGGCCGAACGGCGCGGGCAAAAGCACGCTTGTCAAGCTGATGACGGGCATCCTGACGCCGACAAGCGGCAGCTGCACGGTGGATGGGCGCACGCCATGGGCGGAGCGGAAGGCGCATGTGCGCAGCCTCGGCGCAGTGTTCGGGCAGCGGATGCAGCTCTGGTGGGACGTGCCGATTCGCGATTCGTTCGACCTCCTGCGCGACATTTACAGCATTGACGAGGGGCGCTATCGGCATCGGCTGGATGAATTGACGGCGGCGCTGGACTTGGGGGACATCATGCAGTCGCCGCTGCGGCAATTGTCGCTGGGGCAGCGGATGCGCGCGGAGCTGTGCGGGTCGCTGCTGCATGAGCCGGAGCTGCTGTTCCTCGATGAGCCGACCATTGGGCTGGACGCAGTGAGCAAATTGAAGCTGCGGGAGTTCCTGCGGGTGGAAAACGAGACGCGCCGGACGACGATTTTGCTGACGACGCACGACATGGAGGACATGCGCGCGCTGTGCAGCCGGGTGATGGTGCTGGGACACGGGCAGCTGCTCTATGACGGCACGCTGACGAATCTGCTGCACCGCTACGACACCGCGCACACGCTGACCGTCACCTACGACGGCGCGGCGGATGCGTCGAAGCTGCCGCAGGGCGCAGTGAAAGACGGCGATACATGGCGAATTACCCTGCAAAAAGACGGCGACTTGTCCGAAACCATGCGGCAGGTGATGGCGGCAGGGAAAATGCACGAAATGGCAATTGAAGAGCAGAATGTCGATGAGCTGATTGCACGGATGTACCGGGAGATGGCGCTATGAAGACGTGGATTGCATCGTGGAAGCCGTATTTCTCCCTCTACCGGCTCAAAGCTATGCAGGAGACACAGTACCGCGCGGCGGCGTTGGGCGGGCTGGTGACGCAGGCGTTCTTCGGGCTGCTGTATGTGTTCCTGTACACGGCGTTGTTCCGGGGGGAAAATCAAGCGGAACTGGCGGAAACCATCACCTATGTGTGGCTTCAGCAGATGTTTTTCCGCGTATTGCTGATGAACGACACGGAGCTGATACATCAGGTGATGACGGGCGGGTTGGCGTATGCGGTGCTTCGCCCGGTCGATCAGTATCGCTTCGCGTTCGTGCGGAACATGGCGCAGCGGCATGTGAATGCGCTGATGCGGCTTGTGCCGATGATTGCGCTGCAATTCCTGCTGCCGACCGCGTGGCGGATGCAGCCGCCGGAAAGCCTGCTCGCGCTGATGCAGGCATTCGTATCGCTGCTCATCGGCGTGATGAACCTGTGCGCGATTGCGGGCATTTCAGGCGCTATCCTGATGCAGACGATGGACAACCGCGGCATCAACGCCATCATCACCTTCATCAGCAACGCCTTCGCGGGCAACATCATCCCCCTGACGCTCTTCCCGGACAGCGTGCAGGCGATCATCCGCTATCAGCCGTTCGCGCAGTCGCTTGATGCGCCGATTCGCATGTATCTGCACGCGCAGGCGGCGGGGGAGTGGGCACTGAACATCGGCGTGCAGCTGCTTTGGCTGATGCTGCTGGTCGCCCTTGGGCGCAGAATGTGGCGGCATCAGCTGAATCAGCTCACGATTCAGGGAGGGTGAAGCGAGATGAAGTATGTGTTTCATGCCCTGCGGATGCAGTGGCGGTGCGCGACGCAGTACCGCGCGTCGTTCTGGATGCAGACGCTGGCGCAGCTGGTGATGTCCGGCAGTGAATTGATGGCGGTGTTGGTGCTGCTGGGGCGGTTCACGTCGGTTGGGCAGTGGTCGGGGAGCGAAATCATGTTTTTCTTCGGCATGATGCAGATGACGTTCGCCATCACGGAGTGTGTCGGGCGTGGGCTAACAGCGTTTTCGCGGGTCGTGCAGGGCGGTGAGTTCGACCAGATTCTCCTGCGTCCACGGAATCTGCTTCTTCAGGTGCTGTGCAGCAGCACTGACCCGCGGCGGCTGAGCACGGCGGTGCTGGGGATTGTGTTGATGTGGCTTTCGGTCACGCAGCTGGGCATTCCGTGGACGCTGGGGAGCACGGTGCTGCTGCTGATTTCCGTCGCGGGGACGGTGCTGATGCTGCTTGGGCTGTTTCTGGTGGAAGCGACGCTGTGCTTTCTGTCCGTGCAGTCCATTGAGGCGGTGAATATCCTGACCTACGGCGGGCGAACGGCGTGCGAGTATCCGGTGGATATTTACCCGCGCCCGATTCGGCTGCTGTTCATGTATGTCGCGCCGTTTGGGCTGTGTATGCACGTTCCGGTGAGTGCGCTGCTGCATCACCCGATGGTGGATTGGCCTGCATGGACGGCGTACCTTGCGCCGCTGGCAGGGGCGATGTTCTTTCTGCTGATGGCGCTGGTGTGGCGGAAGGTCGGGGTCAAGCGGTACTGCTCGACGGGGTCGTGAGAGCAGGGAAATTTGGGGCGGCTTTCCGTTCCTCATCGCTCATTGCTAATTCTCTTCGCTTTATCATCAATTTCTCGTCTTTATTGGTTGCTTTTTTGCGTAAAGTAGGGTACAATGTTCATGGTGAGTTCATTTTTTCGCCGTCACCGTTCATTCATCTACATTCATACCCGATTCATTCAGGAGGCAGCCATGCAAAATTACGTTTTCATGACAGACAGCGACAGCGACCTGCCGCTGGAACTCAAACAGCAGTACGACATTCCTGTCGTCTACATGCCTTACTCCCTGGATGGCAAAGAGTACTTCGACGACCTCGGCCAGTCGCTGAACCATAAGTCCTTCTACGACAAGATGCGCGCGGGCAGTCAGCCGACGACCTCCGCGCTCAACGAGACGGTCTACATGGAGTACTTCGAGCCGATTCTCTCTTCCGGGCGCGACCTGCTCTTCGCCGCCTTCTCCAGCCAGCTCAGCGCGACCATTCAGGCGATTTACGCCGCACGCGAGGAACTGCTGAAGCAGTATCCGGAACGCAAGTTCATCGTGGTGGACACGCTGTCCATCTCCGCGCCGCAGACGATTCTCGTCCTCAAGGCGCATGAAATGTACCGCGCGGGCAAACCGATGGAGGAAGTCGCCCAGTGGCTGGAGGACAACAAGCTCCGCGCACAGGCGTGGTTCACAGTGGATGACCTGAAGTACCTCCAGCGCGGCGGACGCATCTCCGCGACGGCGGCGGCACTCGGCACGCTGCTGGACTTGAAGCCCATCCTGACCGAAACGCTCGAAGGCAAGCTTGCCGCCGCGGGCAAAGTGCGTGGCCGCCGCAAGGCGATGAGCTACATCCTTGAGAAGGCGGTGGAGAACGTCGCCGATCAGAAGGAAGCCATGGGCATCATCCTGCACGCCGACGCGATGGACGATGCCCAGAAGCTGCGCCAAATGCTGGTGGAGAAGCTGCCGGAGATGGATATCCGCATCTACCCCGTCGGCCCCGTCATCGGCACGCACGCCGGCCCCGGTACGATTGCGTTCTGCTTCCTCGGCAAAAAGCGCGAAATTTGATTTGTCCGCCGTCTGTTCTACGCGAACAGGCGGCAATCTTTATATTTGAAAGGAAAAATTTTTGTAGTCTCCCAACATTCCGCCCGCTGCCGGTACTATCATGGCAGAATCACAGCTGCCAAGCGAAAGGAGGAGAACCATGCTGGATACGGAGCGCTACTGGCAGGAGGAATGGGCGGCGCGTGTGCTGCGGTGGGCGCGCGGAAAGACTCGCACGGCGCAGGAGGCGGAGGATCTCGCGCAGACCGTGCTGCTGGAATGGCTGCGGGCGGTTCGGGCGCAGGAAGAACGCGGTGTTTGCGTCGCGGAACCGGAGCACCTGCTCTGGCGAATCGCGCGGTTCGTCTGGTGCAAGTCGCTGCGACCGGGGACGTATTACCGCTGCGAGCCGCTGTCGGAGAAGCTGTCCGCCGGGGAAACGCCGGAGGAATCCGCCGAACGGCAGGATGAGCAGCGCCGTCAGACCGCATTCGTCCGCCGGCAAATCATGCGCCTAAGCCGCATCCAGCGGGAAACGCTTGTCTGGTACTATCTGGAGAACCGAACGACGGCAGACATTGCCCGGCGCTTGCGGGTCTCGGAGAACACCGTTCGCTGGCATCTGAGTGATTCGCGAAAGAAAATTCGGGAGGCTGATGGGAAAATGACATCGACGGAATTTGTGTACTGCCCGAAAAAGCTGCACGTTGCCATCAACGGCGAAGCGTATGACGACCGCCTGACCCGCGAGGTGCTGGACAATCTGCTGCATCAGAACATTCTGCTCCGCTGCTATGCGCAGGGGCAGACGGCGCAGGAGCTTTGCGACGAGCTGGGCGTGGCGCGCCCGTACATCGAGGATGCGGTGAACGTGCTGCTGCGCGACGAGCTGCTGACGGCTGACGGCGGGCGTGTGCGGACGAACTTCATCATCACCAGCGGTGCGCAGGAGGAAGCGCGGCTGGCAGTGTACGATGCGCACAAGGACGAATTGTCACGCGAGATTGTCCGGCAGCTGATGGCGCACGAGCAGGAGATTCGCGCCATCGGCTTCATCGGCTGCGATGTGCCCATGCCGCGCCTGCTTTGGTGGCTCATCTACCGCTGCACGGCGGCACTGCCGAATCCGGCGGAAATGCCGCCGCGGCCGTATCATGCGGATGGCGGGGCGTATCACCTGATGGGCTTCGCGCGCGAGCCGGAGAACAGGCATTATCTGGCGTGGGATTACAATGGCCCGATGTACAACGATGGCTTCCGTTGGTTCGGCTTGCAGCACTTCGGGAACAGTCCGGTGCAGGATTTGTTCGAGCCGAACCAGCCACACATGGGGAAGCTGTGCGCACTGCTGATTCGGCTTATTCAGGCGGATTTCGACCCGTCGTGCGTGACGGCGGATGAGCAGGAGCTGCTGGCGGAGCTGCTGGCGCGCGGATTCCTGCGGAAGGCGGACGGCAGCATCAAGCCGAATTTCTGCGTCCTGACGCGCGAGCAGGTTCAGCGGCTGCGGCAGGAAGTTTTTCTGCCGATTGTGGAGGCGGTTCAGCCCGCGTGGATGCGCGTCTGCAATGAACTGCGGACGCTCTGCAAGGCGAGTGTCCCGAAGCATTTGCAGGCGCTGGCGGACTTGCCGTTGCACATGGCGGCACTGGCGGCGGGCTACATGACGGAGCAAATCGCGTATGCGTACGGCGCACTGGAAAAGCCGGAAACGCCGGAGGATGCGGCGATGTGGACGCTGGTATACGAGCCGGAAATTAAGGTAACACCGCACAAATGAGGTGGTCGGCTGGGAAATGGATTTTTCGTCAGATACAAATGCAAATTTCGAAGATTTACTGGCGGTAAATCGAGGAATTTGCATGCCGCAGATGGCGGAAAAAACATCGCCAGACGCGCCGCCGAATTGTGCGGTGGTGCCTTAAATAATACTATTTTCTGCATTCACCTGCACCATCTGCTCGCGCCTTTTTTCTTCTGGCGTCCGGTCGTTCCACTCCCGTTAGCCAGAAAGAAAAATTCGCTTCGCATCTTGGCGCATTCTCATCTGGAAATAGGATGAGGGCTTTTTCAGCAAAATCAACTGTTTTGCCGAATCTGGGCGAAGGAATTGCATTTTCTCCATATTTATGCTATAATAAGAATGTCACATTTTATTTTGCGGAAAGGAGTGGTGGCATCGTATGGATCAGCCTCCTTGTAGTCCGATACCCCGCAAGCTGTCATTCCCGGTACGCAGGGGTTTTTGAAAGAAAGGAATGCTTGATTTTCCATGACGCCTGAACTATATGGCACTGTTGTGATTCTGGTTGTGCTGGTGATGCTGTCGGCGTTTTTCTCTGCCTCGGAAACGGCGTTTACCTCTGCCAACCGCGTCAAACTCAAGACGATGGCGCAGGGCGGCAACAAGCGCGCGCAGATAGCGCTGAATTTGGCGGAGGATTATGACCGCTTGCTCAGCACCATCCTCGTGGGCAACAACGTGGTCAACATCGGCGCTTCGTCCATGGCGACGGGGCTGTTTCTTGCGCTGCTAAGCGGCAATCAGTCTGCTGCGACAACGGTTTCGACCATCGTGATGACGATTGTCGTGCTGATTTTCGGCGAAATCAGCCCGAAAGCGATTGCCAAGGAGAACCCGGAGACGGTTGCCGTTGCGTTTGCACCTGTGCTGCTGGTGCTGCGGACGATTGTTACGCCGATTAACGCCCTGTTTGTGCAGTGGAAGAAGCTGCTGGCAAAGCTGTTCAAGCCCGCACACACGGAAAGCTTTGTTGAGGCGGAAATCATGACGATGGTGGATGAGGCACAGAACGACGGTGATATAGATGAACATGAGGGAGAACTGATTCGCTCCGTCATTGAGTTCAACGACGACCGCGACGTGCTGAACATCATGACCCCGCGTGTGGACGTGACGGCGCTGGAGGACACTGCGACGATGGAAGAAGCCGCGAATCTCCTGCGCGAAACGGGGTATACCCGCGTCCCGGTCTACCACGAGGACATGGATCACATCGTTGGCATCCTCAATGAAAAGGATTTTTATGCCTGTCAGCATGAGGGCGTGGATAGCATCGTGGACATTATGAAACCGCCGGTTTATGCCCCTGCGACGCTGAAACTCTCCAAGCTGCTGAAGCTGTTCCAGACGCAGAAGACGCATATGCTGATTGTGCTGGATGAATTTGGCGGAACTGAAGGCATCGTCACGATGGAGGATGTGCTGGAAGAACTCGTCGGCGAAATCTACGATGAGCACGACGATGTGTCTGAGGAAAGCGTCGAGATGGCGGACGGCTCACGCGTGGTTGAGGGCGGCATGGAACTGACTGAACTGTTGGAAGGCATGGGGTTGAAGGACACCTTCAACGCCGAAACCGTTGGCGGCTGGGTGAGCGAAATCATGGGCTGCATCCCGTTCGTCGGTGCGCGCTTTGAGACGGACCACCTCCGCGGCATGGTCACGCGCATGGAAAAGCGCCGCGTAACGCAAGTCCGCATCTGGCGCAAAGAGGGTACGGACGGGCACGCTGCACAGGCGTGATTTCCCCTGCTGCGGCAAAATCATCATTCAGGCGGAAATATCAATCAGAAAAGGAGCCTACCACCATGGCAACCACCAAAAAAGATAGAAAGCAGAAGTCTGATAAGCGTCAGCTTGTCATCAGCATTACCTGCATCGTCATCGTCGCAGCCATGCTGCTGACCTCCCTGATCACCCTGCTGCCCATTTATAACTGACGGAAAGGCATCACATGAAGAAAGACCATCGCGGCATATCGCTGGGAACATATGTCATGCTTGGCGTGACGGGCGCGGTGCTGCTGGGCTGCTTCTTGATTCTGCCCGGTCTGCTGGGGCAGGCGCGCGGCACGGTGGATGTCCGGCAGGTGCTGTCCATCTTCCAAACCGACGGAATGCCCTCGCTCACGCTGAGCGATATTCCCATTACCCGCGGCGATTCCACTGGCAATCTGCCCGCGCCGGAACCCACGCAGCCGCCCGCTGAAACCGCTGCGATTGCCATTCCGACCGCCACTCAAGCCCCCAAGCTGGGCGGCACGGTCACCCTTACCCTCGGCGGCACGGTCGATATGGATGATGCGGTGCGCAAAGCGGGCTACTACTCCGACTCGCAGAAGTACGATTTTACGGAGATGCTTTCGCTCCTGCGGAGCGAAATGACGGGCGATATCACGTTCCTGACGCTGGAGAACCTGATTCAGCCGGAAGTGAAAGTCTCCGCGCTGAACGCTCCCGACGCCGCGGCGGAACTGCTCCGCACCACCGGCGTGAACCTCGTTGCCGTTGGCTTCCCGAAGGTGTACGACAAGGGCGCGGATGGCGTTCGGACAACGCTGGAGGCCCTGCATGACCGCAATTTGCTGACCATCGGCGCGTACAACACGCAGGAGGAAGCAAGCGCCATCTGCATCCGGACGCTGGACAACGTGCCCGTCGCGTTCCTGCACTACACCGAAGCACTGAGCAGCACGGGCAAGAAAGCGATGAAGTCCTCCGGGGCATCCTACGCTGTCCCGCTGGCGAATGCGGAAACGATTTCCGCTGATATTCGTCGTGCACGCGAGCAGGGGGCGGCGGTGGTCGTCGTATCGCTGAACTGGGGAACATCCGGCACGTCGAAGCCGACGAATGCGCAGCGGAAACTGGCGCAGGCGATTGCCGATGCGGGCGCGGACGTCATTGTCGGCGCGGGGACGCGCGTCGTGCAGCCGGTGACATGGCTGACGCACAAGAATGCGGATGGTACGGCAGCGCAGACGCTGTGTGCGTGGTCGCTGGGCAGTCTGCTGAATGAGTCCCGGAAGGACGGAAACGTTGCTGGAATGCTGCTGCAATTGCAGATTTCGTGGGACGGGCAGAACATCAGCTTTGGGCAAGTCAGCTATACGCCGACGTACATTTGGCGGCAGAAGGTGGATGGCGCGTATCAGTATCGGGTAGTTGCGAGTGACCAGAGCGCGCCGAGTGGTATGTCGGAGGAACAGCAAGGATATATGGCGAAGGCACTGCGGACGATTCAAAACGCGCTGGCGGATTCGCCAATAACGATTCGGATAAAGTAAAAAGATAAACACGCGGAACCAGTAAGGGAAGAGCGCTCAACTCAATCGCGCGAAGGGGTCAAGGGGCAATGCCCCTTGCGGAGTCCAGAGGCGGTGCCTCTGGTGGGGTTTGGGGCAACGCCCCAACTGTTCCACGGGCGACCAATTCAAAGGACGAAGTCAACAAGGGCGCAGGCAGCGAAGCGTCCCTGCCAGTAACTTTGCGCTTCCTCAGAAGCGCCCCCAAGCTGCTTTACCCATCACTTGCACATTGTCGCGTCAAATGGACGCGACCACGCAGTTGGTCTTTCAGACAGAACAGGTCTTTTCTGCAAGCAGGGGATTTCGCCTCTGCGGAGGCGACAAGGGGGCTTTGCGGTCGCCCCCTTGACCCCTTTGCAGCGGACACTCCCATACTTGATTTTTATTGCAAGTTTTTTTAGTTTGTGTACTTAATCATCAATGAAATGAAAGAAGAATGAATGATGGAAACCGGATTGACCCGCGAGGAGGCGCTGCAAGCACTTCAAACATATAACCACGAACCCTTCCACCTCCAGCACGCGCTGACCGTCGAGGCTATCATGGGCTGGTTCGCCAAGGAAGAGGGCTTCGAGGCGGAAAGCGACTTCTGGCGCATGGCGGGGCTGCTGCATGACATTGACTTCGAGCAGTGGCCTGAACAGCATTGCGTAAAGTGCATCGAACTGCTCCAAAGCGCCCACGCGACGCCCGAACTCATCCACGCCGTCTGCTGCCATGGCTATGGTATCTGCACCGACGTTGAGCCGACGCTGCAAATGGAGAAAATCCTCTTCGCAGCGGATGAGCTGACCGGGCTGATTGGCGCGGCGGCGAAAATGCGCCCGTCGAAGTCCTGCACGGATATGGAGTTGTCGTCGCTGAAAAAGAAGTTCAAGGACAAAAAATTCGCGGCAGGATGCTCGCGCGACGTCATCCGCACGGGCGCGGAACGCCTTGGCTGGACGCTCGATGAGCTGCTTGAAAAGACGCTGCACGCGATGGCAGACACCGAAAGCACCGTCGCGGAAGAGCTGAATTTGCTTTTGCAGGCATGAAAAACGCGCCCTGAATCGTTGCATCAGGGAAGGAGGAATACAACATGCAGTATCTGCGCCGACTTGTCTGGTATATCGCGTCGCGCCTGCTCGTGATTACGCTCGTGCTGGGGCTGATGGTCACGGGGTTCTACTACGCTATGAACGTGACGAACATCAACGTCGTCCTGAAGGATGGCATGGCGCGCCGTGCGCAGGTCATCATGATGACCGAGGATTCCTCCGAGCTGACGAAGTATTTTCAGGAAAGCTTTATTCAGCGCGACCCGCAGGTGCAGAACGCCATTGCGGGGTACTCCGCGTATAAGGACTACAACATCCGCGGCATGGATCACCGGCTGGAAATGTCGTTTTTCTGGGTATGGCCGTGGGACACGGTGGCGCGCGTGACGATTGTGGAGCGGATTCCGCGCATCGACGGGCGTGTCAAGGGCGCGTATGCTGATCAGTACGTTGCCGAGCAGGGGGCATCCGCCCTGTATCCGCCCGCGTGGCAGAGCATGAAGTACAACGCCATTCTCGTCAAGGAAAGCGGCAAGTGGCACATTCGCAGCCTGACAGTGGTGGAAGCCCTGGCAAATTGAGAAATCGGCAGACCGTGAATAGGCGGTCTGCCGATTTTTTGCGTATGTGAATGACTTCCTTTATTTCCCCTTCGCCGCATTTGCCAGCGCCAGACGCAGCCCCTCCTGCTTCATCAGCCGGAAGTCAAAACGTTCGACGATGCCAATCAGCTGCCCGGAGAGAATCACCGTCAGCAGCGAGTACGCTATCTTTCCCAGCGGAATGTAGCAGAGCGACAAGCTCAGCACGATTAGGTCAGAGAGCAGGTAGACCCACTGAATCGGCAGACGCGTGATGCGGCTCAGGGACATTGAGAGCGCATCATCTCCGCCGGGCGCGCCGCCATAGCGGACGCAGATGCCCGCGCCGAAGCCCACGAACAGCGAGCCGACAAGCGACGCGACAAGCTGGGAGGAAATCAGCAGCGGGAACATAGGCGCAAACGGCTCCAGCAGCGCATACACCGCGGAATAGCACAGGCACGCAACGGCGGAGTTCAGCAGGAATCCGCGACCGAGCGTCCGCCAGCCCAGCGCGTAGCACAGGACGTTCAGAATCAGCGCAGAGAGCGCGGGGGAGATGGCGAACAGATGCTCCAGCAGCAGCGTCAGTCCCAGCACGCCACCCTCCGTAACGCCGGAATGCGCGTGAATGTTGCACATGCCCATCGCAAGGATGGAACTGCCCAAGATCATCATGGCGGCTGACTTACGGGAAAAACCGGTTGACAAAATATCCTTCCTTCCTATTATATGAAGATGGTTACATACCATCGTACCTGAATTGGGGCGGTTTGTCAAGCGAAAACGAGCAAAAATCCAGCAGGAAGAGACGATGAAATCAGAATGATGGTACTTCTGGAAAAATCACAACCATTTTATCGAGATGCAAGATTTCGTTCGTTTTTTTTGTAAAATCCCTTTGCATAATGCGAAAAAATGCTGTATAATAAGGAGTGGAACGGACGGTTCCAAGGAATTTGAGCAAAGTGGCTTGCCCCCCTTGGCGGCTCCACACATACGCCCCGAAATGACACATGACGGAATGAGGTTGATGGTCTGTGACGGACTTTGTGAGTACCTGGAATGAGGAATCCTTTCTGACGACGCCTGTTGCTCCGCTGGGCTTGATTGCCATGCGCGGCACGGAGGACATGGGCGACAAGGTGAACAAGTGGCTGCTGAAGTGGCGCAAGTACACGGAAGAAACCCTGCCGGGCGATATGTCCACAACGCCTGGTATGGGTCGCGAGGACTTCCTCGTGCGCGCAACCTGCCCGCGCTTCGGCAACGGCGAAGGCAAGGGACTGATTAAGGACTCCGTTCGCGGACTGGATCTCTACATCCTCTGCGATGTCGGCGCGTACAACTGCACCTACAACATGTACGGGCATGAAGTGCCGATGTCCCCCGATGACCACTACATGGACCTGAAGCGCACCATTGCAGCCGTCGGCGGCAAGGCGAAGCGCATCACCGTTATCATGCCGCTGCTCTACGGCGGCCGTCAGCACCGCCGCAGCGCCCGCGAAAGCCTGGACTGCGCGCTGATGCTGCAGGAACTCAACCGCATGGGCGTGAATAACATCATCACGTTCGATGCGCATGACCCGCGTGTCGTCAACGCGATTCCCGAAGGCGGATTCGAGTCCGTCATGCCCAGCTACCAGATTTTCAAGGCGCTGCTGAAGCGCCGCAAGGACTTGAAGCTGGACAAGGATCATTTGATGATTGTCTCCCCCGACGAGGGTGCGCTTGACCGCAACATCTTCTATGCCTCCGTCCTCGGCGTGGATATGGGCATGTTCTACAAGCGCCGCGATTACACCCGCATCGTCAACGGCCGCAACCCCATTGTTGCCCACGAGTACATGGGCAAGGAAGTCAACGGCAAGGACGTGTTCGTTGCGGACGATATTCTGTCCTCCGGCGAATCCATGATTGAGGTTGCGCACCGCTTGAAGGAGCTCGGCGCGAACCGCATCTTCTCTGCCGTTACCTTCCCGCTGTTCACCAACGGTTTGGATCTGTACCAGAAGAGCTACGACGAAGGTCTGATTGACGGCGTGATTTCCACGAACCTGACCTACCGCACACCCGAATTGCAGGCAGCGCCTTGGTTCATCGAAGCCGACATGAGCAAGTACATTTCCTACATCATTGCGACACTCAACCACGACCGTTCGCTGTCGAAGCTGCTGTCGCCGTATGACCGCGTGCATAATTTGATGAACCGCTACAAGCAGGAGCAGGAACAGGGCTAATACTATTTTCAAATTCACCTGCGCCATCTGCTTGCGCCTTTTCCGCTCTGTCGTCCGGTCGTTCCATTTAGCGTAGCGCTGCTACGCTGCATTTCACTCCCGTTAGCCAGAACGAAAAATTCGCGGCGCATCTTGGCGCATTCTCATTTGGAAATAGTATAATGCCCCCTGCAAGTGCCTGATGGCATGACAAAACCCCGTCTGATGCTGGATGATGACCAGCGGTCAGGCGGGGCTTTTGTTTGCGGCGAGGTCTGCGCCGCAGGGCAGGGGGTTCGCCTCTGCGGAGGCGCGATTCCCCCTGCATCAATAGAGAACGACTTTGGCAGAATCAGACAGCTCGTTCAGTCGCACACTCAGCGCCTCACTGCACATGTCCTGATACAGCGTGTACGACAGCGCATCGTGAATCGCATCCGTCATCTCAATCGCGCCGCTTTTGGAATCGCACAGGTAATACAGAATGTGCACCCCCGCGTCGCTGACAATCGGGTCGCTCCAGCAGCCGGGCTGCGCCATGCGCTCACTGAACGCCGCCGCTACAAACTTCTCATCCCACACGACCGAATCACGGTGCACCTGATACCCAACGGTCAGGAAATCCGCATCGTCGAACGCCGTGTCGGTGTTGTACTCCGCCATCAGCGTCTGGAAGGATTCGCCCGCGTTGAGCCGCTCGTCAATGGCATCCACCGTCGCCTGAACGCTTTCAAGCCGCGCTTCGTCCGTGTCGCCCTCAGCAGGCAGGAGAATTTGCAGGATGCTGCGGTAGCCCTCCGGCTTGTACCACACTTCTTCGCCGGAATACAGCGCCGTCTCGAATGCCGCGGCGTCGCCCTCGAAGCGCTCCTTGCTTGCCGCCACGTTTGTCTCGTAGGCGGACTGAATCGCGTCTTCCGTCACCGGGTTGTCGCCCAGCAGCACCGTGTAGTAGTTCACCATTGCACGCTGCTTGAGGTAGACGGCAATGTAATCCTCCGCCGTCACGCCAAGCGCCTTGGCATAGCTCAAGGCGAAGGAAGACATATCCTCTTCGTCGCTGTAACCGAGTTCAGCGCGCAGGGTCTCACCGACATTTGTCAGCGCCGTCTCGTAGGCGGTCTGTCCCTGCGCTTGAATCCAGTTTTCCGTCTCTTCGTCAAAGTCATAGCAGCCCTTGGCGCGCATGTCCTGCTCAATGAGCATGTCCTGAATCGCGGTGGTCAGCGCAAGGTCTTCGATGTAGGCGGCTTGCGTCTCGTCCGTCTCGTCATACGCGCCGGAAAGCAGCTGCTGGTACTGCGTCAGGTAGGTGACATAGGTACTGTAGCGCAGCTCCTCGCCGTTGACAGTCGCCATCAGCTTATCATCGCTGCTTTCTGCCAATGCGCAGGAAAACAGCAGGAGCAGGGACAGCAGCAGGGCAGTCAAACGATGGATTCTCATGATAAAAACCTCCAATCAAGAAATGCGCCGGAGATGAACAACCGGGAGAGCCGGTTCGCGCGTTCATCTCTGGCGCAAAGGGGGGATGCGGAGGTCTGGCGGGTTGCAATCCGTCAGACCTCCGCAAATGACTCTTAGTAGCTCAGACCGAAGCCGGAGACGTAGGAGTTGCCGTCGGCATCCTTGTAGATGTAGCTGCCGGACGGAGACTGCGCCAGCACTTCAGGAGCAATGTACTGATCCTTGTCGTAGCCGGGCACGTCATTCGGGGAAGCGCATTCTTCGTAGAGCAGGTTGCCATCCGCGTCGCGGACTTCCGTCAGGGCGATAACAGCCTCGCAGGAAGGCATGGTCACAGACAGCTTGCCGGTCGGGTTGTAATTGCCGACGATGACGTCCACCTGCGCACTGTACGCGTTGGACAGGGAAGCCGCGGAGGTGGTGTACTGCGCCAGCAGCGCGTCGCAGTAGGGCTCCAGGTTGTCCAGAATCCACGGAGAGGTGCAGACGATGGTCGCGATGACCTTGCCGCCCTTTTCGTGCATCTTGTTCGCAGCCTTCTGCAGCTTCTTGATGCCTTCAACAGTGGTCACGTCAACCATTTCGCCGGTCTTTGCCTGACCGCCCGCGCCGAACATAGCCGTCACAGCCGCGTCTGTGCCGCCGCCCAGCTGACGCTGAGCCACTTCAAAGCCGTCCACCAGGCTCAGAACGCCTTCGGTCTCGGAAGCGCCCGCCTTGATGGTCGCCTTGGGCTGCACATAGAAGTACACAACATCGGCATCATCCATATCCTCGCAGACGGTGAAGCCCTGCTGCACGAACAGCTCGGCCAGCGCCTTGAGGGTCGCTTCGTTTTCACCAGTGCCGGTGTAGGAGGCGATGTAAACCTTGGTGCCCGCGTCCTTGCTCAGCGGCAGCGTGTTCTCATGGTTCTTCATGAGGACGGTCGCCTTCAGGTGGAGGGAATACGCCTGGTCATGCGCGGTTTCCATGTTGGTGGCGCGCACAACGTCAGCCTGTTCGTAGTCCAGGTAGGGGTTCTCGAAACGACCCTGCTTGAACAGCGCGGTCGCACGATTGATGTTGGCGCGGTCGAGGTCAGCCTTGTCCAGCAGGCCGAATTCAACAGCGGAAACAATGTATTCCGGAGCCAGCTCAGCGCCGATGGCGTCGGTGCCGGCCTTGATCAGCAGCGCGAAACGCTGGATGCTGGTCAGGGATTCCACGCCGTAGGTCTGGGTCAGGGTGATGCCGGAGTCGGAGTTCACGAAGCCCTTGAAGCCCATGATGTCACGCAGCAGGGTGGTGATGATTTCGGAGTTGTAAGCAGAACCAAGCTGCTTGACGTCGATTTCATGGCCACGGTAGGTCTGCGGGACAGAGCGGACATCCGCCGCGTCGCGGGAGTAGCAAGGCATGATTGCGCCCACGCCTGCGTCAACAGCAGCCTGGAAGCCGACCAGCTGGTACTTTTCCAGAGAACCGGCAGTCGGGTACAGACGCCACTGACCCTGAGAGGTGTGAGACTCAAAGCCGTTTTCGGCAGCGCCGTCACCGGGGAAGTGCTTCGCAGACAGCACGACGGACTTCTCGTTCACGCCGTCCTTGCCATACTGATAGCCGTCCACCAGCGCGGTGATGATGCCGGCGGTGACGTCGGGACGCTCGCCGTAAGTGCCGCTGTTCCGAGGCCAGCGGGGATCGGTCACCAGGTCGATCTGCGGGCCATACATGAAGATGATGCCCTGCGAACGCCACATCTGGCGGTCAACCTCGGCATAATCCTTGATGGCGTCGTAGTTGCCGTCGCCCAGCACCGCTGCCGCCATGCCCAGAGAATCCGGGAAGCCGGCGGAAATCGGGTTGGAGATCAGCGTCACCGGGATTGCAGGCGTACCCGCCTTGGCGGAATCCCATTCAGCAAACGCAGTGGTCACGTTGTTGTACAGCGCAACGACAGAGGCGTCGTAGTTCAGACCGCCGCGGTACACGCCCGCGCGAATCTTGCCAATGGACATCACCTGATCGTCCAGGCTGGCGAACGAAGAGGAAGCCGAATTCAACATAATCAGGCTCTTCGTGGTTTCGCCTTCGGGGATGACGGTCATAACCTTGGCGGGATTGATGGTGCCGTCTTCATTCTTGACATCCGCAAGCGTCTTGGAACCGGGCATAACCATCAGGGCGTTCAGGACGAAACCAGCCTGTTCGGTCAGCGTCATCTTCGTAACCATGTCCGCGGCGCGTTCTTCCGCCGGCAGACGCCAGTCTTCGAACGCGTCCAGCTCGTGGTCGTTGTCGGAATCCTTGAAGTACAGGCCATCCTGCTGGATGACACCGACGGTCGTCACGCCGATGGTCGGGCCATTCTCGTTCTGATAGAACACAGGCTCAAGGTAGGTCTTGGTGGGGTTAACTTCTTCCGCGTTGTAGGGAGCAGGAATGTAGGTTGCTTCGGTCGCCGTTTCCGCCATTGCGGGAATCGCAGACAGCAGCATCGACGCTGCAACCGCCAAGCTCAGAATCCGTTTCATGCTGAGGGTTCTCCTTTTCCGTTTTCTCTTCCTCATGCTGCGCGAAACATGAGGTGCTGGTAATATAATAGCATAAAAATCGCCAGATTGGAAGGGGCTTGTCTTGAATGCCTGTACCCCCGTCGCAACCGTGTGCACGTTCCGTTCACGACGAAAATATGTCGCGAACGGCAACTTTTTGCCCTATTTGGGAGGGAAATGGGGGAAAAGTGCAAAATCGAGAATGGCATATACTGGAACTGGTGGCAGTCTATGAAATGCACCGTATCTCCTTCCCGGCAAGTCCGCGGGCGCAATTCAGCCTACAAAAAAAATCAGCACCGAGAAAAAATCCTCAATGCTGATGGGCAGCGCACTAATGTGCAGCGTGTTGAAAAGAGCGGGTTGATGGCGCAAAGGTTGGGCATTTCGTCTTACTGGTTCTGCGTGCTAACGCGGGAAGCGCCGCATCCCGCCGGTGGGTGCAGAACCACCGTCAGCTTAAAAATGCCATTTTCCGCAACCACTGTCGCTATGCCGTCATACTTTTCAGCAATTGCCTGAATTGACCGCAAGCCAAACCCATGTCCCGTGCCGGCCTTGGTCGTCACCGGCATATCATCCACCATGTTCAGCGGCGCTTCATAGCTGTTTTCCACATGCAGCACCACCATGCCGTTCATGGCGTTTGCCTTGAGCGAAATCACCCGCTTCTCATGGTCGGTCACCTTGTTGCAGCCCTCCAAGGCGTTGTCCAGCGCATTGCCGAAGAGCGAAAATAGCTCCATTTCCGACATGAAGCCGAAAATCGACCCGTCAATCAGGTACGAGAACTTAACCCCGCACGTTGAGCAGAGGATGTTCTTCTCCGTCAGCACAATGTTGATGGTCTCGTTGCCGCACTCAACAACCGTGCCGTACTCGATGATGGAGTCCTCCAAGCGGTCAATGTACTTGTCGAAACTCTCTTTGCCTGCTTTCGAGCGGATGGTGGCGATTTGGTGCTTCAGGTCGTGGCACTTGATTTGCAGGGTCGTGATGCCGTCGCGGCTCATCTGGTAATACTGCATCTTGTTGGCAATGAACTTCTGCATTTCCTCGTTGTCCTGCCGATAGCGGGCAAGGTCGGCAATGGTGATCAGGATGATGTAGTTTGTTGCAGTATAGAGCAGGGCGCAGAGATAGAACATGAAAGACGAATCCGGCGCCGAGGTGAACACATGCCCGCAATATTCCAGCACTATTTGAAAAAGCAGGAAAACGGCGACCGAAGCCCGGACAATGCGGGAAGCCTCATTGAGCGGCGGATTGCTGTGAATCAGCCGCTTATAGAGCAAAGAAGCGGCTGCGCACACGGCGATATACACCAGATACGACACAAGGGCGCCGGAAACACTGTAACGTGACCAGACCGACGCGATACCCGTCATCCCAAATGCCGCTGCGAAAACCTTGAATGTGTTCCATGCGAGCTTGAAAATCGTCAGCGCAAGCAGTCCCATGTAGCACGATTCGGAGAGGGTTGTGTGGTAACAGAAGGTATATGTGCCCCAATAGAGCAGGCTCATGACCAACAGGTGCAGGCTGTACCCGATGCCCTGCGCGACGGTTGTTGTCAGGCAGAGGTCAATCCAGTAGCGCGTCAACCAGCTGACGGCGCACAGCGCGATGAAACTGACAAGGATGCGCAGGGGAAAATAGGGCTTCTTATGCCCGTTTCCCATTGTCATCAGCAGCAGAAAAAACACCAGCGCCGTGGAGACGCGGTGGTCAATCGTCGAAATCCACCATGAGTCATGCAGCATGTTCATAGGTTTTCCCCCAGAAAGTTCGAGAAATGCTGCAAAATCTCTTTGCGGTGCGATTTGGAAATGGAAATCTGCGTGCCATCGACAACGAGAAAATCATTGTTGATATTTGACACATAGCGCAGGTTGACGACATACGAGCGGTTGCACATGATGAACCGCTTCGGGTCGAGCCGCTTCATCACGTCGGAGAGCCGTCCGCGAATGTCGTAATTCCCCTTGGTGGTGTGATAAACCAAATTGTGGTCAAACACTTCGACATAGATAATATCGTTGGTAGATAGGCTGACAATACCGTCGGAAGTCTTGAGCGCGAATGCCGCGTTCGATACGCCTTCCAGCCGCTTCATTGCTTTATCCAGCACATAATTGATGGAGCCTTGGTCAGCTGGCTTGACGATGAAATCCAGCGCATCCACCTCGTAGCCCTTGATGGCAAGCTGCGCCATGTGGGTGACGAAAATCAGCACGGAATCGGTGTTGATTTTGCGCATGATACGCGCCACTTCCAGCCCGTCCAGCTTATCCATGCGGATATCCATAAACACGATGTCGTGGTTCTCGGTGCTGCGGATGAAGTCCAGCGCGCCGTTGAAGACGTGAATCATATACGCCTGACGGTTCTGCTGGAAGTAGGTATCGACAAGCGCCTTGAGCGCGCTGGAATCGCTGCGTTCATCATCGACGATGGCAATTAGGAGCATTCGTCTCGCCTCCCCCTTGCGTGAAATATTCTGAAGCCATTATAGCATGGTTTCGGGGTTTGGACAAGTCGGAATATGCGGAAATTCCTGCTTTTCCGCTGATTTGCAGGGGTTTCACCTCTGCGCAGCAAAAAGGGCACACAGCTTTTCGCCATGTGCCCCGAAAATCCTCAGGAAATTACCGAAGAAGGAATCGAATTACTTCTTCGCGCCCTTCTTCTTGCCATCCAGCACGACCAGCACAAACGCCACTGCCGTCAGCGCGCCCAGCGCCCACTGCGCAATGTTCAGCGTCAGCTGCCACCACGTCGCTTCGCGTACCACGCGCGTGTACTGGCTGATGCCGTCCATGCCGCGCGAGTTCACAACCGTGTTCAGCACACGCTTTGCGGACGTGCGCAGCGCCTGCGCCACCATCGGGTTCGCCTTCGCGCCGTCAGGGCCGTAGTCCTTCAATTCGCTGATGTCTTCGCCCACGAAGTTGTCCGGCAGGTCGTTGCCCGCGACAATCTCGTTCACCTTTACCATGTAGGTGCCGTCGTACATGTCCGTGACCGCGAAGCCGCTCATGCCCGCTTCGCCGCGCAGCCAGTCCGTCAGCAGTTCGGTGTACGCGCCTGCCCAAATGGCGCCCAGACGGTTGAACGCCGTCATCACGCACTGTGCGTCCGCCTGAATAATCGGCAGCTCGAAGGCGCGCAGGTAGATTTCGCGCAGCGCCTGCTCGTTGCACCAGGTGCCGATGCCCGCGCGGTTGTTCTCTTGATCGTTCAGGACGAAGTGCTTGTTGTAGACGTACACGCCCTTGCTCTGGATGCCCACGGTCTCCCGTGCGTCAATCAGACCCGTCAGGATGCCGTCCTCGGAGTAATACTCAAACACGCGGCCAGAATAGGGGGAGCGGTGGATGTTCAGACCCGTGCCGTACAGACCCGCGTAGCCTGCCCACATGGCGTCCTCGCCGATCAGTTCGCCGACTTCCTCCACCAGCTGGCTGTTCATCGTTGCGGCGATGATGCCGTTGCAGGGGTAGCAGGTACCCTTCATGTTCTTGTCGGGGTCGTTCGTCTGCACCGCGTAGCCGTTAGAACCGACGGAGTATTTCTGCGTCACGCCGGACGGGCCGTTGTGGTCAACCGTCTCCGGCTTGCCGATTTCGTTGATAGCAATCGTCATGCGCAGACCGTTGGCGCAGATTTTCGCCAGCTGGTCGAACGTCAGCTGATCCATGAAGGTTTCCCACTGCGGATTATCCGCGTCGACGCCGCGCATGTTGATGAGCTGCAGATCCGCCTGCTTGCCGAACACCGGCCATTCGTAGCCGTCAGCGGAGGGAAGGTCGCTGTCGGTCAGCACCGTGTCGTCGAAGAGCTGCTGGGTCATCGCCAGCTTCACCGCGCCGGGCGTCACCGTGCCTTCCCAGTTGCTGCGGGAGTAGTAGGTCACTGTGTTGTCGCCGCTGCCCTCGTAGCGGTTCACGTCCGCCGCAGCGAACAGGGAAGTGACGTCGTTGCCCGTGCCGTACGCCTTGGCGTAGGTCGTCGCGTCGAAGGAGTAGGTCGCCGTGTAAACCATCGAAGCGTCGCCGTCTGCGGTCATGCCGTCGGCGGTCGTCTTGCCCTTCACGGTCAGGATATTGTTTGCCGCCGCGTGCGCGTCATCGGCAATCGTCAGGTAATGCGCGCCTTCTTCCAGAATATACACGCCCGTGTTGTAAGCGTCGTAGCTGGTCAGGAAGTATTCCGGCACGGAGACGGTCACCGTCTCGCTCTCGCCCGGCTGGAGCAGCTTCGTCTTCGAGAAGCCCACAAACTCCACCGCCGGCTTTTCAATGTGATTCTGCACGTCGTAGTCGGTATAGGGCTTTTGCGCGTAGACCTGCACCGCCTTCTTGCCCGCCTTGTCGCCCGTGTTGGTAACGGTGACAGTCAGCTGATACTCGGTCTTCAGCCCTTCGCCGACCTTCTGCACCTGCATATCGGAGAAAGCGAAGTTCGTGTAGCTCAGCCCGTAGCCGAAGGGGTACGCGACGACGTTATTGTACTGGAAGTTGCCCGCGTTCGGCGTGCCCAGCACAACGTCTTCATAGCGCGTTTCCGTGTACTTGTAGCCCAGATACACGCCTTCCTGATAGACCACATAGTGGTTGTAGCTGTTGGCGTTGGCGGGATAGGTGTAGTTCTCCTGACCTGCGTAGGTGTAAACACCGAAGTTGTTCTGCACCGGGTCAAGCTGATTGTCCTTCCACCAAGTGTCCGGCAGCGAGCCCGACGGGTTCACCGCGCCGGAAAGCACGTCGCCCAAGGCGTACAGACCCGTCTGACCGACCGAGCCGACCCACAGCACCGCGTCCACGCCGTAATCCTCTTCATCCGCGAACGCCATCGAAACCGGGTTCGCACTGTTGACGATGACGGTGATGGAGCGGATATTGCCGTCGTCCTTCATGCCCTTCAGACCTTCCAGAACGCTCAGCTCGTCCTCGTTGAGGTGCAGATAGTCGCCGCTCTCATCGAACGTGTCCTCAATGCCGGCGCCGACGTCGTTGCCTTCGCCGCCCACGCGGCCGATGACGTACACCACGTCTTCACCCTGCCCCAGGGTATCGTCATGGTTCTTTTTGACCTGCTTCCACTTGACTTCGCCGATTTCGTGGCCGTTGCGCTTCTTTTCCTCGCTCACATACCAGTTCAGCAGGGGTTTGTCCACCACGTCGAAGCCCGCGCCGGTCAGCACATCGAGGTAGTTCGGGGCGCCGTCCGCGTCCACCGCGCCGGAGCCCGTACCACCGTAGACGGGATCCATCGCCGTCACGCCGACGAGGGAGACCTTTGCGCCCGCGGCAAGCGGCAGGACGCTGTTCTCATTCTTCATCAGCACAATGCCTTCGCCCTCGACCTCGCGAACCTTCGCGTTGCCGGCGGCTTTCAGTTCGGCCAGCGTGCTGTACTTGCTGTCATAGTAGCGGACGTAGCCCTCTTCGGTCACGCCATCCGGGAGCTTGGTAACGATTTTGGTGCTGCTCGTGCCGAGGAAGGAGTTGAGCTGCACTTCGCACTCGTTGGCGATGATACTGCCCGTGACAACCAGCGCCGTCAGGCACGCCGTGACATTCAGGAACACTTTTTTCAGCGTCCGATGCTTGGAGGTAGATTTCATAAGAATCGGGTTCTCCTTTCAAATGACGTTTATTCTGACACACGAAAAAACGCCCTGTGAGTGAATGTCAAATCACAGCGCCAATGCGGTGGCGGAGACTCTTGCGCCGGGGAAACATCGGGGGAATCAATGCGCGTAGTTGACCGCCCTGTGTCCACCCGGCCACATTCTATCCTTATTCTATATCAAAACGGCACAAAAGTGAAGAACGTTTGTCGCACAAAGGAACACAAGCGTCGCAAGAACAAAAGATGCCCAAATACGGCAGATTTTATGCCGTGAACGGAATGCAATTGACGTGAATTGACGTGAATGTGACGCGAGAGAGCGTTTTTTTGTCTTTTCCCAATTCGCGCGGCGCGGAAACGATTTGCAACGATGGTCAAAATATGACATAATATTTCTATCCCAACGTGTGCCGTTCAGAGGCTGATGAGGAAATGCGGTTCCTCCCAGCGGAGGCGGCAAAGGTTCGTTTGGCTGCGCGGTGATGCAACAATCCCTATGCGAATAGGGCAATGGCTGCACCGTTTCTTTGCGGTGCAAAAAAAATCAGGAAATCCCTTTGACAGGGCAGAAACCGGGCGAAGGCAGAAGTCGGCGTGTTCCCGGTTGATGAAAGGAGTTCATTTTCCATGAGCAATTCTACCAAGAAGGGCTTTGGCGTTTATGCGACGCTCGTCTCCGCGGTGCTGGCGATTGCGGCGGCGGTCATCTATCAGGTGATTGGCGGCAAGTTCGGCGCGACGCAGCGCGTGTGCTATGACCAGTGGGTTGTGCTGCTGCTTATCGGCGGCGGCGTGGTGTCCGGCGCGCTGGTGGGGCTGAAGAAGTACGGCGTGGCGAGCGCGATTGCCGCGTTTGCGCCGTTTGCCGCCATCTGCTTCTTTGCGCACAAGTGCTACTGGTATGTTACCGACGTGTTTGTGGCGATTGACGAAAAGGGCTTTGACCCGAATTTCCTCTGGTTTGCCGGACTGGCGCTGGGCGCGTTCATCATCGGCGAAATCGCTGTGTACACTCGCAAAGAGAAGGCTGCGTAATCCTTCGCTCCACCCGCATGGGCGGAGCCTTTTGCGTCTTTTTTGATTCTCCCAAGGAGGTTCCGACATGCGACACATCATTGAACTCAAGGACGGCTGGCAGTTCACGAATCTGGACGGTCAGACGAGCGAAGTCTCCATTCCGCACACATGGAACGCCATCGACGGGCAGGACGGCGGCGACGACTACAAGCGCGGCACCTGCACTTACACGCTGGCGCTTCAAAAGCCCGAATTCGACCCGGACACGCAGGAAGTGTGGATTGAATTTGACGGCGTGAATGCCTCTGCGCAGGTCAGCCTGAACGGGCAGGACGTGTGCAGCCACGACGGCGGCTACTCCACGTTCCGCGCGAACCTGACCGGGCTGCTGGCGGACGAGAACGAACTGGTTGTCAAGGCGGACAACAGCAAGAACGACCGCGTGTATCCGCAGATGGCGGACTTCACGTTCTACGGCGGCATCTACCGCATGGTTCGTCTGCTGGTGGTGAACAAGGCGCATTTCGCGCTGGATTACCTCGGTTCGTCCGGCATCCGCGTGACGGCGACGCCCGAAGGCGCGGGCGCGAAGGTGCGCGTACAGAGCCGGGTGACGGCGGGCGACGTGACCGTGACGCTTATTGACCGCAAGGGGCGCGTCGTTGGCACGGGCACGGGGCTGGACACGACCATCGAGATGGCGAAGGCGCGCCGCTGGCATGGCGTGGAAGATCCCTACCTTTATACTGCGCGCTGTGAAGTCACGGTGGATGGCAGCGTCACCGATCGGCTGGAAATTCCCTTCGGCGTTCGCTCCTTCCGCGTGGACGAAAAGCACGGCTTCATCCTCAACGATGAGCCGTATGACCTGCATGGCGTGAGCCGCCACCAGGATCGCAAGGGCATCGGCAACGCGATCACGCGCGAGATGCACGACGAGGATATGGCGCTCATCCGCGAAATTGGCGCGACGACGCTGCGGCTGGCGCACTACCAGCACGACCAGTATTTCTACGACCTCTGCGACCGCAACGGCCTGATTGTCTGGGCGGAAATCCCCTACATCAGCAAGCACATGCCCAACGGCCGCGCGAACACCATCAGCCAGATGGAAGAGCTGATTGAGCAGAACTACAATCATGCGTCCATCGTCTGCTGGGGCGTGTCGAACGAAATCACCATCGCGACGAAGGACAAGCAGGACATGCTGGACAACCACCGCCTCCTCAACGACATGATTCATCAAACAGACCCGACCCGCTTCACCACGCTGGCGTGCTACGCGATGTGCGGCCCGTTCAACAAGGTTGCGCACATCACCGACGTCGTCAGCTGGAACCTGTATCTGGGCTGGTATGTGCCGGGGCTGTTCCTCAATGACCTGTGGATTGGCTTCTGGCACCTGTGCTACCCCAAGCGCCTGCTGGGGTACAGCGAGTACGGCGCAGAGGGGATGCCGAACCTGCATTCCGATCATCCGCGCCGCAACGACCACACCGAGGAGTATCAGGCGGTGTACCACGAGTACATGCTGCGGTGCTTCCGGCGGCATCCGTGGATGTGGGCGAACCACGTCTGGAACATGTTCGACTTCGCGGCGGACGCGCGCGATCAGGGCGGCGAACCCGGCATGAACCACAAGGGACTTGTCACCTTTGACCGCAAGACAAAGAAGGACAGCTTCTACCTCTACAAGGCATGGTGGAGCAGCGACCGCTTTGTGCACATCTGCTCCAAGCGCTTTGTCGACCGCTGCGGCAAAAAGACGACCATCAAGGTCTACTCCACCGACGACACCGTGACGCTGATGGTCAACGGCAAGACGGTCGGCAAAAAGACCAGCAGCGACCATGTTTTCACGTTCACCGTGCCGCTTGACGGCGATTTGGACGTCGAAGCATTCTCGGGCCTTAAGAAAGACACGGCGCACTTCCATAAGGTGGACAAGCCGAACCCGGCGTACAAGCTCGTGAAGAATAAGAATGCCCAGAAGTCGAACTGGGTGGATAACTAAGGAGGTCACAAGAGCATGTCCAACACGACCGCGAAAAATGACGGCGTGAACCGCGCAAAACTGTATCAGCTGGCGCTCTTCCCGCTCAACAACGGCGCAACCAATGTGTACTTTGTCCTGATTCTGTCGTATGTGGCGCAGTTTGGCTCCAGCATCCTACAGTTAGGGTTGTATGCCTCCCTGATGGTTACGATTATGCGCATCTGCGACGCCATTACCGACCCGATTATTGGCGCGCTGATGGATCGCACCAGCACCCGCTGGGGCAAGTTCCGCCCGTTCATGGTAATCGGCTCGGTCATCATGGCGATTTCCGTTATCTGCCTGTACATCCTGCTTCCGCTCGTTCCGGAAACGATGATGGCGATGCGCTACATCCTGTTTACGCTGATTTACTTCGTCTGGGTCATCGGCTACACGTTCCAGACCAGCGTTACCCGCGCCGGTCAGACTGTGCTGACGAACGACCCGAATCAGCGCCCGATGTTCACCATCTTCAACACCATCGGCTCGATGCTGGGCATGGGCGTGATGCAGTTCCTAATTCCGCTGATTAAGAATGCGTATAACATCCTTGATGAGAGCGGCGCAGTCGTTGTATCCGGCTACGCGCGTCCGGAACTGTATGCGATTATTACCCCCATCGGCATCGGCGTGTCCGTCCTGCTGACGATTCTGGCGATTATCGGCATTGCCGAGAAGGATCGCCCGGAATACTACGGCATTGGCGGCAGCAAGCAGGAGAAGGTCAAGCTGTCCGAGTACATGGAAATCATCCGCAACAACAAGCCGATGAAGCGCTTGATGGTTGCGGGCGCGGGCTGCAAGCTGGCGCTGGCGATTGCCACGAACACCACCGTGCTGCTGGCGCTCTACGGCATCCTGATGGGCAACTATGACAGCCTGTATCTGCCGATGATGATTCTGGGCTACGTTTTCGCGGTGCCGTTCTTCCTGCTCAGCGTCCGCACGAGCCAGAAGAAGGGACAGAAGGCCTCCTTGCAGAAGTACGTCGGCATTGCGCTGGTTTGCTACATCGGCGTGCTGGCGCTGCTCATTGTCAGCAGCGTAAGCAACCCGAACCTGCTGCTGAGCTTCCCCTATAATGGCGGCGGCGCCATCAACCTCTACACGGTGCTGTTTATCCTCTGCTTCGGCATTGGCTACGGTGCGTACTACGCCACGGCGGATATGCCGATTCCGATGGTTGCGGACTGCTCCGACTACGAGACGTACCGCTCCGGCAAGTACATTCCCGGCATCATGGGTACGCTGTTCTCTCTGGTGGATAAGCTGGTTTCTTCTCTCGCGCAGACGCTGGTGGCGCTTATCTTCCTGTGGTGCGCGGGCTTGAGCGAGCTGCCGACCGACGCGACCCCCTATTCTACGGGCATCAAGGTCGCTGTCATCATCATGTTCTGCGTCATTCCGATGCTGGCATGGGCGGCGACGCTGTGGGCGATGAAGGGCTACAGCCTGACCGGAGCGAAGATGAAGGAAATTCAGGCGGTCAACCGCGCGCGTAAAGCGGCGGTCAATGATGGCATGACCCTCGAACAGGCGATGGACACCATCAAGACCACCGAAGACGCCGAGAAATACCAGACCACAGGCGGCAAAACCGCGGCAATGTAAGGAGGACATCCACCCATGAAAAGCTCTTTCCGCTGGTACGGGGACAGCGACCCGGTGACGCTGGACATGATTCGCCAGATTCCCGGTATGCGCTCCATCGTCTCCGCCGTCTATGATGTGAAGCCCGGCGAGGTGTGGCCGGAAGAATCCATCAAGCATTTGGTGGATGAGTGCGCGGCGCACGGGCTGATTTTCGATGTCGTCGAGTCCATCCCGGTGACGGAGGAAATCAAGCTCGGCAAGCCTGAACGCGACCGCCACATTGCCAACTACTGCGAATCCATCCGCCGCTGCGCCAAGTACGGCATCAAGTGCGTGACGTACAACTTCATGCCCGTCTTTGACTGGACGCGCACGCAGCTGGACAAGAAAGCCGCCGACGGCTCGACCAGCCTCGTCATGTACTGGGATCAGATGAAGGGACTTGACCCGCTCAAGGACGATATTCACCTGCCCGGCTGGGATTCCAGCTACACGCAGGACGAGGTTCGCGACCTCATCCGCGCGTACGGCGAACTGGGCGAAGAAGGGCTGTGGAAGAACATCGAGTATTTCTTGAAGCGCGTGATTCCCGTCGCGGAGGAATGCGGCGTCGTGATGGCGCTGCACCCCGATGATCCGCCGTACCCGATTTTCGGTCTGCCGCGCGTCATTACCTGCGAAGAGAACATCGACCGGTACCTCGCGATTGTGGACAGCCCCGCGAACACGATGTGCCTGTGCACCGGTTCGCTCGGCTGCTCGCCCAAGAACGACATTCCGAAGCTGGTGCGCAAGTATTCGGCGATGAAGCGCATCGGGTTCATGCACATCCGCAACGTGAAGATTCTGCCGGACACGTCGTTCGAGGAAAGCGGCCACCTGACGAAGAACGGCAGTCTGGATATGAACGCGATTGTGAAGGCGCTGGTGGAAACGGGCTTCGACGGCTACTTCCGTCCCGACCACGGGCGGATGATCTGGAGCGAAGTCGGCAGCAGCGCGAAGCCGGGCTACGGTCTGTACGACCGTGCGCTGGGCAGCGCGTACATCAATGGGCTGATTGAAGCCAACGGCGGGACAATCGAGTAACGCAGGGGCGCGTGCCTGCGCCGAAGGAGTCCAGAGGGCGATTGGAAAGTCCTCTGAAAGCAGCACGCGAAACCAGTATGCAGAAGTTACCAACTCAATCGCGCGAAAGGGTCAAGGGACGAAGTCCCTTGCGGAGTCCAGAGGCAGAGCCTCTGGGTTCACCCATATCAATCAATGTAAGGAGAGAAAAAACAATGATGAAATTGCCTTTGAACGTGGATTTTACCGGGAAAGTGGTCGTTGTGACGGGCGCGGGCGGCGTGCTGTGCGGCGAGATGGCACGGGCGTATGCGCAGGCGGGCGCGAAAGTCGCGGCGCTGGACTTGAATGAGGAAGCCGTGAAGAAGCTGGCGGACGAGCTGACCGCTGAAGGCTTCATCTGCAAGGGCTACAAGGCGAACGTGCTGGACGCTGAGGCGCTGGAAGCGGTGCACCAGCAGGTGCTTGCTGACCTCGGCCCGTGCGACATCCTCATCAACGGCGCTGGCGGCAACAATCCGCGCGCGACGACCGACAACGAGTACCAGCACGAAGCCAAGGAAGGGCAGAAGACCTTCTTCGACCTTGAACCCAACGGCGTGGACTTCGTGTTCAAGCTGAATTTCCAAGGCACGCTCCTGCCCACGCAGGCGTTTGCCAAGGACATGGTCGCCCGCAAGAGCGGCAACATCCTGAACATCTCGTCCATGAACGCCTACATCCCGCTGACGAAGATTCCGGCGTACTCCGGCGCGAAGGCTGCCATCAGCAACTTCACGCAGTGGCTGGCGACGCACTTCGCGGGCACGGGCATCCGCGCGAACGCGATTGCTCCCGGCTTCCTCGTCAGCAACCAGAACCGCGCGCTGCTCTTCAACGCGGATGGCACGCCCACCGCGCGCAGTGCGAAAATCCTGAACGGCACGCCCATGGGCCGCTTTGTGGACAGCAAGGAACTCCTTGGCGGCGTGTTCTTCCTCACCGATGATGAGGCGGCGTCGGCAATTACCGGCGTGGTACTGCCAATTGACTGTGGGTTCGCGGCGTACTCCGGGGTGTAAGCCGCGAAAGTGCCTGAATTGTAAAATCTGTTTGGAATGATTGCAATTTGGCGCACAGGTGTGATATAATAAGGTCGAAAAGCGGAAATAAACCGCAGAAATGGTAAAGGAGAAAACCAAAATGAAAAAGATCCTGTCTCTGGTCATGGCGCTGGCGATGGTGCTGGGCTGCTTCGCGATGGCGGAAACCACTTCGATTCTGGACGCGGATATGGACGAACTGCTCGTCCTCGACCGTGAATCCAGCCTGAACGACTGGGAAGGCGAATGGGTGCTGGTTGCGGCGTATATCACCGCCGATTTCGCGGAGGAATACGACGTGGAACAGTCCGGCCTGCTGGCTGTGCCGGAAAATGCGGCGACGCTGACCATCACCGCACTGAAGGACGCGACCGCGAACGACAAGGTACTGGGCACGATGGTGGACGTGGCGTCCTACATCCACGACCACACCTACGACCTGTCCGGCGAGCTGACTTTCTCCGATGAGGACAGCTACACGGTCAAGAGCGCGTGGGACGAATGGGCGAACAACGTCATCGCGAAGGTGGACTATGACCCCGAAGCGTCCTACAACCGCGGCCCCGCCAAGACCCACGTCAAGGGCGACGACGACACCGTTCGTTTCGCGGACATGACTGGCGTGGAAATCGAGGACATGGAAACGATGAAGTACATCGGCATGACCACGTCTGGCTATCTGGTGCTGTGCTACTCTGACGACAACCTCGCCAAGAAAGACGGCGACATGGGCGTTGGCTACATCTTCGCGCGTGTCGAAGCGGAATAATTCCCCTCGAAATACAAAAGAGCCATCCAGCACGGGTGGCTCTTTTGCAAATTCACAATTCGACAGGAACTTTCCGCATACACCTTGCAATCGGCGCGAAAATCTGCTATAATTGCACGGATAACCCGAAACGACAGGAGGGCTGAACGTGCGAGTGCTGCTCAAGAACGGTTCTGTCTTGGAACAGGGCAAGTGGAAGCAAACCGATGTGGCAATTGAAAACGGCGTCATTGTCGCCCGTGGGGAACAACTTTCCTTTCCGGCAGAGAAAGTGTTTGATTGCCGTGGATTTGCCCTTTTTCCCGGCTTTGTGGATGTGCATGTGCATCTGCGTGAGCCGGGATTTTCTTATAAGGAGACCATTGCGACCGGCAGCGCGGCGTGCGCGCATGGCGGATATACGACCGTCTGCGCGATGCCGAATTTGAATCCTGCGCCGGACAGCTCGGAGCATCTGGCAGTGGAGGAAGCGCTGATTCAAGACGAAGCGGTCATTGATGTGCGTCCGTACGCGTCCATCACGATGGGGCAGAAGGGCGAGGGCGAACTGACCGACATGGCGGCGCTGAGCGGGCGCGTCTGCGGCTTCTCCGACGACGGACGCGGGGTCAAAACCGCCGAGACGATGCGCGAAGCCATGAAAAAGTGCAAGGCGGCGGACAGCATCATTGCGGCGCACTGCGAGGACATGAGCTGGATTCCCGCGGGCGGCGCGATTCATGACGGCGCGTTCGCAAAGGAACACGGCATTCCGGGCATTCCGTCCGAAAGCGAATGGAAGCCCATTGAACGCGACATTGCCCTCTGCCGCGAAACCGGCTGCCGCTACCACGTCTGCCACGTCAGCACGAAGGAATCCGTCGCGCTGATTCGTCAGGCGAAGGCGGAGGGAATCAACATCACCTGCGAAACCGGGCCGCACTATCTGCTGCTGTGTCAGGATGATTTGCAGGACTTGGGGCGCTTCAAGATGAATCCGCCGCTTCGTAACAAGGACGACCAAGAGGCGCTGCTGGCAGGTCTGCTCGACGGCACGATTGACATGATTGCCACCGACCACGCGCCGCATTCCGCCGAGGAAAAGGCGAAAGGGCTGCGCGGGTCTGCAATGGGCGTCGTCGGGATTGAAACGGCGTTCCCGCTGCTGTACACCTATCTGGTGGAAACGGGAAAAATGCCGCTGGAAATGCTGATTGACCGCATGGCGGATGCGCCGCGCCGCCGCTTCCGCATTGATGGCGGGATGCAGGTGGGCGACAAAGCCGCTGTGACCGTGTTTGACCTGCACGCGCGGGAGAAAATTGACCCGAACACCTTCCTCTCCAAAGGGCGCGCAACACCCTTTGAGGGCTGGGAGGTTCACGCCGTATGCCGACTGACCGTCTGCGGCGACAAGATTGCGTATAACGCGTTGAGCCGGAAGGAGTAACAACATGCGCTTTGCCATCAAGCAAAATACCCCGCTGACATCGTGCGTCTACCGCATGACGCTTCAGGGGGACACATCCGCCATCACCGCGCCGGGGCAGTTTGTGCAGGTGCAGGTGCCGGGCTTCTACCTGCGCCGCCCGATTTCCGTCTGCGACTGGGACAGTGAGACGCTGACGCTGGTCTACAAGGTTGTCGGCAACGGCACGGACGCCATGTGCCGCATGATTCCCGGCACGGAACTCGATTTGCTGACCGGGCTGGGCAACGGCTTCGACATCACCCGCTGCGGGGAGCGTCCGCTGCTGATTGGCGGCGGCGTGGGGCTTCCGCCGATGGTGGGGCTGTGCCGCTGCCTCATGCAAGCGGGCAAGCACCCGACCGTGCTGGCAGGGTTCAACACGGCAGACGAGGTGTTCCTGCGCGAGGACGTGGAGAAGCTCGGCGCGCCGTTTGTGCTGGCGACGATGGACGGGTCAGCGGGCATCAAGGGACTTGTGACGGACGCGCTGCCGGAAATCGACTTTACCGACATCTGCGCGTGCGGGCCGCTACCGATGCTCAAGGCGATTATGAACGCGGACGACCATCCGGCACAGCTGTCCTTCGAGGAGCGCATGGGCTGCGGCTTCGGCGCGTGCATGGGCTGCACGGTCAAGGTCAAGGGCGGCTACAAGCGAATCTGCAAGGACGGCCCGGTGCTGGTGCGAGAGGAGGTCATCTGGTGAGCAGCAGGGATTTGCGCGTTACCCTGTCCGGCGTGACGCTGGACAACCCGGTCATTCCCGCCAGCGGCACATACGGCTTCGGGCAGGAATTCACCCCGTATTACGACATCAACATCTTAGGCAGCCTGTCCTTCAAGGGCACAACGGCGGAAAGCCGCTTCGGCAACCCAACGCCGCGCATTGCGGAATGCCCGAACGGGATGCTGAACTCCGTCGGCTTGCAGAATCCCGGCGTGGAGCACGTCATCGCGCACGAACTGCCCGCCCTGCGGAGCATCTTCCATAAGCCGATTATCGCCAACATCAGCGGTTTCTCGGTGGAGGAATACGTTCATTGCGTCGAGCTGCTGACGAAGGAAGAGCAGGTTGAAATTCTCGAAATCAACATCTCCTGCCCGAACGTGCGGCACGGCGGCATGGCGTTCGGTACGAACCCCGACGCGGCGGCGGAAATCACCCGCGCCGTCAAGCAAGTGGCGACGAAGCCTGTCTACATGAAGCTGTCGCCGAACGTGACAGACATTGTGTCCATCGCGAAAGCGTGCGAAGAGGCGGGCGCGGACGGCTTGTCGCTCATCAACACCCTGCTGGGGATGCGCATTGACCTGAAGCGCCGCCGCCCCGTGCTGGCGAACGTCATGGGCGGCTACTCCGGGCCGGGTGTGTTCCCGGTCGCGGTGCGCATGGTGTATCAGGTGACGGGCGCGGTCAGCATCCCGGTCATCGGCATGGGCGGCGTCAGCAGCGCGCAGGACGTCATCGAGATGATGATGGCGGGCGCGAAGGCGGTGCAGGTCGGCGCGGCGAACCTCACTGACCCGTATGCGTGCAAGAAAATCATCGACGATCTGCCGCGCGAAATGGAGCGACTCGGCATCGAACGCTTGTCGGATATTCAACGAGTATAATAAAGGAGGATTTTCACCATGGCGAAGGATGTTATCATTGCCCTTGACTTTGAAAACAAGGAAAAGACGCTCGCGTTCCTTGACCAGTTCACGGGGCGCAAGCCGTTTGTGAAAATCGGCATGGAGCTGTTCTATGCCGAAGGCCCGGACATTGTGCGCGAAATCAAGGCGCGCGGACACAAGATTTTCCTTGACCTGAAGCTGCACGACATTCCGAACACCGTCAAAAAGGCGATGAAGGTGCTCTCGAAGCTGGATGTGGACATGACGAACCTGCACGCGGCAGGCACGATTGCCATGATGGAAGCCGCGAAAGAGGGCTTGACGAAGGAAGACGGCACCTGCGGCGTGCTGCTGGCAGTGACGCAGCTGACCTCGACGAGTGAAGAGCGGATGCAGCAGGAGCTGCTCATCAACGCGACGATGCCGGAGACGGTGAAGAAGTACGCGCAGAACGCGAAAGCGGCGGGGCTGAGCGGCGTAGTCTGCTCGCCGCTGGAAGCCGCCTTGGTGAAGGAAGCCTGCGGTCAGGATTTCCTGACGGTGACGCCGGGCATTCGCTTTGCCGACGGCGACGTGGGGGATCAGGTGCGCGTGATGACGCCAGCAAAGGCGCGGCTGGGCGGCAGCGACTACATTGTGGTCGGGCGGCCGATTACGGCGGCGGCGGATCCGGTGGCGGCATATGAGCGGTGTGTGAAGGAATTCTTGGGAGAATAAGCTGAGGCTTCTTTTGCAGCTGAATTTGTATGTCGCAGTGGGAATCGCGCCTGCGGGCGCGACCAAAGGGCAATGAAAACAGACGAAGTCTGCGATCGCCCTTTGGAAACCTT
>ERZ827440.340-NODE-340-length-69172-cov-7.267344_pt1 | contig 69172 bp, 58 predicted proteins | sample MGYA00519774_ERZ827440 | MGnify/ENA primary metagenome ERZ827440 (study PRJEB31778, sample SAMEA3449302) | human gut metagenome | biome: human gut; feature: human-associated habitat; material: faeces | place: United Kingdom | collected 2010/2012 ... | reverse complement strand
CCAGCGGCTTACCTATCTGCTGACACTATCCACTTACCGATGTGCTGACCTCACCGCAGGTCTGCATTTAATTACTCATTGCTCATTACTAATTGCTCATTTCCGATTGACAGCACTCTCTTCCGGTGATAGAATCGTTTCGGCGAAATCGGGCGGCCGAAGAACAGCCGAAAGGGGAAGTAAAAAATGAAAAAAAGGTATTTGAAACAATTGCTTGCATTCGTGCTTTGCGCATTTGCGGTGCTGAATTCTGCGGCGGCATTTGCGGCGGGCTCGAACGAAACCGCTGCATCGGGCATTACGGTTGAATCTGCGAACGGAGCGGAGCGGGTGATTCCGTCGATCGTTTCCGCAGACGAGTGGGAAGTTTTGCGCCTTGTGAACATCGAACGTTCGGCAAGAGGACTGTCGCCGCTGACGACTTTTTCAACGCTTCAGAGTGGTGCGGAGATTCGTGCGCGGGAGATCGTGATGCTTTTTTCGCACACAAGGCCGAACGGCGAAAGCTGCTTCACCGTGCTTGACGAAGTCGGCATAGGCAATTATCAGTCGGCGGGAGAAAACATTGCAGCGGGGCAGAATTCACCGGCTGCTGTTATGAACTCGTGGATGAACAGTGAAGGTCACCGCAATAACATCCTTTCCGCAAGCTATAAGCATATCGGTGTCGGCATGAAGCATGAGCCGAACAGCATATACGGAAAGCATTGGGTTCAGCTCTTTTGTGCGGGCTTCAGCGAAAGATATACGGAATGCAGCCTGATGCTTCCGAGTTCGATGCAGTTCCCGCTCGGAACATCGATAAGCTCCATGGGCATAGCCGTGCGGCTGCGGTCGAATGTTTGGGGCGATTGCTATATGCCGCTTGCCGATGAATTCTGCACCGGGTTCAACAGCGGCAGTGCGGGCGAACAGACGGTAACGGTGAACATTGAAGGCTGCACGGCAGTTTTTTCCGTTGTTCTCGCAGCGCAGTCGGGCATTCCGGGGGATGTTGACGGCGACGGCAGGGTCACTTCAAGCGATGCACTCATGATCATGCGTCACGCGCTCGGCGTTGTTCACCTCAGCGGCGCGGCACTCGCGGCGGCGGATGCTGACGGCGACGGAAACGTTACTGCGGCGGATTCATTGCTTGCAATGCGAACGGCAATGGGCTTTTGAACCGACGGCAAACGAAACGGCGGCACTGCCGACGGACGGAGGCCGCAGAAAACAAATTTGAATATGCAACCGGCGCAAACCGCGGAAGCATCGGCAGATTCGGTTTGCGTTTTTCATTTTTCACATTGATTTTGCATTTCAACTCAATCTGCATTGCAAAGTGTGCTTATTAATGGTATAATGAACCAACCGATATATCGAAAAAGCAAATATCGGAAATAACCTATACGGAAGGATACACATGATGAAAAGAAAGACATGGCTCACAATTGGCATTGCGGCATTGCTTTTATTCTGCACTGCCGTGCTTGCGGAGGGTGCGAACAGGAATGTTCCGCTTGACAGCGCGCTTGATGCTGCGCTGAATGCACCGGGCAGCGGCATTGCGTTTGCAAACGGCTCGGCGCATCCGTGGCAGGTTGTTGAAATTGACGGGCGGACGGCGGCAAAGAGCGGCAACGCGGGCGCAGCCAATTCAAGCAGCGCGGTTTCGGCACAGGTCACGATTGCGGAAGGGCAGAGCCTTTCCTTTGATTGGAATGTTGACGGTGAACCTACGACCGGTGCGCTTGCAATGTGGGATTATCTTGTATTCATCGTTGACGGCGAATATATCGATTATATTCACAGCGTTGAGGAAAACACTCCGCTCGGCTGGGAAACCTTCACATGGACTCCGGATGAGGCGGGAACTTATACCGTGGAGTGGGCATATAACAAGGATGCATCGAACAATTCCGGTGCGGACTGCGGTTATCTTGACAACGTTGCTGTAATCGGCGAACCCGTGCAGACGGCGGCACCGACGGCCGAACCGCAGCCGGGAGAGGAATTCACGATTTTTGAAGAGGATTTTTCACAGCTTCCGAGTGACGAATGGTGGAACGACGACATGGACGGTGACGGCAACTATTGGCATTGGGACACGTCCTGCGGCCACAATGCGCCCGGCGCACTTTATTCGCTTTCATACAGCTCTTCCGGTCCGCTCACGCCCGATAACTGGGTCTGCATACCGTATTTCGATATTCCTGCCGATGCGGAAAACGTTCAGCTCAGCTTCTGGCTCAGCGCATTCGATGAGGATTTTTATGCGGAACATATCGACGTCTGCGTGATTTCGATTTACGAAAACTATTACGGGTACTACGATTATGAAATTCTCGGCACGCTCGATTCAATCACTCTCGACAGCTGTAATTGGCGCAAATACACCTGCGACCTGAGCGACTACGCCGGTGAAGAGGAACTGAGCATTGCGTTCATGCATTGCAATTGCACCGATCAGAGCGGTGTTATTCTTGATGATATTGCCATCACGGCAACCGTGGGCGGTGAGCTGCCTTACACGCCCGGCGATGTTGATTTTGACGGAAGGGTTACTGTCGGCGATGCATTGACGGTCATGCGCCATGCGCTGAATGTTTATATGCTGCCGGAAGCTGCGCTGCCCGCTGCGGATATTGATGCGGACGGCAATATTACCGTTGCGGACGCATTGCAGATAATGCGCATTGCCCTTTTTAATCAATAATTTCGTAATGCGGGCGGCACCCGATAACCGTTTGAATAAATGATGGGCTGAAAGTTCGATAAGGCTGCTGCGGGATGCATGATGTTCCGCGGCAGCTTTTTGCTTTTTGATGTGCGGCAGAAGAAAAAACGACAACAAAGACTAAATGGTGAAATACTGAAAACAATAAGCCGCAATGTGTTGAAAAATGGGCGAAATTGTGATAAAATAGATAATATTTATAAGACTTTGAGAACACTCGGTTCAAAAAGTCGAAGGGGGTACAGCGGATTGACAGAACAAAGCGGCGCGGGACTGCCTGCGGAGAAAAAAATGCACGCTGAAGGAACAAATGCTTGCGAATATGCCGTTGAAATGATCGGCATCACAAAGCGGTTTCCGGGAATCGTTGCAAACGACAATATCACATTGCAGCTCAAAAAGGGCGAGATTCATGCTCTTTTGGGTGAAAACGGTGCGGGCAAAAGCACTCTTATGAGTGTGCTTTTCGGACTGTATCATCCGGAAGAGGGCGAAATTCGCAAGGACGGAAAAACTGTTGAAATCAACGATCCGAATGATGCAAACGCACTCGGAATCGGCATGGTGCACCAGCATTTTAAGCTTGTTGAAATTTTCAGCGTGCTGGATAACATCATCCTCGGCGTTGAGCCCACAAACTCTGCCGGTTTCCTTAAAAAAACGGAGGCGCGCAGGCGCGTTGTTGAGCTGAGCGAAAAATACGGGCTGCGAATCGAATCGGATGCACTCATTTCGGATATCACTGTCGGAATGCAGCAGCGCACGGAAATACTCAAGATGCTGTATCGGAACAACGAAATACTTATTTTTGATGAACCGACAGCGGTTTTGACTCCGCAGGAGATCGATGAGCTGATGGAAATCATGCGAAGCCTTGCGGCGGAAGGCAAGAGCATTCTGTTTATTTCACACAAGCTGAACGAAATCATGGCGGTTGCGGACAGGTGTACAGTGCTGCGAAAGGGCAGATGCATCGGCACCGTCGATGTTAAGAATACAACAAAAGAGGAACTCTCCCGCATGATGGTCGGGCGCGATGTGGACTTTGTGGTTCACAAAGATGAGGCAAAACCGAAAGAAATTGTCCTTTCCGCCGAAGGCGTCTGCGTTGAATCCAAGCTGCATAAACATCTTGCGGTCAAAAACGTCAGCTTCAATGTTCGTGCCGGCGAGATCGTCTGCATTGCGGGCATAGACGGCAACGGTCAGACGGAGCTTGTTTACGGGATTACGGGTCTTGAACCGCTGAGCGCAGGCAAGGTGCAGATGTGCGGAAAAGATATAACCGCCGCACCGATCCGCAAGCGCTCCCGATTGGGCATGAGCCATATTCCGGAGGATCGGCATAAACACGGGCTTGTGTTGGATTATTCGCTTGAATACAACATGATTTTGCAGAGGTATTTTGAGCCGCAGTTTGTTTCACCCGCAGGTTTTTTAAAGCGCGGCGCGATTCGCGAATACTCCGATGAGCTGATTCGGCAATATGACGTCCGCTCGGGTCAGGGGTCGGTGACTGTTGTGCGCAGCATGTCCGGCGGCAACCAGCAGAAGGCTATCGTTGCCCGTGAGCTTGACAAAAAGCCCAAGCTGCTTGTTGCGGTTCAGCCGACGCGCGGGCTTGACGTCGGCGCAATTGAATTCATTCACAAACGCCTTGTTGAACAGCGGGACAACGGCGCGGCGGTGCTGCTGATTTCGCTTGAACTTGACGAGGTTATGAACCTTTCCGACAGGATACTTGTGATGTACGAGGGCGAAATTGTCGGTGAACTCGATCCGAAGAAAACCACCGTGGAAGAACTCGGACTTTATATGGCAGGCGCAAAGAGGGGGGCAGAGTATGGAACAAAACACGAATAAAGTCGGAAAGCATTCCGCACCGCAGCAGGTGAAGGGCGAAAGTTTTTTCCGCCGGCTGCTTAAAAAGCCGGGGGTTCAATCCTTCCTTGCCGCATTGCTGTGCATCGTTATCGGTCTTGTTGTGGGCTATATCGTTCTGCTTGCAATTGAGCCTTCAGGTGCGTCGAAGGCGATCGGCGCGGTGCTGAAAAACTTCCTTGCAAGGCGAAGCAGTGCATTGCGGATGAAGCAGTTTGCAAACACGCTCGTTAAAACGGCACCGCTGATTATGTGCAGTCTCTCCATTCTTTTTGCATACAAAACGGGGCTTTTCAACATCGGCGCGGCGGGACAGTATGTTCTCGGCGCGGGTGCCGCACTGTATTGCGCGCTCGGGCTTGAATTGCCGTGGTATGTATGCCTGCTTGCGGCGGCTGCCGCAGGTGCGCTGCTCGGCTGCATTTCGGGTGCGCTTAAGGCATATTGCAACGTTAACGAGGTCATTTCCTGCATAATGCTGAATTGGATAAGCCTTTATGCGGTGAATTCGGTGCTTAAGGATTTTTGCCCTGTCGGATACAAGGACACCTTCACGCTTGTGAGCCGCAACAGTTCCGCTCTGCTTCCGAGTCTCGGACTGAATAAGGTCTTCGGCAGCGAAAGTGCGACGATCGCGATACCGATGGCGGTAATAATTGCAATCATTATTTGGGTCGTTCTTGAAAAAACAAAATTCGGTTATGAGATAAAGGCAACGGGACTGAACCGCAATGCGGCAAAGTACTGCGGAATGCGTGAAAAACGCAATATCATCCTGACGATGTTGATTGCGGGTGCGCTTGCGGGCATTGCGGCGGCAATGATGTTTCTTTCGGGTTTTATGGAGTGGGACATCAACCAAAGCTCCGTTCCCGCAATGGGCTTCAACGGCATTGCGGCGGCGTTCCTCGGCGGACTGAATCCGATAGGTGCGATTTTTTCTTCCTATTTTATTCAGCATATCACGGACGGAGGCAGTTCTCTCGATACGCGCCTCTATCCGACACAGATCTCCGACCTGATTTCATCGCTGATAATCTATCTCTGCGGCTTTGTGCTGTTCTTTAAGCTTCACATGAATGCGCGCATTGACGGGAAAAACAAAAAACAAACAGCAAAGGCCGAACCGGCAGCGTTGGGAACAGAAACAAAGGAGGAACAAAACTGATGATGCTTTTGATTCAATACACACTTGTTTTTTCGTCCGTTTTGCTGCTTGTCGCACTCGGCGGCTGCTTTTCGGAACGCTCGGGCATTATCAACATCGGGCTTGAAGGCATAATGGTGATCGGCGCGTTGGGCGGCGTGATGGTGCTTCACAACCTTTCACCTCAATTGCCCGGGATTGTGATACTGCTGCTGACGGTTGCGGCTTCAATTGCGGCGGGCATGATATACTCGCTGCTTCTTGCCGTGGCAAGCATTAATTTCAAGGCGGATCAGACTCTTGTCGGCACGGCAATGAACATGCTCGGTCTTGCGCTTGCAACCGTTATTGCAAAGGCATACAACATTGCGACAACATCCGGTGCGGACAACTCGGCGCGAATCGCTTTTGTTGAAAACAAAAAAGCTCTTGCACTTGTTGAAGGAACGGAATTCAACTGGTTTATGATACTTGCATTTGCTGCGCTTGCCGTCGGCTGGGTCGTGCTTTACAAAACACGCTTCGGACTCAGATTGATGGCATGCGGCGAACATCCGCAGGCGGCAGATTCCGTCGGCATAAACGTTAAAAAAATGCGTTACAGTGGAGTTCTGATTTCCGGAGCTGTGGGAGGATTGGGCGGCATTGCCTATGTTACGGCGGGCGTCAGCATGTGCAATTTTGAAGTCGGCGTTGCAGGTTTCGGCTTCCTCGCACTTGCGGTCATGATTTTCGGTCAGTGGAAACCTTTGCGCATTGGAATTGCGGCACTGCTGTTCGGATTCTTCCGCGCACTTGCAAACGTATACAGCGGGTTCGATTTCCTGACTGCGCTCAATATTCCGAAGCCCGTTTACAACATGCTTCCGTACATAATTTCCCTCATCGTGCTTGCGTTCACTTCTAAAAAGTCGCTTGCACCGAAAGCGGAAGGCATTCCGTACGACAAAGGCTCAAGGTAAATATCGCGGCGGAATATGTTCGTGCATTCCGCCGAAAGCTTAAACTCTTAAACTGAAAAAAACCGCTCGCAATGAGCGGTTTTTTATTGGAAGCATTGATTGAATTTTTATTTTTCGGGATACATATCGATCGTGCGGAAGGTGTATCCGCGGGCGATGAGATCCTCGATCATTTCCGGAAGGACATCCACGGTGTCGCCGCAGGTGTCATGGCAAAGGAACACAACATGCGGACTGTTTTCCCTTTCGTGCCAATCCATGCTCTTGCGGTAGGATTCAAGAAGGTACTGCTTTATGGGCAGGTGATTGACATTGCCCTGCGGCCAACGGTCGTTGTTGCCGGCATTCCAATCGAACCATGCGTAACCTTTTTCTGCAAGACGGGCTTTGATTTCCGCCTTAATGTCCTTGGGACAGAGCCCCGTTGTGCTTCCGCCCGGGAAGCGAACGCGGATGTTCGTTTGCGGTGAACCGACTGCTTTTTCATATGCCGCTGCCCATTTGTCGATTTCCTTCATGAACGCATCGGCAGAGGCGTAACAGGTCGGAAAATCATGCGTATAGGAATGGCATGCAACAAAATGCCCGCGGCTGACGGTTTCACGCACGATTTCGGGGCGACGGTCAACAAAATATCCGACGGTGAAGAATGTTGCCTTGACGTTGTACCTGTCCAAAATATCCAGAACACGGTAGGTGTTCTCGCATGGACCGTCGTCGAAGGTTAAATAAATATATTTTGCGCCGCCGGTGTTGGGCTGCGAAGAAGGCTGCGGCGTTACAGCATCTGTGGGAGAAGGTGCTGCCGTTGAGCTCGGTTCCGGAGTTAAGGCCGGGGTTGCGGTCGGAGCCTGCGAGGCTGCATCCGTTGCAGGAACGTCTGTTGCGGGCATACTCGGAGCGGGCGTCTCCGCCGAATCGGGTGTGCCTGAAACATTCGGCCTCGGAGCGGAAGAGCCGCCGATGTCGACGATGCTCCCGCTGCCGCTTCCGGACGGGCCGCACGCAGTGAGGAAAACTGTTGCTGCAAACAGCAGAGTGCCGATAATTTTCTTTAAATATTTCATAATCATAAATGCCGAAGCAAAAATTCCTTTATCATTATTAGCAGAGAACGGGCGGCATGATTCAGGCAATAAAAGGCCGAACAAAATGCTGCACGATTTCCGTTATCGGCATAATATCATGCTTCTAAGATGGATTCAATATCTATTTGTTAACATTTTGTGACAAATTTCACCGAATTTGAACAGTACGGATTAGTGCACATGCAGAATTGTTGAAAAGTTGAATTCACTGCGAAAAAAACGTGCGCCGATTTCGGCCGCGCAATGCATTTGCCCGAAAGGTCGGTATTGCGCAGCAAAAAAACTGCCGCAAAAGCAGGTGCTCGCTGCGGCAGTTATTAAAACAAGGGTGATAAGTCAGTGCTTTTTGTTTTTTATGAAATCGGTTTGATTCTGCGGACCGCGTTAATCGATTTTGAGCGGAATTCCGTTCACGGCAAAATGCACTTCGTTGATGCTGCCGTAGGGCAGAGCAGTCAACAACACGGACTGGGTCGCAAGATTGAGCAGCCCTGCATCATTTGCAACTGTTTCAAAATCGGATGAAAGATTCACGGTCAAAATGCCGTTTTCGATAACAGCTCCGAGAACAAGCGTGTTCTCCGGAAAACAGCTGCGAAGCCCGCGCAGCTCCGTTCCTGCTGCGAGCTGCTGTATACAGGAGTATAAATCCGTGCTGCCCTCCGCGTAACGTGTTATGGGAATCATCAGGCTTCCGGATTCATTCGGGAAATACAGTGTCAGCGGTTTAGCCGAACCGGAGGTCGCAATTTCGGCGTTTTCAACGTTTAGGGCATATTTGCCGTGCTTTTGCGGCGGAAGACTGCCGTTTGCGGTGATGTCATTGCAGCCGTTCAGAAAGATTGAAACGGTTTCAATCGAATCGAACTCAGTGAGCGTGTTTACAATGGCAGCAAAAAGCTGCTGTTCACTGTCGTAATCGGGCATGACGGGCAGATTCACAAGGTTCACGCGCGCTTCACCGTTCTGAATGCTTATCTGAATCTCCGTCCCCTGCGGTATCACGGCTTTAAGGCCGTTTTTGGAAAGTGCGGCGCGGTTTTCGTCCGAAGCAGTCATTTTTGCAAGGCAGGCTTTTGCAATGCCCGCTTGCTGCGGCACGGATGCAACAACCGGAAGGAGATAGCCTTCATCGGTCAGATAATAAAGAGTTTTATTGACTTTTTTGCCATCAGGTGCGGCATCGTCGGTTGCGGGTGCGGAACAGACGGGAGTCGGCACGGCAGTCGGCACGGGGCTGCATGAGGCCGGCGGCGGAGTCGTGACGCAGTCCGGTGCATCGGAACAGCCGCAGAACAAGGCTGCAATCGTCAGCAGAACGAGTATAAGCACAGAAAATCGTGCGGTATGACAGCATGTTGATTTCATTGTTGTTTCAATTCCTCCGAGAAAATTTTGCGGGCGGCGTTTCGTCTGTGCGGAAGCAATTCCGCTCGGCTGATTAATTATATTTGCTTTTTGAAACAAAAATACTTGAACGAATGCAAATTTGCTCTGCTCGAAATTATTCGATAGTCGAATTATCGATAGTATAACGATCGAAATAATGAAATTAGTTGACAAAAAACGAATAAAAAACTTGACATGCGTCAAAAAAATGATATAATGAGCCTGAGCGAAAGCTGTATTCCGTCCCTGCATCCCGTGCAGCGGAATGCTGCCGTCGCAGCTGCAACTGAATAGAACAGGCTTTCTTCCTGCGTTCCGCAAAGGGGGAATCGGGTGCAAATCCCGGCGAGTCGGTCACTGTGAAGTTCGGATTGTTTTTGTTTTTTATTAAACAAAGTATATCGATATTTAGATATCGATAACGCACGGAATATAGAGATAAAAACATTCGAAATAAGTCAGATTACCCAAAGAAGGCCTGAGCTTCTGCCGTCACCGGAGGCTGAATGGATTATGCACAGTCGCGTTTTGTTTTGGGAACAACCGGGTGTGAGCTGAACGGTTTGATTTTTGCAAAAATTCGGGATGAACGAGTTCTGCAAAAGGATTTTGATTCAGCATTCACAAAAAAGGGTGTTACCTTTGCACTGCGTCTCGATTCCGTCTTCCCGATTACGACCGGCTGAAGCGGAATCATTTTGTTTATACGGCTGTTTTCGGAAACTTTTCAGCTCATTTCAACCGCCGAACAAATTCGGCATACAACATTCAAAATCCGACAGAATCGGAAACAGGAGGTTTTTCAGTGATCGAACTTATTCAGCACGGCATGTACCTTGTGAACGGCGTTCCCTGTGAGAGCGTTCCGGTGCCTCCGGCAGAGGCACGCCGCGAGACCATGGCATACAAAATCTTGCAGGCACACAACACTTCGGGCGACCCCGAGAAGCTCAAAATCACATTTGACGCGCTTGTGTCGCATGATATCACATATGTCGGCATTATCCAGCAGGCGCGTGCTTCCGGAATGAAGCAATTCCCGATGCCCTATGCGCTTACCAATTGCCACAACAGCCTGTGCGCCGTCGGCGGCACGATAAACGAGGATGACCACGTGTTCGGACTTTCCGCTGCAAAAAAATACGGCGGAATCTACGTTCCCGCAAACCAGTCCGTAATTCACTCTTACGCACGCGAGCAGATGGCGGCCTGCGGAAACATGATTCTCGGTTCCGATTCGCACACACGCTACGGTGCATTGGGAACCATGGCCGTCGGCGAGGGCGGACCGGAGCTTGCAAAGCAGCTTCTTAAAAACACTTGGGACGCGCCCATGCCCGAGGTTGTGCTTGTGTACCTGACGGGAAAACCTCGCCGCGGCATCGGACCGCATGATGTTGCGCTCTCTCTTGTTAAAGCAACGTTTGAAAGCGGTTTCGTAAACAACCGTGTGCTTGAATTCGTCGGCCCCGGCATTGCCAACCTTCCCATCGATTTCAGAAACGGCATCGATGTTATGACAACGGAAACAACATGCCTTTCCTCAATTTGGGAAACGGATGAAGAAACTCAAAAATTCTATACAGCTCATAAACGTCCCGAGGCTTACAAAAAGCTGCATCCGGGTGCGATCGCTTATTACGATAGAATGATTACGATTGACCTCGGCAAGCAGGAGGCGATGATCGCCCTGCCGTTCCATCCTTCCAACGCATACACAATTCATGAATTCCTGCAGAATGCGGAAGAACTCCTTAAAAAAGTCGAGCAGGATGCGCAAAAACGCTTCCCGAAGGCGAATGTGAAACTTGTTGACAAGATTCACGACGGCGGCGTTTGGGCCGATCAGGGCGTTATTGCCGGCTGTTCCGGCGGTCTGTTTGACAATATCGCCGAAGCTGCGGATATAATGCGCGGCGGAAGCACGGGGAACGGCGAATTTGCGTTGGATGTTTACCCGACAAGCATTCCCGTTTCGCTTGCGCTCACAAAACACGGCGCGACGGGCGACTTGCTTTCCGCCGGTGCAATAATCAAGCCCAGCTTCTGCGGCCCGTGTTTCGGTGCGGGTGATGTTCCCGCCAACAACGGCCTTTCACTGCGCCACACAACGCGCAACTTCCCCAACAGGGAAGGTTCAAAACCCGGCGAGGGTCAGTTTGCGGGCGTTTGCCTGATGGATGCACGTTCCATTGCCGCAACCGCGCTGAACGGAGGAAAGATAACCGCGGCGACGGATATTGAATACGAATGCACCGTACCGGAATATGAATTTGATTCTTCGGCATACGACAGAAGGATTTATTACGGCTTCGGCAAAGCGGATCCGTCGGTTGAGCTTGTGATGGGTCCCAACATTACGGACTGGCCCAAAATGTATGCACTGACCGAGAACCTGCTTGTAAAGCTTGCTGCCGTTATCCATGATCCGGTAACAACAACGGATGAGCTGATTCCCTCCGGCGAAACGTCCTCCTATCGCAGCAACCCTCTGCGCCTTGCGGAATTTACCCTGTCAAGACGTGAACCGGCATATGTCGGCAGAGCGAAAGAGATTGCAAAACTTGAAGGCGAACGCCGCAGCGGTGCAGTGCCGGCGGAAATTGTCGAAACGCTGAACCGTGTCGGCAACGGTGCAGAGCTTGCGAACAATACTCAGTTCGGCTCATGCGTGTTTGCAAACAAACCCGGTGACGGTTCCGCACGCGAACAGGCGGCTTCTTGTCAAAAGGTTTTGGGAGGTTTCGCAAATATCTGCTATGAATATGCAACGAAACGCTACCGCAGCAACTGCATCAACTGGGGCATTTTGCCGTTTACCATTGACGACGGAACTGAATTCAACTATGAACCCGGCGACTGCGTTTTCGTGCCCGGTATCCGTGCGGCGGTTGAAAACGGCACAGAAAACATTCCCGCAAAAGTCATAAGGCAGAACGGTGATGTGTGCGATATCATGCTTCACCTCAGGGGGCTTACTCCGGATGAAAAGGAGATTATCCTTGACGGATGCCTGATGAACTATTATGCGGCAAGAGCGGAATAAGCAAAGAGCGGGATAAGAACCGAAAGCAACCGGCGGGCGTTTCCGTGAACGATTCCGGAAACGCTCCGCTTCCGAACAATATTAATACAAATTTGAACATGGAAGGAAATACCGATGGAAAAGATTAAGATGACAACCCCGATAGTCGAAATGGACGGGGACGAAATGACGCGTGTGCTTTGGGGCATGATAAAAGACGAGCTGATTCTGCCTTTTATTGACCTTAAAACGGAGTATTACGATCTTGGCCTGCTGCACCGCAACGAAACTCAGGACAAAGTGACCGTTGACGCTGCGAACGCAACCCGCAAATACGGCGTTGCAGTCAAATGCGCAACAATAACCCCGAACGCACAGCGCATGAAGGAGTATCCGCAGCTTACCGAAATGTGGAAAAGCCCGAACGGAACAATTCGTTCAATTCTCGATGGAACGGTTTTCCGCGCACCGATACTCATCGATTCCATTCATCCCGTTGTCAAAAACTGGAAAAAGCCCATTACCATTGCCCGTCATGCCTACGGTGATGTTTATAAAAGCGTTGACATGTATACGACCGAACCCGGCACCTGCACAATGACTTTTGTCGGCGAAAGCGGAGACACCAAAACGCTCACCGTGCAAAAGGTTGACGGTCCGGCGGTGTGGCAGGGTGCGCACAACAAGGAAAAGAGCATCCGCTCGTTTGCAAAGGCTTGCTTTAAATATGCAATTGACACAAAACAGGATTTGTGGTTCTCAACAAAGGACACGATTGCAAAGATTTACGACGGCGAGTTCAAACGCGTGTTTGAAGAAGAATTCGAGAACAATTATCGTGCTGAATTTGAAAAACTCGGATTGACATATTTCTACACGCTGATTGATGATGCCGTTGCCCGCGTTATCCGCAGCGAAGGCGGATTCATCTGGGCGTGCAAAAACTATGACGGCGATGTTATGAGCGACATGGTATCGACCGCATTCGGTTCGCTTGCAATGATGACTTCCGTTCTTGTTTCTCCGGACGGCACAACCGAATACGAAGCAGCGCACGGAACAGTCACAAAGCACTATTACCGTCACCTTAAGGGTGAAGAAACTTCAACAAACCCGATGGCAACCATTTATGCATGGACGGGTGCGCTCAGAAAACGCGGACAGCTTGACAGCATTACGGAGCTGCAAACTTTCGCGGACAAGCTTGAAGCAGCCTGCGTTGAAACGCTTAACAGCGGAATCATGACAAAGGACCTTGTCGGGCTTGTGGATGACCCCGCTTCCGTGAAGGCCGTCACGAGCGCGAAGTTTATTGCTGCCATCCGAGAAAACCTTGAAAGGACTCTTGCCTGAGCAGCCTGAGAAAGTTTTTACGAATAAAATTCGGATATGAATCGGGGCAGGCCGAAAATATCAGCCCGCCCCGCGATGAAAAAAGATTTGAAAACTGTCGAAAATGAATTCGCAGGGAGGCAATCACAAACAATGGAACTTAAAACTAACAGCACCGCCGGAACGATGGAATCCAGTGACATAATGATAATGCTTGAGCCGCGCACAGAGGGCGGAATCGAGCTTGAGCTCACGAGCAGCGTTATGCAGCAATTCGGCAAACAGATACGCAAAGTTATTCTTGACACGCTTCAGGAATACGATGTTCAAAATGCAAAAGTAGAGGCAGTGGATAAAGGTGCGTTGGATTGCACCGTTCGCGCCCGCACCGTTGCCGCAATTTACCGTGCGGCTCAGCGCAGCGATTACCGTTGGGAAGTTTAAACGGATTTATCCTTGGGAGGAAGGATGCTTTTGCGGAACAGAGTATCGAAACATTTAATATTTTGATGCGGAATAAAGACGCCGCAAAAGCGGATATAAGAAAATGTACATTAAAGATCGTTTAAGAAGAAGCATGATGTTCATTCCGGGCAACAACCCCGGCATGATACGGGATGCGAATATTTACGGTGCGGACAGCATCATGTTTGACCTTGAGGATTCCGTTGCCTACACCGAAAAGGATGCGGCAAGGCTGCTTGTTTACAATGCACTGAAAACATTGGACTTCGGAAGCAAGGAAACGGTTGTCCGCATCAATGACCTTTCAAGCGGACTCGGGGTTGCGGACCTTGAGGCCGTCGTCCGCGCCGGCGTGCAGGTCGTTCGTCTGCCGAAGACGGACAGCGCACAGGATGTTATCGACTGCGAACGCGAGATTGAGCGCATTGAAAAGGAAGCGGGCATTCCCGTCGGCACAACAGGCATGATGGCGGCTATTGAGTCTGCAAACGGCGTGCTGAATGCGGCGGCAATTGCAAAAGCGAGCGATCGCCTTATCGGAATTGCTCTCGGTGCGGAGGATTATGTCACCGACCTTAAAACCACCCGTTCGGACGGCATTGAGCTGCTTTTTGCCCGCAGCATGATACTCAATGCGGCAAGGGCAGCGGGCATTGCCGCGCTGGACACGGTTTATTCCGACGTGAACAACGAAGAAGGCTTCGTTGCGGAAGCAACGATAATCAAAAAACTGGGATTTGACGGCAAATCCATTATCAACCCGCGCCAGATTGAGCCGCTGCACAAGGTCTTTATGCCGAGCGAAAAGGATCTTAACAAGGCGCGCGCAATAATGGATGCGATTGCGGAGGCGAACGCACGCGGCAGCGGCGTTGCAAGCCTTAAGGGTAAGATGATAGACAAACCCGTTGTCATTCGCGCTCAGCGGCTGCTTGACCTGTATGAGGCGGGACGCAGAATCGATGAAGTGGAGGATTGACAGAAATGAACTTTGATATCAACAAAATTCCGCATATAAACGAAATTGCGAACAACGGAAGTTTCAACGGCGCACGCAGCAAAAATACCGAAACTTTTCAGCAGCGCTGCAGTGATTGCAACAAGATAGTTCCTTCCCTTGAGGAGGCAATAAAAAAATCCGGACTTCGCGACGGGATGACGATAAGTTTTCATCACCATTTCCGCAACGGTGACCATATCATTAACAATGTTCTTGATAAACTTGCGGAGATGGGGTTCAAAAACCTGACGCTTGCGGCGTCGTCGCTTTCGGCTGTTCATGCGCCGCTGATTGAACACATCCGATCCGGACTTATCACTCACATTGAAACTTCCGGTCTGCGCGGAGAACTTGCGGAGCAGATTTCACGCGGGTTGATGGATTTTCCGGTTGTTTTCCGTTCCCATGGCGGAAGGGCATCCGCAATCCGTTCCGGTGAGCTGCACATTGATGTTGCTTTTTTGGGTGCGCCCTCGTGCGATCCCTACGGCAACGCAAACGGGTACAGCAGGGATGATGACGACGGCATTTCATGCGGGTCGTTGGGTTATGCAAGAACGGATGCGGAGTTTGCGGATAAGGTTATTATCATAACTAACAACATCGTTTCCTATCCCAATGCACCGTGGGCAATTCCGGAACACGATGTTGATTACGTTGTTCGTGTTGACGATATCGGCGATCCCAAGGGTATCATGAGCGGCGCAACGCGGTACACAAAGGATCCCAAGGAGCTGCTGATCGCAAAAACGGCTGCAAATGTTGTTGAAGCGGCGGGTTATCTTTACGACGGCTTTTCAATGCAGATGGGTTCCGGCGGTGCATCGCTTGCAACGGCGCGATTCATCCGCCAAAAAATGCTGGATAAGGGCATTCGCTGTCGTTTCGCTCTCGGCGGAATCACGGGGCAGATCACGGCAATGCATGAAGAAGGGTTGATAGATCGCATTCTTGATGTTCAGTCGTTTGACCTTGACGCGGCAAAATCGCTGAAGAACAACCATTTTCATCATCAGATAAGCGCAACGTATTATGCAAGCCATCTGGTTGCAACGGCAGCGGAACAGTTGGATTTTGTTATTCTTTCCGCGCTTGAAATTGACACTGATTTCAACGTGAATGTTCTCACAGGTTCCGACGGCGTGATTCGCGGGGCGATCGGAGGGCATCCCGACACGGCGGAGAGCGCGAGCCTTGCTGTTATTGTTGCGCCCCTTGTGCGCGGCAGAATTCCGACGGTTGTTGAACATGTCGGCACGGTCGTCACTCCGGGCAGCGTTATTGATGTCCTCGTTACGGACAGGGGCATTGCAGTGAACCCGAATCGCCCGGATTTGAAAGAAAAACTTGAAAAATTCGGCCTTCATGTGTTTGATATTCATGCCCTGCAAAAAAAGGCGGAGGAGCTTGTCGGTGTTCCGGAACCGATTCGCTACAAGGAACGAATCGTCGGCGTTGCAATGTATCGCGACAATACGGTCATTGACGTGATCCGTCAGATAGACGAATAAAAACGGGGAATATGCGGCGGCTTAACTGCCGGATAACCGTATTGACCTGATAATCAAAAACAACCGGCGGTATCCAAACTGCGGAGCCGCCGGTTGTTTGTTTTTTATAATTGAATCCCGAACAATTTTAAACCCGTGGTGTTTTATGCGTCCTGAGCCAATCGGAACATCATGTCAACGGCGGGCTCGATTATTTCATCGTTAAAATCATATTCGCGGGTATGGAGCTTTGCATGACGGGTGCCGCATCCGATATAGAACAATGCGCCGCTTGTGAGCTTTGTGTAGCAGCCGAAATCCTCGGAACTTCTGAACGGCTCATCCCAGCGTGCTTCCGGCAGTCCGCATTCAAGCCGCGCTTTGCGGACGGCGGCAACGGCATCGGGCGTGTTGCGCGTTTCCGGAAAGGAGTCGCGATATTGAACTTCAACATTTGTTATGCCATCCTGCCGTGCATATGCGCGGGCCCGCGCGCAGATTTCGGCATCCAGCGCATCCAGCTCGGATTCAAATTCGGCGCGTATCGTCAGCATGAGCTGCCCGAAGCCCGCATTCGTGCCGAAAGCTTCCTCGCCTATGCGCACGCAAACGACCGTTGCCATAACAATGCCGCGATGATCCTCCTTTGCGGTCAGTTCGGGAATATCAATTATCAGCTTTGATATTGCACGGGCGGGATTATGCCCGTTTTCGGGTTGAGAAGCGTGTGAGCTTTTTCCGAAAAAGCTCAGCACAAGCCCGCGTGAGGCAAATGCCGCCGTGCCGTCGTGTACCGCGACCGAACCTGCGGGAAATCCCGGCATATTGTGCCAGCCGAAAATAATGTCCGGTTTTTCATCCGTTATCATCTTTTGGCAGACGGGAGCACCGCAGCCTGTCTCCTCCGCATGTTGGAAAAGAAAGAGAATATCGCTGCGGCAGCCATGGCGGTCAATTTCCGCCGCAAGTGCGCAAAGCGCGGTGCTGTGGCCGTCGTGTCCGCATTTATGCGCAACGCCGCGGTTTTCGGAAGCATAGGGGAGCGCGGGGTCATCCTCGATCGGAAGCGCGTCAAAATCCGCACGGAATGCAATTCGGCGTGTCGGGGCGGACTCCGTTCGGACATTCAAAGGAGCCTTGTACACGGCATAGAACCATGCACCCATATCATGCAGCTCAAGCGAAGTGTGCGTGCGGAGAAAATCAATGAGCATTGCTTTTGTTTGTTTTTCCTGCCCGGAAAGCTCCGCGCAGCGGTGAAGCCGATGCCGAAGTAAGACGGCAGTTTTAAGAATATCTTTATCCATTGCGGAAACACCTCAATGTTGAATAATATCTGTCGGAAACAGAAAATCCGTTTCGGAAACGGGACATAAACCCCATGCCTGTTTCGGCAGAAATAATTATACTCCCGAAAGAACGGGAAGTAAACCACGGATTTGTTTCACCCGTGCGTATTTCCGCACATGCGGGTATTGTGGTTTTTGCGGAAAAGTGGTATTATTATAATGGAAAGGCAGTACTGTGCGGAAAGAGGGCTTATATAAACGGTTTCCTCGGGAACAACAGATATTTCGGGTGACGGTTAATGATTATTTTGGGCATTGATCCCGGGTATGCGATACTCGGTTACGGTGCGGTTGAAGCCGAACGCGGCAAGATTCGCGTTATTGATTACGGGGTTGTTGAAACAACTCCGAAAATGACCTTTCCCGAGAGGTTGGAGCGGCTCTATGCGGGCACAAAACTCCTGCTTGAACGTTATCGCCCCGATCATGTTGCGTTTGAGGAGCTTTTTTTCTATCGCAACACAACAACGGCATTGCAGGTTGCGGCGGCAAGGGGCGTTGCAATAACGGCCGCCCAGCAGGCGGGACTCCCGCTCTATGAATATACCCCGATGCAGATTAAGCAAAGCGTCACCGGGGACGGTCATGCGGACAAGCTGCAAATGCAGACAATGGTCAAGCTTCTTTTAAAACTGCAAAAGATACCGAAGCCCGATGATGCCGCCGATGCGCTCGGCGCGGCACTCTGCCATGCAAACGCGCTCGGACCGATGGTTGAACAATTCCGCATCAAATAACTGACGTTTTTTTGCAGGGAGCAAAATATGTACGCACATATAAAGGGAAACGTAGAAGAAATTTATGCCGACAGAGTCGTTATCGAGGCGGCGGGTGTCGGGTATGAGCTTGTTTGCAGCAAAATGACGCTGAAAAGACTGTGCGAGGGCAAAACCGCAAAGCTGTTTGTGCATTTTCATCTTTCTCAGGACAGCGTCGCGCTGTACGGTTTTTTTGATGCAGAGGAACGGGCAATGTTCCGAAAGCTCATAAGCGTTTCGCGAATCGGTCCGAAGGTTGCACTTGCGGTGCTGTCGGTGCTGACTCCGTCGGATGTTGCGCTTGCGGTGCTGACCGATAACACGGCTGCTTTTGACGGAGTTGCCGGCATGGGCAAAAAAACGGCGGCGCGTGTGATTCTTGAACTGAAGGAAAAGGTCGATGCGGCGGAAACGGCGGCTGCTTCCGCAGGGGGTACCGCAAACACGGCGCAGGATAACGGAATGCGTGCCGAAGCGGTTGCAGCATTGGTTGCGCTCGGTTATGACGGTGCAAGTGCGGGCAGGGCGGTGGCATCCGTCCCGGATTGCGATCGCGTTGAGGATATGATAATGCAGGCATTGCGTGCAACGACTAAATAAATTTTTCACGCCGAAGCGGAAGATTCACCGAAAAAGCGGGTCCGCTGCGGAACACAAAAAGATTTGACGGATGCTTTTGCGGAAGTCGGATTTAACGGAGTGACGGGATTTAAATGGATGACGACAGGCTCATAACTTCATCAATGCTTGCGGAGGATGAAAACTGCGAATTCAGTCTGCGCCCGCGTTTTCTTGCGGAATACATCGGGCAGGGCAATGTTAAGGAACATATCGGAGTTTATATCCATGCCGCAAAACTGCGCGGAGAGGCGTTGGATCACACCCTGCTTTACGGCCCGCCGGGTCTTGGAAAAACGACGCTTGCGGCAATAATCGCAAACGAGATGGGCGGCAATCTGCGCATCACGAGCGGCCCCGCAATAACTCATGCGGGGGATCTTGCGGCATTGCTTTCAAACCTTGCCGAAGGCGATGTGCTTTTTATTGACGAGATTCACCGATTGAATGCAAACGTTGAGGAGATTCTTTACCCCGCAATGGAGGATTTTGCATACGACATAATTATCGGCAAGGGACCGTCCGCCAGGTCGCTGCGGCTTGAACTGCCGAAATTCACCCTTGTGGGTGCAACAACGCGAATGGGGCTATTGACCGCGCCGCTTCGCGACAGATTCGGAATAAAGGAACAGCTTGAGCTTTACACGCCTGAGGATTTGAAAGAAATCGTTGTTCGCAGCGCGGGCATACTCGATATTGAAATAACGGAGGACGGCGCACTTGAAATTGCATCGCGTTCAAGAGGAACTCCGCGAATCGCAAACAGGCTTTTGCGGCGTGTCCGCGACTTTGCACAGGTTCGCGCAAACGGTATTATTGACCTTGAAACGGCAAAAAACGGACTTGATATGCTTGCGATAGACGAACTCGGGCTTGACGCCGTTGACAGAAACATGCTGACGGCAATGATTGTGAAATTCGGCGGAAGACCTGTCGGATTGGATACAATTGCGGCGGCAACCGGCGAAGATGCTTCCACAATTGAGGATGTTTACGAACCGTATCTGCTGAGGCTCGGTTTCATTGCGCGTACGCCGCGCGGGCGGGTATTGCTTCCGGCGGGGTATTCGCACATGGGCTATGCTCCGCCGCAGGATTCAAACGGGCAGACTTCATTCATTTGAAAGGATTCTAAGGACTTTTCAGCTGAGTTGCGCTGTTTTATCCGTTCGGAAGCGAACGGGGGATAAAAATAATAACGGAGGGCTACACAATGATGAGCAAAAAAACAAAGGCGATGGAGCAGCAGCTCACCCAACTTGCGCAGGAAAACGATGCGCTGCGCGCACAGCTTGCGGCGGCGGGTGTTGAAATTGAAAACGTTAAAAGCGAGCTTGCAAAAACCGTCGGCGAACGCGACAGGTTCAGAAACGAATTGAACGGCGCACAGCTCGATTTGAGCAACGCCAAACGCCGCTTGGACGATTTCAGGCTGCGTCAGGAAGCGATTGTGAACGCTCTTACCGAAGCGCATAACACGCGTGAACGCATATTAAAAGAAGCAAATGCAAATGCGGACAGAATCGATGCCGAAGCGAAGCAGCGCAGAACGGATATTCTGAACAAAGCGCAGGCGGCACTTGAAAGCGCAAAAAAAGAAGCGGCTCAGCTGATTGCGGATGCAAAACGGGATGCCGCCGGCATTCGCGATGCCGCACAGAAGGATGCACAGCAGGTTACGGACACCGCCCTTGACGAGGCAACGGAGTTGATCGCAGGCGCAAAAGCCGATGCCGAAACGATGATGGACGAAGCACAGGCTGCGGTTGATGAAAAACAGGCGCAGGTGGACGAGCTGAACTTTTCACTGAGCGAAAAGGCAAGGCTTGCGCTTGAACAGGCACGGAAATATGCGCAGATAATGGAATCCCTTGCCGAATTGAATTTCGAAACGGCGGTTGAAGCACGATATGCGGAAAAATACGCACCCGCCGCGGCAGAGCCCGAGAACAGCGGTGAATGCGCGGATGATGCCGATGAAACTTCACTGAGCGAAACAAATCCGGACGCAGCGGATTCGAACGAAATGGATTTGAACGAAGCGAAGCAAGGCACAGAGAGCATAAGGGGCACCGGCGGTGCGGAAGCAATGCCTCCGTGCGGCCGCGAAAAAACATGCTGTTCCTGCGATAATGCGGAAGCGGTGTCGGATTCGGAAGCGCCGGATGTTTGCGGACAGGAAAACGCGGAACTGCCTAAAGAAACGGAAGATTCAAATCCCGAAACAACGGATGAACCGAAAGAGCAGGCCGTCTGCTCCGTAACGGAAAACGGAGAGCCGGAGAGTCACACAGGTGCGGAAGGTGAAGCAGAAGACAAACCCGAAACGGCAGATCCTGCGGATGACTGTGATGAGCAAATCAAAACATCGGAAGAATCCGAAAAATCGATGAAGAACGAGAACGGCAAACACACAGAATCGGTCGAGTCGGAATTTCCGGAAGAATACAGCAGCGCGGCATCGCTGATGCGAAGCATTTATTCTATTGAAGGCAGGGATATCCCCGAGGAGGCGGATGATGAAGGCGAGCTGTACGATATCGGTGAAGGGACGCCGCTCACGATTCATCAGGATGAGGAGAGCGGCGAGGAAACATTCTCTTTGCCGGTTGATCCGGATTTGCGCGATATCTTAAGAGATATAATGAAGAAATAATGCGTCTTCGGCTGAAAACATGTGTGAAAGATAAAAAGTATGAATATTCTTGTTGTTAATGATGACGGATATACCGCGCCCGGCATTGCCGCGCTGGTTCGGGAATTGCGCAAAGAGCATGATGTGTTCGTTTGCGCACCGAAGGAAAATCAGAGTGCGGTCGGGCACGGGTTGACTTTGAGAAGACTGCTGCATGCGGAAAAGGTTACGGTATTTGACGATGATGCAAAAAACTCCGAACGTGAATTGAAACCCGTAACCGCATTTTGGGTTGACGGCACACCAGCGGATTGTGTGCGCGTTGCACTCGGCAACCTTTCCGCTGAGCCGGATATTGTGATTTCCGGAATCAATCAGGCTCCGAACCTTGGCACGGATGTGCTGTATTCCGGCACCGTTTCCGCTGCGGAGGAGGCGGCAATGCTCGGTTACCGCGCCGTTGCGGTTTCAAGAGATACGCTCGGAACGGACTATTTTGATGATGCGGCGGTTCACTTTTGCAGCAATATTGACCTGTTCCTTGGCTGCTTAACGGAAAGCCACAGGCTTTTGAACGTGAACTATCCCTATCTGCCTGCGAATGAATATCGCGGAATACGGGTCGGGTATCTTGCAGAGCAGATATATCCGATTGCCTATATCGAAATAAAGGACGAAAACGGAAGCATCGGCTACAAAACTCCGAGCAACAAGCTGACAAGCTGCGCCGAGCATGACACGACGGATGAAAAATTCGTTCGTGACGGATTCATCGCCGTGACTCCGCTAAAGTACGATATAACGGATTACGAACGGCTTGAGCAGATCGCGGCATTTGCGGAAAGAACTTATTAAACGGCAATTTTTTGCAGGTTTAAAAGTGAACCCATGGTTTAATATGCGGGATAAAGAGGGCGAATTATGAAAATCGGAGTTATCGGAGCGGGCGCGGCAGGGCTTATTGCGGGCGCATTTGCGGCAAAAGGCGGCGCAAGAGTCGATATTATCGACAGAAACGAAAAAACGGGCAAAAAACTCTTTCTTACGGGAAAGGGCAGGTGCAACATCACCAATTCTGCCGATATCGATGCATTTCTGAAAAACGTGCCGCATAACGGCAGGTTCCTTTACAGCGCGTTTGACGGATTTTTTAACGACGACATAATTGGACTGATAAACTCCTGCGGCGTTCGCACGAAACTTGAACGCGGCGGAAGGTATTTTCCCGAAAGCGATAAGTCAAGCGATGTTATTCGCGCATTGCAGACCAATGCGGTGAGATGCGGAGCGAACATTGTGCTTAATTCACGGGTATCAAGCGTTTCAAAGACGGAGGACGGAGGGTTTCGGCTCTGCTTTGAAAACGGACAGAAAAAATATTACGATAAAGTAATCATTGCAACTGGCGGTGCAAGCTATCCTTCAACGGGTTCAACCGGAGACGGCTACAGCTTTGCAGAGAGTCTCGGTCACACCGTTGCCGCACCGAAGCCGTCGCTCATACCGCTTGTTGCGAACGAGGCATGGGCGGGCGATTTGATGGGGCTTTCGCTCAAAAATGTTGTTCTGCGCGCATATGCACCCGAAAAGAGTAAAAAAACAAAATCCGGCGAGCCATTTCCCGGGAAATATTCCGCAAATGAATCCGGAAATGCCGAGAAAGGCGGATATGCCTGCTCTGCGGCGGAGAATACGGCAAAAATCGAGAAGAAACAAAAAAAGCGCAAGCCCGTTTATGAAGAACTCGGGGAGATGCTGTTCACTCATTTCGGTGTTTCGGGCCCGCTTGTGCTCAGCGCAAGCAGCTATCTTGCGGATTCGCCCAACGGTGCATTGCTTGAAATTGACCTTAAGCCCGGATTGACAGCAGAGCAGCTTGATCTCCGCATTCTGCGGGATTTTGAAAAATACAAGCATAAACAGGTGCAGAATGCAATGTGCGATCTGCTTCCGCAAAGGCTTATCGATGCGGTTTTGCATGTTGCGGGTGTTGATGCCGAAATCACGGTGGATAACCTGACTCGTGAACAGCGGGGGGCAATTGTTCGAACCCTCAAATGCCTGCCGCTGACGGTGCGCGCGGCACGTCCCATTGAAGAAGCGATAATCACGCGCGGCGGTGTGCTGATTAAAGAGATTAATCCGTCAACAATGGAGTCGCGAATTGTGCCCGGGTTGTATTTTGCAGGGGAAGTCATCGATGTTGATGCCTGTACGGGCGGATTCAATCTTCAGATCGCATGGTCAACCGGCTGTGCGGCGGGCAGAGCGGCGGCGGAAGCTCTTTAAACATATCCAACGCAAAACATTGCTTTAAAAACACTGAAAACGGAGAAAAATATATGACTGCGGAACGAAGTGAATTTGCAAATTCGGGAAACACGGGAAACATCAGCATTGCGATAGACGGGCCTGCGGGCGCGGGGAAGAGCACAATTGCAAAAGAAATCTCAAAAAGACTTTCAATAACTTATGTTGACACGGGCGCAATGTACAGAGCTATCGGACTCAAGGCAATGCGCATGGGGATTGACCCTGCCGACGTGCGCCGCGTGGTTCCGATGCTCGACGGCACAAATGTTTCCATTGAATACATTGACGGCGTTCAGCATGTTCTTCTGGACGGGGAAGATGTTTCCGGGCTCATCCGCACGGAGGAAGTTTCACATTATGCCTCGGTTATAAGCACGATTCCGGAGGTTCGCAAAAAGCTTGTGGAATTGCAGCGTGCGCTTGCAAGGGTTCGCAATGTCGTTATGGACGGGCGCGATATATGTTCCTATGTTCTGCCCGATGCAACGCATAAGTTTTTTGTTACTGCCGAGCCGGAAGTTCGCGCAGCGCGCCGCTATACGGAATACGAGGCGGCGGGAAAGCTGAACGGCAGGAGCTTTGACGACATTCTTTGTGAGATAAAACGCAGGGATGAGAGGGATTCAACGCGGGAGGCTGCGCCGCTCCGCCCGGCGGATGATGCAGTCGTTATCGACACAAGCGAAATGAATGTTGAAAGTGCGGTTGCGGCAGTGCTGGCGCATATCGGATAATGCTGAGCAGCTTTTTTTCGGAGGTTGAGAATGCTTTATATAATCGCATACATATTCTTTAAATGGCTGCTCTGGCTGATTTACAGACCGAAAGTATTCGGCAATAAGAAAAACCTGAGGATTAAGGGCGGCGTTATTTTTATTGCGAACCACAGAACGTTGTACGATCCGCTGCTTTTGGTAGTCAGTTCACCGCGAATCATTCATTTCATGGCAAAAAAAGAGCTTTTCGACAACCCTGTGGGGCGAGTTTTTTTTAAGTCACTCTTCGTTTTTCCGGTAAATCGAAAAACAGCGGACATGAAATCCATTCGGCAGTCGCTGAAGCTCCTGCGTGACGGCAAAGCATTCGGAATATTTCCGGAGGGCAGGCGTTCGGCAACGGACGGCATGGATGAATTTGAAAAGGGCACGGCGTTTATTGCCGCAAAATCCGGCGCGCCGATCGTTCCTATATATATCAATCCGAAAAAGAGCAGGTCGGGACGGTCGCTTCTGTATGTCGGAGACGTCATTCTTCCGGGAGAAATTGCCGAGCATTGCGACAGGCGAATGCTGAATGATGCAATAACGAACAGGATGCAGAACGAAATGGAAAAACTAAGCCTGCTCATGCGGGGCGAAACAGAGGGCAAAAAACGCACCGCAAGGGACTGAAAGCCGAAATAATAAAGAAATCGGAGATTACCGAAATTGAAAATCATTCTTGCAAAAAATGCAGGGTTTTGCTTTGGAGTGCGCCGTGCAGTGGAACTGACGGAGCAGACTGCGGCCAAGGTTGCCGAATTCGGCGGTGCGGCAAAGGTTTTCACCTTTGGCGAACTGATACACAATCGGGATGTTGTGAACCGGCTGCGCGAGGCCGGCATTGCGCCGATAGAGTCGCTTGATGAAGCGCAGCGCGGGGATTACGTTATCATTCGCTCTCACGGAGTGCCGAAAAAAATTTATGAAGAGCTTGAAACAAGAGGCATTAATTTCATAGATGCAACATGCCCCTTTGTTTCGAATATTCACAGAATTGTTTCGGCTGCGTACGAGCGCGGTGAGCAGGTTTTTATTGTAGGCAATCCGGAACACCCGGAAACCATAGGTATAAACGGGCATTGCGGTAATTCGGCGATTTTTATCCGCGGTGAGGAGGAGCTTCGAAAGCTTGAAGGCAGGAGCGGCTGCCTTGTGGTTCAAACAACGTTTGATTCCGAAACATTTGCTGCAATGCAGCGCGTTATCGAACGAGAATATCCCCGCATTCGCGTGTTCAACAGCATATGCAGCACAACATTCGAACGGCAGCGGGAGGCAGAGGAATTAAGCAAAAAATGCGATGTTATGCTTGTTTTAGGTGACAAACACAGCTCCAATACCCAAAAACTCAGAAAAATTTGTGAAAAAAATTGCAGAAATACCCTCAATGCCGCAAAAGAATGCGAAATTTCTCTTGATATATTTAAAAATAATGATATAATGGTAGGCGTAGTTGCCGGTGCATCGACACCGGATTCGATTATCAGGGAGGTTATCAACACAATGAGCGAACAGGATAAGGCTAATGTAAATTGCGAAGCCGCAACCGAAAACGCAGCTGCAAACGCAGCAAACATCGAGGAAAATGCCGTATTTGACGAAGAGGCGATCAACAAGACCATCGTCCGAATTCACGGCGGTCAGGTTCTGACGGGCACCGTCATTCAGATTGTTGACGGCGAAATCAGCGTCAGCATCGGATACAAGTCCGACGGATATATTCCTCGCTCCGAGTTCTCCAACGATCCCGATCTGGATCCCGCATCCCAGTACAAAGTGGGCGATCCCATCGAAGTTGAAGTTCTCAAAGTAAATGACGGCGAAGGCAATGTACTGCTCTCCCGTAAAAACGTCGAGAGCCAGAAGGCGTGGGAAGAATTCACCGCCAGCGCCGAATCCGAAGGAAAGGTTCTTGAAGGTACCTGCAAAGAAGCAATCAAGGGCGGCGTCATCGTTTCCCTCACCAACGGTGCAAGCGCATTCGTTCCCGCTTCTCAGGTTTCCACCAAATACGTTGCCGACCTTAAAGAATTTGTCGGCAAACCCATGAAGATTAAAGTGCTTGAGGTTGACGCAAAGCGCAGGCGCATCATCGGCTCCGCAAAGGCAGTTCTCCTTGCCGAAGCAGAAGCCGCAAAGGAAGCAGTTTGGGACAGCCTCACTCCCGGCATGAAGGTCATGGGCACGGTCCGCAGGATCGTTGATTTCGGTGTGTTTGTTGACATCGGCGGCGTTGACGGCCTGCTGCATGTTACGCAGTGCGCTTGGGGCAGAATCAAGTCCCCCGCTGAGCTCTTCACCGTAAATCAGAAGATCGAAGTTGTCATCCGCGAAGTCGACAAGGAAAACAAAAAGATTTCCCTCGGCTACAAAGAGCTTCAGCCCAAGCCCTGGGCAACCGCAGACGAAAGATACCCCGTCGGTTCATTCGTCGAGGGCAAGGTCGTTCGCATTGTTCCGTTCGGCGCATTCGTATCGCTTGAACCCACGATCGACGGTCTCATCCACATTTCCCAGGTTGGCATCAAGCGCGTTGCAAAGGTCGAGGATGAACTCGCGGTCGGTGACCGTGTGCGCTGCAAGGTAGTCGAAGTTGACACTTCAAAGCGCCGCATCAGCCTCAGCCGCAGGGAAGCTCTCATCGAAGAGAATCCCGAGGAAGCAGAGCGCATCATGGCCGAAGAGCGCGAACAGCGTGAGCGTGAGCGCGCAGAGCGCAATGCAGAACGCAACGAAAAGCGTCAGCAGGAAGAGCAGACCCGCCGCGAGCAGGCAGCAGCACGCGAAGAGCGTCGCCGTGAGCGCGATGAGCGTCGTGCAGAACGCCGCCGCCGTGAGGAACCCGATTACGAGCTTCCTCCCGTTGAGTCCGCAACGACTTCTCTTGCATCTCTTCTCGGCAAGTTCGTTGCTTCTGACGACAACGAGTAATTAAAATACTTCGAACGTATTTACCTTTCCGTGGCTCAACCGCATTCTGTCAACAGATTTTGCGGTTGAAGCCTGATGTTTGCCGAATGTGACAAACATAAAGCTGTGTTCACAGATTTATCTTTGAAACAAGCGTTAAAGCTGCCGCAGGGTTTTCCCGCGGCAGCTTTGTTTTGGCTTGCATACGAATTAATTTCAAAGTCAGAAAAATAAGTTCATATTTTGTCGAAAAATCAGCCGCACTCACGGCATATTCACGGTGTTGAACCCGATTTCGCCCTCCAAGAAGCTTTTTCCGCATGTTTTGCGGTTGAAGTTTTTTTAATTGAGTGTTATAATTTGAAACGGAATAACACATAATCGGTCCGTGCGGGGCTTTTGTTCCGCACGAAGAAACAACAATAATCACTCAGGAGGCTGAAAATGGCTAAACTGTCCGTCACCGATGTTCCCGTAAAGGGCAAGCGCGTACTCGTTCGCGTTGATTTCAACGTTCCCCTTGATGAAAACCTTAATATCAGCGATGAAAGCAGGATTCTCGGCGCACTGCCGACGATCAAATATCTTGTTGAAAACGGTGCAAAAACTATCCTTTGCTCGCATCTGGGCAGGCCGAAGGGAAAAGTTGTTCCCGAAATGTCACTTGCACCTGTTGCAAAGCGTCTTGCGGAGCTTCTTCCGAATGTTAAAGTTGCATTCGCATCCGATTCAGTGGGCGAGGATGCGAAAACAAAGGCTGAGCAACTCGGCGAGGGCGAAGTTCTCCTGCTTGAAAACCTTCGCTTCAGCAAAGAGGAAGAGAAGAATGATCCGGAGTTTGCAAAGGAACTTGCATCCCTTGCGGATGTTTTTGTGTCCGATGCTTTCGGAACGGTTCACAGAGCACATGCTTCAACCGAGGGCGTTGCGCATTATCTGCCCGCCGTTTGCGGTTTCCTGATTGAAAAGGAGCTTTCCGTAATGGGCGGTGCGCTTGCAAATCCGGCGCGTCCCTTTGTTTCGATTCTCGGCGGCAAAAAGGTCGGCGATAAGATCGGCGTTATCAGAAATCTGCTCGACAAATGCGACACCCTGCTTATCGGCGGCGCAATGAGTTATACATTCTTCAAGGCTATGGGACTTAATATCGGCACATCCTATCTTGATGAGGAAAGCGTTGAAACGGCGCGCGAACTGCTTGGGGAAGCAAAGGCCAAGGGCGTGCGTATGCAGCTCCCCGTTGACTGCGTTGTTGCAAAGGATTTTGCACCCGATGCAGAGCATATGACGGTTGCTTTTGATGCAATTCCCGATGGCTGGATGGGCATGGATATCGGCGAAAAGACCGCAAAACTTTACGGCGAAATCATTCGTGAAGCAAAGACTGTCGTTTGGAACGGCCCCATGGGTGTGTTTGAAATGGATGCATTCTCAAAGGGAACCGAAGCGGTTGCAAGAGCATGCGCCGAGTGCGAAGGCACAACGATAATCGGCGGCGGCGACTCCGCTTCCGCAATTAACAAATTCGGTCTCGGCGACAAAATGACACATATGTCCACGGGCGGCGGTGCAAGCCTTGAATTCCTTGAGGGCAAAACGCTTCCCGGCGTTGCCGCACTTCTTGATCGTCCCTGCCGCAAAAAACTAATCGCCGGCAATTGGAAAATGAACAAGAACCGCGACGAGGCGAAGCAGCTTGTTTCCGACCTGCTTCCCCTTGTTGAAAATGCCGAATGCGATATCGTCGTTTGTCCGCCTTTTGTCGATCTTTGCTGTGCGGCAAAAGTTCTTGAAGGCAGCAACGTTAAACTGGGCTCTCAGAACATTCACTGGGCGGCAAAAGGGGCGTTTACGGGCGAAATCAGTGCAGACATGCTGAAATGTATAGGTGCCGAATACGCAATTATCGGTCACAGTGAGCGCAGACAGTATTTCGGTGAGACGGATGAAACCGTTAACATGCGCACAAAAGCCGCACTTGAAAACGGTATTCTGCCCATAGTTTGCGTGGGTGAAACCCTTGAACAGCGCGAAGCCGGAATTACCGACACATTCCTTGCAGGTCAGGTCAAGGCACTTTACAACGGTATTCCCGCCGAAGAGGCAGCGCGCATCACCGTTGCATACGAACCTATTTGGGCTATCGGCACGGGCAAAACCGCAACGAATGAGGAAGCGAACCGAACTATCGGCGCAATTCGCAGAGTTATTGCAGAGCTTTACGGGCTTGAATTTGCGCAGCACACCCGCATTTTGTACGGCGGAAGCATGAACGCAAAGAACGCCGCAGGGCTTAAGGCAATGCCGCAGATCGACGGCGGTCTTATCGGCGGCGCAAGCCTTGTTGCGGAAGATTTTGCAAAGGTCGTTTTGAACTGATAAAGCACGCAATGCAGAAGAAAGCGGACTGTAAAAGCGGCTGCCGACTGCATTGCGAACGGTAAAGATATTACACCGCATGAAGCGGAATAATAATATTTCAGCCCCGCTCCCGAATGAACATGCTTTCGGGAGCGGGCAAGAGGTACGGATTGAAAAAACTCACTGCACTCATCATTATGGACGGCTTTGGCTGCAACCCGGATTCCTACGGAAATGCAATCATGCCGCAAAACACAAAACACCTCCGCACGATTTGGGATGCATATCCGCACACCCAAATAGGTGCATCCGGACGCGATGTCGGTTTGCCGTCGGGACAGATGGGCAATTCCGAAGTCGGGCACACCAATATCGGTGCGGGCAGAGTTGTTTTTCAGGATTTGACAAGGATTTTCGACCTTGCGGAAAGCGGCAGGCTCGGAAGCTGTACCGCTGTCCGCGAGGCGTTTGAAAATTGTCGTGAGCATTCCTCCGCGCTGCATCTTATGGGACTTCTTTCGGACGGAGGGGTTCACAGCCATATCGATCATCTTTTTGCGCTTCTGGATGCCGCAAAGGCGGCAGGAATGCAAAAGGTTTTTGTACATTGCTTCACCGACGGACGGGATACGGCGGTTGACAGCGGACTCGGTTTTGTTCGTGCGTTGAAGGATAAGCTTGCCGAATGCGGCTGCGGGAAAATCGCAACTGTTGAAGGCAGGTATTATGCAATGGACAGGAACAATAACTACGACCGTACGGAAAAAGCATACTCCGCGCTTGTTTACGGCGAGGGAGACATGTTTTCGGATGCGGAGGAGGCCGTTAAGACATCATACCAAAACGGTGTTACGGACGAATTCATCAAACCGTGTGTAATAACAGAGAACGGTGAACCTGTTGCGAAAATTAATGCGAACGACAGCATTATCTTCTTTAATTTCCGTCCGGACAGGGCGCGCCAGCTAACACGCTGCTTCATCGACAGGGATTTTCCGCAGTTCGAGCGCAGACGCGGGTACTTTCCGGTCAAATTCGTTTGCATGAGCCAGTATTCCGCGGAATTCAACGGCAGAGTCAGCCTCATCGTTCCTCCCGAACAGCTTTCCAACACCATGGGTGAGTATCTTTCCTCTCTCGGAAAAACTCAGCTTCGCATTGCGGAAACGGAGAAATACGCTCATGTTACTTTCTTTTTCAACGGAGGGATCGAACGCGTTTTCGACGGCGAGGACAGGATTCTTGTTCCGTCACCGAATGTTGCAACATATGATCTGAAGCCGGAAATGAGTGCGTACGAGGTCACGCGCCGTGCGTGTGAATGCATCGATTCGGGCAAATATGATTTTATGGTTCTGAACTTTGCCAACACCGATATGGTCGGACATACGGGCGTTTTCGAGGCTGCCGTCAAAGCTGTTGAAACAGTCGATGTTTGTGTCGGGACGCTGGTTGACCATATTATCAAAAACGGCGGAGCTTGTCTCATCACTGCCGATCACGGCAATTGTGAGCAGATGCTCGATGAAAAAGGTGAACCGTTCACCCCGCACACAACCAATCCCGTTCCGCTCATCTGGGTTTCGGATGATGCAAAGGGCAAAAAACTCCGTGACGGCGGAAGATTATGCGATCTTGCGCCGACGCTTCTCGATATCATGCATCTGCCCGTTCCGAAAGAAATGACGGGTCACAGCCTGATTGAACGATGAACGAATTATATAATCGACAGCATTCGAAAATTATGCTTGCATATTTGGCTTTTTAATGCTATAATGCCAAATGCAGTTGAAATTGAAAGGGTTATTAGTTATGCAGACTGTTGAAATTATTGTAAACATCCTCATGGTCATTGTCGCCGTGCTTCTTGTCATCGTTGTGCTTGCGCAGAACGCAAAGAGTACCGGTCTCGGCAGTGCATTCGGCAACGATACGACCGCTCTCGGTCAGGCACGCAACGCAAAAGCGGGCAGGGAAGCAAAGCTCCAGAGGCTTACCGTTATCTTCGCTTCCGTTCTCGGTGTGCTTGCTCTTGTTCTGCTCGTTATCGGCTGATGTTCATGCGCTCGGGTTTCGGGCGCAACGATCCGAATTTTGATTTTGCTGCGCAGCATTTAATTTTTTGAGTGCTGCGTTTTTGGCGATATAAGAGGTTAAGCAGCAATATGCCCGTAAAACGCGGAGAAAAACAACTTGCCGAAAACCGCAAGGCTCGGCATGAATACTTCATTGAAGATACCTATGAATGCGGAATGGCTCTTGTCGGAACAGAAGTCAAGAGCATTCGTTTGGGCAAGGTCAACATCAAGGACTCCTACGTCAAAATCAAAAACGGCGAGGCGTTCGTTGTCGGTATGCACATAAGTCCGTACGAAAAGGGCAATATCTTCAATCGTGATCCCTTCCGCGAGCGCAAACTGCTGCTGCATAAGCGTGAAATTTTAAAGCTTCTCACGCTTTCGCAAGCCGACGGATACAGCCTGATTCCGCTCCGTCTTTACCTTAAGGACGGAAAAGTGAAATTGGAACTTGCGGTCGCAAAAGGCAAAAAACTTTACGATAAACGACATGATATCGCCGAACGCGATGCAAAGCGCGCAATGGACAGGCGAAATGCCGATGCTTATTGACGGAGTTTTGCGCCGATTTTGCGGATTGTCCGTTCGACAGCCGTACCGTTTATAACCCAAACCCACCTTCTGCACATAATCAGAGTTGCAGCATGGTTTTGTTTGTGGTATAATATCAACGCTTGGGGGCGTACATGGTTTCGACGGGGATCATGGGTGCCGGATAAGCGAGCCGAAGCCCCGAGCTTCGCTAAAATCGGGAAAACTTAAAAAATAAACGACGAATCCAATTTCGTACCCGTCGCTGCTTAACCGGCGACTGTCCGCCCGCCGTTGCCCACGACGGCGGTAACGGGCATCATTAATGTGGGGAACCAACCCGGGCTTGACTTGACCCGGGCGGGATTAAAAGTCTACTGAAACCGTAATCCTGTCGGTAGGAGTGCGGCAGAGGGAATGTCAAAATATCGACTACGCTCGTAGAAAGTCTTGTAAACAGGTTTTCGGACAGGGGTTCGACTCCCCTCGCCTCCACCAGATGGACATTACACGAACACCTATTATTTCAAAGGCGGCTTTGCTGTCATGGTGTGGCTGTAATGTCAATAACAGAAAAGCAAGGGTCAAGGCTTGGTGCCTTGACCCTTGCTTTTCTATTATTTGTTTTCTTGCTCCTCCTGCCACTTGGCGAACTCCTGTTGCCCCTGTTCGCTGTCATAATATTTTCGTATCTCTGGAACAAGGAACCGGGCAAAGGACTCTATGATGGACTGTGGAAGCTCAATATCATATCGCTCCTGCCGGACTTCCTTATCTGCCATAGTGTGTATCTCCCGAATATTCAATTTTCAAGGTGCAAATCAATCCCGTTCTACCCGTCCTTTCTGCGGTGTTTGCCGCTGCTGGATTTCCCGCCGCATTTCCGGCGGGATTTTGCTGATAAACTGCCGTAGCTGCTCATTTTCCTGTTTGAGCTTTGCCGCCTCCAACTGCCGCTTGACGCTGTTTTCGTCCTTAACCTTTTCTTTCAGGCCGTCATTCTCCTGCGTCAGATAGTCAATGGTGGCTTGATACTTCTTGACCTGTCCGAGATGGGCCTCCAGCCGGGGGAAGAACTTGTCTAGCATGGCAAGGGCTTCCTCCCGTTTTTTCCCGGCGTTCATCATCGTAATGTCGGAAATCGTCTTTTCGATGGCCTGTTTCTGCTTGATGAGGCTGACCGATTGCTTGAACAGCCATGTGGGGATATGCTTCCGCTTGGTGACAAGTGCGCTCTCGCCCCGTTTGAGGATCGGGAATTGCTTTTTCATGTGGGCGTGAAATTCGTCCTGCCACTTGGAGAGCTGCGCCCGGTTGCCGAGGATTTCCTTTGCCGACAGCCGTCCGTCCTCTGTGATAGGCGTGAAGCACAGGTGCAAATGGGGCGTTTTCTCGTCCATGTGTACCACGGCGGAGAAGATGTTGCCCTTGCCGATCTTCCTCTCCATAAAGGCAACCGCCTCGCTGAAAAAGGCTTTGATCTCCGCTTTTTTCCTGCCCTCGAAGAACTCCGGGCTGGCGGTGATAAGGGTGTCCACAAACATGGTGCTGTCCTTGCGTGTCTTGCAGCCCGCCGCCTTGATACGGGTGTCTATCTCTTGCCGGTAACACTTTCCCGGCTGAACAATGTGAAAATTATCCTTGCTGCGGGCGGTGTCAATATCCGGGTTGCTGGCGTACTGCTCCTTTGTGCGCTCATGGTGCGCTTCCAATGCCCCGGCTGGCCCCGCTTTGTGTTTGGCAAACCGTAGAATTGCGTATTCTGCCACTCTGCTCCTTTCCCCATTCCATTCCTTTCCTATCCGGGAGTTTTCCACAGGGAAAATCCCGCAGAAAATATCTCTGATTGATTGGAATGGAATGGATATAAATAAATCTTTTTAATCTTTGTATTTCTATATACCGTCTGCTTTTGGTACTTCAAGAGGATTGATTTTCATACTTCACGGGTACGGTTTTCAGTCCTCCGGCGTTCCACAATGGGATTTCTTGAAATCGGTGTTTGATACCTCTTCATAGGATTTTGGGTAAATGCGGTTGGGTTTTCCACAGCCCTGCTTCTTAATGTCAATCAGCTCCGCATACTGCAATTCCCGCAGGGTGTTGACCGCCTTTTGCCGCCCACAATGGAGCAAGTCCACCACTTCATTGATGGGATAGTACAGGTAAATGCGCCCGTACTCGTCCGCCCAGCCGTTCTTGCGGGAAAGGTCTGTCCGGCGCAGGATAAAGGCGTAGAGCAGTTTCCCCTCGTTGGACAGCGGCGTGAATGTGGGGGCTTCAAAGAGAAAATTTGGCAGCCGTGTGAAACTGATGGCTTTCTCCGGCTGATGGATATATATGGTGTTTGTCATAGTGTTTTTGTGGACAGTTAGAAGCCCGTTTTACGGGGTGGACGATAAATGATACCACCCGCCCCGGTTTGGGATTTGCAAAGCCTTGAAATGCCTTGCTTTTTTGCCCTCTAAATGTCCACTCTTGACCTCCGTTTCCGTTCACTTTCTGCTTTCTGCCGCCTGTGAACTATGGCGGCGCACTCCGGGCAGTATTTCGCCCGGTTGGATTTAGGAAGAAAGGCTTGCCCGCAGACGGCGCAGCGGCGGGTGTCCTTGTCCTTGAATATCTCCGCTTCCAGCGTCCCGGTCAGCGGCAGGACAGCCCACCGAAACCACTTGCAGCAGACAGAAAAGGAAATCGTCTGCGGGCAGGTGTGGGTGTCGCCATCGTCAAGGGCGATACAAGTCCCGTTGTCGTGATTGCAGCACTCCCGGCGAATGAGGGAATTGGCCTGCTTGCGCTGCCCCGGTGTCATCCGGGGCAGCGTCCCATTCATCCCCCTTTCTATGGGCGGCAAGTGCTTGATACTAATTGCTTATCCCTCTTTTCTGTTGGTATTCGGTCGACCGTGGGATAAGTGTACCACGAAAAAATGCAATCCCCATTTTTCTGCGGGAATTGCATTTGCCGTAAAATATACACTTTATAAATTGCAAACTTGCAATTTTTGCGGTATAATAGGAGGTAATTAGGGGGTGCGGCCTTATGTATTTGCCTGGAACTATCGGGGACTTAATCGGTGATCTGCGGAAGAACATGGACTTAAACCAAAAAGAGCTTGCGGAGAAAGCTGGCATATCGGAATCAAAGTTGAGCCGTATCGAGAGCAGCGAAACGAAGAATATCAATTGTGATACCGTTGTTAAAATTGCAAAAGTGCTGAATGTGTCTACCGATTACCTGCTTGGCCTCACCACAATCAGAACTCCAAAGCAAATCGACATAGAAGCTCTTGGCCTGTCTGAACAGGCGGCGGTGCGTCTGTCCTCGCCCATGTTCAAAACGGAAATCTTAAACCGTCTCTTGGAGCATAAGCGTTTCCCCTATCTGATGGATTTAATCGCCGTTTACTTCTCCGGCGCAGCGGCAGAGGGGATTATGGCCCGCAACGAGATTTTCAGCCTTGCTATGTCCGCATTAGAGGATTTTCGTAAGGAACAGCCGGAGCATAGTGAGGAAATTCATCAAGACAGGGTATTCATAAACAGCCAAAAGCTCGGCAAGGGCGAAGCGGAGCTGGAGCAAATTAAAAACACCTTTATCAGCATCTTAAAAGATATTCGTAAGGATATGGAAGAACAGAAGCCCACAACCCCGGTCGTAGCAAGAGAGAAGTGGCAGCAGATTATGACGCAAATCTCTGATACAGCAGAAAAACCAGCCGAACAGCCCACCGCAGATGATATAGCGGGACTTCTGGCAAAGGGCATCGGGCAGACCGGGATGCTGGACGAAGATGGAATAGATATGCTTCAACAGGTAGCGAAGCAAATGTTAGAGAAAAGTAAAGAAATTTGACGGGAATGGAGAACACAAAATGGCTGAACGAGTAATTGACTATATTTCTGGAATTGAAGTCCCTGCAACACCCGAAGAAATAGAGGCAACACAGGTATTTTCAAAATTGTTGGTGGAAGATTATGGTTATCCTAAAGAGCATATCCAGACAAGACCACAATTTAGGGTAAAAGTACGACCATCTGATACAAAGAAAGAATACCCTGTTGACATTGCGGTTTTCTCTGACCCTAACAAAACAGACGATAATATTTATATTATTGTCGAGTGTAAGAAGAAAAACAGAAAAGATGGAAAAGGACAGTTAGAGGATTATTTGCGCTTATCAAAAGCCTCGTTAGGCGTATGGTTTAATGGAGCTGAGGTTTTGTATTTGCGAAAATATGAAACTGATGGAAAAGTCCTTTTTACAGAAATCCCAAATATCCCGCTTTTTGGACAGCGTGTAGAGGATGTTGGTTTATTCAAGCGCGGAGAATTAAAGAAAACCCATAACCTCAAATCTATTTTCAAAAATATTCGTAACTACTTGGCAGCGAATAATACAGGTCAGACCTTAGATACAGAATTTGTACCGCAAATCATCAACATCATTTTTTGCAAAATTTACGATGAAAGATTTACTAAGAAAGAGGATATTGTAAGTTTTCGTGCAGGTATTGATGAGGAGCAAAACAGTATTTCGGAGCGTATTCAAAGCCTGTTTTCTCTTGTGAAAGAAAAGTATCCTGATGTTTTTGATGAGACTGATAAGATTACACTTTCCCAAAATTCTATCGCCTATATTGTAGGTGAATTGCAGCAATATTGCTTGATTGATAGTGAACGAGATGTAATAGCAGATGCGTTTGAAACTTTTATTGGCCCCTCTTTGCGTGGCGGACAAGGACAGTTTTTTACTCCAAGAAATGTTGTAAAGCTATTATTGTCCCTTGTGGATCCGTCTCCAAAAGATAAGATAATGGATCCCGCTTGTGGGTCTGGTGGTTTTCTTGTAGAGGCACTTAGATACATCTGGAAAAAAGTTGAGATACAGTGTTCAGAGCTTGGCTGGCCCGATTCGGAGATTACGGCAGAGAAACAGGAAGTTGCGATAAAAAACTTCCGGGGAATTGATAAAGAGAGCTTTTTAAGTAAGACAACCAAAGCGTATATGGCATTATTAGGTGATGGGCGTGGCGGCATCTATTGTGAGAACAGTCTTGAAAACCCCAGCAGTTGGTCTATGGACGCACAGAACGCCATCCATGACGGTGGCTTTAAGGTTATCCTCACAAACCCTCCGTATGGCTCTAAGCTCAAAATTGATGATACATCAATTCTGACACGCTTCCAGCTTGGCCATAAATGGAAAAAAGGAAAAGATATTGAGGAACTTGAGAAAACAAATACTCTCCTCGACGCTCAAACGCCACAAGTTCTTTTCATCGAAAAATGCCTTGCATTACTTGAGCCAGACGGTAGGCTTGGTATCGTTGCGCCAGAGAGTATGTTTTGTAACCCAAGCCATAAATACATAATGAACTATGTTGAAAAGCACGCTCGAATTGATGCTGTTGTGTCCATGCCGGAAGAACTTTTCCAGCCTAATACCCATGCCAAAACCTGTATTGTCGTTTTAACTAAGTATGGGAAGAAGTGCAAAGCAAACGGCGATCATACCATTTTCATGGCTGTCGCAAAATGGTGTGGACATGATTCCCGTGGGCTGGAAATTCCCTTTGACGATATACCCTTGATTGAAGAACGCTATCAGAAATACAAGGCTGGCGAAACCTTGAAGTACGACCATTTAGGTTTCACTATTAAAAAGTCTGAAATTGTAGATAGTATCTATTTGCCCATTTACTATAATCCGGAGATCGTAGAGCAATTAGAGGGATTGCGCAAGGATTATGATTTAGTACGCTTTGGTGATCTGGTGGAGACAGGTGTTGTTTCTGTCTCCACAGGCGATGAAGTGGGGAAGCTTGCTTATGGTACGGGGCAGATACCTTTTATTCGCACATCTGATATTGCAAATTGGGAAATAAAAATCGACCCCAAACAGGGGTTAAACGAAGAACTCTATAACTCATTAAAAGAAAAACAGGATGTGCAAGCTCATGATATTTTGATGGTCAAAGACGGAACATATCTGGTAGGTACCTGCGCTATGGTATCTGAAAGTGATACAAAGATGGTATTTCAAAGTCATCTGTATAAAATTCGTTGTAACGACCATGAAAAAATTAATCCGTGGCTGCTTTTGGCACTGCTCTCCTGCCCGATTGTAAAGCAACAAATCAGATCGAAGCAGTTTACCCAAGACATCATTGATACATTGGGAAGAAGAATTTATGAATTGGTACTCCCTTTCCCAAAAGATGAAGCAAAGAAAGCAGATATAATCAACAGTGTTCAGCAGGTATTCAACAAACGAAATGAGGCAAAAAATCTTATGAGAAGCACCCTGCTGAATGTAACACCTGTTCATGATTTTGAAGAAGATAGTAATTTTTTGACGTTAATTTGATGGGGGGAGCATAATCTTATATACCCGCTGCCGCTTCTGAAATCGAACAGGCTTTTTGCTCATTTCCATTCGCAAAAATCTGTCCGCTTTCTTGTCGGTAAAAACAGGTGTGTAGCAAGACACGACACACCCGTTTTCCCCGCCAGCCGCACCAGCAGGTATAACACACTACACCTTTGTTCCAAAGGTCGTGTGCCAAAGGGGTACCCTTTGGAAACCCTCGTTTTGTCGGAGCGCAGCCACACTTCGCAATTTTGCTTGTGCGCCCCGCCCTCCAAAACTACAAAAAGGGAGCGCATTACCACCCGGCAATCCGGCAGTAATGCGCTCCCTTTTTGCTGCCCCGTCTGTCCGCAGCCGAGGCGCATTTGTGATTGCCTTTGCGGGTCAATCCAAAATGCCAATAAGCATAATTTTTTGAAATTATGCTTATTTAGGGTTGAATAATATGGCGTTATCTGATACAATAAAACCACAAGACCGGGAGGTGATTTCCTTGAAAGAAGTTGCGGAAAGATTGCGGTATCTGCGGGAGAGCGTCAAGCTGTCGCAGGTGAAGATGGCGGAGGTTGTCGGTGTGAAGCAATCAAGCCTAAACCGCTATGAACTAAACCAAGCCTCGCCCACCTTTGAAACCCTTACCCGATATGCGGATTACTTTGATGTGTCTATGGATTATATCTTTGGGCGCACCGATAACCCGCAAGGAAAGCTGTACGAATACAAGCCCAAAATCGAGCAGACCGACCCGGAGATGAAAAAGTTTGTGCAGATGTGCTTTGACCCGAAATCGCCCATGAGCGAACGGCTAAAAGAAACGCTCCTGCAAATGTTGGGGGAGGCGAAGCGATGAACATTGTTATTTACGCCCGCTATTCCAGCCACAGCCAGACCGAGCAATCCATCGAGGGGCAGCTTCAAACCTGTTATGAGTTTGCCAAGAACAACGGGCATATCGTGATTGGCGAATACATTGACCGGGCGCAGAGCGGGACGACAGACAGCCGGGCCGAGTTCCAGCGCATGATTGCCGACAGCGACAAGCACACCTTTGACGCTATTCTCGTCTATCAGCTTGACCGCTTTGCCCGTAACCGCTATGACAGCGCAATCAACAAAGCCAAGCTAAAAAAGAACGGCGTCCGGGTGATCTCCGCAAGGGAGAACATCAGCGATGACGCCAGCGGTATTCTCGTTGAGGGCGTGTTGGAGAGCATGGCCGAATACTACTCAGCGGAACTTTCACAAAAGATACGGCGGGGTATGGACATCAACGCCGAAAAGTGTTTGTCAAACGGCAGCAATCCCGGCCTCGGCTACTATGTGGACGAGGAACGCCGTTTTCATATCGACCCGGAGGGCGCAGCTGTTGTGCGGGAGATATTTGAAATGTACGCCAGCGGAAAAACGGTTGCAGAGATTACCAAGTATCTGAACGCAAAGCAGGTCAAGACCTCGCTGGGCAAGGAGTTTAACAAAAACAGTCTGCACCGCCTCTTGCGGAACAAACGGTACATCGGCTATTATATCTATAAGGACACAGAAACGCCCGATGGTATGCCTCGCATTATTGAGGATGAGCTTTTTGAACGGGTACAGCATATCCTTGACCGCAACAAGAAAGCCCCCGCCCGTTCCAGAGGCAAGGAAGAATATCTTCTGACAACCAAACTGTTCTGCGGCTATTGCCGGGAGATGATGACCGGCTACGGCGGCACAGGCAAATCCGGCAAGACCTATCATTACTACGCCTGTAACAACTACAAGCGGCGCAAGTGCAAGAAGAAAGTCATCAGCAAAGAGAAGATTGAGGACAGGGTTGTTTTGGAGTGCTGCAAGCTGCTGACTGACCGAAACATTGAGAAAATTGCCGCTTCGGTTGCCTCTGCTTGCGAGGCCGATTATGACAGCTCCGCAATCAAGCGTATCAAGGCGGCGATACAAGAGGCCGACACAGCCGTTGAAAACCTCTGGAAAGCGTTGGAGCGTGGACAGACCGTTGATATGATAACCGGGCGCATCGAGAAGCGCAAACGGGAAAAGGACGAGCTTCAAGGGCAGCTTGCCATTGAGATGGGGAAGCAAATCACTTTCACCGCCCCACAAATTAAGGCGTTTCTCTACTCGCTCAAACGTGGCAATATCAATGACGAGAACAACCGTCGGGGGCTTATCAATATTTTCCTACGGGCAATCTACCTCTTTGATGACCGCTTTACGCTGATTTTGAACGGCGGCGACAGGCAGATTACCATTGACGATATTCTGCTGGACGATATAGAAGAATACTTTGATGGTGTGATGTCAAGCTGTGCGGAGTGTTCTCCGTTGGTTGCAGACGCTCCACCAAAGCAAGATAATCCGAACCTTGTGCCGATTGGTCATGGGTTCGGATTTCTTGTTTTTATCAAGGATATTGAAGTTTAGTTTCGGGATAGAATAACATCAAATTCAGGAGGATATACCCATGGAAAAGCTCGTAAACTGTGCGTTCAATATAGATACCGCCTGCGTGGAACTTCACTTCACGGATGGGAGTATTTACTCCATAGATTGCACCGTCGTGGAGAACGAGGCGGCGGACAACGGTGCGTGCTGTCTGACTGCATCACAGTTGCGATAAGAAGAAACTGCCCGAAATGCTGAATTATTATGAAAGCAAGGGCTGTTCGGTTCAAACGCTTGATGAAACCATGCAGTTTTGATTTTTGCCAAAGTTTAATTGAAACAGGAGTTGCAATCGGATAAATTTGACTATGATTAACTTTAAAGAAATTACAAATGCAAACATATGGAAAGTTTGCACACTGGAACCTTTTGAAGAACAAAAGGATTTTGTTGCAGAAAACATACAGAGTCTGGCGGAAGCCTATGCAACAAGGAACGAGGGCGGCAATGCGCTGCCGTTGGCAGTTTATAATGATGAAACGCTTGTCGGTTTTATCATGATCGGCAAAGGCACCGTCGGCAACGAGAAAGAAAGTGAATTGATAAAGAAAAACTACAGTCTGTGGAGGCTGATGATAGATAAAAAGTATCAGGGCAAAGGTTTCGGCAGGCAGACATTGGACGCAGCAATGGCGCTGATTCGCACGTATCCGTTCGGAAAAGCGGATAAAGTTTGGCTTTCATATGAACCCGAAAATGTGCGCGCAAGAGAGATTTACAGAAAGTACGGCTTTGTTGAAAACGGCGAAATGTGCGGCAATGAAATCATTGCTGTTTATGATTTGTGAATCCGATTCGGATGCTGCGGCTCCACCGCTAATGTGCGGCCGCCGAGGGGCAGCAGGGGAACCGCAGCAAAGCATTATTATAACCAATACGCTTTTATTCCAGCGAGATGTATTCTTCCAACGAGTCACAGATTTTATCTGCTTCGCTGCCGGGGCGGGTTCGATAGACGGTTCCGTCCGTTGCCTGCCATATGACGATTCCGTCAATATTCGCCTCTTCAATCACGTACCAATCAGCGGGAACGGAGCTATATTGCCGCTCGTCCTGCGTAACGTCCACAACGTTAAGACGTGCGGACTTACATATGCCCGTAAGTTCATGTTCGCAGTATGACGCTGCGCCGAACGCGGAAACGTATTCTCGGTAGTCCGCGGCAAACCGCAGCGCAAGAGCTTTTTCAGCAGAAAGAATGTCCTTTTCCGCGGCGGCATCAAATACATACAAGGATTCCTTTGTTTGCAGCAATTTTACTACACTTTTCTGTTCCATTTTTATCCTCCAACTAATCTTGCAAAGTCTTTCCAGAAATGTTTGCGTTGAGTATTCCAGGCACTATCGTCTATATGCACCTCCGAACCCTTTTCGAAGAGGTGCCATAGCTTATGGTTATCACCTTCTCGATGTTCTTTTCTTGTGAGAATCGCCAGGGGAGAATCAACTTTTTGTCCCAAATGATGCAATTCGTAAGCTTTACCGGTTGGGTCAAGAGGAGCCAGTCCGGATTGCATTCTTTGGAGATTCGTTCGTCCTTTCTCATCCAAATAGTTTAAATCAATATCGCGTATCAATGCATTTTTTCCGTCGACCATATAAGAGGTTAAACCGATTTCCTTGCATGCATTGTATTGGTCGAGATTTTGGTATTGTTTGATTACCTCAACGGGATAACCGGATTCCATCTGCATTACGGCTGCCTGCTGCTTTGTAATTGCTTTATTCAGCTCGACACCCTTTAATGCCCGCATGGCTTTTGCGTATTTGGCCGTCTCTTGTGCGCCCCCTGTAATCGCTCCGGTGATCGCGCCCCATTTGAAGCTGTCGCTTCCTGCGAGTGCGGCGGCCTTGACGGCCTCCTCCATATTGCCCGTTTCGATGCCTTTAATAACGCCGGCAGAAACGCCACTGAAAAGGCCGGAGGAAAGCCCCATGATTGCGCCGGTTTTTGCGGACGCGGCAAAGATAAGGCTTACAGCAGGTGCGCCGAGACCGCCCGTAACAGCGGAAACCGTGACACAGAGCAGTATTACGCCGGAACCTATGATAACGTTTCGGATTACCCTATTGTATGTATCATCATATTTTTGAAATTCCCGAACGGTGGTGCTTCCGTCGTCGCCAAGCGTGAATACATAGCGCGTTCCCTGGAAAACTTCATCCAGTTCGGACAATTTGAAACCAAAATAGATGTTTTCCTGAGAGTTATAATCAATTTCCTCAAGGTATTCCTTTGAAACATACAGCGCGCTGACATTTTCAACGAAATAATCCGCACTGTTAAGCTCGGAAACAAGCTCGGAATAAACCGAATCCTCGAGATAGGTCGCCAGCGCCGTGTCATCAAGGCCGGTGAATTCGGGCATTGTCGGCTCGTTAAGGATGAATGAATCATCGGTAGGTGGGGCGTCTGTTTCAACAACGGCAGCTACGGAAACCTCGGGCGAGGCAGTCACATGGGGCTGTACGTCGTTGTTACTCGGCTTCGGAGTGCAGCCCGTGATAAATGCGCATGCGAGCAGAAGCGCAATAAGTTTATTGATCAGTTTCATTTTTCCTCCGATTCGCTATCGTCAACATCGGCAGAGGTTGACGAACCGGTGTTGTTTGTTGAAAATCCGGCTGTTTTAGACTGTTTTCTGTTAATGATTACAAGCGCGACCGCGCCGCCCATGACTACAACAGAAAGAACGGGGATGAACCATGTGATAAAGTTCGCTTTCGGCTTTTCGGCAGGTTCTGCTGTCGGTTCGGCGCTCAAGACAGGAGTGCCGCTTGGCGTCGGCGTGCTTTCGGGTTCTGCGGTTGCGGGCGGTTCTGTGGGTTCGACCGGCGGCAGCGTTTCATCCGGCGCCGGAATAAGCGTGCCGTCATCCGCTATGGAAGCGCCGACTGCAAGCTGACTTTCGATATCGCCTATCGAAAGTCCGGTCACAACATGCGCTTTAAGAACGCTGTCCGTACCGACATATATAATTTTGGTGGTTGTTTGATTCGTGTAAAGATTGCTGACGGTTATGGTGTAGATACCTTCGTCGGTGTAAGCTTCGCCATCCTTTGCAGGCTTGTTGAAGCGTGTATCCTCCGTAAGTCCTTCAGCCCCCGTCCTTCGTATTTCCTTTTTGATATCGATGTTAAGGTATCTGGATCTTGCAAGGTCCAGATAAAAACCATTCTCTGTTATTGAGCTGTTTGTAAGCTCCGCACCTGTTGCAACATCAAAAGGATATACCATACAGTTGCCGTTTCTGACGGAGAAACGGAAGAAGATGCGGTAATCGTTATAAGTAGGCAACGGATTCCAACCGAAGATGTTCATGTTGTTTTTACGAATTTCATAATTCAGTGCGACTTCATAGTCACCTTCTTCACACAGTTTGACTTCAACGGCTGCATCTTTTGTTGCGGTTGCAGCAAGATAATTGGTATATATGATTGGGCTTGAGACACTGTTGCGATAGTCCGTATGACGGACAATCAACGTTCCGCGGCCGAAATCCGTTTTTTCAATTCCAAAATACTCATCATAACCGTTTTTGTCATCGTTGATAAGCAATTTATCGTTTCCGTTCAGCTTATCAATGTCCTGAACTAATTCGAACCATAAGGTAACGGTATCTCCGACCGTTTTAAGAAAGACTGGGTCTCCGGTTTTGTTTTCGGTAACACGAGTGTAACCGTCAACATAAAAACTACCGAGTTTCCAACCGAAATGAGGATCGTCATCTCTAATTTTTTGATTCTGAGAATAACCTGTGTCGTGTCCTGCATTCACCGCTTCACCGAGATAGCGCTTTGTTTCGTTGACGCTTTGTGCGGCGGAATATGGCATAAGTACCGATGCTGCAAGAATCAGTGCAGCGATAAAGCACACAGCACGGGACATTTTTTTCACTGTACCCATAACACTCCTCCAAAGGAATAAAACTTCACGTGCGGTATTATAACAGACTATGGCGACTTTTTCAATGCAGATAAATTGAAATGCGGCTTTAAATTCATTTCGGAATTCAATTTCATTCAAGGGTTTGGGTTGCTGCCGCAGCAATAAGGGGTTTAGAACACTGTGTTGGGATTAAACAGCAGGCTCCCCGCAGCTTGCTGCGGGAAGCCTGAATACGTGCAAAACACATGTATGCGTGCGGATTTTAAGGCAAAGTTTATGCCTTTTTGGTCTGAGCCATAACTTCTGCCGCAAAGTCTTCGGTGCGCTTCTGGAGACCTTCGCCCATTTCGTAGCGGGTGAAGCCGATGACTTCGAACCTGCCGTTGATCATCTGAGAAACGCTCTCATCGGGGTTCTTAACGAAGGGCTGCTCAAGCAGGCAGACTTCCTTATAATACTTCTCGATGCGGCCTTCAACCATTTTTTCAATGATTGCAGCGGGCTTGGGCTTGGGATCGTTCTTTGCCTGTTCGCGGAGAATCTCGCGCTCATGTTCGAGTTCGGCCTGGTCGCAGTCCTCCTTGCGGAGGCAGGTGGGCTTTGCAGCCGCGATCTGCATTGCGACATCGTGTGCAACAGCGGGGAACTCATTGTTGCTGATCTGAAGAAGTACGCCGATTTTGCCGCCGAGGTGGACATAGGTATCAACGATGCCTTCAACGCGATTGAAGCGGCGGATGGTGATCTTTTCGCCGATCTTTGCAACTGCGCCGTTGATAACGTCGCTGACGGTCTTGCTCTCGTCTTCGGAGAAGGACTGAGCCATCATATCTTCAACGGAAGCGGGATTCTTCTTTGCAACATGCTTTGCAAGGGAAGCAACAAGGTTTTTGAAATCGTCGGTCTTTGCAACAAAGTCGGTTTCGCAGTTGACTTCGATGATGACGCCGACGCCGCATTTTTCACAAACGAAGCAGTCAACAATACCTTCTGCCGCAATGCGGGAAGCCTTCTTTGCGGATGCAGCAAGGCTCTTCTCGCGCAGATAGTCGAGAGCCTTTTCAATATCGCCGTCACACTCTTTGAGTGCCTTTTTGCAGTCCATCATGCCTGCGCCGGAACGCTCGCGCAGAGCCATTACGTCTTTAGCGGTGAATTCCATTAAAATATCCTCCTGTAGTTATAATGCAATCGCTGATTAAAGCGGGAACCGGGCGCGGAACGCCCTGATATTTGCCCGCATTTAATCAATGTTACGTTCAAGCGGAGGAAGCCCGGCAGGCTTCTCCGCGGAAAAATCATGGTTGAATGATTGGATTAGAAATTATCTGCTTCGTCGGCAGCATCGTTGTTGATGGTTGCATCAACAGCGGCATCGGTCATCTGTTCGCCCTGCTTGCCTTCGAGGACTGCATCGGCGATCTTGGAAGCGATGAGCTTGACAGCGCGGATTGCGTCGTCGTTGCCGGGGATAACATAGTCAACATCATCGGGATCGCAGTTGGTGTCAACGATTGCAACGATGGGGATACCGAGGTTGCGTGCTTCCATAACGGCGATATGCTCCTTGCGGGGGTCAACAACGAACATGCAGCTGGGCAGTTTCTTCATTTCTTTGATACCGCCGAGGTTCTTCATGAGCTTTTCACGAAGAGCGCAGAGCTGAATGACTTCCTTCTTGGGGAGAAGATCGAAATCGCCGTCCGCTTCCATTTTGTTGATCTGGTTGAGCTTTGCAATACGGGTCTGGATGGTCTTGAAGTTGGTGAGAAGACCGCCGAGCCAACGCTGGTTGACATAGAACATTTCGCAGCGCTTTGCTTCCTGTTCGATGCTCTCCTGAGCCTGCTTCTTGGTGCCGACAAAAAGAACGGTGCCGTCGTTCATCGCAATATCGCGAACGAAATTGTAAGCTTCGTCAATCTTTTTTACGGTTTTCTGAAGGTCGATGATGTAGATACCGTTGCGCTCGGTGAAGATGTATTCCTTCATCTTCGGATTCCAACGGCGGGTCTGGTGACCGAAATGTACGCCTGCTTCCAAAAGCTGCTTCATAGAAATAACTGACATAACTAAAACCTCCTGTTTTTATTTCCGCCCCGCACATCATCTTTTCGGAGAACCGCAGAGCGGCACAGCCCCAAAAATCCGCACGGGTGAGTTATTTCATACCGAACCATTATACCATGGCCGTGAACGGTTTGCAAGCATATTTTGCCCGTCGAAACACCGAAAAACAAATATATTTGAAGTCGGAGGCATATGTTTGCACGGAAAGCAATGTGCGGATCTAAAACAAGTTAGCTCCGCGAAATGCGGCAAAAATATGTCACAAATATGAAAAAGTAATATCAATACAGAAAAAAGTACACCGTAAGCACAAAAGGACGGTTTTCTGCCAAATTCGGCAAAAGAAAGCAGGTAAATTCAGATGATTAGGTGTTGACAAACTGAAAACAGCGTGATACACTGGATACGTCAAATGAACTGCGGCGATCCTGCACGACTCACAGCGTTTTTTCCCGCAGCAAAATTCAATCACAGAAGCCGATAAATCAGTGCGCAGTCCGATTTGAAAGGATCCAGATTAAAACACGCGTCTGTATTCAATGTATAATATGTGTGCTTGCGGAATGCTGATTTGAAAGACAACACCCGTCGGTGCGTATTTTTGCGTACGGCGGGAATCATCCGACAACGGACCGGGGGGAACGGAAGAGGATGCGGGGTTCGGATTGAGACGTTAAACAAAATATAATGCTGTATTTGCAGCTGCACGGAGCATTAACATTCAGTGCCGTTTCGGTTTCGTTAAGCATGTTTCGCCTGTGCGGAAGCATCATCCGAATGCGGAACGGGCTGATTCAAAAGATTCGCGCGCTGCGGCAGCTTTATACAGTCATGCATGGCTGCATTGCACATGCGGGAACAGGGCAGTTTCCCGATCCCGCCGCGCTGCGAGGCGAGTTTTGCGCCGCAGTGCAGCACATGTGTGCAAAATATTATTAATGGGAGGCACTTATTAATGAAAGAACTCAAACGCATCTCTGCCTTTTTCATGGCAATGCTGATGATGCTGACTGTGTTCTCAGCATTCTCCGTCGTTTCGGCGGAAGGCGAAGCAGCGGGCGGCACGCAGCCCGTTTGGCCGGCGCCGGGCTCCATAGAGCTCGATAAAGACGCCGCCGCAGTTGAAAACGAGACGAATCTCTGGGAAGTTACCCTCGGCATTAAGGGCAAAAACTTCGAAACAACATCTGATGTTGTGTTGGTTATCGACTGTTCGGGAAGTATGGAGGGCGCAAAGCTCGACAACACCCGCCAAGCAGCAAAGGCCTTCGGACAGAAGCTTCTAACGGAAGGCAGCACGACCCGCATTGCGATCGTCACCTTCATCAAGGAGGCAACCGCATACAACAACGGCCATTTCTACGGCGCGACCGAGCTTTCTGCTTTTGAGGCGGCTGTTGATAAGGCAACATATGCAAACGGCGGCACCAACCAGCAGGCGGGTATCCACAAGGCTCAGGAGCTGTTGAACACAAGCTCCGCAGGACTCAAAAACATCGTTATCCTTTCCGACGGTGACGCAACCTACAGTTATCCGTTTGTTGCATCGGCAACTTATTCCGACTGCGGCGCATGGGCATCGTTTGTCTGCCCCAGGGGCGGCAGCATCACGAATATCGGTGCGTTTGCTCCCGATTACACAACCGTCATCGGTTTGGGCAGCTCCTTTACACTGGACTATAATGCGCGGGTTACTGCAACCTGCCCCGAACACGGCGGAACTACGACTCAAAAGTATGTTTATAATCTTGACGGAACGGCAACGACCAAAAGCGGAACCGACAACGGCGTTGCAACCATTTGGGAAGCAAATCAGGCAAAAGCAGCAGGAACAACCATCTATTCCGTTGCTTTGCAGGCAGGCACTAACGGCGAAAACACCCTTAAAGCCTGTGCGACCAACCCCACAAAGGACTATTTTGCAATCGCTTCTTCCGACAATGTTGAAGAGAAGCTGACAACGGCTTTCCAGACCATTGCAGGCAGCATTGCAATCGCAGCGCGTCAGGGCGTTGTTAACGACCCCATGGGCGAACATGTTAAGCTCAACTTCAGCGGCGAAGCTCCCGGTATCACTACCGATTTGGATGTTTACACCGCCGGCAATGCGGACGTTTACATCAGCCAGGGTACGGCGACCTATGACGCCGAGAACCGCGCAATCAGCTGGACCGTCGGCAATGTTCGCGAGGGCGACAACCCCATCATGAAATACAAAGTCGGCATCCTTGACGACTATAATCCCTCCACCAACGAGGTTCTCGACACCAACGGCAGAACAACTTTCAGCTATAAGAATTACCTCGGCAAAGACACTGTCGGCGATTTCCCGATTCCGAAGGTTCACGTCGGCGGCGGCATGATACTTGTTCACTGGTATCAGGTCAATTCAAAGGGCGAGCCCATCAACGAGCTTGGTAAGGTCGTTGATGGCCCCTCCTTTGCAGAGCAGGTTCAGCCCGCAGAGTATTTTGTGGATAACGGCTCCACCGGTCTCAGCTACAACACACAGTACACCGTTGCAAAGACCGATTTTGCAGATTACAACTACTACGGCAGCTACATTGTCAACAACGGCAGTCTCACCGTCGGCGATGCGGCAACCGTAACTCTCTCCGCAGCGAACTCCAACCAGCATGTTTGGTTCGCATACACTCAGAGCTTTAACGTGGTGCATGTTAAGTTTGACGTAAACGAAACCAGTACCGTTGAGACGAAGACCACCCACACCGTTGAGCTGTTCAACCTGACTTCCGTTGTTTCGGACGGGTTCATTTACGGCGGCGCATTCAGCGATAGGTCATGTGAAAGGGTTCAGACCTTTGCGGAAGGACAGAATGCAACCGCGTTCACTCCCAAAGCAGGTGCTACCTATTATATTTGGGAAGCGGACAAACAGTTCCTCTCCCCGAGGAACCTCAGCTGCTGGAATCATGTTTCCGCAGCCGATGTTGACGTTACCGGCTTCTACCTTGTGACCCCGGTCGATCGCCTGAATTACAGGGAAGTCGGTTTCATGGTCGGCAGCAAAACTCTTCCCGCAAAGCAGTTCACCGAGACCTATATCAATGAGTCCGGCGTTGAGAGCACTCAGGTTCTTACCGGCAGCAATTGCTATGTTTACGACACCGTAAAAGTCGATTTAAACAACGGCATAAGCGATGTGTACAACGTTTCAAACGTTAACATCGGCAAGACCCGCGGATACCTTGCCTGCTACGGCATGGACAAGACCACCTATTGGCAGAATGCAGACGCTGAAATCACCTTCACACCCTATTGGATCACCCTTGACGGCGTTAAGGTTGCACCGCAGACCCGCACCGCAAAGTATCTCGGCCAAGGTTCGGATGCTGGCGATACCTACAAGAAGTTCCATGTTGTTGAAAATGTTGAAAGCGGCATTGCAAACGCTTTTGTTGACGATGCACAGCAGGAGAACATGCTCGTTCTGATGAACAGCTATTTTGCAAACGGAGCACCCATCAATCCCGTTGATGAACCTGTTCAGGGCAATATCGTCACCGTTCACGACGGCGAAACGCTTTACACCGTTGCGGCGGAGAACAATGCGGTTCAGCTCGACTATATCGGCGTTGAAGGAAAGCTCTTTGCAGGCTGGTTCGCGGATGAAGCATGCACCGTTCCCGCAGACCTTTCGAACATTACCGAAAGCATTGATGTTTATGCAAAGTACGTTTCCGATTCCTATCTCGGGCTTCGCTACTATCGCAACGGGTTCTTCAGGCTCCGCAGCCTGACCCTCGTTTCCGCAATCGACGGCAGAAATTACGCTGAAACAGGCTTTATCGTTAACGGCGAGAGGATTTCCGTTTCCGATTACAGCACCCGTTACGGTCTGCGCAGTGCGCGCAGCCTGTTCGGCAGGGGCGTTGCCAAGGATGCGCTTGTTATGAGCTGTGATTATGCTTTCGACGGCGTGACCTACGGCGCAAGGCTCAACATCACCCCCTATTGGGTAACTCTGGACGGCACGACCGTTCGCGGCGAAACCCGCACCCTTACCTATAATTGGTACGGAATCACCGAATAAGCTAAAGGAAGGATAATACGCATGAAAAAGTTTGATCCGACCCTCAACACCGTTTTCACCGATGACGGCAAGCCCGTTATTGCTCCCATGGGACGGCCCAGCGGCTCAATCATTGAATCAATCGGCGAGAACCTGAACGTTATGACCCTTGGCGACGGAACTGTTATCTACTTTGATAACTTCGGAAACATCGTCAATCCGTAACACATAAAACCATAATGATTGCATAATTCATGAAATTCATGGAATTCATGGAATTCATGAAATCGGTGCAATTGACACGAAGGCGACGGGGCAGATGCTGCTCCGCCGCTTTCAACATAACTGCGGATGCGCACGGACATTGCAAAAGAGCTGAACGGAGGCACGGAACAGGATGGAAAAAATCAATATCGAGCTTGCGGGCATCCCGCTTGAGCTGACGCTCAGATACAAAATGTTCCGCGATAGATATGCGGATTTTCAAACGGAAAAAAAACCCTGCGCCTGCATTGAAATCACGCCGGAGCAATGCGCCTGCGCCGCACGCGGTTACGAACCGGGAACGCTTCCCGAAAGCATTGAAGATCTTGAGCTTTGCGCCAAGGCTTGCGCCGCGCTTCTTCCGCACGGGCGGGCAATCATTCATGCGGTTTGCTTCGTGTGGTGCGGAAAGGCATGGCTCATCTGCGCTCCGAGCGGAGTGGGAAAAACAACGCATTATAAGCAGTGGAAACGCCTTTTCCCGAATGAAGTGGAAATGCTGAACGGCGACAAGCCCGTGTTGAATTTCGAAAAACAGTATGTAACTGTTTCGGCTTCGCCGTGGGCAGGAAAGGAAAACATGCGGCAGCTGCGCACGGCGCCTCTCGGCGGCATTGTGTTTCTTGCTCAGGATAAGCAAAACATAATTAAACGCTTGTCTCCGAAAGAAGCGGGTGTTCGGCTGTTTCTGCAATTCATAATTCCGTGCGACAACGCGGAACAGGTGCGTTTTGCAGCGCAATATACGGAACGTATACTTGAGCGCACGCCGGTTTGGCTGCTCAGGAATCGCGGGGACGGTGCATCGGCCGAGCTTTGCCGAAGGACGCTTGAAAGCGAACTTTGCTGCGCTGACAATTAACGATGCAGTGTTTGGAATCATTCGGCTTTTGAATGGTGCTTTTGAAGGATAATCGACCGAACGGGGGGTTTGAGAGTTTATTATGGAATACAGAGTTAATCAGAATGCGGTTTATGTTGAAGTTTGTGATGAATACCTGCTTGTTGCCGTTGGTGAGGCGCGTGGAAAACTGCCGCAGCTCAGGAAACTTTCGGAATCCGGTGCATTTATTTGGCGCGGGCTTGAAAAGGGTCTTGCTTCGGAAAGCATTATTTGCGCTGTCATGCAGGAGTATGAGATTTCTCGTGATGAAGCGCAATCGGGGTTTTCTGCCTTTGTTTCAACTTTGATGAAAGATGGTTACATAACCGAATCCGAGTGATTTAACATGATTGAGAGGCTGCTTTAAAACCGGATTTAAGCGCAGTCGATTCAAAAAATAAGGGGTTTGCTGCATCGGTTCCAAAACAAACGGGCTGCTGTCAATTCAGCTCTGCAAAATCGGTCGAAAACTTAAAGTTTTTGCACTATGATGCATTTGCTTGATTTTTTTCGCTGATTTGTGCTATACTAATAGCGCAGGAGGCGTGAAGACATGATAGATTCCCATGAACTTAAGAGGCGTGACAGCTATTTAAATAAACTGATCGGCTTTCAGGATACGGAGCCGGTCAAGGTAATCACCGGCATTCGCCGCTGCGGCAAGTCCAGCTTGTTAAAGCTGATGGTTCAGCATTTGAAAGATACCGGTATTCAGCCGGAGCAGATCATCGAGATGAATTTTGAATCCTTCGATTTCCGAGGGATGAGTGTCGATGATATTTACCGCTATGTAAAAGAGCGCGTTATCACAGGAAAGAGGATGTACCTTTTCTTTGATGAGCTGCAGCGGATCGAGGCGTGGGAGGATGCTGTAAACGCCTTCCGTGTGGATCTTGACTGCGACATCTATGTTACCGGGTCGAATGCCTATCTTCTTTCTTCAGAGTATTCAACCTATCTCTCCGGGAGATGCGTCGAAATCAAAATGCTGCCTCTCTCTTTCCGTGAGTTCCTTGATTTTCACGGTTTTGAGGTTCGCGAAACGCAGAGTGCTCTCGGTGGACTCCGCAAGCAGGTATTTGATAAGAACGGTGAACGCTACGAACTGCGAGAAGTTTTTGACGCCTATATGCGCTTCGGTGGAATGCCCGGCATCGCCGATGTCGGACTGGAACAGGAAAAGGCACTGTCGCTTCTCGACGGCATCTATTCCACAGTCGTGATTCGTGACATTCTGGAGAGAGAAAAACGCAGAGGTCAAAAGCAGATCACAGACCCTATGCTGCTTCGTAAGATCATCCTGTTCCTTGCGGATAATATCGGCTCCAGTGTTTCTATTGCCTCCATCGGCAACACACTGGTCAACGAGGGACTTTTGGACGATGGCAAACGCAAAGGCGCACCCAGTGCGCATACGGTGCAGGCATATGTAAATGCGCTTCTGGAGAGCTACTTCTTCTACGAGATCAAACGCTTTGACATCAAGGGCAAAGCCTACCTCCGTACACTCGAAAAATACTATATCGTTGACATCGGACTTCGCAACTATCTGCTGGGTTTCCGTAATCGGGACAGCGGTCATGCCATCGAGAATGTCGTTTACTTTGAACTGCTTCGCCGTGGCTATGATGCAGCGATCGGCAAAATCGGCAATGCGGAGGTTGACTTCATTGCAACGACCGCCGATGAGAAAATGTATATCCAGGTAACGGAATCGATGATGAGTGAGGACGTGCGCAAACGGGAACTTTCACCGCTGCAAAGTATCCGCGACAACTACGAAAAAATCGTGTTGTCTCTTGAACCGGGTCTTGATACTTCCTATGACGGAATCAAATCCGAGAGTCTCATCGATTGGCTGCTCAGCGAATAAGCACTGCATTTTCAGAGCAAAGCAAAAAGTTTTTGCGGTTCAAGTCATAAACTTCTTTAGTCCGGAAATTTGGACGCCTTCAGACTTGAAAGCAGATACAATCGAAGAATCTAAAATGGACTGTTTCGGCTGTTTCCACAGGGAGAACTGCTTTTAAGGACAGTACGAGAACAGCAAACATGAACAAGTCCGTTTGCTGCACACAAAAATCATGCTTTCTGCATAAGCCCGCCTCGCTTGAGCCGGGAAATGTAATGTTCGGCACTCCCCGGATCACCCTCGTTCAAAAAAACAAGGCGTCCGCCCCATATGTTGGGACGGACGCTGTTTAGCATCGGTCTTATTTGTTTGAATTCCGAAGTCCGTTATAATGCTTATGCATCCGCAACACCGCCGTGCATGTTGCTGAACAGCTGAAGAATCCTGCTGTAAGCTGCATCATCAACAAAGATGAAGTAGTGCAGAGTGCCGGCATCGGAATACTCAATTCCGAGTTCGGACAGAGTGTATCTGTCGATGTAACCGTAATCATCGATGAAACTTTTATCATACATTCCATCGTCAAGCTCACTGTTGTATCTGCCGGAAGCTATCGTGCTGAACCACACGGACAGAACATGCTGACCCGGCTCCGGTGTTTTGCCGCGGCTCTGTTCAATGCAATTCAACAGAGTATCGATTGTTTCGCGGTTTACATAAGCCTGCTGCGCAAGCGTCGGAGGATTCATGCCGTCAACATTGAAATAGACAAAATTGCTTTGGAACATGTCATCCAAACCTGAAATCGAGCCGCCGACAATGTTGAACGAGCCGCTTTCAAGCGCATTGAGCGTTTCATTGAATCCGCGTTTTTTCTCCGTTTTCCTGTTTTCGTAAGAAATAAGCATACGAAGAGATTCGGGAGTGTTTTCATCAACAGCAACAACGCGGCAATAGTTTCCGCTTATGTCGGAAAGCACTGCGAATTGGAAATCGTTGCCGAATACACCGCTTTCCATAAAGTTCCATGGATTCATGAATTCCGCCGAGTCTCCGTCGTCCTCACCGCCGATGCCGAACTGGTGCAACAGCTTGTCGGAATCAAGAGCTTTCAGCTCACGTATAAGCGTGTCATGGAAGCTTGCGTCAAGCCCGTGCGGCAGGGCGACTTTTCCGTTTTCGAATCGGGACAGGTTGACATTGCTTTCAACATAATCCGTGTTCATCAAGAGAATGTCGCGCAGCGTAAACTCTTCGTTCTTCCACGAATAGTCATATGAATCAAGGGAGGCCGGATAATAATATGTCTGCCCGCTTTTAAGCTTTACAGCGAGGGTAACGGTGTTTTCGAAACGGTCTAAGGATCTTATGACGGATGATGGATTGAACAGGGAATGTCCGATTATTTGCGATTCGGATGACGTATACGCATAGGTGGAAATATAATCGAAATCGGCTTTTGAAAGCTGTTCACAGTAGTCAAAAAGCATTTCATCATGAAGCTGCATGCGTTCCGAATCCTTGTTTCCGCGCCAACAGAGCGAGTAAAAGCCCGAAGAAGGAATCAATCCGCCCTGCACGGTGACGTATTCGATATTGCTTGCGCGAATTTCGATTTTTTCGGAGGCACTTGTCATTGCCGCCGAGCAAAGCAGAACGATTGCGACTCCCGCAAGCACGGCGGGGAAGAACATCAGCCGCTTTACTGCGGATTTGAATCTGCGAAGTGTGATCCAGCTGAATCCGAAATACACAACAACTCCGATAACCGCGGGTGCGATGAGATGATTCCATGCAATTTGGGGACTGCCCGAATAAACATCGGGATAGAACACATTCTTCGTGAACATGAGCGATGCGGTGAGTGCAAAGCCGATGCTTATCAGAACGTGGATCCAGCGTGTTCTTGCAGGTTTGCCCGCTGTTTCCGCCTGCGCGTTGACAAAAGCGAAATATGCAGCAATCAGAACCGCCGCACAGCACAGAACGCGAACAAGACAGTTCAAAAATGTTGACGCGGCAGGGCTGACGGGGAACAGCAGCTCCGTAAACGTGAAGGCTGATTCGGTGTTGTTCATGAGCGCATTATATGCAATGTTCGGCAGAAGAAGACAGACGAACGCAAGCACAATGGTCGGGAAAGTACGTGTGGACAGCGAAAAAACAAGCACAAAGCCGCCGAAAAGCATCAATCCGCGAAGCAGTGACTCACCGATCGCCTCCGCAACCATGGCGAAACTCGGAACAAGAACGGATGAGTTGGAAATTGTTGAAACAAGGCTGCCGACGAATGCTCCGAGAATGTTTGCGGCGGCGCAAATGCCCGCCCACGCAAGCATTGCGGTGAAGGCCGAAATGAGCATGGTTCGTTTTGCGACAGGAATGCTTCCGCGGAAATCCCATGCGGAGCGGACCAGGTGCTTCACAACAAAAACAAATCCGGCAACAAAGCAGAAAAGATTGACGTAACTTACGGCGGAAGATTGGATATACACATTTGCACCGTAGAGCAGCATTGACAGAAGGTTTTGCGTAATCCCGAAAAACGACAGCATGGATGCAACAAATTCGATCGATGCAAATACGATTCCCGCGGTTGAAAACTCCCTCAGCATTTCGCGGCAGTAGGATTTGCTGAAAAACGGAACGCGATTCTTTCTCATGGTTGGATTCTCCTTATTTGATTTCATCAAAATTGTAGCCGAGGGAAGACAGTTCGTATGTAAAAACTTCCTCGATTGATAAGGGAAGCATATCCATTATCAGCGGCTTCAACGCTTCGATTTTTGCCGAGGTTTCGGCTGCTTCGCCGCGCACAAGAACGTATACAATGCTGCCTTGCTTGGTGAAAGAAAGCAGTTCAACATCCTTGAAGTCCTCCGGCGTAACCTGTCTTGCGAATGCAAGCTGAACCTTAAACAGCTGTGATTTAGCATCGGCAAGGTCGTTTTGAAAAACGATTTTACCCTGATACAGCATTGCAAACCGATCGCAAGTGTCCTCAAGTTCGCGCAGGGAGTGACTGGTCAGAATGACGGTTGAACCGAAGTCACACATATCGCGATAAATAAGACGTTTGGCAATGTTGCGCGCAATCGGATCCAGTCCGTCAAAGGTTTCATCAAAAAGAAGAACATCCGCATTGCAGCTCAGCGCAAGCACCGTCTGCACCTGCCTCACCATACCTTTGCTCAGGGAACGAACGCGGCGTTTTTTATCGAGCTTAAAAATGTTGAGCAGCGCATTAAACTTTTCAAATGAGAACTTGGGATAGCATGAAGCATAAAAATTTGCCATGCGTTCGATCGTTGCCCCGCCTCCCGTAAGGTGCATTCTGTCCGGAACAAAAACGAGGTGCGTTTTTGCGGCGGGATTGTCATAGACCGGTTCATCGTTAATGAGCACGGAACCGTCATCCGCAGTGTAAATTCCCGCAATTATGCGCATAAGAGTGGATTTGCCCGCACCGTTCGCCCCGACAAGCCCGAATATGCTGCCCTTTGGAACAGAAAAACTGACTTTGTCCAATGCTTTGAGTTCGCCAAAGTTTTTTGAAAGGTCGGTTACTTTAATCATATGTCATTTTTCCTCCGTTTGGTTGTTTTCGATAATGTTTTCATCATAGGCTTTGTTCACTGCGTTGATAACATCCGCCCTGTTGAAACCTGTCAGCTTAAGCTCACGGGAAAGTGCGGTTATTTCGTCAAGAAGTTTGCTGCGTGCTTCGTGCAATCGCTGCATTGCGTCCGGCGAAACGAACCTCCCGCTGCCGGGAACGCTGTAACAGAGTCCGCGCCGCTCAAGTTCGGTATAAGCCTTTTGAAGCGTGTTCGGATTCACGGAAAACTGCACCGACAATGCGCGCACGGATGCGACGGGCGAATTGGGTTTCAGCTCGCCTGTGAGTATTTCTCGCTCAATACCGTCTATGACCTGTTCATAAATCGGCGTTCGAGAAAATTTATCAATCTGCAAAAAAGTCCACCTCCGTTCGTACTGAATCAGTTGCCACAACTGTGCTATTGATTATAATACAGCAGCGACGGTTTTGTCAACGCCTTTTTCAAAAAAAGGTGATCCTGCAAAATTTCCCGGGAAATACATTGAATTCATCACTTATTAAGTATTCATGTGCGATTCTGCGGTAAAAAAATGCGGAAAATGAGTGCAAAATCCGAATATTCTGTGACAAAAGTCGAAAAATTACAATATGAGTTTGGAAATGGGTTGAAATGAACCGTGAAATATGCTAAAATAATCGGTATGTTTGCGAAAATTCTATTTTCGGAGGAGTTGCTTGTGAACAAGCTTTGCAGGCGCGCACTGTGTGCGATAACAGCATTGCTGTTTGTGCTCTGCTCTCTGCCTGCCGGCGCAAGAACCGAGACGGAAGCGGGCGGGATTACTTCATATGCAGAGGATTCAAACGGAGTTGTTGAATACGAGATCAAGCCCCGACATTCGGATGGGGTAACTTTGGAATACAGCGAAACGGTTCTGCGCGGCAACCTGCATTCAGGTGTTTTCACGTTTGCGGAAACGAAAACTGTGACCCTCGTTGCAAGGTTTGCGGAGGGCTGGAGCTATAACGATAAATACAGCGTGTTCTTCCCAAGCAATCCGGCGCGAAGAACCATATTGCTCAACAGCGATGCGAGCATACGTTTTTCGTTTTCCGCAATCGCAGGGGAGAGCGTGGCATTCTCTGACTTATATCTCTTGGGAATTTATGCCGCAGTTGAATCCCTTCCGCGGCTGGATATCACAACCTTAAACGATTTTTCGCTTATCGGCAAGGATAATTGGGTGTCTGCAAATTTCAGTTTGACTCTCGGCACGAAAAAGTATTCAAGCGGCGAGTTCAGCGGCTCGGGCTATGTTAAGGGGCGCGGAAATCTGTCTTGGACGCAGCCGCAAAAGCCCTATTCGATTAAGTTGGAACAAAAAACATCGCTGCTCGATATTCCTGCAACAAAGCGGTATGCAATCGTTGCAAGCTACTCGGATCCCTCCCTGATGCGCAATCTTGTGACATACAAAGCCGGTGCATTGCTTTCGGGCATGGACTATGTTCCGAAATGCGAATTCGTTGACGTTTATTTTAACGGAGAATACAACGGAATTTATATCCTCATAGAACGTCCGGGCATTGAAAGCACAAAAGTCGATATTGACGAAGCGGATGAGAGCGATATAACGGGCGGTTATTTCATCGAAAAGGATATTGCGATGAAGGTTGATTTTGCACGGGATATGTGGTTCGGCTGTCCGTATTGGGCGAATCAGACGCAGGATTATTTCGTGCTTAAACAGCCGGAACCCGCTTCATCCGAACTCACGGCGCGAATGCTTGAATACCTTGAGGAACACATGAAGAGCGTTCATAATGCCGTGATGGGAATAAGCGGCGAAGATTATCAAAAATACATTGATGTCGATTCATGGATAGATTACATTATTATTCAGGAAATAACAAAGAACATCGACGGTAATTTTAAAACAAGCTGTTACCTGTATAAACAGAGTCAGGACGACAGGCTGTACATGACCGCAATATGGGATTTTGATATTGCGTTCGGGCTGACGGCATTTAATAATGCCAGTGCGGAACACAATGATGTTGAGGACTGCGTCGGCGGAAGAGGACCGGTCGGGTTCATTGCGATAAACAGTTCCGCTCCGTGGTTCAACGCATTGTATCACAACTATCCGGATTTTCAGGCGCGATTCAAACAGCGATACAAAGAATACCGCAGCACGTTGATTCCAGAGTTTTTTGCACTTATCAACGAACAGGCGGCATATTTGTACAATTGCACTGCCGCAACCGAAGAAAAATGGGAAAAGAACTTTGATCACGGCGTCAATTTTCTTACCAATTGGCTTACGGGACGGATTGAATGGCTGGATTCTCAATTGCTCGACGGACAGAGCGGAATTACCGATCTTAATTATGCTTTGAACGTTCCGGGCGGCTCACTTGAGTTCACATCCGGGACGGATGATCCGTTTGTCGGCAGCACGACAGTTTCAAGAGGCATGGTCGGCAACACCGTTGTCGGCGGACGCATTGCTGCCGTAAGCTCGAATGCGGGCGAAAACAATTCAGAAAGCGATCTGCGTCTGACAGTGACGATGAAAGCGGGGGACACACTGAGTTTTGATTACTGCGTCAGCAGCGGGGTCGATACGGACAGGTTTATCTGCACCGTCGGAACAAAGGCCTTGATGGAGATTTCAGGCGAAACGGGGTGGACGAAATACATTTTCACCGCACCGATCGACGGAAGGTATTGTTTCCGCTGGAGCTATGAAAAGGGAAACGACAAATCGGCGGGTGTTGATGACTGCGCTTATATTGACAACGTTGAGCTGAAAGCCGTGGGGCTGGATGCCGCTCGCGGGGATGTGAACATGGACGGGAAAATTACCCTTTCGGACAGCATGGCGGCGCTGCGCACCGCGCTCGGACTGGACGGGTTTGACCCGGAACGGCGCGAGCTTTCGGATTATAACTGCGACGGCGCAATTTCCGTTGAAGATGCGGTTGCAATCGCAAAAAAAGTCATGCATATTGTGTAGCCGTTAAGCAGAGTGTCCTCTCTGCGCATTGAACATTACATATTCAAAAATCAAAAAACTGCCGCAGATGCAATCACTGCGGCAGTTTCAATTGCGGACAAATCATGAGAAAAGTTCTCTGCTCCGTTTGGGTTTTCAAGAAACACTCTGCACAAACTCGGGAACACTCGATTCGGCTCTCCGTAAAAGCCGAATTTTCGGGGTATTCCCGATTCAAAGGTTTCACGGGATGGGGGTAATCATCCGTACAACTCGGGGGAACATCGAAAGCATCCGGTTGAAATGCCCTGCGGGTCGGAACATTTGCATCACTGCGCCGCCGTTGACGGCGAGCTGCTGTTCATCCGCGGCATTTACAGATCGTCCGCATCCTGCACCGGAGCCTCATAATCCTCGGCGGTGCCGGTGTAGCTGCCCAACACATCCGATTTGATCGCGCCTCTGCCTTCGGTTGTGAATGCGGTTTCTTTATCCGTCACATTCGAATGGTCTTGCTTGATCCGCTCCTGAAATTTTCCGTTCGCTCTTTTCCTCATGGGCTTATTATGCCCGCCCGACTCAGCCGTATGCACGAAACTCGGCATTTAAAAACCGGTATTTTTTTACAATCATGCAATTGAATCAAAAAAGGGAGAACGGCAATTGCCGAACTCCCTTTTGCTTATGGTTTGATTTATTTGTCGCCGGAACGGAACAGTGCAGAGTGTTTACTTGATGGTAACTGCGGTAACGCCGGAATAGGCAACATCCGTAGAACCCTGTTCAGTTGTATGCAGAGTGAAATAGCCGCCGTTATCGGGTGAACCGATGGGTTTTCCGTTGTTTGCAAATGCAAGCGTGCAATCGAAAAGGCTCAGCGCGGAGATTTTGTCGGAAAGATCCTGTTCGGTGCCGCCGGCTTGGGTGAGTACAAGCGAATATATGTTGGCGGTTTCGGCATCGGAAACATCAACACCGACGGAATCGAGAACGGCCTTGAGATTCACTCCGTTGAAGACGTTAATGGAGCCGCCCCTGACGAGTGCGTTGGTCTGGTCGAGTGCGGAAACATTTTCGGCACCGAGAGCATAAAGTTCACCGGCGGTGAGCTTGTATTCGCTGCCCTTGAAATTGAGCGTCATAACAACGGTATCCGCAGCAAGTCCCCAGTTTGTTTCAACAACGAGAGTGCGGGGGTCGGTTGTGGTGTTGGGGTTTTTGCGTGTGTCATTGCCCGGATTCGGTTTCGCGGTGGTTGTGGAAGTGTCGGGGGTTTTTTTGTCGTCCTTGCATGCTGTCATGCAAAATGCGGCAGCAAGCAGAAGAACGGACAGCATGATTGCGATCATTCGATTGACTTTTTTCATAACGATATTCCTTTCGGGTTTGTTTTGTTAATTGCCGTATCGTTTCCGAAAAAACAAATCGGCACAGCGTGAATGCGCATTGACTTCACGCTGTTCGGCATGAGCCTAAGTATACCAGTTTTTTAAAAAAAGTTCAAGCCTTTTAACGAATGAATTTGAACATACGCCAAGCGAAAAAAAGCGTGAACGGGGCGGGTCATTTTTCGTATCCTGCCGATATGACGAATGCGCCGCTGTTCTCGGAAAGAGAGGATACATTCATGCAGCCGTAGAGCCTGCCGTTTTCGCCTGCGTTAAGGTAAGATGAAATATCGGCCGTTACGGAATCGAGGCTGCATGTATGCGTGTTCAGCGCGTGGATAAAATGCGCCGCAACTGTTGACACGCTGCCGGGTTCAAGAGCTTCAAGAACTTCGGGTTCAAATCGGCAGGTAATATAGGTTATCCTTCCGAACTCGTCCGTGAGTCCCGTAAAAAGTATCCCTCTTGTGTCGCGGAGCGAAAATTGTGAGCCCGGTTCACCCGTGCTGCCCGCCTCAATGCGTATGCCCTCGGAAGAATACTCTGAGTTATAAGCTTTGATGAAGCTGTTCAGCAGAACGGGACTTACCGCAAGCCGACTTCGGCAGGTTTCAATAAGGTCGTCAGAATTTTCAAATTCTGTGTTCAGCGATTGAAAAAGCAAAACAGCATCTTCGTAATTGCCGACGTTCATAAGCTCAACGGCCTCATTGTAGACTTTCAAAAGATCTTCAATGTTCTGAAGGTATGCCGCACTTGATTCATAGCCGCATGCATCCGCAAAACTTGAATATGCTTCGAGGTAGCGGCCGCTTTCATAAAGCTTTACGCCGCTGTCATAATGAACTTTGAGCGAATCAATATATTCAACAAAGTCAGCACTGTTGAGGTATCCGGTAATTCCGATAAATATCGCACGCGCCTCGTTCGGCTTGCCGGCAGAAACCAATTCAACCGCCTGAGCATAAAGCTTTTCATATTCGGCAATTGATTCAAGATACTCTGTGTATTTGTACGAATCACCGCAGGTGAGGAAGCAGCGTTTTGCATTATTAAAATCAAGATTCTTGTAATATAATAGACCTTCCTCGGCAAGCTTTTCCCTTTCCGCTTTCGACTGACAGCCGCAGAAAAGCAGTGCAAGCGTGCAGGCAAGTGCGAGTGCCGCCGCAAGCGCGAGCGTGTTCAAGCGAATAAAGCCGGGTTTTAATTTTAATTGCATCTGCCTTTCCTCCTTGATGAAATAATACAGGCGGACGGAGCGGAGGGCCGACTCGGTTGTTCCGCTCCGTGCATGTATTCAGGTAAACATTGTCCAATGATTTCGTGAAGCGCGAAGACACGCATAAGCGATTTCCTTATGCTTTTTTAACACCGAGAGCGACCTTCTCGCCGTTGATATCCCACTCTTTCACATAGCCGCAGGGCGTGCCGAAAGTGAGTTCATCGGCAAGAGTCGTTCTGCGGATTTCGTCCGAATTGCGATCCAACACCGCAAGCAGGTTTTCGCCGCATTCGACGCTGATTATAATCCTGTCGGTAACAACAAAATCGGCTTCTTTGCGCATGGTCTGAATCTTGCTGATGATTTCGCGGACATAGCCTTCTTCAATCAGTTCATCCGTGAGCGCGGTGTTAAGCACAACGGTCACGCCGTTATCGCCGACTGAGGCAAAGCCTTCCTTTTTGACGGTGTCAACAAGCACATCTTCAGGATTCAGCGAGACGGTGAGCGTTTCAAGCTCAAATTCATAAGCGCGTCCCTCTGCATGGGCGGCAACAACCGCATTGCCTATACCGTCTCCCTGCAAATACTGATTGATTTTGGGAAGAATCTTTCCGTAACGCGGCCCGAGAAGCTTCAGTTGGGGCTTTACGCGATAGGTTATAAATGAGGAAGCATCCTTAACAAAGCGAACGGCTTTCACGTTCAATTCATCCTCGATAATCTCAGTATACCGAGCCGGCAGTTCATCAACACCCTGAACAAACAGCTCCGAAAGAGGCTGGCGGTTCTTGATGTTCGCAAGATTGCGTGCCGACCTTCCGAGTGTGACAACTTCCAGAATTTCGTCCATGCTGCGTTCGAGCTCCGCGTCGATGAAACTTTCGTCGCAAATCGGGAATGCGCAAAGGTGTACGCTCTCCGGTGCAAGGTTGTTCACCGTGCGGACGATGTTTTGATAAATTGCTTCCGCCATGAACGGAGTGAACGGTGCGGTGAGGCGGGAAAGCGTTTCAAGCACTGTGAACAGGGTCATATACGCCGCTTCTTTATCCACAGTCATTTCCTTGCCCCAATAACGTTCCCTGCTGCGGCGAACGTACCAATTGGAAAGGTCGTCAACAAAGCGGTTCAATTCGCGCCCCGCTTCGGTAATGCGGAGGTTTTCAAGATAGTTATCCACTGTTCGAATGAGCGTGTTAAGGCGTGAAAGCAGCCATTTGTCCATTACGGAAAGGTTTTCGCGAACGAGCTCATGCTTCGTGGGGTCAAATTCATCAATATCTGCGTACAAAACGTAGAACGCATATGTGTTCCACAGCGTACCCATATATTTGCGCTGCATCTCGCTTACGGCGTCGCCGCTGAAACGGCTGGGCAGCCACGGACTGGAGGCGGTGTAGAAATACCAACGCACCGCATCCGCGCCCTGTTTTGTTAAAACGTCCGCAGGCGCAACAACATTGCCGACGTGCTTGCTCATCTTTTTGCCGTCCTTGTCGCAAACAAGTCCCAACACGATGCAGTTCTTGAATGCGGGCTTGTCAAAAAGGATGGTTGAAAGTGCGCTCAGCGTATAGAACCAACCGCGGGTTTGGTCAACGGCTTCGCTGATATAATCCGCGGGGAAGCGGCGTTCGAATTCCTCTTTGTTTTCGAACGGATAGTGCCACTGTGCAAAAGGCATTGAGCCGCTGTCGAACCAGCAGTCGATAACAACGGGCTCGCGGTGCATCGTTCCGCCGCATTTTTCGCACTTAAATGTTATCGGGTCGAGCATGGGCTTGTGCAGCTCGATATCCTCCGGCGTGTCCGGAGCATATTTGCGCAGTTCCGCACGGCTGCCCATGACATGGTAATGTCCGCAATCAGGGCACATCCACACGGGCAGGGGAGTTCCCCAATAGCGTTCCCTGCTGATGCCCCAGTCGATAACGTTTTCAAGGAAATTACCCATGCGGCCTTCGCCGATGGATTCGGGAATCCAGTTTATCTTTTTATTGTTTTCAATCAATCTGTCGCGCACGGAAGTGGTCTTCACAAACCAGCTTTCCCTTGCGTAGTAGATGAGCGGAGTGTCGCAGCGCCAGCAGAAGGGGTAACTGTGTTCATAGGGAAGTTCCCTAAGCAGCCTTTCGCGCGCTTTAAGGTCGGCAATGATGGGCTTATCGGCTTCCTTAACGAAAGTGCCGTCCCACGGGGTGCCGCCGGTGAGCCTTCCGCGGGCGTCAACAAGCTGAACAAACGGAAGCTCCCATTTCCGGCCGACGCGTGCGTCGTCTTCGCCGAATGCGGGGGCAAGGTGAACTATGCCCGCACCGTCGGTAAGGGTTACGTAATCGTCCGAAACAATGCGCCATGCATCCCTGCCTTTGTGGTTGACGGGGAAATCAAACAGCGGTTTATAGTGAATGCCGACAAGCTGCGAACCTTTGAAGCGTGCAAGCTCGGTTGTGTCCTCGCCGAGAACATTTTCAACAAGCTCAGCCGCAAGAATGTATTTTTTGCCGTTGCAAAGAACTGTTACATAGTCTTCGTCGGCATTGACGCAAAGACCGACATTGCTGGGCAGCGTCCACGGTGTTGTTGTCCATGCAATAAAGCTTTCGCTGCCGTCAACAAAGCTGTGTTCCGCATCGGGAATGACGGGGAAGGTGACAAAGATGGAAACTTCCTTAACGTCCTTATACCCCTGTGCAACCTCGTGGCTTGACAGTGCGGTTCCGCAGCGCGGGCAATAGGGAACGATTTTGTGGCCTTTATAGAGCAGACCTTTTTCGTCGATTGTCTTCAATGCCCACCAAACGGATTCAATGTAATCATCGGTATAGGTAACATAGGGATGCTCCATGTCCGCCCAATAACCGACGGCATCGCTCATCTGTTCCCATTCGCCTTTATATTTCCAAACCGACTCCTTGCATTTGTCAATAAAAGGAAGCACGCCGTAACTCTCGATCTGCTCCTTGCCGTCCAGTCCGAGCAGCTTTTCCACTTCAAGTTCAACGGGAAGTCCGTGCGTATCCCAACCCGCTTTGCGCAGCACGTCAAAGCCTTTCATCGTGCGGTAGCGGGGAATGATATCCTTCATGGAGCGGGTCAAAACATGCCCGATATGCGGCCTGCCGTTAGCTGTGGGCGGTCCGTCATAGAAAGTGTAAGCAGGTTTGCCCTTGGACTGTTCAACGGATTTCTCGAAGATGCCGTTTGCCTTCCAGAATTCCAGAACCTCTTTCTCTCTCGGAACAAAGTCGAGCGAGGCGGAAACTTTTTTGTACATTGTTCAAACACTCCTTTTCTTTTAAGGAAATTTTTAAAAATAAAAAACCGCCCCGAAAAACGGGACGATCGAAACCGCGGTACCACCCGGATTCAAAGGCATAACAAAAACCGTGCCTTTGCACTCCTGCCCTTTAACGCGGGGGCTGCGTCGAAGGATAATCCCGCATTGCCGAACATATTCGGCATGAGTTGAGCAAACCCGCCTCTTATTGCGGTTTCCCCTTCGCTCTCATGGGTGATAATGCATCCGAAGTCCCTTGCCGCCTTTCACCCTGCACGGCTCTCTTTCGGCATGCTCCGACTGCAAAAACAGAGGTATGCCTTTAAGGAAAACTGCGGCGCACCGCGTCCCAATCTGCGATTTGGTATTTGCCCGATTGCCGCCGGGCAAAGGGACATAAAAATATTCAGTCTTTATTATAATGCACGAAAAAGCATTTGTCAATCACAAAAATTTCGATATCAAAATTGGGGGCAATTTGCTGATGACCTGTTTTTCGCGATGCGAAAACGGCGGAAACAAAACCTGCCGCCCGAGTGATGAAACCCGAGCGGCAGGCGGCGGTTGATTCAATTCCGCCCGCAAAGGCGGGGGTTACTCCGAAAAAGTCGCACTCTTCGGCCGAATCAGGCGGATCTTGCAAGCAGTTGTACCACCACTATTGCTTATAAGATCTCTTAGAGATCGATCCAGACGGTGATCTGTATGCTGCGATACAAGGATGTTATCAAGCCACATATCCTTATTGTTTACGGTAAGGCTTGTGGATTTTACTTTCGTTACAATAACGGAGTGGGAGTATCTTCCTTTGGATGCGTTATAGACTTGGAGGATATCCCCGGTGCGAGGAACGACGGTCAGCTGCGTCCAAACCTTGTTGTTATTGTATCCCGTTGCACGCGGACCGTACCCGGTGTTTGTTGTTACATAATCCCAAAAATCGACCACCCGGATAAACGCGCCGCTTCCGTACTGATACGGCGAGTCGGCATTCCTGCCGTACCAAGTCGATGTCTGCCGATAATCTGCAGCGACCCTTGCCTTCAATGCGGCGGTGTCGTCCAAAGTATAACCTTTGGTGCCGCCGTAACCCGACCACATGCACTGTGAAACAAAGTTTGTGCAATCCAAACCCATGCTCTTGAATATGCCGTTATTAGTTGTCAATGCGAATTTTCTTGCATAGGCTACGGCAGCCTCTCTGTCATAGCTTACGGTCACGGATTTTGTGCCTTCGGGCAGTTCATCCGAGGCGGCAGCTTCGCTTGCAAGAACCGTATCAAAAGTTCCTGTGCAGGCAAGGATTATCGCAAGGATAATCGAGAAAAATCTTTTCATTTTTTGACCTCCGTATTTTGAATTTGTTATCGCTTTTTTGTTGTCGGAAACGATTTAACCGAAACTTAGGTTCAAATTGTTTTGCGATCAAGGCTGAACGCATGATTGATCAGCCCTGCGGTGTTTGTCTCGGATAGGTAGTGGCAAAAATGACAAATTCGGCATAGATTTCTTCATATGCCTTTTTATTTGCTTCCTGCCAGGTCAGCCCTTCCCTTCGATAGTTTGAGGCAAGGTAACTGAGCCAATTGTTATAGCGGCTTTCGCACACATCGGGCTCCGAATAGCCGATTATAATCATTCTTTTCTTATCGATTGTAACTTGAAAACGCTTACCCCTATCAGTGCATAACTCGGGATCAGTGGACGGAAGCGTCATGAAAACGTACATATCTGCCGTGAGCTCAGTTTCGGATTCACTTACTATGTTTTCAACTGTGATCTCATCCGGAGTTGCGCTGAGATAGTTGTCTGCTTGATTGAGCTTTATTAAATCGATCTCAAGCTGATTATCCCAAAAGAACAGATCCGTATCCTCGTTCCTGTCCATAATGTCGGAAAAATCCATAAGTTCAAGGTTCATACAGCCGACGTAATAGCGGCGCTGCATTTCCCCCGCAAGCCATTCGACGGTTACGGGATCGGGTCTCGGATAGGGGTCTGCCGTTGGGGCTTCGGTTTCCGGTGCGGTGGTGGGGACATCCGTCGGCGCGGCGGTTTCGGAAACAGCCGAATGCGGCGGGGCGGTGTTCTGTG